>Ga0315322_10002324_pt1 | contig 14703 bp, 12 predicted proteins | sample M110021515metaG_FD_203461 | JGI IMG/M metagenome (GOLD analysis project Ga0315322, IMG submission 203461) | Ammonia-oxidizing marine archaeal communities from Monterey Bay, California, United States - M1 100m 21515 | ecosystem: Environmental > Aquatic > Marine > Intertidal zone | place: USA...
GATGCAGAATTCCTCGGAACTTCTGGATCAACTGGTTTGGTCGGTGATAACACATCAATACTGTTTGTAGTATTAGCACAAACAGAGGTTAACATTACCGAAAGTTCATCTGCAATAATAGCAGGAGATCTCCTTTATGTCAATGGAACACTATTGGATGACCTCGGAAATCCACTTCAGATAGATGGTGTTGATTCGATTGCAGTAGTTTACTTGCTAATAGATGGCGTTCCTGTCTCGAGTGTTCAATCTAATGCAGGTGATGGAATGTTCATGTTCGCATGGGTATCTCCTGAAAATATAGCAGCAGGCCCACATAGTATTCAGGTCAGTTTCACTGGCGGAAGAGATTGGGTCGACCCAATCGGTGAAGGCGATAGTGCAAACCCTGAATACTATCAGGCAAGTGTAGATTCAGTCAACTTTACAGTTGCAGTTCCAACTAAGATTCTGCTATTAACTCCAGGTGGGCAAGTAGATCGAGAAGATACTCTGACAGTTCAAGGACGCTTGTTAGATCTTGTTGATAATCCACTTGAAGGTGAAACCATTGAGATTTGGCTTGGTGGAATCTTCCTGACAAATGTAACAACTACTGCTGATGGTTCCTTCACTGCGATCCATCCTGTGCCGGCAGATGCGGCACTTGGACCGGTTCTTTTGGAAACAAAATTCAATGGTACACTCCAATTCTTGCCGTCAACAAACAATGGAACTTGGAATATTTACTCAAATATCTTTGTTGATATTAGTGTTGAGTCACCATTGGCAGTCGAACAGATGACTACTATTGACGGATTTGTTGGTGACAACCAACTGATTCCATTACCGAATATGGTTGTACTGATTTCAATTGAAGGGATTTCAATTGGTAATGCAACCACTGATGCGAATGGTAATTTCTCCTTTGATTGGCAGGTCCCTAACATCTTCACAGATGGTGAACATGTAGTAATTGCAGACGTTCCAGCACAAGAATGGTATAGGGCAGGTTCCGGTAATACAACATTCTTCCTTGCGCATCGTACAGGACTTTCAATTGATATTGAGGACAATGACGCAACCCGGAATGATTTCTGGGAAGTATCGGGAACCCTCTACGATATTGATACTGCATTGAATGATGGATTGGCTGGTGAAACAGTATTGATCTACATCGATGGTTCTCAAGTAGATTCAGTGATTACTTCGATAAATGGTGAATTCACTACTTCAATACGTGCGGAATCATCCTTTGCTCGTGGTTCACATACCATGACATTTAGTTTCGCAGGCAGCTCTGGACATCTTCCAGTTGATTCTAATTCGACAGTATTAGTTTGGGCGGACGTAATTGTGCAAATTGATTCTGTAGTGAATTATGTAGTCCGTGGAGATGGAATCTCATATCCTATCCAAATTACAGGCCGCGTAACTGAGATTGGTGGCCAAGGCGTAACTATTGATGGAGCAGAACTTGTTCTTGGTGAAGGTGCAGATTGTGGGACCAGTGGTTCTGAAGATTCCCGATGTATTACTTCCAATATTATCTGGAATGGTGGATCATTTACCTTGACTGCTATAGCACCATCTTGGATGGAGCCAGGACCTACTCAATTATGGTTACAAGCACCAACTAACTCCTCACTCTACCTACGCTCAGGTGAGATTTGGACAAACTCGATGGCAATTACAATCGATGCAACCTTTGACGTTGACATCGAGCCAATTATTGAAGATGAGCAAGAAGTTGTAATGGGTGAAATTACAGTTACTGCCGATGATACAGATGAGGGAATAGAGGGAATTGAAATCACTGTGTACCTCGAATATGAAAACGGAACCAGAATCGATCAGTTAACTCTTAGAACCGATTCAGATGGATTCCTAACATTCGAATTCAATGCAGAGACACCTTATGGTGACTATTCGGAATATGGTGAAGTTAACCTGAAGATGACAGTTTCTAGCAACGGAATATTATCTACCGAATCTGTCAATTCATTCAACAATGAGTACAGTTCAGGCCAGAGTCCAGACTACACATTTGCTGATGACAGTTCTGGAATGCCATGGTGGGTTTACATTGTGGCGATTCTGATTATTGGTGCAGGTGCTGCGTTTGTAATCATGCGTCGAAGAGCAGAAGAAGCTGCAAAAGAAATCGCAGATATCTTCTCATACACTGCCGAATTATTGGCTGCAGGTGATTCAATGCGTGAAGCGATCTTCCAATGTTATGAGAGTCTAGTACATGTTTTGATGGGACGAGGATTCTTACGAAGAGATTTCGAAACAGTTCGAGAATTCGAAATGGCAATTAGAGCGGCTCTGCCACAATTATCAGAGAATGCACTAAATGCATTGGATAATGTGTTCGAAGAAGCAAGATACAGTCGTCACGAAATGGGTGAAAGTCACAAGGCCAATGCACAAGAAGCATTGACTCGAGTTGTGAATGAACTAGGTCAGTTTACGGATATTCCAAATCGCTGATTACCAACGAACATCTAGGACGCCATCTTTGAATGACGCCTTGATCGAATCGACTCCGGATGGTAGTGGTAAATTTCTAACAAAATTTTCACCAACACGTAATTTCAGGATACTAGAGCCTTCGATTTCACCTTTAGCAAGGTCGATCATTGAATCATCAGCGCCATGAAGCGGAAGAGATATCCCATCGCTATGGCGACGGCCATTCAGTTCATCAATAAGCCAATTGAGCCTGCGTTCAGGTGCAATTTCAGCCATGTGATTTTCTGGTAATTCACCTGAGGTAACTAACATCATTGTATGGCGGTCACGAACTTCACCAAGGTGGTCGCCAGATATTTCGAATGCCGCATGGAGTTCGGTTGGACGGGCATCAAGACCGTCGCTGACAGTTTGGATTTCGACCTCTTCCCACTCTTCCATAGTATTACCCTCCAGTGCCGGCACATATTGAACCTTTCAGATTTCAGCCTCTCTGTGAACTTTGGAAAAGAAGCGTTTTGCAAAGCGGCCAGTAGACTCCGCATTTGATGTTTGATTCATCTTTGTATCGGGTGGATAGCACATTGAGTATGTGCGTTCAGTATGTCTTCTATCTAGCAATACGATCAGCGCTCTATCACCAGTTGCTCTTATCGGCCGGCCCATTGCTTGTAAAATAGAATTAATCGCTGGTTGAGAATTTGCATAGCGCCAGTGATTAGTGGAGCCGAATTTATCTTTGATATAACCTCCAAATGATTTTTGAAATACCGAAGGTGGAGCATTTGGTATGCCCACACATGCAACAGAATCAAGGATTCCATCTGCATAGTCGATTCCTTCAGACAACTTACCATTGAAAACTCCAGCTAAGAGAATACGTCTTCCCATATTTGGTGCATCTTTCAAATCAATCATCAGAGAGCCAATATCTTGCTTTGTCCAACTTCTAGATTCTATCATTTTCTTTACACCGGGTATGTGAATTGATTCAAAGATATTTTCCAAGTGACGATACGATGGGACAAAGACAGCAACATTCCCGGGGGTGTTTTGCACAAGTGAATAGATATGTTCTCTAATTTTTTGTGTATTTTCCTCACCCCGTTCACGGTACAGTGTAGTAACGTCACTTGCAACTACAATCGGTCTACGTTCTTTAGCAAATGGTGACGAGTGAACCGATTCGCCACGTTTTGCAGTAGGGAGGCCTAGTAAATCTGCAAACATATGTGGTGGATCTAAGGTCCCTGACATTAGAATGGAACCAGCTGTCCTTTCAAGGATTGGCTCAGCCACTAATCCTGCATCAAGGAGGTGAGATATAATACGACCATCCTTCCCTTCTCCCTCAAACACCAAGCATAATGCTGGCCCATTGCCAAATCTTGCAAGAACATCGATTAGATGTGCTAAAAGGTGTGCAGATGGCTCATTATCGCCGTCATCGTCAATTTCAACTTCATTGGTTTCAAGTAAGTGCTTGAACATCTTTAGTCGTGTCTTTTTATCTGGCGTTGCCGGTGCTGCATCACTACCGGTCAGGGTTGCTTGATTTGTCCTTGCAGCAACAGCATCGAATGCTTCATCAAGCCATGAGAGGACATTTTCTGCTTCAATACGCATTTCTTTTTCATCATTCAATTCCGAGACCATACGTCTGAATTCTCTTGCTAAAATTAATCGGAATTCCTTGCAAACAGCAAGGCTCCATGTTTTCACCATGACGGAAGTATTTGTATCACCATTAATTTGAGCAATCCTCTGCAAATTACCAAGATGCTCTTCGACCTCACTTGCTGCGTTTCGTACCATTGTGGGTGTTAATCTACGCTGCATTCCCATCCTTACTCTATCTGGTAGATTGTGTGCTTCATCAATAATTACCACTAGATCATCCAAACGTAGATCCATAGCCTTCAAAGAAGCAGTTCGAACTTCTTCAATGAACAGATGGTTGTAATCGCATACGATTATTTGCGCTGTTTTAGCTGCGTTTCTTGCAGCCTTCCATGGGCAGGTTTGTCTTTTTGCACCATCTTCGATATGTGTTTTACTCATCTCAACTAATTCGTCAACATGCATGGGGTCGGAAAGAATTCTTCGTTCAAACCCAGGGGCACTTGTTATCCATGGCCGGCATTGCTTATTCTTGCGATGACTCGAGCAAAGTAGTGAGAAACTGGCCCCCCTGGTCCCCGCGAATGGCTCAACACACATGTTAGCCTGGCCAATCATATCTACGAGAGTTATTTTCTCTCCTGTTCGAATTGCATTAATTCTACGGACCGTATCAACTACAATTCTGTGCTGACTTTGTCTCGGAGTCAAGAACATAATGGTTTTCTGTTCTTCAAAAGATGTTGCGAATTCTAGTGCCGCCGCTAAGGCTGCAGCAGTTTTACCGATTCCAGTTGGTGCACTTGCGAGGTGTGCACCCCCTTTCTTGAGTGTTTCAAGACAAGCAGCAATCATCTCTGACTGGCCTTCCCTTGGAGTGGGATGTGCCAACCAAGAGAGACCGGGCTCATCACGCATGTAGGGATGCCTTCGTCGAAGGTATTTGAGGTTGAGGTTCTTGGATACGCGGTCGCACCGCTTGAGTAAATTGCATCCGGATGTGGGGTCCGGATGCGTGTGGAACTAATCCTGCTCAACAAGCAGGATCGGAATCGGAGTCCCCCCGGTTACCCGGGGAGACGTTTGTTGGGTTGCCAGTTTGTGCACGTAGTGCACGTAGACGCAGTGCTACGAAACTGAAGTTACCTGGCGTTGTAACATCAGATCGGAAGGTGGGAGTACGGTTGTTTCCAATTTCGTCCTCCCATCGCATTTTCCCATCCCCTCCATTATGTGGCTCTCACCCTGTTTTCACTCAGTGAACTCCTTGCGTCCTACAGTCTTGCTTCTAGAATCTACCAATCCTTCAGCGAGAATATCATTTAGTGTAGCCTCTTCCTGAATCAGGCGGCGTACGTAATCTTGTAACCCTTGAGATGCAGCCTGTTCAGGACTGACTCCTTGCATCTCGTATAGATCTCCAAGCCTACTCTTCATAGAGCGGCCTACTGGAATAGTAATAGTATCCATATCTGGAAGTAGAGGCTGACCATCTAGGAATAAACGGATAGCTGCTCTGATGACGTCACTTCGATTTCGTGCTCCATCTAGTCCTACGCGAGCATCGAGAAGAGCCATCTCTTCATCGGTAATTCGCAGTGAGACGAGTGTACTAGGGGTGGTCATCGGCATTCCTCCGTACCCCTCCCACACAACCTCAGGTATATCAATGTATCACAGATGATGACAAATTGACTTACAAATGATTACAAAAGCATGGCCTTATAATTATAGAAAATTCTTAGATTCTGAAATCTGAGTTGGATGACAATGCTCAAACCCTAAACCCCTACAAGGTGATTTCATGGCACTAACTGCAAGCCGAGGACTGCACCTCTATCTCGAGGTGCTAACCACTGCACTAAACGATGACATTGTGACTGATGATGAAGCTTCTATTCTCAAGGTTTTAGCTATCGCACTTGGCGTATCTCCTTTCGATGTTGGTGATGCAATGGATGTTGCCAGAGGTATTGATCCTTCACCAATCGTTGAGACTGAAGAATATTCGAAACACCAGATTGGTGATGCTACAACCTACCAAACGGCTTTGGTTGCAGCGCTCGATGATGAAGTGATTACAGAAGACGAATGGGCTATTCTAGAGCATTTGCGTAATTTGCTAGGAATACAATCCGATCAACACGCATTAATTGAAGAATCCATTCGCTCGATGTCAGATTCTGATGGTAGTGGTGAACGTAGACTAAAGCGTTTAGAGCGTTTTAATACAGTCTGCCCGTACTATTAAGCCTCATCCAACAGTATCACTGGTAGCACTACACTAGGGAATGCTTGTAAGGGGTCTTCAGGTGGCCGAGCCAACACAAGTTGTGTAATTAGGTGCCTAGAATGAGTGTTATCCACGATATTTTTGAAAACGTCAAGCAAAGAGACCCTGATCAACCTGAGTTTCATCAGGCCGTATGGGAGGTATTAGAATCCTTAGAACCAGTATTAGCAGCACATCCTGAATTCGTAGAAGCAGGAATTGTAGAGCGTATTGTAGAACCTGAGAGACTAATTCACTTTAGAGTACCATGGGTCGATGACAATGGAACCGTTCAAACAAACCGTGGATTCCGAATCCAATTTAACAGTGCTATAGGTCCTTACAAGGGTGGATTAAGATTCCATCCTTCTGTGAATGCATCTATTCTGAAATTCCTCGCTTTTGAGCAGGTCTTCAAAAATAGTCTTACGACACTACCCATGGGTGGTGGAAAGGGTGGAGCAGATTTCAACCCTAAGGGTAAATCTGATGGCGAAGTAATGCGTTTCTGCCAATCATTCATGATGGAATTATGGAGACACATCGGACACAACTGTGACGTACCTGCTGGTGATATTGGAGTTGGAGGTAGAGAAATCGGATACATGTTTGGAATGTTCAAGAGACTTCAGAATGACTTCCAAGCTGGAGTTCTAACCGGTAAGGGGCGCTCATATGGCGGTTCTCTAATTCGTCCTGAAGCAACAGGGTATGGATTAGTTTACTTCGCACGCGAGATGCTTGCTACGAAGAATAAATCCTTCGAAGGTGCAACCGTTTCTATCAGTGGTAGCGGAAACGTTGCACAATTTGCTTGTGAGAAAGTATTGGATCTTGGGGGTAAGCCAGTCACTATGTCTGATTCATCAGGCTGGATACATGATTCTGATGGTATTGACCGTGAGAAACTTGCTTGGATTATGGATCTAAAGAACAACCGTCGTGGAAGAATAAGTGAATTTGCTGACAAGTTCGATAGTGCAACATTCACAGCTTCTGGACCAGAACCAGCAGTCAATGGATTGTGGGGAGTTAACGTAGATGTTGCTCTTCCATGTGCTACACAGAATGAAATCAATGGTGATGAAGCAAAGATGCTTATTGCTAACAATGTAATCGCAGTAGCGGAAGGTGCAAACATGCCATGCACTCCTGATGCGGTGACAGCCTTCCAGAATAGTGGAATATTATTCGCTCCAGGTAAAGCAAGTAATGCAGGTGGCGTAGCAACCTCTGGCCTCGAAATGAGCCAAAACTCTCTACGACTGTCATGGACTCGTGAAGAAGTCGATGAGAAATTACGTGGCATCATGGTTTCTATCCATGAACAAGCGTACTCAACAGCCAAGAAATACGACCGTGAAGGAGATTATGTCTTTGGAGCAAATGTTGCAGGTTTCCTAAAGATTGCCGAGGCAATGATGGCTCAAGGCGTAATTTGAAATATTTCAAAGGCCAAATAATTTCAAAGATTTAATTCAGTCTTGTTTGCGTAACATCATTGTAACTGCCTTACTATCATTACGTAGAATACCGATTTCTTCGAATTTATTACGAAAATGAAACCGCATAGAGCCAGGGTTTGGAGGTTCAAGGCTTACTTCAGCAGTCACAGGAATACCAAGTTGTTTTGCTTTTGAAATCACTTTCGCATATAGCAAAGAGCCAATTTCTTTGTTTCTATGGCGTTCAGCTATTGCGATTCTATCAACATAGAGAAATTGTTGATACCTTTGATTAAACCATGCATAATTGAGACTTCCATATTTTGTCTTCGGTAGTAAACAGATCACAAAACCAAGAAGTTCACTACTCTCATATGCCCCTAAAGCAAATTCCGAAAGGTCGAGTAGATTTGCTATTTCATCAAGGGAAACTTTACCGGTCCCTGGAAGCCCCTCTTCATTAATTCTCCAAATTTCTGGAATATCTTCTGCCTGAAGCAATTGAAATTCCATGCTCATTGCAAGGGCTTTCGGGACATAAAGTTCTCTGAAAAATGGCCGATACAGACGCTAGCGACTGTATCGACCGACTGAATCCCCTTTGTATCGGAAAATAAAATGCAAAGGGGTTTGGGATAACCCCTTGCAACTTATCCGAATCAATTTGTCGATTGACGGTGTAGTAGTTATACATCCATTGTCACTAGGGGGGCTGTGAGCAAAGTCCCTGCATTTGTTATTGGCATCATTTTGTCAATTTTTGGATTGATAATATTTGTACCAAATTCAAATGCTTCTGGTCCAGAAGCCTATGAAGAATTATATTGGGCATTTGGGGGCTGTTTGTTGTCATTAACAGGAATACTAGTCATTATTGTTGCATTGCTTTGGCCGCATAAATCCATTGATTTGATTTCTAGTGAAACTGGAAATGAGGTATCAATTCCACCGCCAGTTCATTCAGACAGAGATTGAAATTTTCTTCAAAATTGCAAGGGCCCCCCTCTGTATCGACGGGTGTTGGAAGGGTACCCAATGCCTCGACGGATAATCAAAGGGGCCCTTTGATATATCAACACAATTTGGGAACGTCATGAACAAAACTAAATCCATGATGATTGTTATTACATTCCTGTTATCATCTCTTTCAGGGTGTATTGGTTCAACGGATACTGAAGAATCAATCGAAAAATCTGAAGATTTAGAAGCCGTTCATGTGGAATGTTATGGGGATATAGAGACCAATCCCGAATGTGACATAGATTTCTCGGTGGGCAGAGGCTTTGAGCCAGCGATTTCATCCAAACTATTAGCGGAGCACGAATCAAATGATTATGATGGTCACCACCATTACCACCACCATGATGAGGTTCATTCACACGATAATGAATCCGAGATAGAGGAGATAAATTATTCACCAAATTACTATTATTCAACAGAAAAGACCCCTTCTGAAACTTCTGGACGATCCCATGCACAAACAGAAGATGATTGCACCTCCCAAGATCTTAACGGGCTTTCAAATCAGGATTTAGTAGACTACCTTGTGTCTCACACACATGCTTGCTTGTACGAATCTGTTGTCATTCCATTAGATGCGAACACAATTTCAGTATTTACCGATGAAAATATAGTTTTCATAGCGAACCGAATTTTGGAGATTGCACCTATTTATGATGGAGATAACTCCGAAGGAGTGTTTCAATTGATGTTCTTTATCCACGAGGCTTACTTTCACGAATGGTATGGCCAAATAGATGAATTCGAGCAGGACACAACCGATGTCGTTTATGAATCGGTAAATGCACTGAAGGTGTCTCCTCACATACTTGATTCGGGTGAGGAATCACGAAAAATTCTTAATCAATTTATTGGAATGGCGGATACTGTCGATGCTCAGTCGCTTATTTTGTCTCTTTATGTTGAAATTTTGGACACCTTTCCCACAGATTCATCATTCTACGAAATTAATGAATTCGGGTTTACAAGTTACACCCAGAGAACTGTCAAAACAGTACTAGTAAGTGTACAAAGAAGCGCCCACTTCACGGATGTTAATGCACATCCTGAGATTTATGATCTCTTAGGTGAGATTGCAGAAATTAGTGTAAGCGAAGACATCACAAATGATGCCGAGGTAATTGTTAGCAATGCTATCTGGGCATTTGGTAGATTTGCTTACACGACACCTCCTTATTCTGAAAATTATTACTGGACATCTGTCAATGACATGTACGATTTGGCTTGTGAATATCTCATCGAGGCAGAAAATTACCATTTTTCGGAAAATGATTTGTCATTTCCATATTTATGGGCGCTGAACACACATGATAGTTTTTACACAATCCCTCACGATGAACGTTGTGTCAATGAAGTCAATGATTTCACATATGATGAAGCAATTGGCCTATTAGAAAATCAATTATTCCCGCATAGCTATTCATTTGATGATGGAAATATAATTTTCAAAACATCCCTGGAAGAAAATGAAGTAATTCCATTATATTATTCGCTCAAGGAAGTGCAGGCACAATATTTCCGGTTGACTGAAACATCGCTACCGGTTACTGATGATCCAAATAAAGAATTAACTTTCATAATATATGGAAGCTTACAGGATTATCAAACATGGCAGACTTATTTGTACGGACTTGGAACAAATAACGGCGGAATATACATTGAGCAATGGGGTCAAATTTTCACCTACCAAAGAACCCCTCTGGAGAGTATTTACACGCTTGACGAATTAGTTCGTCACGAATATGTTCACTATCTTGATGGAAGATATTTGATTGAGGAAATGTGGGGCGAGAATGATTTCTATGATGGTGATAGACTTACATGGTTCAACGAGGGTTTAGCAGAATTCTTGGTAGGCAGTAGCAGCAGAGACGGAATAATGCCAAGAGAGACGATTGTTGGCCAAATACTAGATGACGGAACAAATCGATTATCCGTAGAGGAAATTTTCGACTCATATTACGGCTCTGGGTTCAAATTTTATCGATACTCTGCAGCACTAATTGATTACATGTATCATGATTACAATTACCAACTTAGAAATTTATTCGAATGTGTTGACCAGGATGACATTACGTGCTTTGATCAGATTACAGAATCCTTAGCTAGCGACAGCACTTTTGTTGAAGGATACCAATCTCACATCGATGAAATGATATCTCAACTCGCTACGTATACCAATCCATTACCAAGTTTTGCTTATGATGAGAGTTTAGAAATTTTAGATCCAGGATATATCTCAAACGACATAAACACGATTACTTCTTCAGAATACACTGTAGAATGTAACACGGGCACTCGTGCACTATTGCCTCGACATAGGTGTATTGGAACCCTCTATGTTAATGACACTGTAGACGAAACCACTGAGAACACTTGGAGTACATTCGATAGAGCATTAAACACGCTGATGCAGGAAATTTACTCCTTGAGTGAAAATAGGTATTCAGAATCGTTGATTTGCTGGTTCGATAGAATACTAGTGGAAGAAACAATTCGAGATAGATATAACCATTCGACTTCGTTCCACTGTGAGATACCATTGAAAATTTCGCAATATGGCTCAAATGGAATTTTGGCCAATCTTGAAGAAGATGCTAGCAGAACCAGGGCTAATGATTCGATTGATTGCTTAAGCACTCCATCAGGAGCAGAGAGTATTTTCACCTGTAAAATCAAAGTCTTTTCGGCCTGGTTTGAATCAGGGACAAACGACGAAATATTACTCGAAAGCCTCGAGATGTATTCTCGAGAAATAGGTAACCAAATCCATGCAGCCAATCCAATTGTCTATGCGCAGTATCAATGCTCTACCAATCAAGAGTCATTGGAATACCATGAAATCGACGAGGATGGAATACGTTATGCATCTGCATTGATTGGTTGTAGTTTTATCATTTAGACTTACCAAAGGATACCCTATGAACCGATTGATAGCAAACTTATCAACTGAAGTCTATTGCACTAATTATGCAATTACGTATTCTGGGTAGCAAGGATATTCCATCTATCTGGGAAATCAATGAACAAGGCCTGCCTGGAACTGGTAAAGTATCACAGGATGAAATTGCTGAACTCATTCGTCTTGCCGAATTATCTCTTGGTGCATTCGAGGAAGATGAACTGGTTGGATTTGTACTATGTCTTTTGCCAAGAACAAAATATGCTAGTCTAAATTATGCTTGGTTTAATCAACGTTACCATGATTTTCTCTATGTCGATAGAATTGCAGTACGTGAGAGTCATAGAAACCGAACAATAGGTTCTCTTCTATACCAAGAGGTAATCGCTCATGCTCAAAAAAACAATTATCCGATTACGGCAGAAGTGAGTCTTTCGCCACCAAACCCAGGTTCTATGAGATTCCACCATAGATTCAATTTCACTGAAGTCGGAGTGCTTCAGCATGAAAGTAAATCTGTCACAATGATGTTTCGAGATTGTTGAGCAATAGTAATTATGGAAGGGGAGGGGTCCATGTTGCTTCTTTCCTCGCATGGTCCAATAAATGCCAATATAACGCAGTCACCTTTTTATTATGATTCAAACAATTGTCCAATGAATCAATCTCCGGTGAAGATTTCCACGAACTATTGGCAATTATTTTCAATATTGGCAGATGTAAGGCGGGGCCGTTGATTGGCAATGTCCATTTTGTCTTCCAATCAATTTCAATAATATTGTTATCATTCATTGATTGCAATACTTGAGTCCATGATTTTGTTTTACCGGCCTTTCTTTTTACTAACCAACTTGGATTGACTGATGAATCTACTTTGAATCCATTTTTTGCTAATACAGGCGCCATCCAAGGCGCAATATATCCAGCCGGGGCGCGAAACCAAGGCCGAAAATTATCACCACAGTATTGTTGTAAGATTTTATTTGCCTCAACTAATGCATTATCAAACCCTTCAATGTCCTGTGGCCATGCAGACCAACTTCGATGAGAAAAACCATGGTTTCCAATTGTGATCCGTTGAGAGAATCGGGTTAGGATTTGTTGTAACCATTTTACGAAGGTTGTATTTTCAAATAAATCTGCGATGATGAAAAAAGTCACAGGATATTCATTTGAGTTGAGCCATTTTTCAAGCCCCTTCATGCCTTTGAGAAAATCTTCTGATAATTCTTTGGAGTTTGAAGTTCTGTGCGTTTTCTTGGAACGTGTAGGGTGGCCAGAATATTTTGGCAGATGTCTATGGTCATCAAAATCAATACTAATCCAAGTTGAACTAGACATAATTCATTCACCCATTACGAGGTAAATCAATCAAATACACCTTGTGAGGAATAGTGCGCCCAAATAATTCAACTCCTACAAATGTCTCAAGAGTTTGCCCATCCCAATTCAAACAAACTTTCTCTGCAGTTGCTAGGCCGGCCTTATTATGTGGGTGAACCGCAACTTCAATTCTATAATGGGCGCCTCTACTTTCTAGCCATGATAGTACAGAATTAACGCTTTGAGTAGCAATCCCCCGATTCCTGAATGAAGGCGTAACCCAATAACCCAAATTGTAGTGAGAATTAGAAAATTGTAATTCATCACCCACGCCAACCATGCCAGCGAATCTTCCCGTATTATCATGAATGGACCAAAAATGTAAGCGGTCAGCATCAGATGCTGTCTCAATATCAAAGAGCATGTCTGATAATTGGCGATTAATGTCTTTGCTAATATCTATCCATGGTAAGGCCGCTAAGGCTGAATCACGGTCTTCATTAAAGGCATCAATCACATTTGTGAGAATCGCTTTATTGGCTGGACGGAGAACAAAATCCTCTGCAATTGACAGATTCGGTGTCGTCGCCATAGCTCGCCCTCAAACTCACAGACGGGCTAGGGCTGATGAAACATGCTCATTGTTTGGATAGGTTCTTTGCGCCATTGCCAGCGTCCATTGTAGGTGTTCTGAGCGGCCCAAATAGCGCATTATTATGCCAATATGCAACAACATGTCCAAATTTTCAGAAAGATGAGGGCCTAAATTATCAAGAGTTTTGGCCGCTTCGTTCAAATTCCCCGATTTGACCTGTTCCAATGCTGTAACTACTTCTCGGTACACTTGGGCAGCATTCCATTCATCCTTTGCAGGCCATGGCCATATTCTACCATTTGTTTGAGGAATTGGTGCTGGTTTTTCAGTTACTTGTTCAACGACTTCTTCACGCTTTTCTTCCTCAATAGGTAATTGTGGAGTTACCACTTTCTCAACCTTTGGCACTTCGGCTGTAACTGGTGAAGTTGGAGGAGAAATTGGTTGTGGTTTTACTTTAGGGATTTGTGGAATTGGAGTTGCCATTTTCTCACTAGGTGCGGCGGAAGGCAAAGGTGTTGGAGTTGGAGGGCTAATCGGTTTGTGCATTGTTGCTGCCAATCCACCCTTGCTCGGAATAATATCTGGGATGTCCGGAATGTCGGGAGTCATTGGCACAGATGCCTTTGGCCCCACAGAACCCAAGAGGTCATCATCGGTTTCAGTTTTCACCATCGGAGAGTAAAGATTCCCTAATCCTGTGTGTATTGGTTCTGCAACTTCTTGTAATGGATCATATGTTCCAATTTCAAAGTTTGAAGGAGTTGTTGGAGCATCTGAAACCTGCAGTTCAACTTCTTCCGGCTTGACATAATCAACAGTCTTTGCAAGTGTTGGGCTACCGCCGCCAATGAATTGAAAGGAATCGTCTTCGTTAGCGGTTTCATATTGGCTGATTTCTACGGCTGCATCCTCGAGCGTCAATACCGCTTCAACCGCATAATCATCTTCATCGGGAGATTCCATTTCATCAGACAATAATAATGACATTAAATCACTGCCACTTGTTGAAGGTTCAGGAATTGGCTGGTCTCTCGCACTCGCTGCAAAAACATAGTAACACTGGGAA
>Ga0315322_10002328_pt1 | contig 14681 bp, 10 predicted proteins | sample M110021515metaG_FD_203461 | JGI IMG/M metagenome (GOLD analysis project Ga0315322, IMG submission 203461) | Ammonia-oxidizing marine archaeal communities from Monterey Bay, California, United States - M1 100m 21515 | ecosystem: Environmental > Aquatic > Marine > Intertidal zone | place: USA...
TGTCGTCGAGAATGGCCCCCACAACAAGGTCATCGACACCATCGGCGTTGAGGTCACCGGCCCAGCCAAAGCCGGGGTCACCCTGTGCAAGGCGGTCGTTGGCGTCGGTGCCGAGGTAAGTGATGTCGGCGTTGTCGACCGAGACTCCGCCGCGGATGGTGCCACGCAGGGCGACACCATCGCAGTCGTTGTCGAGGCCGTCATCCGCGACTTCGGTTTCGCCGGGGTTCATGCCGGCTTCCTCATCCCAGCAGTCGGGGGTGCCGGTGGCGTAGGTCACGTGCTGGTAGCCGTCGCCATCAGCGTCGTAGTCGTCATCGCCAGCGCAGTCCTGGTCGGTGCCGTCGTACCAGACCTCGACGGCGCTCGGGCTGCGGGACGCGTTGAGGTCGGCGCAGTCATCGCCACCATAGGCGTCACTGTCGTGGCCGTCGCCGTCGTAGTCGTAGTCGCTGTTCCCTGCACAGTCGCTGTCCACGCCGTCGTACCAGGTGTCGGTCGCACCCGGAAAGGTCGTGGCTTCGGCATCGTCGCAGTCGGCGCCGCCCGAGGTGTCGATGTCGAAGCCGTCAAGGTCAGCGTCGAAGTCGTTGTCGGCCGCGCAGTCGCTGTCCACACCGTCGTACCAGGTGTCGGTCGCGCCGGGGTAGGTCGCGGCTTCGGCGTCGTCGCAGTCGGTGCCGCCTGAACCAATGGCTGTGAAGCCATCACCGTCGGCATCTTCGTCGGAACCACCCGAGCAGTCGGAGTCGATGCCGTCGTACCAAGTCTCGGTGGCGGTCGGGCTGATGGACGCGTCGTAGTCGTTGCAGTCGTCGCCACCGATGAAGGCGGCTTGGTGACCGTCGCCATCGATGTCGTAGTCGTCATCGCCCGCGCAGTCGCTGTCCACGCCGTCGTACCAGGCGTCTGAGGCGGAGGGGTTGGTGCTCGACACGGCGTCATCGCAGTCGGTGCCGCCGTGGCTGTCGCTCTGGAAGCCGTCCGCATCCGCGTCGTAGTCGTCGTCACCCGCACAGTCGGCGTCGGTGCCGTCGTACCAAGTCTCCGATGCACCCGGGTTGGTCGACGCGAGGGTGTCGTCGCAGTCCGCGCCACCGTGGCTGTCGCTGGTGTAGCCATCGCCGTCGGCGTCGTAGTCATCCTCGCCACCGCAGTCGGAGTCGGTGCCGTCGTACCAGGTGTCCGTCGCCCCGGGGAAGATGGCCGCTTGGGCGTCGTCGCAGTCAGTGCCGCCGTAGCTGTCGCTCTGGAAGCCGTCCGCATCCGCGTCGTAGTCGTTGTCGCCTGCACAGTCGGCGTCGGTGCCGTCGTACCAAGTCTCCGTGGCGCTCGGGTTCACTGCCGCGCTGGTGTCGTCGCAGTCATCGCCCGAGAATGCGGTCCAGTCATGGCCGTCACCATCGGCATCGTAGTCGCTATCGCCACCACAGTCGGAATCCACGCCGTCGTACCAGGCGTCGGTCGCACCCGGGAAGACCGACGAGGCCGCGTCGTCGCAGTCGGACCCACCGACCGAGATGGCAGCGAAGCCGTCGCTGTCAGCGTCGTTGTCATCTGCGGAGTCGCAGTTCTGGTCCACACCGTCGTACCAGGTCTCGGTCGCGCTGGGGTTGATGTCCGCAGCTGCGTCGTCGCAGTCGGGGCCCCCACACTCACCGCTGATGAAGCCGTCGCCATCCCCGTCCACCAAGTCGACCACGGAGTCGCAGTCATCGTCGATGCCGTTGCAGACCTCGACCGCGCCCGGGTAGACCTCCTCGGCAGAGTCGTCGCAGTCATCGGGGTTGGACGCGAAGCCAGACGGCGCGCTGCAGGCCATGGCCGAAGAGGCCACATCGCCGTAGCCATCGCTGTCGGCATCACTCCACCAGGTGCTGGCATCCACGGCGTCATCTTCGTCGGTGTCGCCATCACAGTCGTCGTCGGCGTCGTTGCAGACCTCGACGCCGTTGGGGTTGATGGAGGCCACCGCATCGTCGCAGTCATCGCCATTGGCGGAGTAGCCTTCGGGAATCACGCAGGACTCGAGGGTGAGGTCCTGGTTGCCATAGCCATCACCATCGTCGTCGACGTAGACCGTATCGATCACGCCTTCATCGATCTCACCGTCGCAGTCGTTGTCGATGGAGTCGCACTGCTCGGGTGCGCCCGGCCAAGAGCTGCCATCCTCATCGTCGCAGTCCGTGGCGTCGGTGACGTAGCCCACAGGTGCTTCGCAGGCGCCGGTGGTGTCGGACGGGTCACCGAAGCCATCGCCATCGTTGTCTCGGAAGAAGGTCGAGGTGACGTCCTCATCCACCGCTGCATCACAGTTGTCGTCGATCTCGTTGCAGATTTCAGGAGCGCCCGGGTACACCGCGTCGTTTTCGTCGTCGCAGTCTTCGGAAGCGGCCCAGCCATCCCCATCGTTGTCCGGCTCGAAGGTGGGAGTGCCACTGGAGGAGGCACTGCCTTCTCCGTCGGACTTGTCCCGACAACCCGCGACTGCAAGGAGGACCACGCCAAAAAGTAGGGATGAACGCACGAGAGATCTCCTCCGCCATTGCGGCAGGTTCGCGTCGGAACGGCCACTTGCCGGGTCTCCTGCTCTGGGAGGCGGCAAGCGGGATGGGACTGGTCGGGGGACCGTTGAAGCTTGACTCGTCCTGCTGCCCACATGAGCACGCCAGAACAGGTCCACACCACCTGACTCGGACTCGAACGACTAACCTGAAGAGCGAATCCGTCGGCCACCTACGACAGATCAGTCCACGGTTCTCCGGCCCCCAAAGCTGATGTTCACGTCTGCTTGTTCACCGACCACAGCGCGCTTCTCACCGCACGCGCGGCCTCGGTCACCCCGGGGTCGAGAATGTCGCGAGGATGGTCCACCGAGATCTGAATCACCTCGCGCACCGTGGCCGGTCGTCCGGCGAGAACCACCGCCGTGTCCGCGAGAACAGCGGCTTCGCACACATCATGGGTGACTATCAACGCCGTGGATGCTGTCTCCAGTAGCACTCGAGACAACATCCCCTGCAGCCGGTCCCGCAACAAAGAATCGACAGCGGCGAGTGGCTCATCGAGCAACAGCAGCCGCGGACGCAGGGCCAGCGCGCGCACGACACCCACCCGCTGCGCCATGCCACCCGACAGCTCTGCAGGCCGCATATCCGCCACCTCAGGGAGGCCGACCTGTTCGAGCAATGGCCGCCACCGAGCCTCGTGGTCGGACTGGGGCACGCCCACCGCATCCAGCGCAAAGCCCAGGTTACCGCGCACCGTGAGCCAGGGGAGCAGCCGGGGATCCTGGAACACCATGGCAACGGGAACACCCTCACCATCGGCTATCTCGATCGAACCAGAAGAAGCAGGCAGCAGCCCTGCAACCAGCCTCAGGAGCGTGGACTTTCCGGCTCCGGACGGTCCCAACACCGCGGTCACCGAGCCGCGCACGAGCCGCAGCGACACATCCGCGAGCACCGCAGAGTCGGACCCAGGCCAGCGAAAGCACAGTGCGTCGATTGATGCGGCCAGCGTCGGGGACATCATGGCGTCCAGTCTACGAGCCTGCGCTCCACAGTACGGGCCGCGAGGTCCATCAGTAGTCCACACCCCCCGATGCATGCCATTCCGACCATTACGCCGTCGGTCTCCAGCACCAACCGGTGCATCTGGATGCGGTAGCCAAGGCCCGACTGCGCCCCCACCAGCTCTGCGGCAATCACGCTGGTCCACGCGAGCCCCAGCCCAGTGCGCAGTCCCGCAGCAATCCCAGGCGCCGCAGCAGGAAGGCGAACCCGGCGAAAGGTGAGCCACGGCGATGCACCGACACTTCGGGCGAGCTCGAGGTAGCCCGGCGGGCAGCGCGACAGGGCCCAACAAGTCTGAACAAAGATCGGCGAAAACGCGCCCACGAACACGATGAAGCGGGCCGATGGATCGCCCAGTCCGAACCACAGCAGTGCGAGCGGAATCCAAGCGATGGGCGGAATGGGACGAAGCACCTCCACCACTGCCCGCAGTCCAGCCGAGCCACGTCCCCCGAGCGCTCCCACCGCCCCCAGCGACAGTCCCGCGACCGCCGCCAGCACAAAGCCAGTGAGCACCCGCGAGAGACTGCCCACCACGTCCTGGACCAGAGTCCCCTCCCCCACTAGCCACCACGCCGTCGCCATCACCTGAGACGGAGACGGAAGCGCCGGTGACGACAGCACGCGAGCGGCCAGCTCCCAGCCGATGCCGACCACCATCAGGGTGATCCCAACGATCCAGCCTCCCCCCTTCTGGATCGTCAATCCGCCCCCACCACATCCACCTGGCTCGCGGTGACCGACGCCACCACCGGACGAAGCGCGCTGGGCCGAAGCAGGGTGCTCAGCTGCACAGACCCGCGCAACAGCTTGGCCTCGACCATGAAGTCGGCGGCCCGCTGCATGTTCAAGAGGTCGTCTTCATCGAGGTGCACCCGAATGCCTTGCGGTTCGGTGGCCTTTAGGTTGGGCTCCACGCTCGCGGCCAGCTCCAGCACTCCCACATCAAAGGGCAGGTCGCTGTCGGCCTTGAACCATGCGTTGGCGCGCCCCGGGTCGGCCCGGAAGAAGTCATAGGCGGCGTGAAGAGCCTTCTGGAATCGCTCTCCCGCATTCCCCACACGCGCGCTGAAGCGGTCGTCCATCACGACCACACTGGTGACATCCGCCTGGTCGATGACCCTCACTGCACCAGCGTGTTCAAGGTTTGCGAAGGCGGGGTCCCAGGCGGCGGCGGCGTGGGTGTTTCCCCAGCGCCCCTCTGCCGCACCCGCTCCCACCAAGGCCACAATCTCCTGCAGCCCGAGGTTGGTGACCCGCACGTCGGAGCCGACCTTCAGACCTGCGCGCTGGATGGCCCCGAGGGTCGCACGATGGGCAGCAGCCCCAAACGGCACGGCAACGGTATGACCCTTGAGGTCGGCGGCAGACTGAATCGGGGAGTCCGGCGGCACGAAGGTGCCCACGCGGTTGGTCATCAGGCGGCCGATGATGCCCCAATTGTCAGCCTTCGAAGCGAGCGCAATCGCCGGCTGGTCTGCGGTAAACAGCACATCGACCGCACCTGCCAGGGCGCCTTCATTGAGCGGACCGCCGTAGCTAAAGCCATGAAAGGTGGCCTCAAAGCCATGCTGCTCGAGAATGTTGGTGCGCATCAGGATGACGGCGAGCTGGCCCTGGGTCGCCCAGGTGGTCTGCCAGCCGATGCGGATGCGGTCGAGTCCAGGCTTGGCGGGCGACGGGGCTGGCGCGCTGGTCGAAGTGCACGCCACTGCCGCCAGGCCGCCAAGAAAGAAACGACGATTCATACGGAAGGTCCACCGGCCTGCAGAGCGGGGTTGGCGGCCAGCACCCGATGCACCGTGTCGACCACGGCCTGAGTCATGGCGTCGACTTCGATGTTGAAGCGGTCCCCCAGCTGCCTATCGCCCAGAGTGGTGAGTCGGAGGGTCTCGGGGATGAGGTGCAGCGAAAAGCGGCCATCGTCGACAGTACCCACCGTGAGGCTGCATCCATCGACGGCCACATAGCCTTTGGCCAACACATAGGGCCGCAGAGGCTCGGGCAGCCTCAGCACCAACGCGAGGTTTCTCTCGGAAGGATGGCGCTCCACCAGCTCTGCGGTCCCCATCACATGGCCACTGAGCACATGGCCGCCGATCTCGGACCCGAAGGTGGCAGCGCGCTCGATGTTGACGGCATCTCCCGCCCGCAGCGCCCCCAGGGTGGTGAGCCTCAGGGTCTCGTCGATGACATCGAACACCACGTCGTGACCAGCGATCTGGACCGCGGTGAGGCAGGTGCCGGCGATGGCCACGCTCGCACCAGGCACCAGCCCCTCGGCACGACCCGGTGGCAGGCGAATTGTAAGCTTGCGGAAGTCACCGTGGTCGACGATGTCCTGGACGATTCCGAGTCCCTGAACGATGCCCGTAAACAAGTCGCCTCCGTCGCGTCAGATGTCGTCCCCGCCATCTTGAGGGACTGGCCGCTAACCCGCGTCGGGTCGACGGATCTCAGAAGTACAGGCAGCTGCCGTCGCTGAGGAAGTTGCTGGCGCCATCCACGGCATGCCCCGTGCCCACGAAGGTGCCCGACGACGCATAGCTGTAGGTCGCCACCTCGCCGGCCACATCGACCCCGTAGGTCACCGAGAAGAATTCATCGCCCTCGTAGAGCTCCTCCGGGCACGAGGTGCGCGCGACATCGAGCGTGGCCTCCACCGTGAGTCCGTACTCACAAGATCCGCAAACTCCCGCCTCTTCGGTCAAGGTGGCGGTGGTCGTCCAGGTGACCTGGCAGTCGTCCTCGCCGTACTCGCGCCACTTGTCGTTGGCGAAGAGCAGCCACTGCTCCTCGCCTTCCCACACTGAGGGGTCCGCGCTGGCCACATACTGACCAAAGAAGAAGCCCGTGGCACCAGCCACGGCAGTGCCGTCGTAGTCCTCACAGACAGAATTGGGGCCCGCTGAGGTGCGTGGGTCGTCCAGCTGAGCCCCGCCACCACCACCATCGTCGCCGCCACCGTCCTCGCCGCCACCGTCCTCGCCGCCACCGTCCTCGCCGCCGCCTGTGTCCTCTGTCTCAAGCTTCGCCTCACAACCGGCGAGCGCGAGCAGCACTCCCAGTGCGAGCACCAAGTGAGAGAGACTCATCCGCAGTCCGTCCATCGCCATCTCGCCTCCAAAGGTAGCCAGAGTCTTGTCTGTCCCCACGCTGCCCGCAAGTTTTGTCAGATGACCGCAGCGTCCCTGTGGGCATCCCGGCGCGGAGTCTGGTCGAAGGAATCGGACACTCGATCGTCGGGGCGCCCGCTCTCGGAGTCGGAGGATTCCCGACTCGATCATTGATGTATTTTCGAGGTAGACTCTGGACATGTCCAACCTGATTCGAGTGCTGCCGTTCCTTTTCCTCACCACAGGCTGCGTGGAGCTGGGCAAGGGAGACACCGGCGAAGTCATTGCAGACGACGGTCCCACCGACTTCATCGGCGCCCGATGCGAGACCGACAACGACTGCGCCTACACTGGCGGCTTCTGCCTCGAAGACAACACCGGCATGCCAGGCGGCACCTGCTCGGCCGAGTGCACCCAATACTGCGACGACGCCAGCGGACACCCCACCACCTTCTGCATCGCCAAGGACGCGCTCCCCGCGAAGGCCCGTGCCCGCGTGATTCAAGGCGCTTGCGTGTCCCGCTGCAACTACGGCATCTTCGACCAGGGCGGCTGCCGGCCCGACTACAGCTGCACCGACGAAGACCGCTTCCGCGATCCAGAACGTTCCACCTATGTGTGCCTGCCCGGCACCAAGGATCCCGACCTTCCGACTTGCTACCAAGAGCTCGCCGACCGTGGCGTCGCCTTCGAGCCGGACATTCGCCCCTACGACGTGGCCTCGAACGGACGCCGCTGCGTCATCGAGGACCCCGTCTGGTTGCAGCGTGACATCAAGGGCGTGCGCTTGGTCTACGAGTTTGACACCAGCCTCGACCAGACCCTCGCAGCCTGTGAGCTGGGCCTCGCACTCGCGGACACCGTCGACGACCTCGCCAGCCACAATGTCACCGCCATCCGCCACATGGGCACCTACGCCTGTCGCACCATCGGCAGCGGAAGCAACCTCAGCCGACACGCGTTCGGCGACGCCATCGACATCTCGGGCTTTCACTTCAAGGACGGCTCGCGCTACTCCCTCGAAGACGACTGGGAACACAACACCCGTTCCTTCCACACCACCGCCGGCGCTTGGCTCCACTCCACGGCCTGGCGCTGGCATACCTCCGCGCTGTGGCCCATCGTGCTCACGCCCAACTACAACGCCGCCCACGACGACCACTTCCACGTTGACCTCACCCCAGGCTCCCACTACTTCGCGCGCATGGCTGACGGCGAGCTGGTCGACGAGCACGCGGACTGCGGCGGCCCCAGTCGTCCGCATCCGGCCTTCTGGCAGGCAAGCGAGCGCGACTAAGACGGGACACCCTCAGACGTGCCAGGCGGGAATGGACCGACCCAGCACCTCTTCGATTCGCACCACCTCGTGAGCCATCTCGACCAAGAGACGCTCTCTGAGGGCAGGGTCGAGCGCGGCACGGCGGGCGTGCTTCGAGTTGAGGGACCGCAGGTGCTTGGAGGCGGACTTGCGAAGATCTCGGGGGACGATGTCCTTGAGGCCCGGCGGCACCCTCTGAAGCCAGCGACGCAGCCCCTCACTGCGCACCGACTTGGCCGTGTTGACCGGACGCGTGTCGATGGTGTCGGCAAGGTCGGCAGACACACCGAGCCACTTGAACAGCGCCCGTAGCGTGCCTGCGGTGTCGGCCTTCATCTCCTCCTGAACGATGATGTGGAGACCATCTTCGCCAAAGGCATCTCGCGCGCGCTGCAGCTGCTCCGAAAAGCACACCACGCGTCGGTAGAGCAGGGCCTCGGGCAGCGGGGTGTGACTCGGAATGCGCCGGCCCGCGGCACGGTCCGCCTCCGCGTCGAGGGCGTCTGAGAAGCGCGTGAGGTCTTCATCGCCAAGCCCGTTGAGGCGCAGCTGAGACCACAGAGCGTGCATGGTCGGGACCGGATGACGGATGAGCGCCACACCGCGTGCCGACGCGTTGAGTGCCGTCATCTCGGCAGCCGCAGACTGGGAGTAGAGATACCAGACGCTGCTCTCCACCCGCACTTTCGCTGACTCGGCAATGGGGCATGAAAAGCGAGCCAGGTAGGCCGCACGGTCCTCGCGCGCGCGATTGCGAAAGCCCAGGTCGCGGCCAAAGAAGTGGATGTCCTTGCGGTCGGCGACAAAGACCTCGGGATGGGCTTCGAGGTATCGGGTGACGGCCGTGGTCCCGCACTTGGGCGCCCCGAGCACGAACACATCAGGGAGGACGTCAGGGCGAAAGGCGGGGGTGGACACGAGCGGCTCGGGGATCAGGGGACGAAGACGGCAGCGGCGCCGACGGTGAGCTCCACGCCGACAATGATGCGCTCGACACGCACCTCGACGAGCTCACTCAGAGGATTGGCGGGCACATCGACGCGGTACAGGCGCAAGTCACGGCCTGCTGAGCTGTCGCCCGCGACGACCGAAGACGCCAGCGGAACGACATCTGCGCTGCGCCACATGCTGTTGGCCCGGGGGTCGGCATCGATGGCGTAGATGTCCTCCCCATACTCCAAGGGGCGCTCGGTGAGCGTGCCGTCGGCGTAGCGGAGCACCACCCAGCCAATGGCCTGGTGCTCGGCGTCGGCGTGGCGGTTGACGCTATGGCGGAGTCGCGCTTCGGCGGAGTGGCTGATGCGGGCCGCCATGAACAGCGTGGTGCCGGCGACCGCTTGTCCCACTTGCCACGACCCGGGACGCTCGGAAGACAGGGTGCGCGGGTGGACGGTGACCCTCATGTCGTCGCTGGAGAGCTGAGCCGGCCAGGCTACCTCCGCTTCTTGGGATTCTTCGGGACCATCGGGCACCAGCGAGGCCACCCGGCTGTGGGGGATGGCCGCGTAGCCAGGACGCAGCACCGAGTGACCTGCCAGAGCGGCCAGTGTCGGCCGGATTCGGGCCTGGGGCTCAAGGGCGGGTTCCCACGCAGTAGCGCCAGCGAGAACCACGCTACCCAGGTGGTAGTAGAGGTTTCTAGAACCTGTAGACGGCCCGAAGGCAGCCCACGGAGCGGGCAGAAAGAGCGCGAGTCCTTCCCCCGCCGGGGGCGCATCGGTCGCCAGCTGGTCAACCAAGCCCGCCCGCTTCCAGTCGACATAGGCGGTGTGCACCCGCATCACCGGGATGCCGTGCTTGCGCTGGAGAGCGTCGAAGGGGTCTCCGAGGGGGGACCACGCCATGGCCCGAAGTTCTCGTCGTTCCGAGTCGGTGAGGAGGTCCAACGCACGGAAGGTGCCGTCGCGACCCCCATTCCAGTCGGCGAGGAGCATGTCGGTCCACACATACGGGGTGAGTCCACGTGCGCGACACCAGTCGAGGTGCCAGCGGAGGTCGTCGGCGAGAAGGATGCTGCGTGGGGTGCTGCTGGTGCGGGGATTTCGCTCGTCGCCAAACCACCGGCGGGACTGCCAGAGCACCTCGTCATGGCCGATGTGGAGCGCGGTCGGCGCACCGAAAGCAGCTACTACATCGGCATAGTGGGCATCCAGTAGTGGAAGGGTGTCGGGGTGACGGACATCGAGCAGTGACGGATTGACGTCTTCGCCCAGCTCGGGGTGGCTGCGCAGCATCCAGGCGCTGTGAGCCGGGGCATTCACCGCGGGAACCAGCTCCAGGCCAACATCTTCAGCCAGCTTCCGCAAGGGGGCCAGGTCCTGCGCGGTGAGGTGACGCGCGTGGGGCAGCTCGGGGGCGGACGGGCTCGCGATGCCGTCGGACAACAGCACGTGGAGCTGGTCATAGCGACCCCGCAGGACAGTGCGCTCGATGAAGGTGGTGAGGTCTTCGACGGTGAGGTCAGGACGTCCGCGGTAGCTGATGGAGTGGTAGAGCGGCCGGGTGGTCACCGTGGGCCAGTCCACCACGCGAAGCCGAGGCATGCGGGCGTCGGGACCCAGCGCATCGACCAGGGCCAGTCCGCCGTACACCAGCCCCAGGCGCGACCTCGCCTGTACGCGCGCGCCCGACCGGCTCACATCAAGTACAAAGCCGTCTTCGTGGTCCTCTTGGGCCGCGCTCTCGGACTGTATCAGCCGAACCGCACAGTCTGCATCGCTCGCAGACCAGCTCGCGGGGTGCCCGGTGACCCGCACCAGCTCGCGGACCAGCAGCTCGCCAACCCCTGCGAGGGCGGGGTCGCCACACACGGTTGGCGCAGGGTCCAAGCGCCAGCTGCCTGTCCGCGACTCCAGCTGCTTGACCGGCGGAAAGAACAGAGCGTCGCCCGAGACACCAGCCGGTCCTGCAGGCTCCGACCAAGCACGCACCGACTGCAGGTCGACCGCGACACCGTCGGCATCCCGCCAGACCGCCGCTGCCTCGATCCATCCCCAGTCAGCCGGAGCGTCTGTGGACACCGCACCTTGACCCGCGGCGACCCAGGGGTCGGGCACGGTCGATCGTGAACCGGCGATGGCGGGCCGAAGGTGGGCCAGGCGGACCTCATCGCCGGCCACCGCCGTGAGCTGCCAGTGGGACTCGGAGCGGTCCAGTTCCAAGGGCAGCCCCAGCGCGGACTCCGCAGCAAACAACACGCGGGGCGGATGGTCGGGGTCCGCGGGACCTGCCGGCGACCAGGGCCGCACCACCACACCCGTGCCGACCGTTCTGGCCAGCGTGATCCAGAGACGGCGGACCTCGCCCGCAGCGAGTGGGCGTCGCGGTGCCAGCAAGTGGACGCCCAGCTCTGAAAACACCCCGGGCTCGGCGTGGGACAGGCGCGTCTCCCCGGCCTTCTGGGCCAGCCCAATCTCGATCCGGGTACTCTCCGGGAGCGCGTCAATGCGCACCAGCAAGCCATCCTCGCCCCATGCTATCCGCACCTTCGCGGACACTGGCTCCACGAGCATGCCCGGCGCCGGCGCAAAGCGGGACAGCTCAGCGGCATGGTCCCAACAAGCACTCTCGGGGTCGGCGTCGCAAGACGGGGCCACGAGGGATGTACCCGGAACCGAAGCCAGTCCGGGACTCGCCGCAGACAGCCCACAGGCCACGAGCACGCTGCGCCAGCTCATGGCCGACCTCCGAAACCAGCGGGTGGGTCAGCGAGCGAGGGCGAACCCGAGAATGATTGCCACCAAGACCATTCCGACCGTGAAGAGGATGTTCCGGGTGCGGTCGACGATGATGGGCTCCACCACCCGGTGGCGGCGGTTCTTACGACGCGCGGTGCGATAGGCGAACTCGTCGGGCGTGAGCCAGTGCTGGCGCCCCGTGGAGTCGGTGTAGAGCTTGTAGCCGTTCTTCTTGTAGAAGTCGGCCTGGACCTGTGCCTTCAGCGCGTTGAGAGCAGCGTGGCGCTGTTCCCGCTCGCGAGTGGACCCCTTGCGCTGAGCACGTGCCTCGCGTCGCGCCACCTTGGCCACGCGCTCGTCGTGGTCGGCTTGGAGCTCGGACTCAAACAGCTCGCGGGCGTCAGATGCCTCATCGGGCGAGAGCGGCGGTGTGGCGGGCGCATCTGCGGGCATTGCGGTCCGGTCGGTTCGAGAGGGTCGCCGGCATCCACTTGGCGATGGACACTCAGACGCAAGGACATCGGCAGTGGCTCCCCGCGACTGCAGTCTGTCCACCCCACAATAACCGCCTCCAGCTGGAGGTTCGCCCTGACGATGCCCTCCGGCAATTGCCTGAAAGCCCGGCGAGCCGATTGCTCGACCCCAGCACGCCCAGTGGGCGCCGAGACCGGGTAGATATCCGAGGCGCCAGGCCAACCGCAGGCTCGCCCGCTACCGCAGCCCGCAGACCCGGAAGACCCGGAAGACCCGGAAAACAAGGACGTGTCCATGCCCCCCGAAGCCCCGAGCCCCCTGCGCCGCGCCCTCAAGGCTGGGAAGGTCCTCGCCAAGCGCCACCTGCAGGACATCGCTCCGAGCGAGTCCCGTCGCGCACGCCAAGACCACATCGCCGTGGTGGGCGCCATTCCCGAGCTCGACGGCATCGAATCGGACATGGCTCCACATGCCGCGCGTCTCACCCCCGTGCATGTCGACTACTGCGACCGAGTGGGCCATCCAGTCCATGCGGCATCGGTGGAGCTGACCGCTTTGGTGTTGGCACTGTGCGAGCGGCGCAAGGTCGACAGCGTCATCGATCTCGGCTCGGGCTTCACCTCCTGGGCCTTGCGCGACTGGGCCCAAAAGCAGGACCGTCCCATCACCGTCCACTCGGTCGATGACAGCGCCGAGTGGCTGGAGAAGACCCGCGCCTACCTGACCGAGACCAACCTCGCTGACGACACTCTCCATGTGTGGTCTGAGTTCGTCGACAAGGGCATGGCCGGCAGCTTCGACCTCGTGGTTCACGACCTCGGCTTCATGGACACCCGCTACGAGGTGCTCGACCAAGCGGTTGCTCTGGCCCGCGCCGGCGGAATTGTGCTCCTCGACGACATGCACAAGCCCGACTTCCGCGACAAGGCACTGGCCCGGATGGAGTCCCAAGGCAAGGCGGTCTACAGCCTCAAGACCCTCACCCGCGACAAGCTCACCCGCTTCGCCTACGTGCATCCCGTGCCGATGAGCTGAGCCGCCCCCCCCGGGCCACTCACGCTGCCGTCCCCATCACTGGAGACGGCAGTGTTGCGGTTGGGAGACCTGCACTGCGTGAGGAAGCCCGGAAGACTTAGCGGGGCGGCAGTCCGTCACGGACGCGCTCCAAGGCCTCAAGCTCGGCATCCGTCGCCACGCCCGCCTGGTCGAGATGCTCCAGATGTTCGGCCATTCCGTCGATGTCCCCTAGACCGCGCAGTCCCACGAGGAGGTCTCGGCGAAGCGCATGGTCATCGGGGCTGACGGACACCAAGCGAGCGAGCTGTCGCACGGCGTCCTTGTCCCCAGAAGCCACCTGGGCGCGCGCAAGTGCAGTCCGAGCAGCCGCGTCACCGGCCTCGCAGCGTCGCAGCGCAGCTTTCCCTGCTGCTACCGCGTCTTTGACCTCGCCAGCACTCAGCAGTGCCCGCGACAACACCACCTGTCCCCGGCAGCTCGCGACCACCTGAGGCGGTATCTTGTCCAGCGTGTTCAAGGCCGTATGAGGCAGTCCTTGGCCGAGCTGGTGGCGGGCGAGCGGCAGCCCGGTCGACGAGTCGCGATCGAAGGCCTGCTGGTAGAGCAGCTCGGCGAGGAGTGGGTCGCCCAGGTCTTCCGCAAGTCGGCCGGCATCCCGCAGCCGGTCGGCGCGGTCGGGAACGACGTACAGCAACGCCATTGCGGGCTCGGCTTCGTGCTCGACTGCCCACTCCAGCCAGGGACGTGCCTTGTCGTTGTTTGGGAGGTTCAGTGCCAGCGCAGTGCGCCACGCGCGCCGGGCCGCAGCGTCGTCTCCAATGCGGCGGGCAAGCTGAGCTTGTGCAAGTCGGGGCCATGGAGACCCCGGCCAGGTCGAAGCGGCCAGCGCGAGGTCCGCAGAGCACGCCGCCACATCTCCGGTGGCCAGATGGAGGTCTGCGCGGGCGAGCCACCCCTCCATCCACAGCGGGTCGCCTTCGAGGTGGGCGTCGACCGAGTTGAGATCACTCTTGTCGACCGGTCCCTCCGAGACCGCACCCCACGCCAGCAGAGCCACCCCTGCCCCTACGGTCAGCAGCTCCAGTCCCCGAGCCAAGCCGACCAGACGAGCGGATGCAGGTCGGGCCGACTGGACCACCGCCCCAAGCACGGTGCAGGCCAGCACCACATAGATCAGCGCCAGCGAGCCCACCCGAAACGGAAACCCGAAGAGACTCGCCACGACAAGCGCCACCATCGCGCCCATTAGGCCAGCCACCACCCGACGTCGGCGGCCGAGTCTCAGGCCCATCGCATAGCGGATGCCCAGTCCCAGTGGCAGCAGCACGAGCACCGCCCACAGGGTTCCCACCACCACCCCTTGCTCCGCGAGCGCCTGCAGGAGGTCCTGATGGGCGTGCACCGCGTTGGCGTAGCGGAGGTCGTCGTCGAAGAGGTGCCAGGCTTGCTCGAACCCACCTGGCCCGACCCCCATCAGAGGCGCAGCGCTCACCATCTCAAGCGC
>Ga0315322_10002330_pt1 | contig 14677 bp, 7 predicted proteins | sample M110021515metaG_FD_203461 | JGI IMG/M metagenome (GOLD analysis project Ga0315322, IMG submission 203461) | Ammonia-oxidizing marine archaeal communities from Monterey Bay, California, United States - M1 100m 21515 | ecosystem: Environmental > Aquatic > Marine > Intertidal zone | place: USA...
ATGACACTGGCCTCGTCATTCACCCAAAAGAGGAGACCGTCTTTGTAAACCGAACTTGGCACGTAAGAGAAGGTCTTGCTCTTCCAGAGAATCTTATCGGTCACGTCGCCCGAACCACCCCCTTTGACCGCAATCGAGCCCTTCCGCGGATAACCACCGGTCGTAAAAAGAATCTCTCCCTCACTGATGACACACGGCGAAATATTCCCCGGGATTTCAGACTTCGCCCACCACAGTTTCTTGCCAGTTTTAGGATCGAGAGCGAACATTTCATTTGGAGCTGCAATCACCAACTCGGTCTTCCCCGACTTCGGAGTGTGAACGGTTGGCGTGTTATAAGTCAGCTCCAATTGTTTCGCTTCATAGCGCCATTTCTCATGTCCAGTTGCCTTATCAAAAGCGATGATCGCCCGTGCCTCATCGGCTGCATTCACAATAAGAAAATCGCCCACTAAAATAGGACTCGCTGCGGAGCCCCATCGGCGATTGCTGGAAGAATCCCCCACCTCCTTACTCCAAACTTTATCACCATCAACAGTGAAGGCATGAATCCCTGACTTACCAAAGAAGGCATAAACATGCTTGCCGTCGGTCACCGGTGTGGCACTCGCGTATCCATGTTCGGTCAAATAACCACGATAGTCATCCTCTGGATTTGCTAAAGGCACCTCCCCTTTCCAAAGAATCTTCCCAATCTTACGATCAAGGCACAGAAGGGTGCGGCTCAGCTCATCAGCATTACCAGCTTCTTTCTCACCAAGACCATATCCGGTATAGCAAGTTACAAAGAGCTTGTTGCCCCAAAAGATCGGGCTGGAGCTCCCTGGCCCTGGCAACTCAGTCTTCCATCTGACATTTTCGTTAGCGCTCCACTTCAAAGGTAAAGTCGCACTATCGATCGCCGCAACTCCCTCGCTCCCGCGGAATTGGGGCCAACTTTCTGCACTTGAAGCATGGCCAGCAGACAGAAACACAAAGGTCAGGCTTTCAATAACTTTCTTCACATCGTCAGAGTAACCATCTTCACCGCACGGGCAATTTTTTATCGACTCACCCTTAATCGAGCAAAAACTTTGGGAAGCAATGCCGGATCAGCTTCCATCGTGATCAACTGGTAAGAACCATTCTCTGGATCAGGAGCGCGCTCCCCAACTTCTTCAAAAAGATCACGATTCCAGCTACCCGAAGAAAGATCATCGGTCGCTTCCAAGGTGAACGACAACTCCGGATCTCCGGACCTTATTCGAAAGACAATTTGAACTTTCTCACCACTCACCACCGACATCGTAGCGGGTTCCACAACAGGGGAATTAGGATCGGTTCCCTGGGCATATTCGAGGACATTCATAGCCCCGTCACCATCCGGATCGGCATTCCCGCCCCATACCGTCAATTCCTTCCCAGGATCAGCGAGATCATCACGCGAAAACTGATCTTTTAGCCACGCATCATAGGATTCATTCAAGGAAACAGGCCTCACTAAATCAATTGCCCAAGGACCATTTAATCCCGTCGATACCAGCGATGTTGTCAACCCACTCCCATCCATCGAACAGGCACCAATCAATTCGGTCTCGGTATCCGTCCAATACATCGTCCCGGACACCGGATCGAGAACTAGTCCGTGCGGACGATCCAGAATTCCACCCGAAAACAAAACCGTTCCTCCGCCACCTCCGTCCACCTCACGACTACGCAGCTCACTGCTATTGCGGTCGCTCCAATAGATCACCCCATCAAAGACTTCGATATCCCGCACTCGTTGTTGCCCGGAAATTACCACCGAACGATTTGCTCCACCTTCGCTTGAGGCCCGCTCAATCACACCACTATTGAAGTAACTCCAATAAACGAACCCATCGTCCAGCGCGAGGTAGTAAGGCCTGATAAGCCCGTTGAGAACGGTTGCTACTTCACGGCTTGCATTAAGGTTGGCCCTTCGAATCTGACCTGATCCTTCTGATACCCAGTAGATCATGCTATTTCCAACATCAAGCTCGAGATCCGCCGGTTCATTTAAAGAACCAATAAACACCTCAGCGTCTGTCCCATCACAATTGGCCCACCAAATCGCCCCATTCGCTTCATGAACCGCCCAGAAAATCTTACCCTGGTTGATATCCACAACGATCCCACGCGGATCAGAGAGCTCGCTCAAAATGGTCTCTCTATTCCCTCCGTCGAGATCGGACGCTTGAATCAGCCCCAGGTCCTTATCGGTCCAGTAAAGTCGCAGCGATTTGGAATCGGCTAGAGCCTGACCCGCGAGAAGCAAAGCAATGGCAAGAGGATTCATAAGCCCTCGTTTACGAATCAAAAAAACCGATGGCAAGAGGCATTCACCAATTTGCTCCCCCACATCTCCTCATCTCTCTAATCAATCTTGGTTGGTAGATTGGGTGGCCTTTCCGGTCCGGGCTTCGCTGGAGGCGGTTCCTGCTGCCTCTTAATCTCAATATCGTTGATGCGAATCACGAAAGAACTTGAGCCATTCACCTCCCAGCCCGCTGTCACTTTTTCGCGGTCAGCTAGCTGCCTCGCTTTCAGGTAGGTGTTAAACGAATTGGGATGCACGCTGAAAATCAGCACTGCCCTGCGGTTGAATCTGAGCTTATCCAGAATCCTCGGAAAATTACTACGAGGTTCAGCCAATTCCTCGAGCGAGGTTCCACCATTCTTGAGATCTGGAGAAACTCTAATGTACAACCGAGTCGAGGTTGGAGAAGCCGAAAGCTCGTGCTTTTGTCCCCTCGAATTCTTAAAATTAAAACCCTTAAAATGCTTCAAAATGGGCGGTGCTTGATAGATGTATCGGTCAGATCCACGTTGTTTGATTCTCTGATTCGGGAAATCTCTTTTTGCTTTTTTAAACTCCGCTTTGAATAGCTCAAGCGGAGTGATGGGATCGATGAAGTGAATCCGGTTATGAATCACGAGTGCACGATAGATCTCGGCATTATTCGGAATAGGGCGACTTGCCGGAATCCCCACAATAGTCGGCTCAATCTTGAGAACGGGAGTGTCATCCAAGAGCCCCTCTAGCTCGGAAATCCGACCCTGAATTTGCTCAGTTTTTTTTGCTTCAACATCCCGCTGTTCTAGGGCCTTCTTCGCCGCTTTTTGCAATTCCTCAAGTTCAACCAGGAGATCCTCTCGCTCCTTCACATCCTTTTCCAGGAGAGCGAGTTGACGCTTTTCCACCTCAATTTCCACTTGAGTTGGCGCATCTTTCTGCAGCAATTGATCCAGCTCAGCCAGCTTCGTTACAAGAATTTCAACCTCTTTCTTCGAAGCCTCAACTTGCTTTGAGGTCGCGGGTTCTAGGCCTTCCAAAAACTCAACCACCTTCTTGCTGACATCAGCTTGCACTAAGATTAGAACAAGAATTAAAACTGCCACCACATTGGTGAGCGCATCCATGAGGGAATCCAAATTGACACCCTCTTCTAAATTGGATTTACGCCGACGTGCCATTCTTACTTTTCTCTAAAAAGCGAAAGATCAATATTACCATCATTTGGAAGAGGGAGCTTTCCAGTTGGGAGCTTATACTTTAATTCAGCCGTTCCAGCCGCCCACCGGTAAGCCTCATTTCCGGTCTTTCGAATAAGGAACAAAACCATCGAATCTTCGGTCTTCTTCACCCGGTCTAGATACTTTGCGTAACCCCCGCTCGTCTTAATTGCGGCCGTAGAAATCTTCTTCTGCCCACCCTGCGAATCAAGTAAGACAATTCCCGTTGAGTTACATTCAACGAAGAAAATCACATCCGCTCCGCCTCCTAAAACACCTCTTGGCTGCACCTTGACCGAATCTTTTGGCTTGGGCATTTCCTTCCTCTTCTTTAATTCGTCTTCCAGATTCTTTAAGCGTTTCGCAAGCGGTGGACGTTCCTCCTTGATCGCAACAATCTCCTTTCTCATGTTCTCAACTTGCTTCTGCAATTCGGCATCGGAGCGACTCTTTTCCTTGGCTTTATTTAAGCCCTCCAACTCCATCGTCAGTGCGATTTTACGATCCTTGAGTTTTGCCATCACCGACACGGTAGCCTTTTCCCTCTCAAGCTCCTCTTTCCTAGCAGCCTTCTCCTTCACCAACTCTTCGGCTTTCTTGGTGAATTTACGATTCTCCATCGCAAGAGCCATCTCCTCCTCAGTTCGACCGGCTTTTTTCATCTGCTGGATCTGCATCATCACGCTGATCATGAGCGTCAGAATTCCGATGAGACATGCCAAGATGCTCATAAAAGGAAAAAGGGAAACCCCATTATCGGAATCTTTCGCTCGGCGGGCCACGGCTTAAAATTTAGAACTTGGAGAAGATGCCACGCTTCTTTTTAGCCTTGTTAGGGATTTGATTTTCTCCGAGCTCCTTGAGTGACCGATTCATCGAATCGATTCCGGTCGCTATACTTTCGAAACTCTTTTCCAGTTGATTATTAGATCTCAAGAAAACATCGCGGCTCGTCTCAAGCAGTTTGCTTGCGGCATCCGTGAAGGTTTTCTCCACCATTTTTTGGTGCCCGGTCAGCCTTACCTGAAGAAACTCGGCAGATTCTGTGAGCATCCGGGTGGACTCGTTCAAGTTCATCAAGAAAGTCTCGTGCGCCTTGGCCAGAGAAGTGACCAATTGTGGAATACTATTGGCCTGCTGGATCAATTCTTCCCCAACCAAAGTCCGGCTATCATTAAGTTTAGGGAGGAGCTTCTCCACACAAAAGGAATCGATCATCGTGAGCGTTTCGTCTTCCTTCTTTTGAACCAGCGCGAGAGGGAAACTCATCAGGATACTCAAAATCAAACCGAGCAAGGTCGTATCAAATGCCGTTCCCAAACCACCGGTGAGACTGTTGATCGACTCCTTTAAAGACTCCGGATCCGAAGTGTCACCCATCGCAAGCGATCCAACCGCAACCGAAAGACCAATCACCGTTCCAATGAAGCCGAGAATGGGAATGGCCCACAAGAAAACCTTCACTAGTGAATACGAACTACTGGAGCGGTTGGCATCGATATCCGATTGCGTGTTGAGAAAGTCAGCCACCTCCTGATTGTTCACCCGTGATTCAAAAAGCTCCAGAGCCTTCCGGATTCGATTGACCATAAGACTGTCCCGAAGCTTGGTGGGAACGTGATAAACATTCTCGATAAAGGTGCCCACATTCCCAACGTGAATCTCTCGTCCAAGATGCCCAGGGAAAAGATTAAGTAAAGTCGCCCGCTCCTGGCTCTTATTCTTCTTCCATTTCATCGCGAGCATCACCAAGCCCCAGCAAAAAAGGAAGGTTTCAACCCAGTTCACCCAGCCACGGTCAAGAAAAAGATCGCCGAGCCGTGTTCCCAAAAAAGGGACCATCAACCCTAAAAAGCCAACCGTTATTAGCACTCCAAAAAGAAGACTCTTCCCAAAATTGACGTTGGCATGGTCGCCTTCCTCCCATCCGGTTCTCTCGGGGTGATTGGACTTGGAAGCGCCTTCGACGGGCGCAATTTCCGAAGGAACCGTCAATCGATTTTGACAAGCAGGGCACTGCACCTGCTGCCCTAGGTGCTCAGGGGTAACATCCAGTGCGGTCGAACAATGAGGACAAGAAATTTGCATGAGAGATTAGACTAAGAACAAAACTACCAAAAGAAAATCGGCTTTGGTTGATAGCTTCAAAGCAAACCCATGCCAATCCGCATTTTCTATTCGTTTGGGCCAAAATCTCGATGGCCTCCCAACGGCATCTTTAATTAGAAGACATTTTACGCTCACTCCAAATTCTGATTTGCCCAGCCCCCAAAAAAACCTATGGTCATCGAGTGAGTAAAGGAAGTTTCAGATTGCTGAGGAGGCAAATCATAATATCTCTTCTCGGCTTTCTGGGATTTTCATCTGTTTCACCAGCGAAAAGCGTAGCTCGACACTGGAACGAAGAAAACCTCGCCGCTATTCGTCTCGACTTTCCGGCTCCAACCGTCCACGCGCGGAACCTTTTCCATCTTTCCGTGGCAATGTGGGATGCTTGGGCGTCTTTTGACGATGAGGCTATAGGCTATCTCTACAATGGAAGTGCGCTAGTTCCAGTTGGATCCACAGTGGAAGCTGCACGCGATGAAGCGATCAGCTACGCAGCCTACCGTGTGCTCAAGCATCGCTATGCTTTTTCAACGAATTCCTTCACCACTCTGGCTGCTCTCGATCTCCGCTTGAGCAGCCTCGGATATGACAAGGCTGAGACATCAACTATTGGGGCCTCGCCCTCAGCTATTGGAAACAGGATTGGGGCTGCAATTATCAGCTACGGAAGGGAAGATGGGGCCAATGAAAGCACACTTGCCGGCTACCGCGATGACACAAACTATATCCCAGAAAATTCACCGCTCATTTTGACGACAAATGACACTGCTTCCTTCTTTCCCAACGGCTGGTCTGATCTGAATCGATGGCAGCCTCTGGCCTTCAGCGTTGCCTTCACCCAGAATGGTCAAATCGCTTCCAAAATTCAACGATTTGTCAGCCCACACTGGGGGAGTGTGAAGGCCTTTGGATTGTTTTCCTCCGACCGAAATTCCGACGGCCTTTACTTCGACCCAGGCGCCCCACCTAAGTTGGGAGAAAGCGGTGACCTTGATTACAAGAATAATGCAGTTGAGGTTTTGGAGTATTCGGCACTCCTTGATCCTACCAACCCCTCCACCATCAATCTCTCACCAACAGCACGTGGAAACAATCCTCTCGGAACAAATGACGGGACCGGCCATCCGACCAATCCGGAAACTGGTCTTCCTTATCCCGATAATGAAGTTCTGCATGCTGATTTTGGACGCTGTGTCGCTGAATTCTGGGCTGACGGTCCAGACTCGGAAACTCCTCCCGGTCACTGGAATGTCCTCGCCAACGAAGTCACGGACATAATTGCCGCGGATCCGTCCCTCGATCTGAAAATAGCCCGTGATGGTCCAGTTTTAGATATTCTCGAATGGGAATTAAAACTCTACTTCGCGCTCAACTCAGCTCTCCACAATACAGCAGTCGCAGTTTGGGGCGTGAAAGCGCACTACGATTACGTCCGCCCTATTTCAGCAATCCGCTACCTCGCTCGCCTTGGCGAATTACCTCTTATTCCTGGATTGATTGAAGAAATCACTGCTTCAACCGCCGAAAGCTACCACAGCCATCTCTCTTTCTACGTGGGTAGTATCGCGGTTAATGTGTGGCCCGGTGAACCAGATGATCCGGAAACCGAGGCCGGAGGCCGGGATTGGATTCTCGCACAGAACTGGCTTCCCTATCAACAAGACGTCTTTGTCACTCCCGCCTTCGCCGGGTATGTCTCCGGACACTCAGGATTTAGCCGAGCGGCGGCCGAAGTGATGACGCTTTTCACTGGCTCATCCTTCTTTCCTGGCGGACTGTTCTCCCACACTATCACCGCTGGTTATCTCAAATTTGAAGCGGGGCCTACTACTGATGTCACTCTCCAATGGGCCACTTATTACGACGCTGCAGATGAAGCGGGCGAATCGCGTATCTACGGTGGCATCCATGTTTCACCTGATGATGGTCCTGGACGTATCATGGGACAAAAAATTGGACAAGCCGCCTACAAGCACGCCAAAAAATACTGGCGAGGTGAGATTTTGAGGAATCCGACTGTCGTTTTGAATGACACGGGCAAGCTCTGGTTCCAAACTGTTCCGGGCTGTCAATACACCGTCGAAAGTGGAACGGATCTTCTTAGCTTCCCGACGATCGAAGCGAGCTCCATTCCTACCACAGAACATGAAACGTCGATAACTATTCCCCTCTCGAGACCAAGTCGCTTCTTCCGGCTAAAATTCACTCCCCCGTAGTCACAATTCCCTTAGAAGAATTTCTAAGAGACTGCATCCGCACACCGCTGGCAAAGACCATCGCCATTGACAGGAGGCTCATATTTTCGGCAGCGAGGACACATTGGATTTGAAGTTGCCTCCACAACCGCAGAGAGAGTATCGCCCTCTTCAATATTGAGCTCGCTCACGATGAAAAATTCGGTAGCGAACTGGTGATCCTTCAGCAGTTCAAGACATGGATTGCTCGATGGAACAGTCAGAGTGACGCTGGCTTCGTTATTCTTTTTGAACTCTTTCCCTTGAACCTTCTCCTCAATCGCAGCCTGCATGACGGCTTTGACCTCGAGAAGTTTGTCAATCGTCTCTATCGCCCCAGTGGTCGCATAATTGGGATTCACCTTCGGGAAATCCTGCTCATGGATGCTCCCTTCACGTCCCGCATGCTCCCAAGCTTCCTCAGCTGTGTAAGCAAGAACCGGCGCAAGGAGTTTTACGAGAGCATCAAATAGCTGCCCCATCACCCAAACACTCGCTTTGCGTTGCTCACTTCCCTCCGTGTCGCAATAGAGGCGGTCTTTGGTAATATCGATATAGTTAGCGCTGAGATCGCTCGCGGCAAACTGATTAACCAGCGTAAAAACCTTACGGAAATCATACTTTTCATAGGCCTCTCGCACTTCAGCGATAATGACCTGCAAGCGCTCCATGATCCACTGATCAATCAGCGGAAGTGATGCTGGTTCATCTACCTTTTCATCCCGCATGTTACCAAGAAGAATCTTAAAGGTGTTGCGGAGTCGACGATAGGGTTCTCCAACTTGCTGGAAGAGCTTCTCACTGAAGGGAACTTCGTTTTGCCAATCCACCGAACTCACCCAAAGGCGAAGGATATCAGCGCCATATTTCCCATAGAAGTGCGCCGCATCAGTCGGCTTCCCTTTCTTCTTGGCATCAGACTTAGAAGTTTTCTTACCAGTCTCGGTATCCACCACAAAGCCGTGAGTCATCACTGTTTTGTAAGGTGCTTTATCTCGAACTCCGACACTCAGCATGAGCGAGCTTTGAAACCACCCACGATGCTGATCGGTCGCCTCGAGATAGAGGTCGGCCGGCACATTGAGCTCAGGATGAGCCTCGAGAACTGCAACGTGGGACGAACCAGAATCGATCCAAACGTCTAGAGTATCTCGGCACTTTGTGGACCCAGCGGGGAGATCGAGAAGGGTGGCCCATTCAGCATCAGACTTTTCGAACCAGACGTTGGTGCCTTCCTTCTCAACGAGATCAGCAACTTTCTTGGCAAGATCAGCAGAGACGATGGGCTCGCCGTCTTCCTTGAAGAAAACAGGAAGCGGAACACCCCAGGTTCTCTGACGCGAGATACACCAATCTGGGCGGGCCTCTACAGTTCCATAAATACGATTACGGCCCCAACTTGGAAGCCACTCAACATCGTCAATCTCACTCAGGGCTTTGTCGCGAAGGCCCTCCATCGAGATGAAAAACTGTTCTACCGCACGGAAGATGATGGGCGTCTTAGAACGCCAGCAGTGCGGGTAGCTGTGCTCGTAAGTTTCCTCGCCTAGAAGCGCTCCTTTTTCAGTAAGGATCTCAACAATGCGAACATTGCCTTTGAAAACGTGGGTCCCGACCAACTCGGGCAGACCACATTCGTCCGTGAAGAGACCATCGTCATCAACCGGGCTGAGCACAGCAAGACCATTTTGCTGCCCGATGGAGTAATCGTCCGCCCCATGGCCGGGAGCAATGTGGACCGCACCTGTGCCGGAGTCGGTGGTAACAAAAGGAGCAAGAATCACTTTGGAAATGCGCTCGAGGAAGGGATGCTGTGCTTCCAGCCCTTCAAGTTCTGCTCCTTTAATTTCACCCAATTCCTCGTCTAAAGTCAGGCCAGTCTTTTCCTGAAAATCGACAAGAAGATCACGGACAACGATGATTGTCTCACCATTCGAATATTTTCCGATGGTGTAGGTGAAACGCTCGTGCACCGCGATTGCGAGATTCGCGGGAAGCGTCCAAGGCGTCGTAGTCCAGATTGCGATCGAGCTCCCGGCAGGCAAAGCGTCGTGCGAGGGAAGATCGAATTTCACGAAAACCGCAGTCGATCTTTTGACCTGATACTCGACCTCGGCCTCGGCTAGCGCTGTCTTAGCCCCGAAGGACCACTGGACCGGCTTCTTCGATTGATAAATGCAGCCCTTCTCGATCAGTGCTGCAAAGGTCCTAAGAATATTAGCCTCGTAGCCCGGATCAAGAGTGAGGTAGGGATTGTCCCAATCACCAAAAACCCCGAGGCGCTTGAAGGACTCACGCTGGGTATCGATCCAGCCGCGCGCGAAGGTTTCGCAGCGACGACGGATTTCAGCAGGCTCGATGTCACGAGCATCCTCATCCTGCATCACCTTGAACTCGATCGGTAATCCGTGGCAGTCCCAACCAGGGATGTACGGCGCTTCAAACCCTGCCATTGTCTTTGATTTGACTACGAAGTCCTTGAGGACTTTGTTCAGACCGGTGCCCATGTGAACGTCCCCGTTTGCAAACGGAGGGCCATCGTGAAGAATAAAACGCGGAGCATTCTCAGCCTTTCGCTTAGCAATAATTCGCGCGTAAAGATCTTCGGAGTTCCACTTGTCGAGGCGAGCCGGCTCCCGCACGGTCAGATTCCCCTTCATGGGGAAATCTGTTTTCGGCAGAAACAGGGAGTCTTTGTAGGATTTTCCTTCAGGAGTGCTCATAGCGCTAGAAATCAGGGCGGGACGCTAGGCGTGAGGATCCAAAAGGTCAAGGTCGGGGCAAAACACCTCATTTTTTACCAATTTACACCGTATTCGGATTACAACGATATTCCCCGACAGCTAGGCGGCTTAACGAAATCGCGTCACAAGCAAAATCCCAGCAACAGCAAGTCACGCCAAGATATCCTTCACGACATGTCCGTGGACATCAGTGAGGCGGAAGTCCCGGCCGGAGTAACGGTAGGTCAGGTTTTCGTGATCGAGCCCCATGAGGTGAAGAATGGTGGCGTGAAGATCATGAACATGCACCTTGTTTTCCATGGCTGCGAAGCCGAATTCGTCGGTCGAACCGTAGGTCATACCACCTTTGACGCCACCACCGGCGAGCCAAACGGTAAATCCGTGGTGATTATGGTCACGCCCACTTCCGCCTTCAGACACCGGGGTGCGACCGAACTCACCTCCCCATAAAACCAAGGTATCTTCGAGGAGGCCTCGTGATTTCAAATCACGAAGCAAGCCGGCAACCGCCTGATCACTTTGCTGACCCTTCGATCGGTGTCCATTTTCGATATTGCCATGATCATCCCAAGGTTGACCGCCACCAAAATAAACCTGCACCATGCGAACCCCACGCTCGACGAGACGGCGGGCCGCGAGACAGGAATCGGCAAACTGCCCTTTTCCATAGAGCTCACGAGTCGCTTTGGTTTCCTTGCTCACATCAAAAGCCTCTTGAGCTTCGGTCTGCATCCTGAAAGCCACTTCGAGCGACTGGATTCTTGATTCAAGTTTGTCATCTCCTGCGCGTTGATCCGAATGAAGGCCGTTGAGCCGGTTAATCAGATCAAGCTGTTGACGCTGGGTCCGAGGAGTGAGGTGCTTGTTACTGATATGATCAACGATCTTTTTGGGATCGAGCTTACCTATGTGGCACCCTTGATGAATCCCGGGAAGGAAACCGTTACTCCAAAGCTGTGGCCCCACAACCGGTTTACCCGGACATAAGACAACGAACCCAGGAAGATTTTGATTTTCGGTCCCCAGACCATAACTAAGCCACGACCCCATACTGGGGCGAATTGGCTGAGTGATCCCCGAATTCATCATGAGCAGTGAAGGCTCGTGATTGGGCACATCAGTGTGCATGGATCGAATCACGCAGATGTCATCGATACACTTTGCAACCTCGGGGAAAATTTCGCTGACCGGAATCCCGGACTGCCCCGACTGCTTAAACTTGAAGGGCGATTTGAAAAGTCCTCCGGTTTGTCTTTCTGTTTTACGTTCAGCTCCTGGCGGTCGCTGCCCATGATATTTCTCGAGAGCCGGCTTAGGGTCAAAGGTATCGACCTGGGAAGGTCCGCCATTCATGAAGAGATGAATGATACGCTTGGCCCTGGGCTGAATATGGGGCGACTTTGGAACGAGCGGACTTTCCGCAGCTAACAAACCTTGATCGGCGAGAACTCCAGCAAGCCCGAGCGATGTAAATCCACCTCCCGCGCGTTTCAGCATATCGCGGCGATTCATGGTTGATTGATGGAAGGTTTGGTCTTGCATGTTAATCGAGATACATCAATTCGTTGCTCGCAAGCAACGCCTGACAATACTGCTCCCAGCGGGAGAGTTTGTCGTCCTTTTCTTTTTCAATTCCAAGATAGGCCTGCGCAACTTGTGATTCTGCTTTCGAGGGTGAACGCCCGAAAACAAGGCGATAGGCAAATTCCACCTGCTCCGGAACTCTATCATGTTCATCGGTCACCCGCTTGGAAAAAGCCTTGGCCTGATCAATTATGAAATCACTATTCAGAACGAAGAGTTGTTGTTGTGGGACGGTCGTCTCCGTTCGGGTAGCCGCAGAAACATTTGCGTCGGGAAAATCAAAAATCCGCAACATCCCATCGAGCTGATGACGACTGATGCTCGCGTAAACCGTCCGGCGAGTTTTATTTTTCCTGAGCTCGATCGTCGGACCACCCATCGTTGGGTCGAGATTTCCGGAGATCGCAAGTAAGGCATCCCTCCAGGCTTCGACCTCAAGGCGTCGCCGATCGAATCGCCAACGGAAGCGGTTATCACCATCGAGTTCTTCGTTTTTAGAACTCCGCTCACTCGAAAGTTGATAAGTTGCTGATTTGAGAATCTCGCGATGCAACCACTTAATCGACCATCCGTTCTTTATAAAATTGACGGTCAACCAATCGAGTAATTCTGGATGGGTCGGCGCTTCACCCAAAAGACCGAAATTACTCGAAGTCCTCACCAATCCTTTCCCGAAATGCCATTGCCAAACGCGATTCACAATCACCCGCGCGGTAAGAGGGTTCTGCGGGGAAGCGATAGCCTCAGCAAGGTCAAGACGTGAAAAAGGATGCTTCTTGGCGGCCTCGGGATCAGTCGGTCGCGGTTCATTTTCCAAAATCTCAAGAGTCCCCCGGGCAACCCACTCTCCTTTGCTCGCCGGATTACCACGAATATAAACCTGCATCGCCTTACCTCCTCCCTGAACTCCATGGGCTAGGGGATACTTGGGTTTGGCTTCTTTACGAAGAGATTCAAATGCGGTCTTCATTCGATCTGCTTCCGCTTTTTGCCCCACATCCAGAAGCTTTGCATAAGCATCATTTTCAGCGGCATAGAGGGGAGCATGTCCATCATACCAAATATTTTTAAGAAGGCGCTTCTGATCATTCTCCATCTTTCCGATGATCTTGTTCAACCGATCTTCTACATTGCGGGCTTTGGCTAACTCCTCTGCTTTTTCAGTCTCAATCTGCGAAAAGGCTTCTTCGGCACGATCTACGAAATTCTGAAATTGATGAGACAACTCAACGATTTTATCAGGAACCTTGAGATTTTCGACCGTGGGCTTTTCCGTGAAATTCACCTCAACCTCATGCCACCCTTTCAACTCAGGCAAACGCTTCATGAGATCATTTCCACGACCCTTCTCCAACATTTCCCTGAATCGCTTTGTATAATGACGGTGGAGCCCCGCCTGCTCCGCGAACTCATCGTCCGAAATCTTTACCCCTTGCGATTTCAAGGTCACCAATCGCCAACCTTCCTGTAAGTATCGACTCACTTGCCCAAGCCTCTTCTGGCCCTCTTGTTTGCCGATCCCTCTAAGGTAGCTCCGATGTTTTGATTCCAACTCCTTGATGGCTCGCTGCTCATCATTGTAGGCCTTCACCTCTTCCTCTCCCGCCAATGGGATTTCAGAATATCTTCGCCCGTTAAAGATCCCGGCCAAAGCGTAGTAATCCCGAGTTGGAATAGGATCAAATTTATGATCGTGGCATCGTGCACACGAAACCGTGAGCCCGAGGAATCCGCGAGTCACAGTATCAATGGTGTCATCAAGCTCATCCGCCTCAGCTTGTGCCTTGTCAGAATTTTTATAATACTGGGCCCCAAGACCTAGGAATCCAAGACCGGCAAACTGGCGGAAACGATCTTCCGATTCATCCTCTATCAGATCACCTGCCAATTGGAATTTGATGAACTTATCGAATGGCAAATCTTCATTAAACATCTGGATGACCCAATCGCGGTATTGATGGGCGTTCGCTCGCTTCTTAACTCCAAAAGTGTGAGCCTGATCCTCGGCGTAACGGGCCACATCAAGCCAATGCCGTCCCCAACGTTCACCGTAATGGGGAGACTTCAAAAGTGAATCAACGAGATTCGAAATCGCACTTTCATGATCCTTTGCAGAGTTCTTGAGAAACTGGTCGACCTGACCAGGCGTCGGAGGAAGCCCTAAAAGGTCGAAGTAAATTCTCCGCACCAAAACCCGAGGCGAAGCGGCAGGCACCGGGCTCAAGTTCTGTTCTTCGAGTTGGCGCAAGATGAAGCTATCAATCTCAGCTCGACCCCACTTGGAATTCTTGACCTCGGGAAGCTTCGGCTCTTTTGGCGCTTTAAAGGCCCAGTGGCTAGACGCATCAATTTTCGTGCTCTTGAGCTTTCTCTCAGATTGTTCTCGCGGATCAACTGCACCTCCTTCGATCCATTGGGAGAAGCCTGCAATAATCTCATCGGAAAGCTTCCCCTTGGGGGGCATCTCCAATTCTTCCTGCCGCAGCGCTTTTA
>Ga0315322_10002332_pt1 | contig 14670 bp, 20 predicted proteins | sample M110021515metaG_FD_203461 | JGI IMG/M metagenome (GOLD analysis project Ga0315322, IMG submission 203461) | Ammonia-oxidizing marine archaeal communities from Monterey Bay, California, United States - M1 100m 21515 | ecosystem: Environmental > Aquatic > Marine > Intertidal zone | place: USA...
AAGTCGGTGTTGACTCCGCCAATCCAGTCGCCGCTGTCGCCGTCGTCCAGACCGATGCCGGCGCTGGGGACGCTTATCGACATGGCCGCAGGCGCATTGTCAGTCGATCCAAGTTCGATCCGACCGAAGCTTCCTTCGATATAAGCAAGCTGCTGATCGATCTGGTCGGCGTCAGTTTGTGCCTCAAGCTGCACGCTGACGCCTATCTCGAGTCCGTTGTTCAGCGTGATTGATGGGTTGAACTCGATTTCCGCGTCAGTTTGCTGGTCAAAGCCATCGTCGGCCCTCAAGGCGCCAACGGCATAGCCGAAATACTGGCTCATGAAGCCGCCGACATTCATTTCCCAGGTCTCCGCCTTTGCTGCGGGCGTTATACTGAGCTGCGTCGCTGCGAGCGCAGTCGTCGCGAGCAAGAGAGTTCTTTTGTGCATGTGATAGTTCCTTTGCGATAAATGAGCAGCGAACTGTTCGCCGTTAAGTAAAAATGGTTGGATGCAGAGAATCAGCGGCGGATTTCGCCCGTGACGCTGATCATTCTTTCGTTTGGTCAAGAACCATTGCGAGACGCGCCTTGCCGGTCCGCTCAATCAGCGGAGAGCGGACCGGCTGATGCAGCCGTTTAATATCTCCACTAGCGTCTTATCGGTACGACTGAGCTCGGTGTGAGCGCACAAGATCCGCGTCGATGTTCACTTGGGACATGTCATTGACGATCACCGCGACACGTCGGCCTTCCCGATTGTTCAAAACGCGATTGAGGAGCGTCGTTTTCCCAGCGCCGAGAAAACCGGAAAGGACGGTGACTGGAAGGCGTGAGTCTTGAAAGTTCATGGTTCGAGTAACCTTTCTCAGGAGCCCAGCGCCTGCGCGAGGGCCATTGCGTTGTGACGCATCATGTCGAGATAGGTGGGCGCTGGGCCGTCTGGCCCTGAGAGCGCGCCAGGGTAGAGCGTTCCGCCGATGGCGGCGCCGGTCTCGCTCGCGATCTGCTTAAGCAGGCGAGGGTCTGAAATGTTCTCGATGAAAACGGCTGATATCTTCTGCTCGCGCATTTGCTCGATTAGGTGAGCGATATCCTTTGCCGAGGCCTCGGATTCGGTGCTCAGGCCCTGCGGCGCCAGAAAGGTCAGCCTGTACTCGTGGCCGAAATACTGGAAAGCGTCATGCGACGTGACGATCGTACGCCGATCGGCCGGCAGCTTGGCCACAATGGCGCGGATGTCGGCGTCAAGCGCCTCGATTTCCGCGACATAGGCGGCACGGTTCATATAGAACGCCGCAGCGTTCGACGGATCCGCCTTTGAGAGCGTCGCCGTGATGTTGTCTACGTAGATGACGGCGTTTCGAAGGCTTTGCCAAGCGTGCGGATCGAACGCGCCATGATGTTGATCATCATGGTCGTCATGCTTCTCATGATCGTCGTGCTTTTTATCATCATGCTTCGCGTGATCATCGTGCTTCTCATGATCGTCGCCTTCTTCGAACGCAATGGGCTTGATCCCGTCGGTTGCTTTCGCGCGGATGCCGTTGAAGTCTGATGCGTCGATAAGCCGATCAAGCCAGCCTTCAAATTCAAGCCCGTTCACCACCAGCACCTTCGCGTTGCTCACTGCACGAGCGTCGGCGGGCGTCGGCTGATAGACGTGGGCGTCGCCGTCTGGCCCGACAAGCGTCGTGACAGCAACATGCTCGCTGCCGATGCGCTCGACCATGTCGCCAAGGATGGAAAAGGTCGCGACGACGGGGACCGGCTTGTTTGTCTGTGCTGCGGCCGGACCGGCGATCGTCAGGGCGAGGATAGCGGCTGCGGACTTGAGGAGTGTGTGCTTGGCTTTCATTGGGAATTCCTTCTTAAACTGCGGAGTGACGGCGCGGCATGGCCTGCGCGATGAGACCGCCCGATGGTCCGAACAACAGCGAGCCCCCGTAGGCGACGCCCGCGACAAGGATGATCGCCGGCCCGGATGGCAGGCTGTAGTGGAAAGAAAGCAATAAGCCGATCAGGCTCGAGAGCATGGCGACCGCGATCGCGACCAGAACAAGGCCGCCGATGCTCGTGGCCCAAAAGCGTGCAGCGGCGGCTGGAAGGATCATGATGCCGACCGCCATCAGTGTTCCGAGCGCATGAAACCCGCCGACTAAGTTGAGAACAACGAGCGCTAGGAAGATGAAGTGGGTGAGCGCGCTCAGCCCGCTCACCGACCGCAGGAATTGTGGATCCGCGCATTCAAGGACAAGAAGGCGGAACAAAGCGGCGAGGATCAGTACTGAGAGGCTAGTGATCGAGCAAAGGAGAATCAGGGCGGCGTCATCGAGCGCCAGCACCGTGCCGAAGAGCACATGCATGAGATCCACATTGCTGCCGCGAGTCGATACAATCAGCACGCCAAGCGCAAGCGAGATAAGGTAGAAGGCGGCGAGGCTGGCGTCTTCGCGCAATGCGGTTACCCGCGTGACTAGACCGGACAACAGCGCCACGGCCATGCCGGCGATCAGCCCCCCGATCGTCATAGCGCCAAGGGACAATCCGGCGATCAGATAACCAACGGCGGCGCCAGGTAGAATCGCGTGCGCCATTGCGTCGCCTGTCAGGCTCATCCGACGCAGCATCAAGAACACCCCGACGGGCGTTGCGCCGACAGAGATCGCGAAGCAGCCCAAAAGCGCCCGTCGCATAAAGCCGAAATCGGCGAATGGCTGAAAAATAGCGTCCCAGATCATGCCACGCTCCGGCCGCAGACATGGGGCGAGCCTTCACAGGCCTCGCACATCTGGCGAGCACGAAACTGGTTCTCCGCGGTCAGTACCTGCGCCGTCGGCCCATGTGCCACTAGCTGTCGCGCCAGCATCAATGTGTGCGGAAAATGTGCGCGAACCGTCTCGGTGTCGTGCAGAACAGTCAGTATCGTACGCCCTTCTCCATGCCAGCGTTGGATGACATTAAGAAGATCGGCCGTGGTGCGGGCATCTATAGAGTTGAAGGGCTCATCCAGCAGCACCAGCCGTGCGTTTTGGAGTAAAAGCCTAGCAAACAGCGCCCTTTGGACTTGGCCGCCCGACAGGGTGCTAATCAGCCGCCGCTCCAATCCAGTCAAGCCGACGGCCGAAATCGCCGTGTCGATTCGTGCCCGATGATCTCGCCCGATCCGTCCGAACGGCCCAATCTCGCGCCAGAGACCCATCGCGACCAGATCAGTGACCGTTAGCGGAAAGGCGCGATCAATCTCGGATTGTTGGGGTAAGTAGGCGACATCCTCGCGGCTCAATGCGCTCAGCAAGATTTGGCCTTTTATAGGCGCGATTGCGCCGACGACGCCCTTCAGCAAGGTCGACTTGCCGGCCCCGTTCGGCCCGATGATAGCAGTGAGACTGCCTTCCGCGATTTCAGTCTTGAGATCAAGAACGGCGGCTTGACGGTCATATCCGAGCGTCAAGTTCTTGAAGGCGAGGGCGGCGATCATGACGCACCTAACGTCTGGGTCGCCCAGAAGAACCCAGCCCATAGCGTCGCCACAATAAGCGCAGCGCCGGCTAGTCGGGGTAATGCGCCCAAAAGAAGAAGACCTAGTTTCCGCCCAACATAAGCATTCATAGCGGAGGCACGTCCGCATCGCATGACGCGCAAAGGCCATGTATTTCGATCACATGGCGCGTCGCGGCAAACCCGGTTTCTTTCATGAGATCGGAAAGCTCGGCCACGATTGCAGGCGCGGCGCTCTCATCGACAGCGCCACAGTCGTTACAGATCGATAGGATGGCGGCGTGGTCGTGCCGGTCGCATTTGCAAGCGATAAAGGCGTTTTGCGACTCAAGCCGATGAACCTGTCCACGCTCTGTCAACGCGGCGAGCGCCCGATAAACCGTCGTGGGCGCGATCCGTGGATAGGACGAACGCAGGTGGTCAAGCACATCGTAGGCGGATAGCGCGCAGTCCTTGGCTGCCAAGACTGCCAAGACCTCCGTCTGCATTCTTTTTCCTTGCGTACGCATGAGAACCTATACTTTTTTGATAATCATTATGTTATAACATAACGTAAATACACACAAGGAGGCAATCTTAAAATTACAACCAACGAAGACGAATACGGATGTCCTGTGGTTTTTGAGACCGGACCCGCAGCAATGACACGGTAACCGCGGCTAGGCGGCTCGGGCGGTAGGATTGGACGATTCAGCCAATCTCATTCAAGCGCCATCGCTTTCCGCCGTCGATGATTATGAACGCCGCCTGGCTCTGCGCCCGCTTTACGCTGTCATTCCGTAACGTAGAGGAGATGCTCGCCGAGCGTGGCGTCGACGTTTCGAATGAAGCTGTCCGCCGGTGGTTCTTGAAGTTTGGCCGCCTTATAGCCTGCAATCTTCGTCGAAGCCGCCCGCAACCAAGTCCACGCTGGCATCTCGGCGAAATGGTCATTAAAATTCGCGGGCGAAGACATTGGCTTTGGCGGGCAGTTCGTGACGAGGGGGAGGTTCTAGATTGTCCGTCGTCAGAACATTTGGCTCAACTCGCGGCGTAGATTAGCGGAGGTTCGGCCTCGTCTGGGGGTGTATGTTAGGCGGCGCGCTTGCGGTGTTGCAAGCGCCGATGTTCGATGGTCTGTCGCTTGATCCTTTCTCGTTGTTTGATGACGTCGCTGGCCCTGCCGAAGTAGGCGTCAGCGGGCGTCACGTTCTTCAGGCTCTCGTGGTAACGCCTGTGATTGTAGTGTTCGACGAACGCCTCGATCGCTGCTAAAAATACAATTAGTTTCACTAATACCCCCAGGCTTCCTCGATCGGATAGGCATATCGTTCTGGAGCAACGTCAAACGGCGCGGTGCCATCGATAGCGCCTCAACAGTTACAGAAAATAAATCATGATGTTGACACTCCCGATCAGAAGACGGTTGTTACCTTAAAATATCCGCAAAAGTCACAAGAAATTGCGGCAAGTACGCCAAGAGCTTCCCAGCCTCTAAAGCCCAAAATCATATGCCTTCAAGCATGTCCTGTGCGATCGCAATGCCGCTCGTCCAAGCAGCCTCGACGCGCGCTTCCAAACACCAATCGCCGCCTAAGTATAGCGTGCCGGTCTCGTCACGAAGAAAAGGTCGACCTAAGGGCTCGGCTACATTGGCGTAGCGCCACCGGTGTGCAACGGCATAGCGGACCGATGTCGGGTCGGTTCCCAGTCGGTCACAAAGCAACCGCAACATTTGCTGGGCAATCACCGCTGGCGCTGCCTCCAGGTGCGCGGCGCTCCATTTTGGCCCCGCCTGGGCCACCCAACATGGTGGCGCTGGCCGCGCTGGCTTAGCGCTATTCAACGCAATCCATGACAAGGGATCTTCTGGGTCGCGCCGAGTAACAAAGGGTTCCGGCTGACCAGACCCGAATGCAGCCATCAACGTCAGACAAGGATTGATTTCAACTGCCTCTAAATCGGCAGCCAAGGCATGCGTTGGACCGAGTAGCACTGCAGCTTGCTGCGCAGGAGCGGTTATCACAACGCGTTGAAAATTCAATTTTTCTGTACCCGTAGTAATAATCCAGCCTGCGGTGCTTCCTGAGATGTTGCTGATCTCAACGTTCGCTCGGACGTCGAGCCCTTCGGCAAGGTACTTCGCCAAAGCGGTCATTCCCGGCTTACCTACAAATCGTTTGGAGCAAGCGCTGTCTTCCCAGACGTCGGCAACGCCCGCCTGCCGCATCTCAGCGAGGAGCTTACGAAATCCATCCTTCCGTGCGGTGACGTATTGAGCCCCATGATCGAATTGAAGGCCTTCAAAAGTCCGCCTCGTCGCAAGCCTTCCACCGACGCCGCGCCCTTTGTCGAAAATCACCGGTGATAATCCCGCAGCGGCCAGCCGACGGGCGCACGAAAGGCCTGCCATGCCCGCGCCAATTACAGCGATTGATCGATCGTCTATCATGCAATTTCCGCAGACTTCGGAAGCAACAAAATTTTCCGCTCCGCTTGGACGAACTCTGATATCACGTACGGCCAAAAACTAATCATATCAGCTCCAACGCACTTCGGCTCTGTATAGGGATGCTATTAGAAGCATAATGATCATTAGACGGCGACAGCTGCGAGCGAGGAAATCACCGCACCGATGGAAAGTGGCCAGCGCAATACTGGATACCACGCCGGCACCCAGCCATGCCGAGCCGACCAAATGTCAAAGATCAACATGGCCACGAACGCGCAAGACAACACGTACAGGCTAATCTCCGTCGGCCCGAGCAGTGAAAGCCAGGCGACGATTGATGGAGTGACGCTGGCCATTAGTCTGAAGGTGGTTTCTGGTGAACAGCTTTTGGAGCCCGCGATACAAAATCCCCAATGGGCCCCTCCCAGGAACGAGAGTATAGTTGCTCCATATGCCGCCAGCGCGCCGAGGGCATTTTCTATCGCATGAACTGGGCCAAACACAGAAATTGCTCCGAGGGCGAGGAACGGAAACAAACCGAACGCGCCCAGCAGCACCGCTGGTTTAGGCGGCTGTCCTTGCCACATCTGAGCCATAGCGTCTCTCCGATATCTGATTGCATTACTAAGAACATGCGGCTGGGGAGGAGAGCCCTGGCCGCGCGGGTCGTCCGAACCTTAATTGGGCAAGACTACCTGATCGATCCCATGGATGGCACCTTTTGGCGCTTCAACGTAGACAGCGGTAACCGTCGCCTGATCTACCATTACACCATTGGTGGCGTCGACGGTGAGCTTGCCCCCCTGCAGGGTCTGAACCATCGCGGTTTTACCGACTATATCGGCGGAGATGAATTTCCCGGGTATAACGTGGTAAGTCAGGATGCCGACAAGTTTATCCTCATTCTCAGGTTTTAGAAGCGATTCCACCGTGCCCGCGGGCAGCTTTGCAAAAGCCGCATCCGTGGGTGCGAATACCGTAAAAGGTCCATCGCCTTTAGGAGCCTCGGCAAGCCCTGCCGCTTTAACTGCGGCGACGAGCGACTTGAAATGGCCAGCCGACACGGCAGTATCAACGATATCATTTTCTTGGTCTGCAACAGTTAAAAAGTAAAGCGAAATTGGTCAGCCCCCACAGAGTGTTCCGGTTGTAATGGCAGTGGATAGCCGGTCTTTGCTCTAGGGGCAGGAGGACTTAAAAGTCTGGGAAAGTTTCGGCAGGTGAGGAAGTGTGTCGACGGTAAACCGGTGCGCGGGCTGTTGCTCCCGCCTAAATGGGAGCCAACAACATAGAACGTTTAGGACTTCACCAACCAGGCTCCCGTTCGGACCTGCGGGTTACATGGGTAACGTCTGGGTTACATCCCCGGTAACATTTAAACTCGGCTTTAACCCGCAGAAACCCTTGCGGTAACGTCGGTAACGGCTTTTTTCTTATTATTAACGAGAGAGAAGAGACAAGAGGAGGAGCAAGGTGCGCATTATGTATCCTACTGCAGGGATTAAACCGGGAATCCCCATGTAAATGGCTCCCGTTTCAGAAAGTTTGGTCCAGATCGGCTTCACCTTTAAGCAGATTGTTTCTGACGGCTGCCGAAGGGTCAATCTGTTCGGCAGAATGCCGATTGACAGCCGTGCTGGGTTGAAATGGGCGCGTTTGCCAGATTTTGGACGCACTGATGGCGCGAGCTTCCTCGTTAACTGATGAACTGGCCGTCATGCCGAGTAGGCTTTGGCCTGAGGCGGTCGATGCGGCGTAGTATGTCGGCAAACAGGGCTCGGGGAATGGCGACCTCCGCGATCTGGAAGGTAACGTAGCGCCCGTGGCGGACAATCTTCGCGCCGATTTTGATCAACCTGATCATCGACAATCAGATGAGGCCAATCCTCCGCTAAATCGAACCCAAAATAGTCCCAAATCATTTAATGACGGATACCGTATCTGGCGCACAGCTGCTGTTGGTGCCACGCACGGCGAACTGCAGCTCTCCGCCCTTCTGTTAAAAAAATGGAATGGCGCAGCGCAATGTCGACGTCGAAAAATTAGGCTAAATCCGCCCTTTATGCCAGTCTCGTCCATGGCCGAGCCCGCACTGGAATATAGATGGGAAGGTGATCAAGATTCGAGGAAAGCGTCATTGGCTTTGGCGCGGCGTCGATGACGAGGGCTAAGTCCTTGATTTCCTCGTCCAGTAGAGGAGAAGCGCCAGGGCGCATCACGACCGAAAAACTGCGTTTCTACGAGGCCGCAATTGAACAGGAACGGCTCGCTTCATCCATGAACAGGGGCTCCGCACCCAAAATTCACACCCCACTGGCGCAAAACGGACCGGTCACTCGGGAAATAAAGGATTAATTGCCACGCAGGATGAAACGCTTCGCGTATGCCTCGTACTCCAGTTCCTCGCGACAATCAGGATGGGCAATTGAGATCAAGGTCTTGAAGCGTTCAGCAACGCAGCTCTTCGTCCGACCCTCGCCCTAGGCTTTAAAGCAATTCGGTTGCCATGACTAAAAATACACAGCTATCCTGCAGACAGGGAGACAATCCGAGCCCATCGTTGCCAATCAAAACATGAGAGCAAACCGCCATGAAACCGCCTGTCCGCATTGATGAAATTACGGGTTTGAAGCTGTTCAACACGCGCGCGGCCAAGGCGACGGAGAAGATCGCCGGCAAGGGCTATTCGCCGGTCGCTGATGAGGCCCTGACGACATTGCCGCCGCCGCCGCCCGGCGCTGTATTCAACGCGGAGGAGCAGGCCAAATATCGTGAATATACGGAGTTTCGGCGCGGGTCAGCTGACTACATGGCGATGGAAGGCGGCTTCGCCAAATACCTAGAGGACGTTTACTCTGCACCCCCAATTGAGCGCGACGCACAGACCGACGATTGCGAAATCGTCATCATTGGCGCGGGCTTCGCCGCAATGCTGCTTTGGCACAAATTACGCCAAGAAGGCTTTCGCGATGTTCGTGTGTGCGAGAAAGGCGGCGACGTTGGCGGCACCTGGTACTGGAACCGCTATCCCGGCATCGCCTGCGATGTCGAATCCTACAGCTATTTTCCACTGCTGGAGGAGATGGGCTACTACCCAACGATGAAATTCGCTTCCGGTTTCGAGATTCTGGAGTATTGCCAGTTGATGGCGGGAAAGCTGGATTTTTATGATCGCTGCCTGTTCCACACTACTGTTGAAAGAACGGAATGGGATGAGGCGGCCGCTCGATGGATCGTGTCAACGGATCGCGGCGATAAGATGTCTGCCCGCTATGTTGTTCTAGCCAATGGCTCGCTGACGACGCCGAAGCTCGCTCGGATTGACGGCATGGAAACATTCAAAGGCGAAGCCTTCCATACATCGCGGTGGAACTACCATGTCGATCTTGTTGGCAAGCGCGTCGGCGTGATTGGGACAGGCGCCAGCGCGGTCCAAGTCGTGCCGGAAATCGCCAAGGTCGTGAAGGAATTATATATCTTCCAGCGAACCCCTTCCACAATTGACGTTCGCGATCAGCGGGAAACCGCCCAAGATGAAATCGACGCTTGGTCGAAGGAGCCAAACTGGGCGAAGAAGCGGCGGGAGCGCCTGGCAAAGATTTCGTCTGGACGTACAGCGTTGAAGGGCAATGACGACTATCTGTCCGGGAAGGTCGATGACGTCAAAGCGCCACGCACGTTCACACAAGAACTCTTGCCTGAAGAACTGATGGAGAAGCAACTGAACAGCAATTTTCGGATCATGGAACAGATCCGCGCGCGAGTGGACGCGATCGTCAAAGACCCCAAAACAGCGGCGGCGCTGAAGCCCTATTACGCATATGGCTGTAAGCGGCCGACATTCCATGACGAATTCCTACCGACATTCAACCTACCCCACGTGCATCTCGTCGATACCGCGCCGGTTGGTGTCAGCCATATCAACGAACGGGGCGTCGTCCATGAGGGCGTTGAATATCCCGTGGACGTGCTGATTTACGCAACCGGCTTTCAGTGGATGGGCGCTGGCTCATTCAACATGATCATCGGCCGCGACGGTCGCTCACTTCGCGGTAAATGGGGGGAAGAGGGTGTGAAGACCTTCCTTGGTCTGCACAGTCATGGCTATCCAAACTTGTTCATCATGTCCGGTCCCCAAAGCGGCGGCGGGCAGTTCAACTTCACCCGCACAATGGAAGGACAAACCGATTACGTCGCCTGGCTATTGAAGACCTCACGCGAACGCGGCAGTTGCATCGTTGATGTCCAGCGGGACGCCGAAGTCGCCTATGCCGAACACTGTCGCGATGCGGATATCAGAACACAGCCGTTTCGCGATTGCCTGTCCTATTACAACGGCGATGGTAACGCAGAGCCCGGAAGCCTCGCGTATTACGGTGGCGTGCAGAAGTGGCACGAAATCCGGATGAAAGCCCAGGAAACCTTGGAACCTTACATGTTTGAAAAGGCCCCGGGTTAAACACCGGATAACCTGGGCATTGCGCACGATGGGGCTGACTTCCTTGAAAATCCGACCTGAACCGGCGAAGGACTAAAGCCCGATGGCCACTAATGGCGCCTGGCTCGATCAGATTGCAGAGGCCGCGCTTGAGCCTAACCTACCAATCTGTGACACGCACCACCACCTCTGGGACCAACGTAAAGGGCGGGTCGAACCGCGATATCTGCTGGATGAATTCCAGAAGGACCTGCAGAGCGGCCACACCATCGTCTCAACTGTCTTTCTCGATTGCTCGGCAATGTACCGGGCCGATGGGCCGGAAGATATGAAGCCCATTGGCGAAGTGGAGTTCGTCAACGGGATAGCAGCCATGGCCGCCTCCGGCCTCTATGGCGAAACGCAGGTGACGGATCTAAATCAACCAAACCTAGAAGTTTTCGACTGAGGGCCGCAGTTCAATCTCCCACGTCCAGGCACTTGGGCTCTGGTTGGCGATGTGCAGGTAAGATTGAGCGACATCGTCCGGATTAAGTGTTTTGGACCGGTCGCCATGCCGATCACTACCTTCCGGGTCGAAGATTTGGCCATCGATTACAAAATGTGCGACATGGATGTTCTGCGGTGACAATTCTCGCGCCAGACTTTGACATAGACCCCGCAGTGCAAATTTGCCCATCGCGAAAGGTGCGGATTCTGGATAGCCCTTGATTCCTGCCGAAGCACCAGTGAACAGCATTGTCCCAGATCCGGCTTTCCGCATACGAATCGCAGCCTGCTGGGCCGCCAGAAACGCACCGTAAGCCGAAACCATGATCGTGTTTTTAGTTTCTTCCGGATCAACTTCGGCGATCGGTCCACGCACCATCACGTTCGGGTTATAGACCATGATATCGAGGCCGCCGACATCGGTGTCAAATGCGTCGAACAATTTCGTTATCGCCACCGGATCCGTCGCATCACATTGATAGGCCCTGGCATCGATCTCAGACGCCAGCCCGGCCAGTTTATCAGTGTTGCGCGCCGCTAAACCGACGGTTATCCCCTGCGCAGCGAAGAGGCGGGCAACTGAAGCGCTGAGCCCACGCCCCGCCCCGATTATTAATGCGTTTATGCTCATGCTCGATACTCCTGCCTTGGATTTCTGAACTGACACTTCAATCCAAGAACACTGCGTCTATCATGCTTGCGCACGAACAAACCGGCCAGGGTCTGGCATATGGGCGGGCAATGCACGTTGCAGAACGCTGGCCACATCGATGACGTATTGATCGCCGGCAATTGGGAGCCGCTGCGCCGATGTCAGATAATTGGCGATACCTGGCTCGGCGATCACCCGTTTGTACAGGGCGTCCAGTTTAGGGGTATCAGCAAGGATATCCGGGCACCAATCAAGGTAGCTGCTCAGCGCCTCGACCAGAACGACATCCGCAAATGTCAGGCCCGCCCCTGCACAAAATCCGGTTCCATTCGATGCTAACCGCGCCTCGAACCTTGGGCCAAACTTGGAAAAGCGACTGCGCAGGGCCGCCTTGGCAATATTACCGGTCGCCTGGAATGCCGCCTGCATCGACGCCTCTGCAAAATCGGCAACCGCACCAGCAATCATGTCGCACCAGACTGCATCTGTATCGCTGTCGCCATACAAATCACCCAGACGCGCCAGATAGCGGATCATTGCGGTAGACTGGCTCAAGTTCAGGCCGCTTATTTCTAACAGCGGCATCTGGTCGAACGGGAGCTTGCCGGATGCGCGCAAATCGGCAAGATCCTGAGGCGTTTCAATCGCGACGTTTTCGAATTCAATCTGGTTGATCGCCAGCATCCAGCGCGTCGTCTCAGCGCGTCCGCGACCCTTGAAGTAATGAAGTCTAGTCATGGTTTACCCTGCCCGAGTGTTCGTTTCACAATTTCGATGTTCGTCACTCCAGAGCTTGTTCGAGCACCCGATGCCCGGCAGTCTCACTGGCGTCGGTGATCAGGTGTTATCTGATGAATTTCTTCACGTAGTCGGCACCCAGCCCGACTTTCTCGAAATGCTTTCGGCACATGTCGATCTTAGTGAAGACGTCTTCGTAGCCCAGGTGCTTGCCGTAGGGATCCACGTAGTACATCACGCCGTTGACCTGAAAGTAGGTGATCATTTCATCAACATCATCGGGCACTACCAGCGTATGCGTCTCGCCCGGCGGTTCGTAGACATAGCCGCCTTCTTCAGCGACCCAATCATGTTCGAGGTAATGCCAGTGGCCTTTCAGCACAAAGCCATGCACCGCGTTTGGGTGGCGGTGGCGCGAAAGCACACCAGATTTTGTAACCTTCAGCAGGTTCATCCAGTAACCCTGTGAGGCATTGAGACAGAGCGGGCGAAAGAACACATGCTCGGCCTGTTGCACCCACATGCGGTCGTCGTTTGCGGATAAGGGATCGGCAACTACGATTTCAGGCAACGCCTCGGGCGGCATCGGCAATTGATATGGAATACGGGGGTTTTCATCGACTTCAACAAGGGGCATCCAAAGATCCTTCTGGTTTACATTACGGCGTAGCCGCCATCCACATTGAGTATGGTTCCGGTCACGAACGCGGCGGAGGGACTGGCGAGAAAACACGCCGGACCAATGAGGTCTTCGGGCGTGCCCCAACGGGCCATCGGGGTGCGCCCCAGAATGGCTGCTGAGCGTGCGGGGTCATTACGCAGGCCATCGGTAATTGCGTCGCGATCCATCCTGGAGCCAGCGCATTGACCCGAATTCCGTCTGGCGCATAGGCGATGGCCAATGATTTCGTCAGCTGAGCGATGCCGCCCTTCGAGGCTGAGTATCCTGGCTACTAGGCCGCCACCGAAGTAGCTGAGCATCGAGGCGATGTTGATGATGGCCCCTTCATTTGCTGATAAGACCGGGCGCGCGGCGGTGCAAACACGCATGGCACCGTTCAGATTGACATCGATGACCTGCTGGAAAACTGCAGGGTCGTGTTCGGCCTCGCGCCGAATGATGCCTGCGGCATTGATGAGGACCCGAAGGTCGCTGAGAGGCACCACAAGCGCTGATACCGCCGCGCTGTCCTGCACATCCAATGCCGCATAGGTGGTTTTGCTTTCAGCCGCCGGGATTGCCCCGATGCCGACGGCTAGGACCACGTGGCCAGATTCAGCGAAACCTTGAGCAATAGCTTGGCCAATGCCGCTTGTTGCACCGGTTACTAGAACCGTTGGGGCGGATGTCGAGACCATGAGGGCGTTTTCTCTATTTACATTGACCATAATATGGACGACAGTCCACTAAATAGACTATGTACACAGCGATGACCGTACCGTCAATCACGATGGCCTTGGGAGTATGTATTTAATCATGGAGTCTGTTCAGGGAGCCCAAAGCTTTGCCCGCAGCATTGCTGTGTTGCAGTTGATAGCGGATGCCGGGCAACCTCCGAGCCGAGCTGATCTTGTGAGGCAGTCTGGCCTGACACGGCCAACGCTTTACCGGATCATTGCGTCGCTTGAGGCGGAAGGGCTGATCGAAGCGTCGGGCGAGAACCGGTATCACCTTGGTGGACGGCTAGTGAGCCTGGCCAGAACGGCGCTGGAACAGATTGACGTTCGGAAGGTGGCGGAACCCTTTCTAACACAGTTGCGAGATGCCACGGGAGAGACCGTTCATCTGGCGGTCCGGACTGGCGATGCCCTGGTCTACATCGACAAGATCGAAAGCAAAGCTGCCGTGCGCATGATGTCGATGATTGGCACACGTGTTGCTTTCCATACTACTGCCGTTGGCAAAGCGTTTCTCAGTGCAATGGAGCCTGCCAAGGCTGACAATCTAATCAATCAGGTCGATCTACCCGCTATCACGCAATTCACGACCACCGACTCCGAGGCGTTACGCACAATTGTGCGGCAAGCCAGTCTGGACGGGTATGTGCGCGAACATCAGGAAAACGAAATTGGCATCGTCTGTTTTGGTGCCGCCATCTTGCAAGCCAGAGATCGTCCTCTCGCCAGCATTAGCGTTTCAGTCCCACTGTTTCGCTTGGATGACCCAGAGCGGTATATCGTGCCGTTGATGGAGGCGGCTGCGTCGATATCTAAACGTCTGGGCTATACCGCTTCCGCTTGAACCAAGTCTGCTACTTTAACCATCAGACGCCAACGGCTTGTCCATGTGGATGATGAACCACGACGGCTACTTGTAGTCAAAGGGCTCTTTCCTGGAGTAGCTCCCCTGAAGTCGTCCACCCACTGGGATAGTATTTATCCCGTCAGAGGAGGATCAGAAGATGTCAGGCAAGCGAGACAAGCCGGTATAGGCCTCATCA
>Ga0315322_10002333_pt1 | contig 14667 bp, 17 predicted proteins | sample M110021515metaG_FD_203461 | JGI IMG/M metagenome (GOLD analysis project Ga0315322, IMG submission 203461) | Ammonia-oxidizing marine archaeal communities from Monterey Bay, California, United States - M1 100m 21515 | ecosystem: Environmental > Aquatic > Marine > Intertidal zone | place: USA...
GGTGGGTGGCGGTGTGGTGAGCCTCAATGGGAGCACGGCGCTTCCGATCAATGGTGAGTGTCACGGTGTCACCGACGGAAGGAAGATCGCCTTCGACTTGGTGAGCCACGGCAGAGCCAATTTTCTGGGTGCCTGTGATGGTGGCGTCATTGAGAGTGCCGGTGTCACCTTCCTGCCCGCCCATCGTGGTGAAGAAGGGAGTCTTATCGATGATGACGAGATCGTTGTGGACTTCGAGAATCGTGGCTTCGCAGGAGTCTTCTTCGAATCCGAGGAATTCGGTGACAACATCGGTGGAGATCTCAGTGGCGCGGATCACTGTTTTCTTTTGTGAAGCTCGCGAGAGTTCGCGGGCTTCTTCCATGCGGGCTTCTACGGCTTTTTCATCGAGAGTGATCCCACGTTCCCGACAAAGAAGAGCGGTGAGGTCGAGGGGGAAACCGTAGGTGTCGTAAAGTTGGAAGGCGTCTTCCGGGGGAAAGACTTTTTCACCGGCGGCCTTCTCAAATTTCTCCATTCCCCGGTCGAGGGTTTTGTTGAAAGACTCTTCTTCAAGGGTGAGAATTTCTTTGACGACTTCGACGCGGGTCTTGATCTCGGGGAAGATGTGGCCGAATTCCTCGACGAGGGTGTCGACGAGTCTAGGGAGAAAGGGGTCGTTGCCATCGAAGCCAAGGGTGCGACCGTATTTGACAGCGCGGCGTAAGATACGGCGGAGGACATAGTTTCGTCCGGTGTTGCCGGGGATGATACTGTCAGCGATAGAGAAGCTAAGGGTGCGGATATGGTCGGCAATCACTCTGAAAGCGATAGCTTGTCCGAGGACTTCGGATTCGTCGCCGGGGTAAACGTCGACATATTTTTTGCCGCTGAGTTCTTCGAGCTTGCGAAAAATTGGCTGAAAGACATCGGTGGCGTAGTTTGTGGGCTTTTCGGAAAAGTCGGTGAAGTTTTTGGTATTTTGAATGAGCGAACAGACACGCTCGAAGCCCATGCCAGTGTCGACGTGTTTGGAAGGGAGGTCACGGTAGGTGCCGTCCTCTTCTGCGTTGTATTGAATGAAGACGAGGTTCCAGATCTCGATGCAGAGATCGGAGTCCATGTTGACGAGTTTTCCACCGGTGTCGCCATTGGGGGTCATGTCGACATGGAGTTCTGAACAGGGACCGCAGGGTCCGGTATCGCCCATCTTCCAAAAGTTGTCTTCGACGTTACCGTTAACGATGTGGACCTTCGGATCGAGTCCCGCTTTTTCGAAGAAACCTTTCCAGAGCTGGTAGGCTTCGTGGTCGAATTCCGAAGGGTCGCCTTCGCCGGGGGCATAGACGGTAGCGTAAAGTCGGTTGGCGGGAAGGCCCCAGTGTTCGACAACAAGTTCCCAGGCCCATGCGATCGCTTCTTCCTTGAAGTAGTTGCCAAAGGACCAGTTCCCGAGCATTTCAAAAAAGGTGTGGTGATAGGTGTCGTAGCCAACATCCTCAAGGTCGTTGTGTTTGCCGCCAGCGCGGATGCACTTTTGGGTATCGGCAGCGCGTGAGGGATCGTAGGGAGCCTTTTCAGTGCCAAGGAAGTAGGGGACAAATTGATTCATCCCCGCGTTTGTGAAAAGGAGCCCGGGGGACTGCGGCAGAATCGAGGCGGAGGGGACAATGGTGTGCTGTTTCTCCTTAAAAAAGTCGAGGAAGCTGTTGCGAATCTCTGCCGAAGTCATGACGGGGGCTTTAGGACCACATTTTCAAGGAAGTTGGAAGTCTTTAGAGTGGAGAAGGGAATTTGAATGAAAAAACGTCGAACCTTGAGTGGCGAGCGCTAAATCTTGAATGCTTGGTGGGTTTGAAATCTCATGCAGAGCAGCTGAGGCTTGGTTGGGAGGGGCGCGCGATATGGATTTGAGGCGTTGTCAAATCAGTTTGGATTCACTAAGTTTGGGGCATGTCTGGTGAAAATTCGCCTTTTCTTCCCCCGAATTCCAGTGGGCGATTAATGTCGTTGGATGCTTTTCGGGGATTTGTGATGTTTTGGATTGTGGGTGGCGAGGCGCTGGCTCATGCGCTGGCGAAGTTGGATGGGGTGCAATCAGAGGTTCTAAATACGGTAATGATTCAGCTAGAACACGTGAGCTGGGAGGGGTTTCGTTTTTACGATCTCATTTTCCCTTCCTTCGTTTTTATTGTGGGAACCTCGGTGGTGTTTTCGCTAGGGAAATTGCTGGCGTCGAGCGATCGGCGTGATGCGGTTCGGAGGGTGATTTGGAGGGGGCTTTTGCTTTGGTTGATCGGGATCATCTATTATGGGGGAATCTCGAAGGGATTATATGATGCTGGGACGAACCAAGGTGTGAGGTTGCTGGGTGTCCTACAGCGGATAGGGATTTGCTATTTGGTGACGGGGTTGCTGTTTATCTATTTACCAGTGCGTGGTTTGGTGGCGGCGTTTCTGGTTTTGCTTGGTGGGTATTGGGCACTTTTGTCTTTTGTCGCGGTGCCTGGCCAAGAAGCGGTGAGTTTCGAGGAGGGGCGGAATATAACCAATTGGTTTGATTCGAAATATCTGCCGTTTTTCAAGTGGAATGGGACGCATGATCCGGAAGGGATTCTTTCCACATTGCCGGCAATCGCGACTTGTCTGTTGGGAGTTTTCGCGGGGTTGCTTTTGAAAAATGAGCGGATGGCGCGAGGGAAGAAGGCTCTAACTTTGTTGGGAGTCGGGGTGGCTTTGGTTTTGGCAGGGCATTTATGGGGCGGTTATCATCCGGTCATTAAAAACCTTTGGACTTCCAGCTTTGTGGTTTTGGCAGGTGGTTGGAGTTTGATCTTACTGGCCTTCTTTTATCTGGTGATAGATGTGGTGCGGGTCAAAAAGTGGGCCATGCCGTTGGTGTGGATTGGAATGAATCCGATTGCGATTTACCTGCTCTGGAGCGTAGTAGATTTCACTCAGATTGCTGAGCGTGTTTTGGGCGGTTCGGTAGCGGATTGGGCGAATGGAATGGTGTCCGGGCTGGGTGCCCTAGTGGTCGCTGTGGGTGGAATGATCTTGATCCTTTGGTTGTGCCGGACCCTCTATAAACGGAAGATCTTTTTTCGGATTTAGTGAGGATGCGGGTGTGTCCGGAATGTGGTTTTCCCATGGAGCACTTCGGGGTGAATCGTTGCCCGAAGTGTGATGGCCCTGCTCCGCGCGAAATTCGGGAGGGGGTGCTAGAGGTGGATGTGGCGCATGCTGGCGAAACCTGGGAGCATGCGCGGGAGAAAATCGTGGAGGCGCTGGATCAGGCGATTTATTATCGGCACGCAGGTTTGAAAATCGTGCATGGTTATGGTTCCACGTCGGGCCACTCCATCATCGGTCCGCGGGCGACGGCTTTTTTGCGTCATTTGGCCGAGGACCTAGGGGGAAGGTATGCGGGGGACCGAAATAACCGTGGGGCTTCGATTATTTGGCTAAATCGTTGATGACAAAGCTAGTTCTTCGGGAAGTCGATGCGCATTTGGTCTTCTTCGAAGATGATGCGTCCACCACCACGTTTCGTGATTTCTTCTTCCATGGCGGTAAGTTCATCGGCAAAAAGACTTCTCAGGCTCTGAAAGGCATCGTGGGTGAAGAAGAGGAATCCTTGTGGGACGCGGGCGGGGCCGAAGCGACCGCCTGAGGCAAGGAGATTCCAGATGCGACCGCCGTCTTCGTAGACATAGGTTGTGAAGGAGCCGTCTTCCTTTTTCTTGCGTTCGATGCGGATGAACTTGGAAACAGTCTGGGGGTGGCCCTTGATTTCACGTTCAATGATGATTTCGGCGCGACCGCCTTCCTCTTCATCGAAGCGGACCCAGATGCCTTTTATTTTGACGTAGTCTGCAAGGAGCCCTTCCTGTCGGGTTTTCAGTTTGTTGGCGAGCCAAGTGTTGAGCTGGCGCTCGGTAATGGTGACGGTGTCGGTGCGGTCCTTGGCAGCGCCCTGAATGATGCTGGGAACGCTGGATGGATTCTTCGTGCGATCGTCCTCCAAGCGCCCCTTGATGTCGGAGAGGTCCTGCGACTGGAAGCCAAGGAAAATCCCATAGCCAAGCGCCCCGACGAGAGAAAGAGTGAAAAGGATGAAATAGCGCTTCATGACCAAACAGTGAAAAGGTTGAGAGAGGGAGAGCCAACCATGAAATTGACGAATTTTTTGAAGCGACAGAGGGATCAACTCGTTTTGCGTGTCGTCCTCGGGGGGGGATTTACGCGAGATCGAGTTTAGTCGGAAGATTTAACCGGCTTTGATTCTTTTTTATCAGGCTTTGATGAGCCGGCTTCGGAGGCTTTTTTCTCGCCGGCTTTATAAGAATCCGAGCGGTAGTCGGTTTCGTAAAAGCCGGAGCCTTTAAAGATAATGCCTGCTCCGGTTCCAAGGAGGCGTTTGACCTGCCCGCAGCAGTCTGTCTGGGGGCAGTCCGCGAGCTTTTCGTCATTCATGCTCTGAAAGACCTCGAAAACGTGATCGCACTTTTCGCACTGATAGTCGTAGTTTGGCATGGTATAAGATTTTTTACGCGGGTTCTTCGGGGAAGTTTTCGAGTTCCCATCCGCTGTGGCCGACTTCATCGGCCAATTCCTTGAATTCCGCAAGTTCGGCGGTGGAGAAAAGAAGTCCGCCAGCAGCGTCGGTACGCTTACGGAAGCCGGCTTCGATCTCGCCAGGGAGGAGGCACTTTTCGTTTCCGTGACCTAGGATGTCATCGAGGACAGCTTTCATGTTGGCTGATTGATTGCCGTGGACGAACGCTCCACTGGACCAAGCATCTGGGTGAATGACCTGAAAGTAGAAACAGGAAGTGGTTTTGGCGCCTTCGCGACCGCGTTCAGTGGGGAGGTTGCCACCAATGAATCCGCCGACGAGTTCGTTAATGAGCGCCATGCCGTAACCTTTGTGTGCTCCGAAAGGGAGCAGGGAGGCAACTTCGTTGGGGTCAGTAGTTTCGTTGCCATTTTTGTCAACGGCGGCTCCGGGCGGGAGGGGCTTGCCTTCGCGCTTGAGTTGCTGGACGCGGCCCATGGCAACGGTGGAGGTGGCCCAATCGATGACGATGGGGAATCCATTCGCTTCCTGTGTTGGGAACCCCCACGAGTGAGGATTGGTGCCAAGAGTAGGATGCTTGCCAAAGAAAGGAACGACTTCGGCTAGAGTGGAGGTGCAGTTGGTGTAAGCGATGTAGCCTTTTTCGGCAGCCTTCATGACATATCCACCGCCCCAAAGGTAATGGAAGGCGTTGTCGATCGCGACTTGACCGACGCCATATTCATCGGCCATTTCGATACAGCGATCGATGGCTGCGACGGCGACGGCTTGGCCTAGCTTCTTATGGGCATTCCAGACTTCAGAGGCTTTGAATCGATCATTGACGACTTCGATTTCCGCACCAGGAACGCAGCCACCAGTGGCGGATCCGAAAAGGTGGTCGAGGTGGAGAGCTTTGAGGGCATTGTGGGTGCGGATTCCGTGGCGGGCGGCTTCCTGGCAAACTGAGGCGGCAACTGTAGATTCTTCTAACGTGTAACCCCGAGCCTGATAGGCCGCAGCGACTAATTCATCGTGTTTGTTAGCTGGAACTACCTGGAATTCGCTCATTTGTATGACGGGATTTGTCGGGCGAGAGACTGGCTTTTTCCGACAAGATGGCAAGTGCCAAGCGATAACGGGCCGCGGATTGCGGTGATGGCAGCTTCTCTCTCAGTACGAGAGCCCTATAGTTTCAAGGTAAATTGGCGGGGCACTGGTCGTTCGACTTTACGACCAACTGGCTGATTCTTTTCCGGATTTGCCACCTTGTTAGATGAATGAAAGGAGAAGCGTTTTTTATTTCACACGCGGGCGGAAGTTGGCTTTGGTCTTCACACTGGTGGTGGTTCGCATTTTACTCTTCCATTCCTGTGGCTTTTCTTTGAGGACGGTGTCGTCGCCGTAGCCTTTTTGCAGTTCGAGGAGTTGCTTGCGGATGTCTTCGATGAGCTCTTTTTTCTCGGAGTTTCCGTAAAGGTTTTTGAGCTCATCAGGGTCGGTTTTGAGGTCGTAGAATTCCCACTCCCCGAATTCGTAGAAGTTGATGAGTTTGTAGCGGTCGGTCCGGATGCCGTTGTGGCGGGGGACCTGATGGTAGGAAGGATACTCGTAGTAGTGGTAGTAGATGGACTTGCGCCAGTCGTCGGGCTTATTGCCTTTGAGCAGTGGGACGAGAGAGGCGCCTTGCATATCGTTGGGCGTTTTTGCCCCGGCCATGTCGAGGAAGGTTTGCGCGTAGTCGAGGTTTTGAACGAGGTCAGTATTGCGTGAGCCGGGTTTGATAACACCAGGCCAAGAAACAATGAGGGGCATTTTCAAGGATTCCTCGTACATCCAGCGTTTGTCGTACCAGCCGTGGTCGCCAATATAGAATCCTTGGTCGGAAGAATAGACGAAGACCGTATTGTCAGCGAGACCTTGGTCTTCAAGTGCTTTGCGGAGGCGCGCCAGGTTTTCATCGACGCCCTTGATGGCGCGGAGGTAGTTTTTGGCATAACGTTGGAACTTCCAACGGACGAGGTCACGGCCAGTGAGTTTAGCTTCGCGGAAGGCCTTGTCCTTAGGGCCGTACGCGGCGCGCCAGGTTTTGAGCTGTTCCGGGGTCATGCGTTTCATGTTCATGTAGGCGGAGCGGTCTTGGCTTGGAAGGCGCTGTTTGGGGACTTCGAGGTCGGGGGTAAGGTCGGTGAAGAGATCGTGGTCGAGATACATGTGGCGATCGATTTCCATCTCCTGATGCTGGGCTGGGATGCGGCCCTCGTATTGATCGAAGAGAGTATTGGGCTCGGGGATCTTGATGTCATCGTAGAGATGAAGGTGGCGCAGGGCTGGCATCCAGGTGCGGTGCGGGGCCTTGTGCTGGCACATGAGCATGAAGGGCTTGCCGAGTTCCTTGGATTCCTTGATGAAGTCGATGGCCATGTCGGTGACGATGTCGGTGCAGTAGCCATTGACGACCTTGCGGCCTTCGGGGGTGAGCATGGCGGGATTGTAGTAATCGCCCTGACCTGGGAGGACGGCCCAAGAGTCAAAGCCCTGGGGTTTTCCCTTGAGGTGGGATTTACCGTAAAGGGCGGTGTGGTAACCGGCGGCGCGGAGGATTTTCGGGAAGATTTGCTGGTTCCAGTTGAAGGAGTTTCCGTTGTTCATGAAGCCATTTTTATGACTGTGCTTTCCGCTCATGATGACGGCGCGGGAGGGCCCGCAAATGGAGTTGGTGCAGAAGGAATTCTCAAAGAGCATGCCGTCGTCGGCGAGCTTGTCGATTTCGGGGGTTGGGTTGACTGATTTGAGCCAGCCATTATAAGCGCCTATGGCGTGAGGAGCATGGTCGTCGGTGAAGAAAAAGACGATATTGGGCCGCTTTTTCTTAGCGAGGATAGTGAAAGGAAATAGGAGGAGGATGAAAAACTTCATTCATGGATGCTAGGGAAGAGGGAAAGACTTGTCCAGCGAGGGAGGCGTGATTGACTCCTAAAAGCGATGGCGAAGGTATTTGTTTCAGGTTGTTATGATATTTTACATGCGGGGCATTTGCAGTTTTTTGAGGAGGCCCGGGCTTTGGGAGATCATTTGACGGTCTCGTTCGCGAATGAGGATATTCTTTGGAAGCACAAGGGCCGTAGTCCTTCGTTGCCGGATGATCATAAGGCGGAGCTTTTGCGGTCACTGGTGATGGTGGACCAGGTGGTTGCTGGGAATGGAGAACGACCGGGGTTGGATTTTGAGCCGATTTTCCGCGAGCTTAAGCCGGATATTTTGGCGGTTACGGAGGACGACCAATATGGGGAGATGAAAGAAAGCCTGTGTGAGGAACTGGGGTGTCAATATGTCCGATTGCCGAAGACTCCTCCGAAGTTTGAGCCGATTTCGACGACCGCCATTGTAAATCGGATTAGTGGGGTGACGGAGGCCCCTTTACGTGTTGACTTTGGCGGTGGCTGGCTGGATGTGCCGAAGCATGCGCGGGCGGGCGGGTTTATTGTGAACTGCGCGATTTCGCCAAAGGTGAGTTTGCAGGATTGGCCTTATGAGCAGAAGGCGGGGCTGGGAGGGAGTGGAGCTTGGGCCTTGTTGAATGGAAAAGATTCGGTGCAGTCCGAACTGGATTTGGGCGTAGGCTGGCAGGATCCAGCGGTGATCCGGGAGACCGGGGTTTGTGTCTGGAAGAGCGGAGAAAGGCCGCGTCTGGATTTGAAACGGGATGGGTCGTTTCTGAGTGGACGTATGGGTTTGCTCTGGACCGAAAAGCAACACGACACGCCAGGTTCGGTGGGTTTTGAACGGGATTATGATTTGATTGAGTGCGCGGGGGCCGTCGCTCGAGAGGCCGTGATGGCCGAGTCGGTTTCCAAGCTAGCTGAGGCGGTTTTGATGTCTTATTCAGCCCAGTTGGGAGAGGGGATGGAAGAGTTGCCTGAAATTCTAGGCAGTGTGGCTCGAAAATACTGTGGGGGCGGCCACGGTGGTTATGCGCTGTATCTTTTTCCTTCGCGGGAAGCAAGGGATGCTGCACCCGACCTAGTTGCAGTCGAGCCGTATTACGGCTAGTGGGGGCGCTGAAGGATCATTGTTCCTTTGTCACCATTACCTTGAAAGCGGCACTCAAATTGTGTCGGGCTGACCTGGCCTTTGATACGATAGGTGCCGAAGTTGTTGGGCAGGGCCATTGAGTGGTTCAAGGAAAGGACCCTGTCCTCTAGGGTGGTCGTGATGGGGTGGGTGTAATCACCGAATTGCAGTAAGCCCCAACCAGCACGGTAGCGGAAGTTGTAAGTGTCGGGTGAGGACTCGACTCTTGTGATCATACACCAAAGCGGCCCATGATGTCCGTTGACTTCACTTTTCCACGTTCCCTCCCACGGGCCGGTGGGGGCGGGCTTGAGCTTGATGACTGAGCGAAACTCGTTTGTAGATGCCTTAAAGTCCCGCTGGTAGCTGGAGCATGACGCCAATAGAAGAGAGGCGAAGATGGCAAGCCAGAGGGATTTCATAATGCTAGAGACAAATGCGTTTGAAGAGTTCGTTGAGCGGAAGTTGCATCCCGATATAAAAATCACCAAAGTCGGCGAAGCGAGCGGAGACTTCATCGAAGCGCATTTCGTAAACGATGTTCTTAATTTCAATAGTGTCCTTGGCTAAGAGTGTGACACCCCATTCGTACTCGTCAAATCCGGTGGATCCGGTGATGAGTTGAAGAATTTTTCCGGAGTATTTGCGGCCGGTGGTGGCGTGGCCCTTCATGAGTTTGGCGCGCGCGGCGTGATCAAGGGAATACCAGTTGTAGTGATCGTTTGGTGCGCGGCGTTTGGACATCGGGTAAAAACAGATCGCGGGCCAGTCGGGGAGAACCGGATAGAGGCGGTGCTGAAGGTAATGCTTCATGCGTTCGTCGAATTCCTTGAGGGCGGCTTCATATTCCTCGCTGCCTTCGGCCATGCCTTGTTCGACGACCAAGGTGTCTTTTCCGTATTGCTCGGAGGTGGTGGTGTATTCCGAGCGCTCGGTTTGGGAGAGGTAGGAATAGGTTGGGGTTAGGACGTCGGGCCCCAAGGCAAGAGTGAGGCGCTTTTCGAAATGAGTGGCGTCATGGAGGTCGGGGGTGAGGAGCATGAAGCCTAGGTCGGCCTTTGGAGTGGCGACGGCGAAGATGAGGAGCTGAGTGTCCTTGTAGGAGCGAATTTCCTGAACCAATTCGCTGAGTTCGGTTTTGGCCTGGCGTTGCTCGGCTTCGGAGAGAAGTGACCACTGGCTGTGATCAACGGAATAGTAGAGATGCATGACGTGCCAGCCTTCGACGGGCACGAGGGGAGTAGGATTATCGGGCATGATTTTTTATTTTTCTTTGCGATTGGCTTCGATACGGGCCTTGACGATTGGTTCGGCTCCCTCGGAGCCTTCGACAATCGCGAGGGTCCAGGGAGCGATGTCCTGGTTGACGTAAGGATTGATCGTGGTGGGATTGTTGAATCCGGCAGTGGCGTTAACCGAGATTTCATTCGAGCTGTTTTTCTCAAATTTACCGTTGCTCACGGAAAGGTTTTGGATGTCGCCGATCAGCTGGTCTTCACCATCGCGGAAGCTCACTTGCAAATTAGCGGAGCTCCCTTCACTGATTTTGATGGAGGCACAGGGGATGAGGCGGGCTTCAACCACCACGCCGACGTCGGGATCATCGCCGTCGCGGACGGGCTCACGCCACCACGTTTCGACGCTTTCGATGGTGACGGATTCGCCTTGAATCGGAAAGTCTTCCATGTATTCCGCGAGATCGCCATTTGGAGCGGCGTCGAGATAGGTGTAGATTCCCCAGAGTGCCAAACCGACTAAACTAACCAAGAGCGCCCAAATGAATATTTTTTCGATCCAAGTCGTAGGTGTTGCCTCCCGCCTAGTCTCGTTGACCCGGAATCGCCGGGGGCTGGTCTTGGCCTCGGAAGGGGCGGCCGGTTCTGGCTTTTGGGAAGGGAGAGGCGGCGGCGGCGGATCATCGTCCAGCTCGCTCAAAATTTCTTCTAGCGGAGCTTCTGGAGTGTTCTGGTCGGGTGTCGAAACGGGGGGAGGCTGTTGTGGCGGGCTGGATTCTTTTGCCTCATCGGTATCGAGGTCGTCGTCACCAAGGTCCCAAAAGTCATTTTGAGGCTCGTTTTTGGGATCGGTGGGCTGATTCTGCATGATTGGTGCTTAGAGAGATAGTCACCGCGGCGGATCATTGCAACCCGTGAATCATGGTCGGAAAAAGTGATTGCACTTTGCGATCAGGGATAGAACATTTCTCGCACCAAGCCATGGCTGATCTTGAAGACAAAAATCCCGAAAGTGTTGCAGGAAAGTTCTACGTCGATTCCCAGTGCATCGATTGTGATCTCTGCCGCGAAACCGCACCAGATAATTTCCAGCGTTCCGACGACGAGGGATATTCCTACGTTTATAAACAGGCTGAGAATGAGGAGGAAGTCGCTCTCTGCATGGAAGCCCTCGAAGGTTGCCCGGTCGAAGCGATCGGTGACGACGGTGAGGATTCTTAAACCGAGCCATGGGACGGAAGCCTAGCACCGGGAAAGAGAAATCAATTTCCCGGAGGAATATGCGGGCTGACATCGTTGGCCAATGGGTTGGCGCTTCCCGACCGCTGAACCTCGAAAAGAATATCAGCGAGGCTGGGGCACACATTGAGACAATTCTCGAATCTATCGGCGTTCAAGGCGGACTAGATGAGGAACGTGTCAAAGAGGCGTGGTCTGTGTTGGCGGGCGATTTAATCGCGAAGCAAACCGAGCCGGTCTCGCTTCGGAAAGGCTGCCTTACCCTCAAGGTATTGCAGCCTGCAATGCGTTATCACCTTGAGCAACTTAAGCCGGGCCTGCTGCGCAAACTTCAAAGCGAGTTGGGCGCTAAAAATGTTACTTCTCTCCGGCTCACCATCGGTTAAGATTCAGAGTTTATGAAATATCGTGCGCTTCTCTTCGACTGGTCGGGAACCTTAGTTGATGATCTCCCTCCAACGCTTCACGCGACTAACACGGTGCTGGGTGAGTATAATGTGCCTGCGCTCAGTCGAGAGGAATTCCGCCAGCGCTTTCGGCTTCCATACCCCGAATTTTATGAAGAGCTACTGCCCGGTGTTCCCATTGAAACTTTAGAGGATACATTTCGAACTTCGTTCAATTCATCGCCAAAAGGTGTGACCGTTTTACCGCATGCACGCGAGATGCTCGACTGGTGTCGCGATCAGGAGATTCGCTGTTTCGTTCTCTCCAGCATGGATGTGGGGCTTTTCACTGAGCAGGCGCACGACTTTGGTCTACATGGTTATTTTGAGGCAATTTACGCTGGCGTTATCGATAAGCGCGAGCGCATTGGCGACATTTTAAAGGCGCACGATTTGTCGGTCGCGGATACTGCTTTTGTGGGGGATATGGTGCACGACGTCGATACTGCAAAGCACGGAGGGATTGCGTCGGTCGCGGTGGCCACGGGATACGATCCGGTCGAGCGGCTAGCGCAAAGCGACCCTCATCATTTCTTTGATCACCTCGGCGATTTTCGTCAGTGGCTGGAGAATTCCATCATTCAACCTACTGTGAGGGTATGAAGGATCAGATCGTGATTCGGGGTCTGGAATTGTTCACGCATATTGGTGTGCCGGCCGAGGAGCGAGCCGAGGCTCAAAAGTTGCGCGTTCATCTCACGCTTGAAGTGATTCGTTTTCCGGAGATCGATGGTATTGAGGGTACCGTTGACTACAAGGCGGTCGCGGATCGTGTTCGTGAATCGGCTGCCGAGAAAGAGCGCCAGCTCATTGAGACTCTGGCCCAGGACATTGCCGCAGTAGTGCTGGGCGAATTCGAGGTCAGCAAGGTTCGTGTCGAGGTTGAAAAATTCATTTTGCCGGAGACCGATTGGGTTGGCGTGATTCTCGAGCGATCGTCTTCAAAGATAAATTGAACATGTGTTGCTTTGGCCTGTCCGTTAAGTTGTGTCAGATGATTCATCACCGGGAACCCCATAAATTTTATGTCTTCCGAGCCTGCGAATGAATCCCCCGCCGATGCGGATGACGTGCTTGTGGCCCGCGCCCAGAATGGGGATACTTCAGCCTTTGATCAGCTGGTTGTTAATTACAGCCCGCGACTGTATGGGATGATTTACCACATGACCTCAAACAAGGAGGACGCGAACGATCTCACGCAGGATGTTTTTGCGAAAGCCTATCAATCTCTCAGCCGTTTTCGGGGGCGATCATCCTTTTACACTTGGATCTATGCGATCGGGACGAATATGACTTTGAATTTCCTCAAAAAGCGCAAGCGTAGAGCCGCGTGGAGTCTCGATAATCTCGATTCGGGAATTCAGAATGACGAGGCTATGGTGGATTTAGCCCATGCTGCGAATCCCCGTCACCAAAGCGATTTGAACGAACTTCAAAAAAAATTGAACGAAGCGATGCAGTCGCTCTCTAATGACCATAGAGCGGTTGTTACGATGTTTGATATTCAGGGAATTCCTCATGCCGAAATCAGCAAAATTCTTAAAGTATCGGAAGGAACCGTTCGTTCGAGGCTTTTCTACGCGCACCGGCAGTTGCAGGGGCATTTGGAAGAGTTCATCAAATAATTTTCATCTCACTTATGAACGAGCCAGAAACACAGGTCCAAAAACTCATCCGCCTCAAGCGATTCGAGGAACCCCGGGACGGATACTTTGAGGATTTTCTTGAGGAATTTCGGAGCCGGCGAGATGAGGGGGAAACTTCGAAGGGTTTTTTGAATTCTCGCGTGTCTGGTGGGAGGGATAATGGCAAATGGTTTGTCGGAGCTGGGGTGGCATACGCTGCCTTGTTGGTGGTTGTTTTGATGTGGCCTAATGGTCCCGAAGCCAAGCCTGATGCGTCAAGGCAACCGATCATCTTTGAACCAAAGCAACCGGTGAGGAATCCTGTGACACCTCCGAAAGTCCCTATTTCGATTCCTAGCCCCTAATTTGGGCAATCGGGTGGCTTGCTCTGATTGGCAAAGGCGTGTCAGGATCCGCGTATGCCGACGCATGCTGCCAGCCTTTCAGTCCGTTCCTCTGGAAAAGGAACGTATGAGATCACTCGTCAGATAGAGAGCATCATTGCCGAAGCGGGAATTACCACCGGAACGGCGACGGTTTTTGTACAGCACACCAGCGCAAGTCTCGTCATTATGGAGAATGCTGACCCGAGCGCACGGACTGATCTGCATGCTTTTTTTGACCACCTTGTTCCCGAGGATACTCCGTATTTCGTTCATACTCATGAGGGCCCGGATGACATGCCCTCGCACATTCGCATGGCTCTCACTCGCACCAGTGAGGTAATTCCGGTGGTAAATGGTCAAATGACACTTGGCACCTGGCAGGGGCTCTTTCTTTTTGAACATCGCAATCAACCCCACTCTCGCCAAATCGTGGTGATCGTTCAAGGTGAATAGATTTCCCACCATGGGTTGGACTGAGAAATCTTCCTTGCGCTCCTTTGAGGCAGATGTCTATTTTCATCGATCTCTAAAGAAGCTGCGAATCGGCGGGATCATCTTTTTGGGTTGATAATCCGTACCAAAACTGAACGTAGTATTTTCAGTTAAGTTGAAACTGATCTGATTTGACCCCGATTTCGTTATGATGACTCGTAGAAAAACCCTTCAGAGCTTAGCCGCTGGCTTTGGTGCCTCGCTTGGTTCCACCGTGCTCCCTTCATTCGGAAATAGTGTTCGGCTGACTTCATCCGCGTCAGGTGGCCCTAAAAGGGTGATTTTTTTCATGCAGAACCAAGGCTTCGAGCCCGGAACCTGTATTCCTGACGGAATGAGACATAGCGGCTCCCTCGCTAAGGCGAAGTTGCCTGAGCCAATTTCGGCGTTAGAGCCATTTAAGGACCGCTTGCATATCATAAGTGGCCTGCACGGAATTCATACCAGTCCATCGCACAGTGCCTTCTTTGGTGCTCTGGGTGGATATCGTGGTAGCGATGGAGTGCCACCTAGTGCTTCAACGATTGATTATGAGCTGAGTAAGGCTCTGCCTGACACCTTGTTGCCTCATTTGTGTGTCGGGATGGACTCGCTGGAGAACATGAAGACCAAGCCAACTGTTGCAAACCTTTC
>Ga0315322_10002337_pt1 | contig 14663 bp, 10 predicted proteins | sample M110021515metaG_FD_203461 | JGI IMG/M metagenome (GOLD analysis project Ga0315322, IMG submission 203461) | Ammonia-oxidizing marine archaeal communities from Monterey Bay, California, United States - M1 100m 21515 | ecosystem: Environmental > Aquatic > Marine > Intertidal zone | place: USA...
TGTATGTAGGATCCGCATAGGAAGTGGGACGACCGACGCTCTGCGTTATTCCAAAGGGCGGGGCGTCCAGTGACTACAGATTGTAGCTGCGGTCGATCCCCTGCAGGATACGCGGGGAGATATAGAACAGCGTGTGACTACGCACTTTTCGTGTGCCATCTGACCGGAACAGCTGCCCCAAGAGCGGGATGTCGCCCAGAAAGGGGACTTTGCGCTGCGTCTCGACCGTTTTCTCCGTAGTCAGGCCACCGATGATGACAGCTTGCCCTGGCTCGAGATAGACCGTTGTCTTCGCAGTCTGCTTTGTGATCCTTGGCGTCGAAAGCGTGCCGCCCGATTCCGTCACGAACGTGATCAGGCTACCGCTTTCAGTCGAAGACTCGATCTCGACGAATAGAGAGATCGTCTTTGAGCCCACGATACGCGGAGAGACGAACAACTTGATGCCGACCTCCTTGAAGCTAAGTGTCGCGTTGAAGTTACTCGAAGTGCCACTGAGACCTGAGAATCCGTAGTAAGGCACCTCTTCCGTAGCTTCGATAATCCCCGTACTGCCATCCCGTACAGCAATTTTGGGTCGCGAGTCGACCGACACACTTTCGAGCGCGGCGACGGCCTCGAGAACAGCATTAAATGAGAGGCCATTGTGGATGCCAGAGACGGTCAGCAATGCCTCGCTCGCCGTGGCTGCGCTTGGAAGGGTGTAGTCCAAGCTATCGACAAGAGTGTTATCCGGGAAATCGAATATTGGGTTGGCCCCATTCGGCGAGATGCCCATGTAGAGCTCATCCGTTTCGCTAACCTCGATGATCTTGGCTTCGATCTCGATCTGTGGCACGTCCGCCATGAACAGATTGATGAAGTCCTCGACCTCGTACATCAAATCCGCCTGGCAGGTAATCAAAAGCCGATCGCCGATAGCGGTCGGCTCCATGGACGAGGGCGGCCAGAGGCGTAGGTTGCCGTAGTTCTCGATATCCCAGCCAGCCATGACGAGCGCTTCGACTTCGCCTTCTGCAGGGGGCACGATTGATGGCAGCGCGTTGACGTCCTCAACCACGGTCAGCGTGAAGTCGCCGTAGTGCTTCATCAACTGCAGGACTTTCTCTGCGCGGCCTAGGGGCAGGCGAAAAGGCTTAGTTATATACGTCGCGATACCACCCAGGATTGGATCGACGGCATCGCGCACCATGATCTGTGCGCCGAACACGGTATACCAGTTCACCGCGATTGGAGGGGATTCAGCGTCTATCTCGGGGATGCTGGCGCCGGAGCGTGTGTTGCCCAAGAGGATGGGAACACTCTCCGCGCTTTCCAAGTCATACGGCGATTTTGGGCCGCTTTCGCTGCCCAGCTCCCCCGTCTCAAAGAAGCTCCAGAAGTCCCGCGCCTGGTCAGAACCATCGCCATCCTTATCGGTGGAGACGCACCCTGAGACCGCCACAACTATCGCTGCGGCACTTGCACTTTGGACACAGAATTTCCCTAGAGCACTTGCCATAATAACCCTACATACCATCAAACGGAACGCGACTCAAACCACATGGGCGCAACCGGCAAAAAAAAAACGCAAGTAAAGCCCCCACTCCGGGAGCATCTTTAGCGGCGCCAGTCACGCGGACCCTAGCACTCAACACTCGCAAGCGCTGAGGGTTTACAGGAGTGCGCGAACGCTTTCGGTAACATCAGTGACGTTCTTGCCACTGCGGCTGGAGATCTTCTTCCAGACGCTGCACAGCGATCGGTCATTCATAACCGTGACGCTGGCTTTGCGGATGCGCTCGTAGGCGGCAGCCTTGAGTTGGCTGCCCTCTGGAGAGCTCTCCTCGATGCCATCCTTCTTGATTTTCTTCGCTTCGGGTGTCGAGTCGTAGAGCGACTTGAAGTCGATTTTGCCCGGATTAGACAGCTGGCGCGCCTTCTTGAGGCCGCAGATGTTGTCGCTTTGCACGACAATCCAGTCTTGCGAGATAGATTCAGATGTGTACTCGTCGCTTGGAAGAGCACCATCCAAGGCTGGCACGACGGCACTCGGGCTTGCGAATGCCGCAAGGCTCACGAGGGCGCCGATAGCAGCAGCCTTAATTACGATTCGAGAAGTCTTCACGATGGAAATACTCGGTTCGGGGATGGATTCTCAACCAGTCATACCCGGGGGGTGAGGACAGCTGGAGAAGATCACGGACAGGGCCCGTGGTGTGGATTACATGAGAGCGCGGTGCAATTTGTAAATTAAACAAGAGCACTTCACGCTACATATTATAAGACGGCAAGCGAGCCTAGTTACCGAGGGATCAATCATTCTTATCTGCGCCCGCCCTGTGCCTCTAGGGAGGCTTAGGGCCTAAGTGCTTTCCGTAGAGTGGCTTATAGCGTCCCACAAATTGTAAGGGCGGCGGTCACTTCAAAGGGCATATCCAGCATGTGCGTTGCACAAAGCTTACGGACTTCAAGCGCGTCCGCTGCGATTTGCGCTCAGGTAGGATTCTTCATACATCGGGGAGTGCTCATTCGATTTGCTGCTGGGGCCACTTCGGGTTGGGAACGAGAGGTGCCGAAACCCGGCGTTACTCGTCGTGTAGGCCGTCGTATTCCGGATTCGTGCACTTGTTCTTCCAGCGTGTGATCACGTCGCGCAGACTTGCATCGGACTCGGGAGACTGCCCTTGGTCGTCCGTCTCTAGCAAGGGAACGGGCGCCGTGCTCCTTTTTTGCTCTGCCCGTAAGAGGCTACCGGGATTCCATAACTCATTAAAACAACTCGGCCCCGCTCCCCTTCGCATTTGCGAAGAGGGGCGGGGCCGAGCCTGTTTGCGTTTTGGCCCAGGGGGCCTAGCGCTTCGGGCTACTCAGCAGCTGCCAAGGTCGCCTTGTGGCTCAGCTTGATCTTGCCGCGGTCGTCAACATTGATCACGACGACTTCGACTTCGTCACCCGGCTTGACGACGTCTTCGACGTTGTCGACGAAGCCCTCGGCTAGCTCGGAGATGTGGCAAAGTCCCTCGACACCCGGAAGGATCTCGATGAACGCGCCGAAGTCGCGGGTCGCCTTGACGACACCCGTGTAGCGGGAGCCGATAGCAGGAGACTCGCACATGCCGGAGATGGCTGCCGCGCACTTCTTGACCTTGTCACTGTCGAGGCCGAACACCTTGATGTTGCCCTCTTCGTCCATGATCGAGATGCGTGCCTTGTACTCCTCTTGCATCGCGCGGATGTTCTTGCCACCCGGGCCAATGAGGAAGCCGATCTTCTCGGCCGGAATCTTGAGCACGGCGAACGTCGGCGCCTGCTCTGAAACTTCAGCTCGGGGACGGTCGACGGTGAGCAGCATCTCGCGAAGGATGTGCTTGCGGCCGGCGTTAGCCTGGGCGAGCGCTTCCTGGAGAATCTGACGGGACAGGCCTTTGACCTTGATGTCCATCTGCAGGGCGGTGATGCCCAGGCCGGTACCGGCAACCTTGAAGTCCATGTCTCCGAAGTGGTCTTCGGATCCAAGAATGTCGCTGAGCACGACGTAGTCGTCGCCCTCTTTGACAAGGCCCATTGCGATACCCGCGACCGGCTGTGCGATCGGCACACCAGCGAGCATCATGGAAAGGCAACCGCCACAGACCGAAGCCATTGACGAAGAGCCGTTGCTCTCTGTGATCTCAGACACGATACGGATCGTGTACGGGAACTTGGCGTTGTCGGGAACAACGGGGGTCAGCGCGCGCTCGGCGAGCATACCGTGGCCGATCTCGCGACGTCCGGGGCCCATCATGCGACGGGTCTCGCCAACGCTGTAGCTCGGGAACGAGTAGTGCAAGTAGAAGGACTTGCGGTACTCTTCGTCGATACCGTCGATGATCATCTCGTCCTCGGGGGTACCGAGGGTCGTGCTGACTAGGGCTTGGGTTTCACCGCGGGTGAAGAGAACCGAGCCGTGGTTGCGGGTGATGATGTCGGGGTCGACGGTGATCTGGCGGATGTCCGTCGGGCCACGGCCGTCCGAGCGGCGTCCGCCGATGACGGCTTCGCGTGCGACCAAGTTTTCAAGATCGTGGTAGATGTTCTTGATCTCTTTGATGCGTGCGCTGAGCTCGTCGCCCGGCTCCATGCCAGCGGTGAGCTCGGCAAGGACCGACGCGCGATGAGAGCTTTTGGCAGCCTCGGCGGCCTTTTTGCCCTCGGTGCGAAGGGCGGCGGCGACGCCGTCCTTGTGGCCGTTGATGGCATTCACAAGCTTTGCGTCGACGGCGGGAGCGACGAACTCGTCCTTCTCCTTACCGGCCTTTTCCTTGAACTCTTTGACCAAGGCGCAAACCTCGGCGATGACCTTGTGGCCGAACTCGAGAGCGTCAAGCATCTGCTCTTCCGAGAGTTGCTTAGCGCTGGACTCGACCATGCAGATGGCCTCGGCAGTACCTGCGAGCACGAGATCGAGATCGCTTCCTTTGCGCTGCTCTTCGGTCGGGAATGCGACGAACTCGCCGTCGACCATGCCGACGCGAACTGCGCCCATTTCATACAGGAAGGGGATGTTCGAGATGCCGAGCGAAGCGAAGCAGCCGACCATCGAAAGAACGTCGGCGTTGTTCTCGCCGTCGTAGCCGAATGCACGGCCGTAGACCTGAACTTCGCGGCGGAAGTTGTCGGGGAACATCGGGCGGATCGAGCGGTCGGTGAGGCGCATGGTGAGCACCTCTTTCGTCGTCGGACGGCCCTCGCGCTTGAAGAAGCCGCCCGGAATCTTACCGGCAGCTTGAGTCTGCTCGCGGTAGTCCACGGTCAGCGGGAAGAAGTCTAGCTCGGCTTTCAGGGGGCCCTGAACGGTGCCGGAGAAGACCTCGGTTTCGCCCATGGTCACCATGACGGAGCCGTGAGCTTGACGGGCGATTTGCCCGGTCTCGAGAGAGATGTTTTTGCCGCCGATGTTTGCTTCGACGCGCACTTTGTTGAATGTCATTTTCGTCTGTCTTGTTTTTTCGTCTTGTCTATCTTTGGTTCTGCAATACGCAGAGCAACGCGACCCGAATGGCCGCATCCCGGAGCCTTGGTTGGGACTATCCTGTCCCTGTGGCAGCAGTTCGAAGCGCGCTCCGACGAGCGCTTCGAATCCTCTGCTACCGATCTAAAGCGAAGTAAGCGCGGTCACCCCCTTACATAGAGGTGATTGCGCTTACTCGTCAGTCATCGTCTACTTTCTCTATCGAGCCCTAAGGTTCAACTTGGTAACGATGGAACGGAAGCTGTCGTGGCGATTGTTTTTGAGGTACTTCAAGAGCTTGGCGCGACGCGCAACCATGGCGAGAAGTCCGCGGCGTGAACCGTGATCCTTCTTATGGGTGCGGAGGTGCTCCGTAAGGTTCTTGATGTTCTCGGTGAGCAGTGCGATTTGCACTTCGGAAGATCCGTTGTCACCCTCGGAGTTCGCGAACTCCTTTACGATTTCGAGCTTGCGCTCAACTGCAATGGCCATGTGGCTATCCTTCTATCAAGTAGTAATGCTTTCACTTGCCCGTCCCCCAGACAATCCAGGAGGGGGTGCTTCCTGCGGCGTGAGCCGGGATCAGAAAGTCGCGAACAGGATAGCGTCCTTGGAGCAGAGGTCAACTACTTGCCCGCGAGAAACCGTTGTGCAGGGACGGTTTACTGCGCCGCGAGCACGTCCCGCAGGGGGAGCAGTGCTAGGATTTCTTGTACAAAAACCTCGACGCAGCGAGCCTCGGCGACCCCTACATCCGTGCGTGCAGCGCCTCCAAAGGGATTCGCGCTGACCTCGCGGGTGAGCTCTACGGCCCACAGAACCTCGCTTCCCTGCAGCATGCGGGCCTCGGCACGCGCCAGAATCGCTCCGCGCGGCGCCAGATCCTTGCGGTCCCAGCTAAGCATGGTGACCTTCAGAACCGCGTCGGACTCACCCCCACCATCGACCCAGGCCAAGGGCAGCGGGCTGTAGAGGCGGTCAATCAGGCCAACGTACAAGTTTTCGCGAATCAGGTCCGTGGGAATGCCAGCGTCTTGGGTGCGAAGCCCAATCGGCACTACAGCAATGTCCGCCGGCTGCACCATCTCTAGGCCGCCGCCGGGCAACCAGCCCGTGTCGTCCTTAGAAAGAGCTTCGCCTGGGGGCGCAATGCAGCTCCCAAGCGTGGTAACAAGCGAGAGGGCAAGAACAGTGGCAAGGTGCCGAAGGCCTAAAATCTTCATGGCGTCAATCCTAGCGTTTCAAGATCGAATCGCGAAACGAGTGAACGGGAAACTGGAGCTTGCCGTGACGACATTTGCTCGAACGAGCCGCTGAGCAAGCCCACCGGAGGGCCGAACGGGCAGCTTACTGACATCCCTGCACCTGTCGGACGGGATTTAGAATCAGGACATCGAGCCTACGGCTGCGTGAACGTGACTGCTGGGCCCTTGGTGTAGCTGTCATAGCTGCGCTCAAGATCGGACCACAGGAAGCTACCCAGGCTGAAGCCGGGCCATGAGAACGCCTCGACTGTTGCCGTCAACGAGCCGCTGCTCAGTGGAACTCCACCACCTGCACCGATGTTGGGAAGGTGCACGTCGGTGACGACGCCGTTTGCAGGGTCCTCTAGATAGAGCGTCCAGGTGCGACCCGTGCCGTCGACGACGCTCACACGGTAAAGGCCCGGTAGGGTGATCACGTCGGGGATTGAGTTGTCAAAGACGATGGTGAAGTCGGCACCGCCCGTGCTAGCGGCGGCTGCGGGCGAGGTCACCAAAGACACATCGAGCAAGTTCATCTGATTGGGCACGAGCAGCCCCGGGAGCGCGGAGAGGCGCGGGCGACGCACGCTGATCAAGCCGTTGATATCGCTAATCTCGCCGCGTACGAACAAGTCCGTGTCAACCACACCCGCATACTCACCGCCAGGCAAGACGGCTCCGGGGACGGCCGTGCGTACGTTCCACTTGTCGCCACCTTGGTCGAATGAAACGCCCATACCGATCGGAACCGCGCCAGGTATGCCATCGACCAAAGCCTCGATCTGAACACGCGGCTCTCCGGCGATTGCGAGATCGGAAGAGAGATTGGCCAGATCAACGGTGCTCACAGCCGCAGCATTCAGAACGGGGCTCGCAACCTCGACGGGCAGGGCGAGCGGGTCGCTGCCCGGTTCTGCAAGCAAGGAAACGGCGAGCGCAACACTTTGGTCTTCGGCATCGGCCGCTCCGGCCATCGGTAACTCAAGGTGAAACGTCTGCAGTGCGGTCACCGCAGTGAATGAGACCTCGGGCAATAAAAAGTTGCCGCCCACCAAACTAAACGCACCAAGCTTCGAGGACCTAATCAGCTCGGGACCAATGGGGCAGTCAAGCGCTCCCCCGCCAAAGGGGTTGCTTGTACATGCGCCGCCGACGAACAGCGCCTCGGAGGAGAATGCGCGGCGTGGGTCACCATATCGAAGTGTCTGTGACGGGAGAGTAAGAGCCGCCAGGGCACTAGCCGAAGTCAACGATCCCGAGACCGTGGCTGCGCCCGCAACCGAACGTTGCAAGGGAATCGACAGGCGCGTGGCCTGAACCCCGACGACGCTGAAGATATCGTAGCCTGCAGCTTCGACCGTGAGGATCGTTGGGGCCGCCGCACTAGACGCGATCGCGAGTGTACCCGCCAAACTTGTTACGCCGTTTGCGACAGCGGGATAAGCCGCGCCGTCGTCGCCGTGGGTAAAGACACGCGCAGCCTCGATGGGCCACAGGGTCTCTGCGTCGTACACCTCGACTTCTATGTCCGCGCCGACGCCTAATACGACTGGGCCAACGACGCCGCGCTGCTCGAATAGTCCAACTTTTGGGATCTCTTGTGGGTTGAGTGCCGAGTCAAAGATCGTCAGCGTATACGCCAAAGGCAAACTAGCTGGGTCGAGGACGCCCAGGGCGACAGGCGAGGTCAAAAAGCTGCCGTCTGCACGTGCGCCAAGCACGGCCGCCGCCGCCAAGTTGTCGCCTAGAATCGTCACGACTTCGGCGGCCCAGATCTCCTCCGATGCGCGTCCCGAAATCGAGAGACCGCGCAACTCAGAATAGAGAGATGCGCCAAGAGCGCCCTCGAGATCCAAACTCAGCAACTCGGGCGCAACTGTGTCCAATACCGGATCCTGTATGCCTGACGCATCCGAATCCACGTCGAGCGAAATCACCGGGGTCACCAAACTGCCGCGCCGAAGTTGGAATGCGAAAGCCACTGTGCCATCGAGGAAGCGCGCTACAAGCGGGCTCGCCGACATCACCATATCCAAGTCTGCAAGTGCGAACGTTGCAAGGTCGCCGTCTGCGGCAAGAGTCACCTCACGCGCTAACGCCACGGTATTTCCCGACTCGCCCGTGTCCGTTCCAAACAAAAACAAGCCGATCTCATCACCGGCCAATCCTCCGGTGAAGTCGACTTGAATCGCAAGCTCGGCGCCACTTCCAACTGTCAAGTTTGCGATACCGATTGCATCTGTTGGGGCCGAAGTGATCGAAGCCCCTATCGGCGGTGCAACCACCGCGGTCGTGAACGAAACGAGCACCGTCGGCAGAACACCGCCCGTGCTATCCAACAGCGACGCGCCACCCGTCGACAGCGCGACTTCAACCAGCGCACTATTCCCCAAGGACTCGCGCTCGCCAGAACCATTCAGGCTAATCCAACGCCAAACACGAGTATCCGCCGTCGGGAAGAGCCCGCCCGAAATGTCCAGCGGTGCGGGCGCGGGATCAAAGGTCGGAGCCACCCCGTCAACAGTGATCGAAAAGCTCGTATCTGTAAACGAAGACTCGTTCATCGCGCGATCGAAGATCGTCGTGATCTCACCAATCGCACTCTGCCCAAGACTGGCCGTTGGAGGGAAAGTCATCAACACGCTTGGCGTTGCGGGATCACTCTCGGCCGTTGTGAACTGTACAAGTTCCCCCGTCTGCCCGAACGACTCGCCTGTCATGTCGGTGATTGTCGAGCCATCTGCGACGCGCACGCTGTAAGTCACGCCCGAGTCGAGCGTCGCCTGGGGTAGCAACACAACCAGACGGCCGTCGCCAACTCTGCTTACCGTTGCGATCGTAGGAAAGCCCCCCTTGGCCGGCGCCACAAGAAACGAGCCATTCAGCGTTTCACTCGCGATGGACTCGGAGAACCGCATGACAATTGGCGTACCTGTATGGACGCCCGTTCCGCTTGGCAAGATTTCCTCGAGCACGGGTGCACCGGGCAAGATCCACTCACCGTTATCGGGTATGAACGCCTCTGCCCCCAAACTGCCAGGCGTGCCGTCGCCGCCGCCGGGGGGCGGCCAGCCTCCAAAAATCGGAGAGGGATCGTCACACGCCGGCGCTAGAAGCAGGAGCGGCAAAAAAAAGACGGTAGCGGCGCGAAGTCTCACGGTGGCGGGTGGGCTCGGACAAGAGCCGTCAGAGGTAAGAATATTGGGGGAGCACGAGGATTCCCCCCCCGCGCAATTTCGCGTCACGCAGACGTGACGGCGACGGGGTCTCCAGTGCCTTGTAGCGCCCGGCACCCCGCTAGGGGTGTCAGACGCCTGACATTCTGCCATCTTCCCCGAAGAGTCTCCATAGGTGCTGCATAAGGAGCAAAACAGATCGTGGAAGCGCAATAGGGCTATTCTGTGTGTCAACTGAAGATCCCTTACCATAAGACAACGTTGCTAGTGGCACGGGAGTCGCTATTGGGAACGCTGCGAAGGCGCTAAGATTCGGCGCACGAATCCACCCCCCCTCTCTAATCTATGCACTCTGCCCACCCTCTTCCGCTGATCGCCCTCGCCGCCTCCATGCTCTTCTCGAGCTGTAAGGGACTGTATGCCGTCGATATGTCACGCGGCGCGAGCGACCGTACGGTCTCGATCGAGCTAGCCGAGGGCACCGCAATCGACGCCATTCGCGCCGGCGACTACCAAGCCGCCGGCGACGCCCTTGGCGAGCTGATCTTCGCCAAAGAGCTCGCGATCGCAACGACATCTCTTGCGGCCGGCGAAGCCGAGGACGCGCTGAGCGCAATCGACCGAGCGCTGCGCGTAAAGGCGTACAACGAGGACGCACTACTCATCAAGGCCAAGGGATCCGCGATCCTCGCCCAGCGTATGATCGCGCGCGGCGACGGTGCGCTGTACGTCGAGGGTGCCCTGCTCGATTCATTCGAGTCCTACCTTGCACTGCCCGCCTCTCCCGAAGTTCTGCTCGGCGCTAGCCAGGCAGCTGGACAGCTCGGTCGCAAGCAGCCCGCGCTCGACTATGCGCGTATGGCCCGCGAGCTTATGGCACAAACCGAGAACGACCCCGTCGTCGAAGCCGACATCACGCGCGCATGGGGCGAGGCGTCCTATCGCGCCTTCACCTCGCAGCTTACGTTTGAGCGCTCAAGCGGTGCCTCGGGCGAAGAGATGACCCTGTCCGCGGACGAGCTTTATCTCGAAGCCGAAGATTCGCTCGCGCGCTTTGTCGGGCACCGCCCCGGCGATGTTTGGGCTTGGTGTACGTTGGGCGACCTGTACACATGGGCTGGCGATTCGGAGCAGGCTAGCGATACGTTTGGGCGCGGCCTCGATCGCATGCCGCAGAATCAAGTACTACTCGACCGCTTCTTTGGCGCCGCCTCCACCGCGGATCCAGACGTAGCGGTTTCCGCGTTAGCAGCCTTGAACGAACGCCATCCCGGGAATGCTCCCGCACTGCTGATGCTGGGTCGCGAGCGATTGCGCGCGACGGTTGCAGCAATCACGACAACGCCCGCCGAGGCGCGCACAACCCTTGTGCAAGCGGAAGCCGAGCTTGCTCGCGCGCGCGGCATCGACCCGGAGAACCTCGAGATGGCGAACGCGTGCCTGGGCTGGGAAGTCATCGCTCGCAACGGTCAAGGCTGGTGTGACTACAACACCGGCGACTTGGAGAGCGCAATGGCGACATTCCTTTCGATGGAAAATATCTTCCAAGGCGGCATGGCTTGGAAGCTGGGCACAGACTTGCGCTCTGGCGTGGACGGCGTCTGGTGGGTCGGGGACCAATATCGTCAATCTGGCCAATGGGAGCGCGCCGCAGAGGCCTTCGAAACTTTGCACGCATACCAACCCGGCGACTCGAACTGGGCCAACAACGCCGGCTTCTTCTGCCGCGATGCCGGTGTCGAGCTCGAGACGATGGCGCGCAATCTCTGCGCCGCCTCGCTCGGCAAGGTCGAGAGCGAAGAGCTGCTCACCGAACTCCGCGCAAACGTCGGGATTGCTCAAGAGTTGTTCGGATCCCCCGAGGAAGCCGAGCTCTTCCGCGTCGCCGCCGACAACAACTCAGCACGTGCGGTCGCGCTGTTGGAGCGCAGCTACCTAGCCTACCTGGACGCCTCGGCGCTTGTTCCCGAAGACGTGCGCGTGGTCAACGATACCGCCCTGGTCGCGGTCTACTACCTGCACAAAGATCTCGAGCTCGCCGAAGCTTACCTGCGCCGCTCGATCGACATGGGGCAGAAGCAACTCGCAGCCGACGCCATGCAGTCTGGGGAGGACGCCTTGAGCCCAAGCGCTCGCGAAGCGCTGACCGAGGCTTGGGGCGACGCCTACCAGAATCTCGGCGTGCTCTACCTACTCCACAAACGCGACCCCGAAGGCGCGATCCCGTTCTTCCAAAAGAGTGTCGAGGCCGGCCCCTCAGCGCGGCCGTTCCTAACCGAAGCTCTGATCCCTTTTGCGCAGGGCAAACTCGATGCGACCATCGAGCAAGTCATGCCCGATGAAATCCATTGGGGTGCAAACTGTGCACCCACTAAGTGAGCCCTTTCACTCCCCATTGCTACCTATGAAAACGAATCTCAAAACGAGTCCTCTGCGCGCTCCCCTACTAGCCCTTTTCGCCATCAGTGTATTCGGTGGTGCTGTGGTTAGCCAAACGGCCTTTGCAGAGCCGGCCTTCGCGAGCGCAGCTTCAGTCGATAAGATCGACGAGTTAGCCACGGAAGTTCGCGCGCTACTTGTTACTCGCGACCACGAAGCCGCACGCGCAAAAATCGCTCAGCTCGTTGAAGCGGATGGTGATACGCGCCGTTCGAAGGTGTGGGACTTACGCGGGCAGATGACCAGCGGACTTCTCAACGACGTTTTGAAAGAGATCGACAAGCTGTCGCGCGAGCGGCAAGGTCCAGGCACCAACTACCTGTACGGGATGGCCTTCGCCATCAAGGCCGACCAAGCGCTCACCAGCGGGATCACGGACGGCACCGTCGGTACGTATATGATTGACGCGCAGAACTTCCTTGAGCAAGCTGTCGAAAACGACGGTGATCGCTTCGACGATGCGTACGTCATCCTCTGCAAAGTGGCCCGTGGCAACTTTGACCTTGAAGCTTCGATCCGGGCCGGTGAGAAGGCCGTCAAGGCCTACCCAAAAGACCCGATTGCTCACATCGCCCTGGGAACCGCACAGGTTGACCGCTATTCCCAGATTGCAAGCGACGAGGCGCGCAAGGACGAGGTCGCCGGACTTGGCGAGAGCATGGTCAGCCACCTCGAGATTGGCGTCAAGCTTCTGCCCGCTGAAAAAGATCACTCCCGAGCACCCGAACATGCGCGCGGCTGGAAGAAGTTGGGCGAAGCCCAACTCTGGATAAAAAACACCAAAGCCGCCGGTGACGCCTACGCCGAGGCCATGGCGTGGGATCCTTCCCAAATCGACTTCGGTCAACTTTGGAGCAGTCTCGGTGAGGGCTTTATTCCCTGCCTCGACAAAGGCAAGCAAGCCTTTCAAAAGCGCTATGGCAAAGAGCTGCAGTCCGACGCACTTCTTCTTTGGTGGCTTGGCTACGCGCGCTTCTACAGCGGAAACGCAGAAATGAACGCCATCGCCCAAGAGGAGCTACTCGAGTCGGTTAGGAAGTGGCCAGCTTATGCCAACTCTTACTACTACGTGATGCACTTGCGCTATGCGGTAAGTGACCTGGACGGCGCAGTCGACATTATGTTGGAGTTCTGGAAAGCAAATCCGACGGCTGCTGTCTCTACGGTGACTAACGACCTTGCAGGCGCAAAACCGTACATAGCCTCTCTAGTGAGCCACTGCTACGCCAATCGAAAACTCGATGGAGCCGTACTCGCCGAGTTACTGGCAAACGCTGATCTTCCTGGTGATGCCCACTGGAGCGACCGCGGTCTCTTCCTTCGCGACCACGCCGACATTCTCATCCGCAACGACCGCAAGCTGGCAAATGACCAGCTCGTCCTAAGCTACTACGAAGACTCTGTAGAGGCCTACGAACGGGCCCTTAGGATCGCGCCCAAGCACCCGAACTACATGAACGACCTGGCCGTCGTGCTCGATTACAACCTCGGGCGCGATCTCGACCGAGCGCTTGCCCTGTACGACGAGGCCAATGTCTTCGCCAAAGCCCTGATGGAAGACCCCGAAGTTAGCCAAGACGACAAAGACATGCTCTACTCGATTGCGCTGCGCGATTCGGGAAATAACTCCAAGCGCTTGCGACGCATCCTTAAGAAGAAGAAGGAGAAAGAAGACAGGGACAAGTAGCTCTCTCTCCTTTGTCGCCAGCGCGCACTGACTTCGGATCCCCCGGAGTGAGCGCGGGTTATGTGAAGCAGTCCACGGGGAGATTACTTGGGGATCCTTGGCTCGCACCGCTTCGCGAGTCACCAGAGTGGAGTGCGCTCCAACTTCCATGAGTTACCGCGCTCGATAGGAAAAAACGAGAGGCCGCTGCCTGAAAACAGGCAGCGGCCCCCTCTTTGGGTATGAAATCCCCGCGTTAGTGAGAACTGCTTTTCGCGCCCTTTCCGTTGGTTGTACCGTTCGCCTGCCCATTTGTGGAAGTGGCAGTGGCTGCGGCGGAAGGAGCCTTCCGGGTCGCCGTGGAGGTCAACTCTCTCGAAGGAAGCTTCTCGTTGCGGGAGTCTACCGCAATCGAAAGGCCAGGCGAGGTCAGGTAGGTTTTACTACCGACCACAGGGTTCACCCCAGTCAGGCTTAGGACGCGCTCGACAAGGCGGGTGCGCTCTTGCATCGGAAGACAATCCACGGGCACATAAGGCACCGCGAACATCTCGAGCAGAAGCTTCACCATTCCGTCGATCCGCACGACCTCCTCCCATTCCAACCCAGCGCGCACTCCATCGGCTACCACGAGCTCCTTATGAGGTCGGAGATAGAAGACAACGCCACGCTTCACGCTTTCCATATAGGACGCAAGGCGCGGGTCGCCCATAATCTCCGAAAGGATCGTGGAGTGATGGGCTGCATAAGCCAAATTACAGAAGGCGCGATCCGAGACAAATCCACCCGTTTGGGTGATGTCGCGCACCGCGATGGCCTCCATCTCAAGCTGGCGCTCGAAGACCTGGGCCTGGTACTCATTCACCAGTTCCAAGTTCGTGCGCAAGGATTCGAGCTGTGCTTCCATCTCCGCCAAAACACCCCTCGCGACCTCCGATATCATGGGCAGACCATAATGGTCGCGGATCCAACGGGCGAGGGTAGTTTTGCCCGTCGCATGGGCGCCGACGAGATAGATACGCGTTGGGGATTTCATGGCCACATACTAGGCGTTGTGGCTACGGAAATCCAGAACAACTACATATTGTGGCCACTGTGTAGAAGTTGGGGACTGGCCGTGGATAACTTCTACTGCTGGGGAGCCGCTGGGGATAACTCGGGTCTCA
>Ga0315322_10002339_pt1 | contig 14660 bp, 12 predicted proteins | sample M110021515metaG_FD_203461 | JGI IMG/M metagenome (GOLD analysis project Ga0315322, IMG submission 203461) | Ammonia-oxidizing marine archaeal communities from Monterey Bay, California, United States - M1 100m 21515 | ecosystem: Environmental > Aquatic > Marine > Intertidal zone | place: USA...
GAGATCTGGACGAAAACCCGAATTTACCCATACTTATTTTCCAGGAATGTTGCTGCCAGAAGCGGTGTTCGTGGACAGTTTCCCCAACCTCAGGGCTACTGGCAATCCAACCGTACCCGGCCCAGAGGGTATGTTTTTTGGGAAGGGCATATCCAAGGCCAGGGCGTAAGATACTCTGTTCAAACCCCTTGGCATCGTCCGAGTATCGGGCATGGGCATCGAGCCACCAGCGGTAGACGGAATCTTTGCCACCGAGAACACCTTGGGAGGCTTTCATTATCCAGACACCGTTATTTTGCTCCGTTTCCGCTCGGATGTTTATCGACATCGACAAGAACCAGACAAGCAACAAAGTTGAGAAATTCGAAAATAGTTTCATAGGATTCACAAGTCAAATCGCAGTCGGAGATTCGCCGAGGCCGCGAGGCTGAAGCATCGCAGAAAATAGAGAAGGTTCCTTAAATGACAAAGAGAAAGTGGTTGGACATTGATCTGAGTAAAACCAGATTTATTGTTCCATTTAAAAATCCAAACTGCTGGGGAAACTGCAAGGGATGCGCGTATGTGGTCCGCGCCAATGGCGGGAGACTTAAAAGACAATAGACTTTAATGTCACGGTATTGATTTCGTTTTCTTTACACATATTCAACCCCCAACAGTGGAGGTGTTTTTGACAGTAAACCAATTATCCCCAATAATTCGGCAGCCCCAGAAAGCAATAAAAAGGCTGGCTTTTTAGAACATGATTAACCAATTCTGAGCATTTATCGGAGAGTGCTTGCATATACGTGGATGCCATCAATGGTTTCGGGAACCGGCTGACCGGCCAGCTCGGCAACCGTTGGCAAGACATCCCAGAACGCTGAAAGATGGTCGGTTTGTGTTCCGGCTGGAATCCGGCCTGGCCAAGTTGCGATCATCGGCACGTGAATCCCGCCTTCATAGAGGTCGCGTTTGAATCCGCGATGGGAACCGTTGGAGTTAAAATAGGCAGGGTCGTGTCCTCCCTCCTGATGCGGGCCATTGTCGGAAGTGAAAATGATCAACGTGTTGTCGGCAATCCCGAGCTCTTTGAGCTTGGCGACAAGCTCACCGACGTCGTCGTCCATCACCTCGACCATTGCAGCGAAAGCGGCGTATGCTTCGGGCTGCGATCCGTAGGCAAACTTACGGTAATCCGGACCTGAGTCGGTTCCTTCGTAAGAACTTTCCGGCAGGAATTTGCCGCGGTACTTGGCCATCTTTTCTTCCGGTGCGAACATTTCAGCGTGCGGCTGAACCAGGGCGTAGAAGCAGAAAAAGGGTTAGTCTTGCGGATCGTCTCATTCTGCCAGCCGCCGGCGTCGAGATGACACCACTCGATGCGATAGTCAGCGTCGGGTGTGAGCGTGGTGGTGTCGCAACTGTTCTTGCCCGCGCAGACGAATCCAAGTCCCTGACTCTCCGAAAGGCCGCACGGAATCATACTCATGGAAACGCTTCGCGATCTGGGTGCTGTCACCGTGTGCATTGGTGGCCGAAGTGAATTCATAATTCACATCAGCCCTGTCAACGTTCCCTTACTGCTCCCAAAGCGGTCGGCCTCGATACCCATCTTCTGAAGCATGCTGACGAAGACATTACACAGCGGGGTGTTATTGTGTCGGTTAAACGCCAGGTGCTGCCCATGGCGGAACCCACCACCCGCGAAGATGACCGGAAGGTTGATGTTGTTATGGATGTTGGCATCTCCCATGTGGCAGCCATAGAGCACCATAGTGTTGTCCAGCAGGCTGCCATCCGTCTCCTCGACTTCCTGGAGATCCCGAAGCAGCTCGCCCAGCAATTCTATCTGCGCGATTTCGATCTCCTCCAGCTCACCCAACTTCACTTCATCTTTGCCGTGATGGGAGAGGTTGTGATAACCGCCGAGCGCCCGGCCGTCCTCAAATTTCACGCCCGGGGTGCGCTGCCCCCCCAGAAACAGCGTGATGACCCGGGTCGAATCCGTCTGGAAGGCGAGCCGGGACATGTCATTCATCATGCGCACCATTTCAAAGAATTCCTTCTTGTCGCTTGGGTATTCCGGCACGGTCTCGTCCACCTTGGGCTTCGGCCGGGCCTCCCAGGCTTGCGCCTCGGTGAGACGTTTCTCCAGGCTACGGACCGCGGTTTGAAATTGATCGATACGCTCGCGGTCTGAAGCGCTCACGCGTTTACTCAGATCCGAGCTCTGCCCCATCACGACATCAAGAATACTTCCCTTCCGTTGTAGCCGAACGATTTGTGACTCCATCGCCTTGCGATCGCCTTGGAGAAACATCTTTTTGTACAGCGTCGCCGAGCTCTGAATGGTGGGAATCTCGACCCCCGCCTGGGTGTAGGACATGCTCCTCGCATCGTTGATCCCAAGGGAAAGCGACCGGAACCGGGTCTCATGACCCACCTCATTGGCCATCACTTGGTCGAGGGAAATACTGTTGCGAAAACTCGCCCGCCCGGGATGCGGAGCCGCGGTCAAAAAGGTTTTGTCGGCGCGGTGTCCCCCGTCAACGCCGGGATGAGAGAGCCCACTGAACACGGTGAACTGCTCCCGGTGCGGCGCGATCTTCTCGAGGTAAGGAGACAACGTATACTTCCTTCCCGAAGTTTCCGGGAAGAAGAGTTTAGGAATGAAGCCTAGGTCCTGATTGATGGCGATCATGCGCTTCGGAGAGGCCTTTGCAGGCGCGGCTCCGAAGGATTCCAGCACGGGCAGGCTCAAGCCGACACCGGCAGCGCGCAGAAAGGTTCGACGGGTTGTTTTCATTTGCCTATTTCCTCAAGAACAATGGACTCTGAACAATTTCGTGAATGATCGTCCGCACGCCAAATTCCGACGCCCGACTCTTTTCGAGAATGGCCGAAACGTCATCGCGATCGGCGAACCCAACCGACGCTCCCGTGGCATACACCAGGAGCTGCTCGGTTAGATTGCGTGCAATGGCCTCTTCATCCTCCAACAGGAGTTTCTTGAATTGGAGGATGTCGTCGAAGGATTCGCCTTTGGGCGTCACTCCGGAGGCATCGACCTCCTTCCCGATGAAGTGAACAAACTCGTTCCCACTCCGTCCCACTCCTTCGATACGCTCCGATCCCTGGGCGAGCGAGCGGTAGTTCTCACGCCAACGCCCCATGACGTCGAAGCTCTCCAGCGCGAAGCCCGGAGGATCAATCTTCTTATGACAGCTCGCACAGGACGCATCCGCCCGATGCTTCTTCAGCAACTCACGAATCGTCGCCGCGCCACGGATATCCGGTTCCACGGCGGGAACGGACGGGGGAGGAGGAGAGGGAGGATCGCCCAGGAGTCGCTCCATCACGTACACCCCGCGCAGAACCGGTGATGTGACGGTTCCGTTTGCCGTCACCTTGAGCACCGACGCCTGGGTGAGAATCCCCCCGTATGGGCTCTTCTCAGGAAGAGTTATGCGCCGGAACGAAGGGCCAAAAACCCCGGGAACGCCGTAATGCCGAGCAAGGCGTTCGTCGACAAAGGTATAATCGGCGTCGATGACATTCCGGGCCGGTCGATTGACGGCAATCAGATCGGCGAAATAGAGACGCGACTCCTCGATCATCGAGTTCACGAGCCACCAGTCTCCGGCATACTCCGGGTAGAGCTCCCGGTCGGGATCGGTGTCGTTGATCTCGTCGAGCTTGAGCCAGGAATTGAGGAACTCCTTCACAAATCGCTTCGCTTCGGGTTTGTCCAGCAGGCGATCGGCTTCTGCTCGCAGCGTATCGGGATCGCGGAGCTTTCCCCGTCGGGCCAAGCCACTGAGTTGCTCGTCCGGCATCGATTCGCCGAGAAAAAATGAGAGGCGCTCGGCTAGGGCAAAGTCATCCAGTTCGCCCGGTTGCCCGCAATGGAAGAGAAACTCGGGCGAAGCCAGCACCGCCGAATACGTCGCGATCATCGCCTCGGTAAAGGCCTCCTCCTTCAAAAGCCGCTCCGCAAACCGGTAGAATCGATCGAACTCCGCTTTCGCAACCGGCCGCCGGTAGACCCGCTCCATGAACCCCGCCAAAAGCTTGCCGGCATCCTTCAAAGGTTGTTCCGAGACGGCCACGACATGGCGGCCCATCTGTTTGAAAGGGATATCGCCAAAGAGCGCACGGTAGGACGCGGGCGGCCACTCCTCGACGATCGGCCCTTCGACTTCCAGCCAATGGAAGGCGACCCCGGGATATCCGTCCGGATCCATTTTCTGGATCGTATGAGGCATGGCCGGAACCATCGGGCTCGGCAAGCGCATGCAATCGAGCTTCACCATCGCCCCCTTTTCCATAAAGGCCTCCAGTTCAGAAACCTCGGGTGCCTCCGGCGGCGCCTCGAAAACCCCGATCGACAGCATGTTCTGTGTGTTCGGCTCATCCAGGGTGGACGAATAGACTTTGACCGGCTCACTGCGCTTTCCAGGAAAGATCCGATCATTCACCGGAGTCGGATAGCGCCGGCTTTCATCGAGCACCAGGTTCGGATAGTGGCGCGGCTTCTTCTCTCCTTCCCAATTGACGTAGTCAGTCTGGCGAAGCACCGCCTGTGCCTTCAGGCGAACCTTGTAGTCGCCACGGACCGGGGCTTTGAACTTATCAAATCCGTAGTAAAACGGGGTGTATGCTCCGCGAAAAATGGCGGTGGACGCCTCCTCCGGGGGCTGAGACTCCTTTTTCTCCTTATCCAGGTCTTCGAGGTGAACAAACTGAATGGCATCCGCGATGACGTAGCCCTCGGCGTTTGTGTCTGTCAGCAATACCTCCGCCATCACAGGCCTGGATTCAGGATCACCTGGATGTGAACCGAAGGTGAAGCGTCCGAGGGGAAACCAGAGGCCCCGAATGGTCGGCGCGACACTTTGGTCAATGGTCAGGCGGGTTTCGCCCTCTGCATGACGAACCACATAAGGGGCTTTCCTGGCCAAGCTTTCTCCGCCGCCAAAGCTCACCCGCACTTCGTAGGTGCCAGGTTTCGGCAAGTCTGCCTTCCACTTGATCGAATAGGCACCCTTGTTGCCCTTGTCGGTGGCCAGGTAGTGGGCCCCAAAGTGGTTGGAGCGAAGGGTGGATTTGCGCCAAGGCCCGGTGTGTTCCGCTACGGTGTCGTCGACGGTGATCCCCACGGATTCGGCCTTCTTAGCTGGATCAAAGCCTCTTTTGCTGAAGGAATATGTCTGGTTGATATCCAAGCCCTCCAGCGCGAGAGAAAATCGTGCCCATCCGCCATTCCCCGTACCAGCCCACATCCGCCCTTGTTCGCGGGCGTAGTAACGCCGGGTCGTGGACTTCGGTTTTTCTGCGGGGAACCGGCTGACCGGCGAAGCGCAAGCTCAGCCACATCCAGGTAAGCGTCGACTTGCACATGGGAAACATCGAGGGCGTTCCCCACTTTCGCAAAACCATGGACCTCTCCGTCCAGGGGTAACTGGTCCGCGACCTTGAGGGTGGGATCGTGCAACAAGTCGCGAAGCACATTCTGGTACTCGAACCGATTCACTCGCCGCGAAACCGAACGACCATGCTGAACGTACGCTGCCTCCTGTTCCTCCACGATGCGATCCGCCAGAACCTCCACGACGACCGCGCGTTCCGCATCGCCCAGGCGGCTCTTCTTCTTTGGCGGCATCTCCCCCGCAGCAAGAAGATCGTGCACCTTCACCCACCTCTCGGTGAGGTGGGGATTCTTGAGATCCCATTCCAAAGAAAACAGATCCAACCCGCCCTTCGGATCCAAATCATCGTGACAATCCGCGCAGTGATTCTCGATGACTCGATTCAACGCTTCCGGCATGGGGTCACCGAAGGAATACGGGGCGGTTAGAATCAGGGAGAGGAAGAGCCCGATGCATGCCGAAAACCGTGCACGTCGCCCGGTATCTTGGACCGTTTGCGAGCAGAACAGGCCAGTCTCCTCCTCATTGGTTTGCCCGTCGAGGTGCTGCAGAATGAGATTCTCAAAAATGGCCATACGCGCTTCTCTTTCATCATATCCACTAAACCGCATTTTAGACAAACTTTCTCCGCCAATTATGACGGAATCTCGATACAGATCCAGTCCCCCCCCCGCAGATCCGATACAAACCGAATACACCCGGTGGGATCAGCGACCTCACCCTGTTGAATCAACCGGGAAATTGCCCGAGATTTGTCAAGAATCGACGACTGACACGTTTCGGCAGACTCTTCTCCCGACAGGTCGGGACCTGCCGGCCTCGCCACGATTCGCCGGGGCGAATTAGTAACCTTCTGAAGCGTAGCGGAAGGTCTCCGCATCCGGACAAAGGAAGGAAGTGTTCTGCGCTCAATGAGCGTTTGCCTATCCATCTCAATGCCCATCCGTCATGCCCGCCTTCGGTTTCGGATGCCAGTTGACGTCCATCCCGGGGTAGTAGGGTTCAAGGTTGTAGACGGGCAGTGGGTCGTCCAAAAAAACATCTCGCGCAACCAGCCGATGAATTCGCCGTCACGTCCCTTGTTGCTGACGCTGTTTAGATCCAGGATGCGCGGCGAAAGACCTTACCAAAACGACTTACTGCTACCGGGACACATGACGGTTCTGAGTTGGCCGTAAGGCAATTTACCTTCACCCAATTCTGCATGGGCCTTCACAACCAAGCGGCTCCAAGCCTGCTGTACTGTGTCGTCACCGGCATCCGCGTGGCCCCCAACTGAAGATCATATTGTAGCAGCCCCAGCGCGCCCACAGATAGCGGATGAAATTCGTGAAGGCACTCTTCTGGACTTCGTCTTCCCAGGGCCAGTTTTCATGTCGACGCACCGTTTCGACGAAAGGCCCAAAACCAAAGAGTTTATCGAGCTCCCGAGTCTTAAGCTGTTCCACCGCCCATTCCGCAGTGATAAAATCCTTCAATTTTGTTTCGTCGTTACCGATGGTTGGACCCCAGATAAACGCCTTCGCATGATTTGATTTATCGCCTGGTTCAGCCGGCAGTTTGTTCACCGGACGCTCCTTGCCGATGGGACCAACGCCGCATCCGGCGCATCGCTTTCCGGGCCTGCTTACCTTGGCCTCTATTTATGATTGGCTGTGTTGAACGGTTTTCAAAAACGCCCTAATTCTTAACAACAACACCGGGTGTTTGAGAATGCGCATGCTGCGGGAAGTCGAAGGTCAACACGAGCGGTTCGGTTCCCGTATTCTCGATTTCGATACCGCCGCTGGCAAGTGCTGCCTGAGTAATGAATCCAATCTCAGGATAGATTTCACCAAGCTTCATATCCTGATGATATCGCACTTCGAGCTTTCCGACACGACCGCATCCGCCATTCGTGTGGAACAGCGCGGGACTCTCCGGGCAGAAATTGGTCTTGCCACCGGGCTCGACAATGAGACGGAGGATTGAGCACTTCTGGTCGCCAAGAAAATCACCGTAGACAATCCACTTTGCGTCCACTCCGTCGCCTGTGAATGCTTCAGCTCTGATTGCCGGACGCGCATTTTTCCGCACGAAATCTGGATCCTGGTTCGCTTCGAAGTCGAACGTATCAATCAGAAACTCCCAGTCTTGGTGTTTGTCCCTCGGATAGTCCTCTTCCCGGCATGCATAAAACGCATCGGCTGCTCCAATACGTCCATCAAGCGTCAGATCCTCGGCAAGGAAATGCTCGTCCATCGTGACGTGCAGCTCGTGTGTGCAGAGGTCCGTCGGCGAGTGCAGCACGCCATTCGGCATTACGAAGCCATTATCAATGTGCATCATCGTGTGCGGCGACAAATGCCGAACGCCGTTATACTCGCCCTGTCCGAAACGCTTCATGCAGGCAAGGAACTGATCCTTCGTCACAAACGGGTAGAGTCCCATTGCCGTGGTGTGATAATGCGACGGACTGACTCCGGGGTTGTCGTATGAATTGATGTCGTACACTTCCCACTTTGCCCAGTGAAGGTGATGCGGAATCGGGTTCAGATTGTCGAATTTCTTCGACACAATCGGCCAGGTCGGATCGCCGAACATGGATTTCGAAAAGGCCGTCATCTTCTCACCTATGACAGCTTCCGGTCTGGCGGCGATCAAATCCTGCAGCGAGATGAACTGGCCATTCGGTGTGAGGACATGCGATTCCCCCTCGCGAAATGGTGCCTTGTTCGTGCGGGTATCGATGACTCCGGTCACGATGGGAACGGTGCAGCACATCCAGAGCTCATCCAGCCCAGTTCCGTTCATGTAATCTGGATAGTATGACTGCGCATCCAGCCGAATTCGTTTCCCGGGCGTACAAAATGTCCGGCCGGCGTAACGATGTAGAAGTTGCAACACTCCGCCGTGTTTGTTGAGGCAATCATCGAGAATCGAATCCGGTCCTGCGCCAGATCCGTCGATCACATCTTGTTGAGGGTACTCGTGCAGTTTATTCGGGAGAATTGACGTCGAAGCAGCCATGGGCAATAAATCTTAGATAAGTTGGAGTGTTTACAATATGTTCAATCTGTTAAAACACAACGAATGGGCTCAAGGCCCCTTAAACTCGAAGTGAACTCAAAATATAAAGATTAAGAAAGACAGTGGCAAGGGTACTTCTGCCATCAACTGTGAAAAACCCCCGTAGCACCCTGATCCACTTGAAAATGCCGTAGATTGACCAAAAAAAAACAGATTCACAACGTGCTCCACTCATGTCCACCGATGGATTTAAATTCTGGGGACGGGCTACTTGCAAGAGTCTCGGCAAATACTCATGCGAACAGGTAATCAAGACCAGAGGAAATGACCGATTTACAAAAATTGTTCGCAGCATAGTCATCGTAGATACGCGAGATTTCGAAAAAGCACTCCTGAATCCCCATGATTCTGCCCCACTGAGCAACTCAATCAGAGAAACAACTTATTTCCAGACCAGATGAACAAGCTGCATCGTCGGGATTGAGGACTTTCAGGAAAGACAATCAATACATTTCCTTCGAATATCGGAAGAGATGCGAAATCTGAATCCCATGAGCAACACCATAGAGGGAGTATCATCATCGTGGGTGAATGGATACCGAAAAGGGGCTAATGATCCAAACAGAAGCGGTTTTAAATCACTCCTTCATGGAAGGTTTTCGCTGCGGGAAGGGCAAGATTAAAGGCAGAAGCAAACGCATTTCTGAGGTTCGTTTTTGGACCCTAGTAAATCAAAACTGCCAGTTCCTACAGTTAGCACTGGATCTTGATTCTTCCTTCATTCTGCCAAGGCAACGGTTTTAATGCAGTCATGCATTTGGGTTCTGTTCTTTCCATCATTTGACCTGGCTAATTTAAATCACTGTTTCCAACCGACAATGAGCATTCGATGGATATGGCAGAGACCAGTCAGTAAACACTGACAATTTTGATGAGCCTAACTTTTATTGATCTTGAAAGTCTTTCTTTGGATTTGGCATGGATACCCCATGCGCTGACGGACCTCATGCATGAACCTGATTTGGTAGGGTGTAAGGAATGCTCCTTATTGATACTGAGACTCATTCTCAATTTAATTCTTGTCATTAGAACCCTCACCATTCATGATAATTTTAAAACGAAGTGTTCGCAGTTGGCGCAAACAACGCACTATCCGGATTCAATCGCCTGTGAAAAGTTGTAAATAAGACCAGACTCTAATGAATCACGAGAAGATATTTGATCTGCTTTACATTTAAGATCTCGCCAGTCATGCCAAGAGATGCCTCCATTCCCATATTAATCAACCAAGGTCATCGACACTTATTTGGCAGGATTGGGTCAAAATCGTTCAACATAGAACAATTTAAATTCAATTCAGCGAATAATTTACTGCGATGGAACCATGTTCCTTCGGCTAAAGTAGTCGAAATATGGATCAATCTAAAAGGACGACTGACCGTGAGAGCAGAGTCCGTGGGACTACTAAAACCTATCAAGCCAAATTCCATCTTTCTTTGTTTTCCAGGGAATCATTCCTTTACGATTCTACCGGATAGCAATGAAGAGCAGGCTCTTATCCTGATTCAAGTGGGTAAAGATCTGATGAAAGATATGTTACCTGAAAAAAGCGGAAACCTTCATGAAATTGGTAAGTGTGTGTTTGAAGAAAATCCTTCAAACAAGTTCATCGGGTCTAGTTTTAAAATGAATAGCCGTATACGCGATTACGTTTCAAGCTTGAATCACCCTCCGATCACTGCAGCGGCTAGCGCTCTCTGGTATGGGGCCAAAGTCCAAGAACTTCTCGCAGATGTCATGTTTGAATCGAGTGAAAGTGAACTCTTTTGCTCACGCCAAAAACGCATCACGATTGACCGCGTCGAACGGGTTAAGCGTTTACTCCGTAAAGAGCTCGTAAATCCCCCCAACTTGCTGGAAATATCTCGATTGGTGGGTTGCAGTCCTTATTATTTAAGCCGTACTTTTTCGAAGGAATGCGGTATGACCATTCCTCAATACCTGAGAGAAATCCGCATTGATCGAGCGGCTGAATTGCTCCGTGAAGGGGTATGCAACGTGACTGAAGCCGCCTTCGAAGTAGGCTACAACAGCCCGAGCCACTTCAGTCAGGCTTTTTGCCAAAAAATGGGAGTTTGTCCAGGCATGTACCCTAAAGCAAAAAACACCTAAGCAGCACACTAAGATTCGCAATCCTCAGTAGGCAAGATGACAATCGCACAACAGCATGCGAAAGATGCGTATCATAAAATAGGATCATATGAATTATTTTGATTCAAACCATGGCAAACATATTTTTGAGTTTTCATTCCCATGGTCTGGCCCCATCTACTTAGTGGGTGATTTTAATGATTGGCATGCTTCGTCAGCGTTTGAAATGCAAAAAAGTGGGGCCCGATGGAAGATTGAACTTATTTTGCCAACGGGGCGATACCGTTATGGGTTTGAAATACGCGGATGCATTTTTGAAGATCCACACGCTCACCTTCTCAGCAGAAATCTTGGATGGCCGCGAAGCTGTGCTGTCTGCCAAATGAAGCATTATTGCAAAACAACAAACAAAAAAAGCAAAGTATCAAGAGCGTCCTGAAAACCTAATCAATTAGGATGAAAACTTATGTTTTTAAAGGTCCTGTCCAAATATGTTTCGTTTGCGCTAACGTTGGCAAATTTCACTGCAATATCGCATGTAGAGAGTGGCGAATTAAATCTGAATTATCCCGATCTCCCAAAACCAATTACCAGCTTTGGAGCGGTCAAATTAGAAAATTTTCTTTATATATACGGCGGCCATTCCGGCAAAGCGCATTCTTACTCAGTGGACACCACATTGAATAGTTTCCACCGATTGTGCCTCAAGTCGCCTACCCAATGGGAGTCGTTACCTTCAGGAGTGCGAGCTCAAGGAACTAGTTTGGTCGCTTACCAGGGTTCTATCTATCGAATCGGAGGGCTTACCATACTCAATGAAGAAAAGGTAGACATCGATGAGGATGATGATGAGCCTTCGAGCGCAAGTTTACAGTCCATTAATGACTTCGCGCGCTACCAGCCTGACAATAATGAATGGCATCAACTTCCGCCGTTACCTGAACCAAGATCCAGTCATGATTCTGTTGTCGTAGGCCATCATTTATACGTTCTTGGAGGTTGGAATTTGGCTGGAAATACAGAGACTGGGCAGTGGTTTGATACCATGTTCGTAGCAGACTTATCAGCAGAAAAAATAAACTGGGTATCTGTGCCCCAACCTTTTAGGAGACGGGCCATAGCTGTTTCAGCACACAATGGTCAAATCTTCGCTATTGGTGGTATGGATTCTGAGGGAGACACATCAAACAAAGTACATATTTTCAATATTTCCGAAGAAAACTGGCGTCAGGGACCAAGCCTCCCCAATGGACCTATGAAAGGATTTGGGGCTGCAGCCTGTACTACAGGAAATCAATTACTGGTGTCTCATTACGCTGGAACACTGCTCGCTTTATCCGGTGATCAAAGTGAGTGGTTACCCTTGAGCGAATTAAAGCCTCGCCGTTTTTTTCATCGAATGGTCGCCGGAAGTCAAAAATCAGTTTTGATAATTGGAGGAGCCAATCGAGTTGATGGCCATTTGGGGAGTGTAAAAAAGTTAACATGGAAGTAACATTTTCTCAGAGCTGGCAGACCATGAATCACTGATGATAGGGTGTTGTGTGAATGATCTGAAAATATAAAGATTAGAACTTCGATTATTTACCAACGCATATGAGTTGTTTTTTTGTCCTGAAAACCACATGACCATTCATTATTGCATAACCAAAGACTCGATCTTTGGTTTCAATATCAATACTCGATTCGGAAGCTACTTCCAGTTCATCCGATGCTTTTAGAATGACAGTGTGTCCACTCTGAGTAAAAAACCACGCATGATCACCCGCGGCCAGTGGTGTGGCCCAAGTAGATGAAGGTAGGCGGTAATCATAAAGTAACACACCGGTTTTGAGGTCATGACAGAATAAAAACCCTGTTTTATTCACAAAATAGACACGCCCTTTGTAGATAAGAGGCGAACCAAATGAACTGGATGCTTCTTTGGATCTCCATACCTCCTCCACCTGCCCCTCTTTTAACCTGAGGACCCGGCAATGGCCTTTTCGATTGCTGCCGATGGCCATCCAATTACCGGAAATGGTTACGCTGGGAACGTTATTGCCAATAATTCCTGTAACCTCCCACAAGATTTCCCCATGAGAAGCATCATAGGCAATGACAGTTCTGGAGGCACTGATTACAATGATCTCCCTACCATTCGTTGAAATCAAACTCGGCGAAGCCCAAGCACTGGAGGTTTGTCGCTTAGTTTGCCACTGTAAGTTCCCATTTTCTTTATCAACAGAGATCAAAAAAGATTGCCCTTCATGATCAAGGCTAAGAACCAATCCCTTGCGAGTAAGTATCGGAGATGCACCTAATCCATGATTCCCTTCAAAAGGTCCAATTGAGCCGCGTAAATCTTTTTTCCACACCATCTCTCCGCGGTGTGTGATCGCGAATAAATCTCCATCTTCAAAAAAAGCATATACGCGTTTGCCATCCACTACCGGAGTTGGGGCTGCCCAGCTGGAATAGTCGGAAACTTCGCTTCGAGTGGCTGAATCTTGTTCGTACGTCCATAATTCTGTTCCATCCCTGAGCTGAAAACAGGATACTACCAGGATTTCCTTGCTTTTACCCTTAACTGAAGTCGTAAAAAGGCGATCTTTCCAGCCCACAGGGCTTGACTGGCCAATTCCACCAATTTCAGTTTTCCACTTCAAGGAGTCGTTGGACCAGGATTTTGGTAACTCCTGGCCGATTGCATGGCTAGATCCATTGCCTCGAAACATGGGCCAATTCCAGTCGGGTGGCGAGTGACTTTCATCAGATACAATTGTGCAAATCCAAGTGATCATCATTGCGATGCAGGAGGCGGCGCTTTTCATTAAATCATGCTCTGTTGAAAATATTTAAGGGGCAAAGATGTAGCGGGCGACTCCGCAAGGAAGTCACCCGCTGTGTTTTTTACTATCAGGGTTTGAAAATTTGGTAAAACCTGATGTTTGGGCTTTCAGAACCATCCGTCCACATCCATTCCCCGTCCCCTTGAGTCTGAAATTCGGGATCAGAAATTGAATTCCAAGTAACAAAATCATGCGTCCATCGAATTCTCAATGAATTGACTGAGTCAGCCAGAAAGCGGATATTCCATTGATCGAGCACTTTTTTCAAATCCAGGATTTTGATGACAGACGGTGATGTTTCATGAATGGAAAAACGAAGTTCCAGAGAGGGAGCAATTCCAAGCAATGAATCACTTGTATGAAATTCAGGATAGGTCCGACTTCCCTGTCCTCCGGCAGCCAGGCTCGTGACGGTGAATATCAATCTCCCTGCAGCCATTCCTTGCCGCAGGTAGTCAACCGTGCTTGATTGGCTCAAATCCAAATCAAACTCCATCCAACTATCTTCAGGTATGAAATCTCCGGGTAGTATTTCATCCAGCACACCTATTGCGAACGGCTTTACATCTTTGGGATCCTCATAATTAACAGCCAAAGTGACATCCTCCAAATTCCCTTGATCATTCAATATGGCGGGGTAAGCATTTCTTTCCTCTTCACCATTCGCGATGAAGTCATCGGTTTCTTTCCATGAAAACATATCCAGACCATTCCTAAAACCAGTTCCAAATAATTCAATGGGGAAACCCTGGTCTTCATCATCGATGCGCCCTGGAACCCCCTCAGGCAGGAAGGCTGCGACTGGGTCATAAGTCGGGTCATAATGGGCCTCAAAGTTGGAACCGGTCAGTAGGCGTAGTTTAACAGACTCAATCGAATAATGATCTGCAGGCAGACCAGATGGAATAAGCGGTATTGTATCAAATCCAAGAATGAAAGTACCGTGTCGTGTGATTCCAATCCCTTCTTGCGTAGCACGAAAGACAGGAGCCTTTGCTCTTTTGCCTGGAGTGACATTAAAGGGGTAATTCCATCGATCCATGCTTGGAGAACCGATCACAACGTCTTGAGCCCGATCTGCGACTAAAAGCGTGTCCAATCGAACAGCATCCAAACTCAGATGAGGGCCCCGTGCCTTGAATTCGATACTGATGCTCTCCAGCGACTTGCCTTCCAGATTCCAACTCCAATAATGAATGAGCGTATCCCCACGATTACCTTCCAAACGCCCCACCTCTCTGGTCTCATCTGAGAACAT
>Ga0315322_10002340_pt1 | contig 14659 bp, 15 predicted proteins | sample M110021515metaG_FD_203461 | JGI IMG/M metagenome (GOLD analysis project Ga0315322, IMG submission 203461) | Ammonia-oxidizing marine archaeal communities from Monterey Bay, California, United States - M1 100m 21515 | ecosystem: Environmental > Aquatic > Marine > Intertidal zone | place: USA...
AATTAAAAATAATTTTAAATTTTACGCTGTTTCACGTAAGCCTTAACACATCGCAGATCTATGCTGTTCCGTTCCAAAATTTCTTTACCCCTACTCACCTTAATGGTGCCCCCACTCGCCTTGAATGTTAGCCAACTAATGCAAGGTCCGATGGTAGGAGCGATCGACTCCAATGGCGCTACGATTTGGGCCCGTGTCGCTGGCGAGAAGGTATTGAGGATCCGCTACAGCGAGCGCCCTAGTTTCAGCGAATCGAAAAACAACTGCTCCTGTGAAGGCTTCAGCTCAAAACGACTATTGCGTATTCACGAAAATCAAAGGTTTAGAACCGAATTCCTACTACTACTATCAAGTTCTACTTGATGGAGAACCCCTTGCCGACAATCGCGAAAACAAAGGTTACCCGATCCTCACCCCTCCAACTCCCGAAACCCTAGCGAAGTTTTCTATCGGATTCGGATCTGGTGCTGGCGCTGACCGCGATGGACTACAGGCGATCTGTCTTCAAGTGCAAAACGCCCGCCCCCATGCCTTCTTTTGAGTTGGAGAAAACGAAGTAGTTTCTAAACTCGCTCCTGAGTTCCAGGCCGAAGCCTACCGCAGCCAACGCAGCGTTCCATTCCTGCAACCCATCCTAAGTTCCATTCCCCAACTCGCAACCTGGGATGCCCCAAGCATCTCTTCCGAAACCAGCCGCAAAGAATCACTCGGGATTTTCCAACGCTACTGGGCGAACCCTTTCAACGGAACCAAAGAGGCTAATGGCACCTACTTCACCTATAGTTACAGCGGCGTAGATTTCATTTTTATCGATACCTACACTTACCGCGACGAAATCGAGCAATCGACAATTCTCGGCGAGATCCAAATGGCTTGGCTGCAAGATGCGCTCAGCCAAAGCTCCGCAAAGTTCAAAGTATTGCTCAGCGGAAGCAGCTGGACCGATCGTTCTATCACAAAAAAGAATACTTGGACCGCCTATTCCGAAGATCGCAATGGGCTATTCCATTATATCCGTGCAAAAATTAAATCGAAGGCGTTGTGCTATTGTCCGGCGACGATGATGAAGCTGAAATCAAAGCGATTCTGATGTCACGAGAAGGCGGATACGACTTATACGAACTTGTTAGTAGCCCACTGGCTCAAGAGCCGACTCCCGACTACACTGAAGACAATGAATCGATCATCGCAATCGAAGAGCCTTATACCGACACGATGAATTTCGGAAGGCTCACTTTCGATATGTCCGAAGCCGACGCCAAAGTTTCGCTTAAAGTGATCAATGTCTTCGGCGAAAGCGTCTTCCCTGATTTTGAACTGAGAGCAAGCGAACTCTCGAATAGAAAAGCATCCTGGAAAAATAAAGTACCGAAGGAGGCCGTCGCTCACATAGAGGCCAGAACCGCTTCAGCGCTCTAATATTCAAACCTGCCACGACAAAACAATACGTTGGAGCAATCTGCCAGCATCGAAGACAGACAGTACGTCTGCCGAGCATGATAAGTTGGTGATTGCCAAGGTCAGAGCGAGGCGCAACAACGAGGACCATGACTCAGGTCCGACACCCATTGTTGTCCCTCTTGTTGCTCTGTGCCTTGCCGATCATCACAGCTTGCAACCAAGACACTCAAACCGCCGCCACTAGCGAAAACAGCCTGCCCATTATCGACTTCGGCCACGCTCAAGTAGAGGTCGAGCTCGCGATCGATCGAAACACACAGGCCAAAGGGCTCATGTACCGCAAGGAAATGGCAGAAGACCATGGAATGCTCTTCATCTTCGACCAGCCCAAAGAAATGTCATTCTGGATGCGCAATACGCACCTCCCGTTGGATATTGGGTATCTCACCGCTGACGGCGTCCTACGCGAAGTCTACCCGCTTTATCCTCACGACGAAACCTCCAGAAAATCAATACGCACCGACCTGAAATTCGCCCTCGAGGTTAATCAAGGCTGGTTCGCTAGACACAACGTAAAGCCGGGCGACGCTTTCGATTTAGAAGCATTGCGCTAAAAATTGGAATCAATTTTCTAGCACTGCTTTAGCGATTGCTTAAAACGCTTTCCGAACGGGAAAATTGTCTACGCTGTTGAACCCCCGGTGCTGAATCATTAAGATGTAAATCGTCTCCGTTAGCGGGTCGTGTCACACTCGCTACGGATTCGATTGATTCGACAAATAGGAATAAGTCTCCAAAATCATTTTCGAATCGAGTCTCATTCATGGATCGCCCACCAACCCCAGTCATACATATTTGGGCCATTACTAGCGCTTTGGCTCTGATACCGCTTGCATTCGCAAAGGTCGCAGAACTCCCGACGTCGGCTCTAACGTTCCTCGAAGACCATTGTCTCGATTGTGACGATTCGTCCGAACAAAAAGGTGACTTGGATCTAGAGAGCCTCGGCTTCGACCGACAACATGCCGATTCTAATTTCGGGCGGCAGCTTCAAACACGGACAGCACATCGCATTCGATCGCGACCGGAACTACCCTTTGCCAAACCTGTTCGTCAGCATGCTGCAACAAATGGGAATCGAGACAGAAAAATTCGCCACATCCACTGGCACTCTCCGTGGATTGGATTTTGCATAAGCGGCAATCGAACTCTTGTTCACGGCACTCCTCGGTAGGCACGATTTGCCACTCGCAAATCGTGCCGATTCCTTATCGTCTTCGAATTGAATACTCATTCTTAACTACATCGACCAATCGACCTCGCTATGCCTTCTCAATCCTTTCGTTTCGCCATTCTCGCCTTATCCTTTGCTCTCGCGACCTCCAACGTCTTGGCAACGAGCAAAACCGCTCTGAAACCCTTGCTAGCCCAGCCCGACGCCATCGTATTGGAAAGCTCATTTTCAAAACCCGCTCCGCTTGCTAAAGGTGTTTGGCAGCAACGCCAACACACACGCTGGGCGATCAAAGACGGCATCCTGCTCGGTATCCCTTCTACCGACGAATACCAGAAGTCCCGAGGAGATCACCAAGGATTCGAGCCACGCGTCAGCGTTCCCGCTACGCCCGCCGAATGCATCGCTCAGTTTTCCGTTCGATTCTCGGGTGGCGAGGAAACACCCATCGCTCCCTTCGTCGAAATCGGTCATCATGTAGCGCGTGTCAAATTCAGCGAAAACGGCGTATTTCTGATAGCGGATGGTGAATCCGTCAAAGTAGCCGAGGCCAAAAACTTCAAATACATTCCGGGGAAATGGTACCACATTCTCGCCGAACTGAAAAGCGATGAATTCGTCATGCAATTCACAGACGGCCCCACTCTCTACGCAAGACACCCATCATTCGCCAAACCAGTAAAAAGCGGCGGCAACGGACTTGGTATCACTGGACCCAAGGGCGGAACTGTCGAAATCGATAACCTCACTCTCTGGAGCATTAAGCCCAAAGAACGCTCTACTTGGGCCAAGACACGCTCTGCGTTTCCTCATTTCAAACCCGTCATTTTGAAGAAAAAAAAGCCAGCTAAAGCGACGCAATAATTCAGTATCTATTCAATTTCGATGTAGGGCTGGCACTTGTGCCACGCAGCGTAGTTAGAGAATTTTTTGTATCGCGGCACGGCGCAAGCGCCGGCCCTAAACTGCCTTATTTAACTGTCTCGCAGAGAATTTGATAACCACTGACGATTTAACCCAGTTCAAAAGCATCAGCGTTCATCAGTGTCCTCAGCGGTCAAAAAAATCTAGTGTACTGTTTTCCAGCCACTCACTACACCAGTACGACAAATCAAAAGAGCCTCATTTCTTTCCCCGAATGGCACGCCAGAATTATCATTACCGCTTAAGCACCTTGACAAGCGGGTCGATACACATACTCGTTTTAGCAGCTCAATGAACTTTAGCGTCCTGTATTTCCTACGACTTACGAATTTTGACAGCCTCCTACTCGGTTAGGAAGGACTGTCGGACGCAATTTCTATTCTCGTGCTTTTCTGATTATTTGCGAGAAATCGGCCATAAGCCACGATAAAGCTTTTGTATTGCGTCAACAGGTTCGCCTAACTTTCGTTACTTTCAACCCGATACAAACATGCAAAAATCGCCTATAACCAAATATCGTCCTCATCCGGCCATCGAATTGCCGAACAGGCAATGGCCAGATCGCGTCATCGACACTGCTCCCATCTGGTGCAGCGTCGATCTACGAGATGGTAACCAGGCGCTCGCAATTCCAATGAGCGTCGAAGAGAAGGTCGAAATGTTCAATACACTGGTCAAAATCGGATTTAAGGAAATCGAAGTCGGCTTTCCCTCCGCATCGGATACGGAGTTCGCATTCTTACGTCGTCTCGTATCGGACAATTTGATACCCAATGACGTAACTATCCAAGTACTCGTACAATGCCGTGAACACTTGATTCGCCGTACATTCGAATCTATAGAAGGCATCAAGAACGCCATCGTACACATCTACAATTCGACAAATCCGCTTCAACGTAAAGTGGTCTTCGGCAAAGACAAAAAAGAGATCAGAGAAATCGCTGTAGCAGGCGTGCAATTGGTCAAAAAGTTGACTCCTACCCTTCCCGGAACGAATGTTCGCCTCGAATACTCGCCAGAAAGTTTCAGCGACACCGAATTGGAATTCTCACTCGAATGCTGTGAAGCTGTATCCGATGTTTGGGAACCTACTCCAGAGAATAAAATTATTTTAAATTTGCCCGCTACCGTCGAGCTATTCACGCCCAACGTACACGCCGACCAGATAGAATGGTTCTGCCGCAACCTTGCGCGTCGCGATAGCTCGACAATCAGCTTGCATACCCACAACGACCGAGGCACCGGCGTCGCGGCAACCGAGCTTAGCCTCATGGCTGGAGCTGATCGCGTAGAAGGCACGCTTTTTGGAAATGGCGAACGTACCGGAAACCTGGACATCGTAACGGTCGCCCTCAACATGTACACGCAAGGGGTTCATCCCGAATTGGATTTTTCGGACTTGAACGGTATCCGCGACATGTACGAGCGCACGACCCGCATGGAAGTCCATCCGCGCTGGCCCTACTCGGGCGATCTAGTATTCACCGCCTTCTCAGGCTCTCATCAGGACGCCATCAAAAAAGGCTTCGCACAGCAACCGACCGAAGATAGAGACCTCTGGCAAGTTCCTTACTTACCGATCGATCCGGCAGATATGGGCCGCAGCTATCGAGCGATCATCCGTATCAATTCCCAATCCGGTAAAGGCGGCGTCGCCTACATAATGGAAAAAGAGTACGGCTACCAATTACCTAAAGAGATGCACAAGGAATTTGGGAAATCGGTGAACCGAGTAGCTGACAAAACAGGCGCGGAAATAACACCCGAAGGCGTCTACACGTGTTTTCAAAACGAATACATCGACATCAAGGAACCGATCGAATTGATCGAATTCCGAAGCGAACGCATCGACGAGCGCACGGTTGAAGTATGGGCCGTCATTTCCCACAACGGAACGAATAAGAATCTGAGAGGAACGGGCAACGGACCTATCGCTGCCTTTTTCAACGCTCTGAAAGAAATTGAAATCGAAGATTTCGAGCTACTCGCATACAGCGAACACTCGCTTGGTCGAGGCGCCGACTCCAAAGCGGTATCCTATATCCAACTAAAGAATACCGTCACAAGCGCGGTTTGCTTTGGCGCCGGTATCGACACCAATATATCGCTAGCATCGATCCGAGGCGTCATCAGCGCTCTCAATCGATTGATGAAATGATCGAATCTGTAGGAGCGGGTTTATCCCGCGATAACGCTAGTGGATCGCGGGATAAAACCGCTCCTACAGGACTATTTTGCACGGTGACCGCCACCACCGACGTAATCGATTTCCTTCAAGCCTGGTCCGAAGACTTCATAAGACCGACCGAAGCCAAGGACAAGCCTGCCTTCAATCGGGTTTAGTTGAAAAAGGTCGAAGTCAACATACGACTTAAGCGAGCTCATGATTTCTCCATGTCGTTCTTCCATCGCTGCGATTCCCTCCAGCCAAACCTCCGAGTCACGCTCCAGTACCTTGGCTTCGCAATCGATTGTTAGGCGCTTTCGAGCGAAAAGGTTCTCCGCGACTGACTCGTCTTCGATTAACATCACGCTCGCCTTTCCGGAGCGACGGATCTGCGAAGTATGCTTTGCCATTGAGCTGATATATACGTGACACCGTCGTTCTGCATCTACGTAAACCGGAGCGTAACTGGACAACGGGTCCCCTTTAGAACTAACGGAGCCGAGAACTGCCGACTTCACTGTCCCGATCAAAGACTCCATTTCTTCTAACGCTTTTTCAAATTCTTCCATAATAAGGTTCTTCTCCACAACTTACTGTACTCGGTCGCACTTGAGCAACAGTCGCTGCTCCGATGCATCTGTCGTTCCGATGGCAAACCAGTCACCGCCGTCGCCAAGCTTGAGTTTTCGCTTCAAGGCGTCGCTGGTTATACCCGCATTCCGAGCGAAGGTATTCGCTTTCCCATCAGGGAAAAGCGTCCGAGCGACTTTCGATCGAATCTCCCCAGTATCCACTATTTCAAACACGCGTCCAGGAAACTGCTCACGCAGTTCGTCCGATGTATAAAATCGCGTTCTCGGGTGGAGCGCCGGCAAGCACATCGATTTTCCGAACGCCTTAAACGCGCCAGCTTTCATGATAGACGCATTGGGTTCGTACAAATAATGCCCGCATTTTACGAATTCTCCGACAAGAGCTTTTTCCTCGGATCGCAAAAATGTAAAACGATCCCAATGACCGCTGGATCGCTCATTAACACACGTTATTTTCGCTTCATCCTTATAAGCATCTTCGGCTACGCAAAAGGTTTCTTTGCATTCATTGGCAACCGAAATGACGTGAATTTCTCGAATACTGCGAAGCTCGCTTCTAATCGAATCGATATCCAATCCAGGCGATAGTTTAACAGCCACGCGTTTCGCTCGCTTTAGCAATTGCTCCCAAACCAGCGTAAGGTTCGGTTCGCATTCCGCCAATGCGGAAACTTTCAAATCCCGACCGTCTCGTCGGGCAGGATCAACGTATAGTAAATCCAATTCTCCATCGTACGTATCCAACCATTCAAAACCATCTCCCGTAATGGTCTCCACAATCGACGTTTTCCCAAGCACTTCGACATTCGCCGAGACGATCTCCGATAGTTCCGCAGATCTCTCGATATGAAAAACACGTTCGAATTTTTTGGAAAACGCAAGCGCATCGACGCCCAACCCGCCCGTCAAATCCGCCATGGTACCGCCTTCGAACAATCCCGCCTTATAGTCAGCGGCAGTTTCGGACGAGCATTGCTCCAACGAAAGGCTTCCGGGGAAAACAACATCGTCGTTGCCATGCCAAGTCGGCAGCTTTTTCTGAATACGTTGGCGGGCTTTTACTTGCCGAGCGATAAACGCCATCGGCAGATCCGAATACCGTTTCGACTGCAAGGCCAAGGTTTCCGGATTTTCATCGGCATGTTCGCGAATGAATGCTTTAATCTCAGGATTCAGCAAACCCATCAATGAAACCCTGGGCTCACAGTAATTCCTCCATCCACGACCACCGTTTGACCTATCATGTAGCTATTCAGATCCGAAACCAAAAAAGCGGCAAAACGAGCGATTTCAATTTCATCACCCATCCGCCCCATTGGAACGATTTCCGCAAGACTGCGGCGACGTTCCTCGCTCAACATCGACTTGGTCATATCGGTCAAAATAAACCCTGGAGCAATCGCATTTACTACAATTCCTTCGCGAGCTAACTCAAGGGCAACCGAACGCGTAATTCCCGCAAGTCCCGATTTCGTAGCCGTGTAGCAGTGACGATTGGGACGACCGATCACTCCGAACAATGAACTTACATTCAGGATACGCCCCTGCGTACAGGCGTTCTTCATAACCTTTGTCGCCGCGCGCATCAATTTCATGGGCGTGGTTAGATTCACTTCCATCACGCGATCCCAATCTTCGTCCAGTAATCCATCCACCGAATCGACCTGATTGATGCCGGCGTTGTTTACCAGGATATCAAGTTTCGGCAAATCCAAGATTCGAGCCTGACATTCAGCGACACTTTCGCGGCTCGTTGCATCCATCTGCCAATATTCCTTGGTTTCGCCAGAAGCCACATCACAAAATCGCTTCGTCCCCGTATAGATCACCCGCGCGCCCAGCTCACTCAACAGGTCGGCAATCGAGCGACCAATACCCCTGGAAGATCCAGTCACAAGGGCGGTTTTGTCGGTAAAATCTATTGAACAGCCTATAATATCCATTCGAGCAGTCTCACTGTCCGAGCCGAAAAGTGAATCAGAAAAACGAGAATTCGGGATTGCCGTACCAATTCTTATTGTGCCCGCGTGCAAATTCCACAGTCGACGTGTCAACAGAACTCGTAATCGCTCCACTCCCTAAGCGTTACATGTATCACCCATGATAAGAGAACGGCATCCGGATAAACGTTGACCCCCGCCATTCAAGTTCGATCATCGAGGTTTCGCACCCTTTCCCAACTTTATGCGCGCGCTCAAACCAGTCGACAGTTACGATCCGCCACGAAACGCGACCAGACCCTCAAAACTGCTCGTTTGGGCAATCGCTGCAATAGGACTCGCGCTCGCAGCCAATGCCCATTCCTACCCGGAGCGTCCTATTAAGATAATCGTGCCGACCAATGCCGGAGGAGAAGTCGATACGCTCGTTCGAATATTCCAGCGGGCATTTCAGGAAAACGACCTGCTTCCAGTCAAAACGGTAGTCGTCAATATGCCCGGAGCCGGCGGCACTTTGGGAACGCGTAAAATCAAGGACTCGCGAGCTGATGGGTACACAATCGGCGTATGGACTCCCGGTATCGTTACATCGAAAGCGATGGGCATCGCCAAATACGACCACTCTGCCTTCGAGATCATCGGACGGACTGGTTATTCCGATCTTGGGTTTGGCGTAAACAGCGATTCCAAATTCAATTCCATTCAAGAGCTCATCGAACAATCCAAAGCCAATCCCAAATCACTCCAAGTCGCCACGAATATAGGACTGCCCGTCCACTTAATTCCCTTAATGTTCGCCGAATCGGCAGGGACCGATTTCAAATTCATCCAGATTGGCGGAGGCTCCAAGCGGTTAAGTTCGATTCTCGGAGGACATACCGATATGGCGATGTTCTCGCTGCTCGCCTTCATCCAATACAAAGATGCTGGCATCAAACCGCTCGTGGTTCTTTCAGAACAACGAACGTCGCTATTTCCCGATGTTCCAACCGCTAAGGAGATCGGAGTCGATTTGGTAATGCAAGATACACGCATCTGGCTCGCTCCCAAAGGAACCCCTCCCGAACGTATCGAACTAATTGCGACAGCTCTACGCACGGCAATGGAATTACCGGAAGTAAAAAAGGAATTTAAAACGCTCGGGATCCATACCACTTTTGGCGATGCCGCCGAACTTCAGCCATTTCTTGACAATATGTTGGAGCGCGTCACTCCGCTCGTAGCCAAAGCCAGAGGACGATAGTTCCGAATCGACTATGCCCACCCGTTCCCAAAAACCAACATTAGATCTCTCCATTAGTGGAGTCCTAATCGCGCTTTCCGTATTCGTCCTTTGGGGAGTCAAAGAGATACCCCCACCCTTCTTCGACCCCATCGGCTCCGCAGCATTTCCGAAATATACCGCTTACATAATCATAGCCCTCGCGCTTGGCATTGCTCTACGGGCCAGCTTCGCGCTTCGCAATACGGTTGCCCCCTCCAAGGAGTCTTTTCGAGAAGAACCTCTCCTCGCAGTTTCGGTCGTCGCGCTTTCCGCTCTCTACACGCTTTCCATGCAGTTGGAACTGTTGAGTTTTCGCTGGGCTACCATCGTATTCATTTTCCTCTTAAGCACCGCTTTATCGAAATTCGAAAAACGCGTAATGATCATCAGCGCGGTCATCGGCTTCGTCTTTGGGTTCGGCGGCCAGTATTTATTTACCGAAGTCTTCTACATCGATCTTCCACAGTAGTCCGATAGCTAATATGGAAATCCTAAACGCCTTTCAATACGCACTATCTCCTTATCCCATGCTTTGGATCCTCATTGGCGTGGCGAGTGGGATATTCGTTGGCGCTATCCCTGGACTGGGCGGCGGTATGCTCATGGCGCTTACAGTTCCGCTCACGTTTTCGATGGATAGCACCCACGCGATATTACTGCTGATGGGTATGCATGTCGGTTCCGTAAGCGGCGGGCTCATTAGCGCAACTTTGCTCAAAATGCCTGGTACGCCGTCGGCCATGATGACTACTCTCGACGGCTACCCCATGGCCCAAAAAGGACAACCCGGCAAGGCCCTCAGCCTGGGTATTGGAGCGTCGCTTTTCGGAGGTATCGTTTCGGGCATTTTCCTACTGGCGCTAGCTCCGCCACTATCGAGCTTTGCTCACAAGTTCGGACCGTGGGAATATTTTACAATGGTCCTAATGGCGCTGGTCCTCATCGCATCGATCACTCAAGGATCGATGCTCAAGGGGCTCATGGCCGCCACGCTCGGATTGCTGGCCGCGATGCCAGGGCTCAACGAATCCGACGGTCAGCTTCGATTGACCTACGGCTTCGAAGCAATGGACGACGGTTTCAATCTGCTTCCCGTTCTCTTAGGCATTTTCGTGATGAGCCAAATTATCAAGGACGCCCTGCAGATCAACAAAAAGGGCGTCAGTGTCGTCATGAAAAAGGGCGAACGCATTTTCCCGAAATTCCAAGAATGGAAAAAACACACCGTCAACATCCTGCGTTCTTCTTGCATCGGAACCTGGGTGGGAATCCTACCAGGGATTGGAGCCAGCATTTCTTCGATGGTCTCCTACGGCATTGCGAAAACCTTTAGCAAAACGCCCGAGAAATTCGGCACAGGCCACGAAGAAGGAATCGTCGCTGCAGAATCGGCCAACAACGCAAACGCAGGCGGTGCCCTCATCCCGCTCATAACCATCGGTATTCCAGGCGCGCCCGTCGACGCCATCCTACTGGGAGCGATGATCATGCATCAGATACAACCGGGACCCCTCTTGTTCGAAACCAATGGTCCCCTCGTTTGGTCGCTCATGACCGGATACTTGGTAGCGAACCTCGTCATGTTTCTCATCATGGTATTCTCGGCCCGCTTTTTGGCCAAGGTCGTCACGATCAACCGGGCTTACCTCATTCCCATCGTTTTCGCCTTCTGCCTGATCGGTGCCTACGGTCCTTCCAACCGCATGTTCGATGTCTGGGTCGTCCTTGGTTTCGGCGTTCTCGGCTATTTCCTCGATCGAGCCAAATTCCCGCTCGGTCCCTTCGTAATCGGATACGTCTTGGCGGGAATCATGGAATCCGAACTGCGTTCAGGACTCCAAATGTCGGAAGGTTCATTCGCTCCGATGATCACTCGCCCCATAGCCGGGAGCTTCACTGTTATCGCGATCGCATTCCTCGCCTACTCTATTTATCAAGAATGGCGTTCGCGGACGCGCGTCAGTTCCGAGGACCTCTCCATTGATTAGAAACGCTAACGCGTGAATACGCTTCACATTATTGCCGGACTTCCCGCTTCGGGAAAAACCACCTACGGCCAAAGTCTCGCGAGGCGTTTGGACGCAGCGTTTCTGGATATCGACACGACCACCGAACCGATCGTCAAAGCGGGTTTACGATTGGCAGGACAAAATCCAGACGATCGAGATAGCCCACTTTTCAAAGAGACTTTCCGTATTCCAATCTACGATACTCTTTTTCAAATCGCCCAAGAAAACCTGCAGCATATCGACGTCGTGTTGGTCGGTCCGTTCACCTCGGAAATACAGAACCCCAATTGGCCGGAAGCGCTTAACGAACGGTTTCAAGTCCCCATCGAAGTCCACTACGTTCGGTGCCTACCCGAACAGCGGCGCCAGAGGATGCAGCAGCGAAACCAGGCCAGAGACGAAATGAAACTCGCCGATTGGGCTAAGCACCTCGCCTACTACCCAACCGAACTACGTCCAGCCTTCGAACATCATTTCGTCGATTCCAGCTAAACTGGCAGGGAGGCATCGTCGAGGCTACAACAGAGCCTAAATCAAAAACCAGGGTTCTGCGGCAGCCTCGGCAATGCTGCCTTACCCATCTCCAACGAAGGGCAAAGCGATTTTCGTAGACACGGGAGAGAGCCCGCGTAGCGTAGCGGCGTTAAATCAAGAGGATTTTCAATGCCGCACGAACTACAGCCCAATATCGATCTCGAACGTTTCGAGGCTTTGTCCCTAGAAGGCAACCTCATCCCTGTCTATGCAGATATGATGGCGGATCTCGAAACCCCGGTCACTGCGTACGCCAAGCTCAAATCCGAAAGTCCCGCTTTTTTACTCGAATCGATCGAAGGCGGCGAACGCCTCTCGCGCTACACTTTCATCGCTTGCCGACCGCGCAAGATCATCAAAAGCTTCTGGGAGACCACGTTTATCGAAGAGCAAGGTGAGCCGACCAAAGAAATCCCCACTCCCGAAGATCCGCTCACGCTGATTCAGGACGAAATCGATCGCTATCACCCTATCGACTTCCCCGAGCTACCTCCATTCACTGGCGGAGCGGTCGGGTATCTTTCCTACGAATACATTTCCCGCGTCGAAAACACCGTTCCTCGCGCAAATACCAACTGCCATAGTTCGCCGCTTACTTACTACATGCTAGCCGATTCGATGGTCATCTTCGATCGGGCGAAACAAATCATCCGCCTTTTGGTCAATGCACGCCTCGACGCCTACGATTCTCCCAAAGCCGCGTACGAAGCCGCTCTCGCGGAATTACAGAGTCTTAAAGCAACGCTCGATTCGCCGAACATCGTAAGCCCAGCCTCCCTCGTCCCGCAGTCGGATATCAATATCCCCGACGGCAATTTCGTCAAAGAGGACTTCGAAGCGATGGTCGAGCAGTCTAAGGAGTACATTCGAGCCGGCGATATTTTCCAAGTCGTACTGAGCCAACGCTTCGAAAAGGATTTCGAGAAAAGTCCCCTCGACCTCTACCGAGCCCTTCGCACGGTAAATCCATCACCCTACATGTTTCTCCTCGAAGCGGATGGATTCTCCATCATCGGCGCCTCGCCTGAAGTTCACGTGAAGCTAACGGGCGACCAAGTGGAAATTCGCCCAATCGCAGGAACGCGCCATCGCGGCAAAACCGAAGCCGAGGATCTCGCTCTTGAAAAAGACCTGCTCGCCGACGAAAAGGAAAAAGCCGAGCACCTGATGTTAATCGACCTCGCTCGAAACGACATCGGTCGCGTTTGCCAATACGGCTCCGTCCACGTCCCCGACTACATGATTGTCGAGCGCTACTCGCACGTCATGCATATCGTTTCGCAGGTTGAAGGCCTAATTCGTCCTGACCAAAATGGGTTCGATTTGATGCGAGCAACCTTTCCCGCTGGTACCGTCAGCGGCGCTCCGAAGATCCGCGCCATGCAGATCATTTCCGAAAGCGAACCCGATCAACGCGAATTCTATTCCGGCGCTCTCGGCTACTTCAGCTACAACGGTAATCTCGATTCCTGCATTACGCTTCGGACCGCCATGATAGCGGACAAAAAGGTAATCATCCAAGCCGGTGCTGGCATCGTAGCTGATTCCGTCCCGGAAGCCGAATACCAAGAAACGATTTTCAAAGCCTCCGCTTTGTTCAAAGCCGTTTCTCTAGCCGAATCGTTTTAGGGTTCACTCTGAAAACGCGGGCTCTGTGGCACGATTTTTAGCGGTTCGTTTATAAATCCGGCGTGAATGCCGCAAGGCTCTGCTATCTACTTGGCTTTAGGCTTTTGCAGCTTCCAACTCAGGATTAAACTCCTCCTCGTAAATCGGTTTTGCTGCCTAGCCTGCCCACCCCCTTTTAGAGGTTTCGAATCCAAATGAACTAATCGGAAACCTAAAGCGATTTGTTGGGGTCAAAGAAATCAGCACTCGAACACTCGAAGCCATTCTGAAGTTATGAACGCGACAATCGACGGACCAACCGCGACCGGCAATCGCTTCGCGGAAAACGGAATCATCCAGGATTCCGTCAGCGCCACCCCAATCGAAACGGGGATGCTTTCATTTTCAAAATCCGCTCCTCGTCCGGCGCCAGTCGACACGATGCAACGAAACTGCATCAAGCATTACTTGAATGAAATCGGCAAGATCCCGCTACTCACCAGAGAGCAGGAAATCACCTTAGCCAACCGTATTAAGAATGGCGATCTCAAGGCACGGGAACTCATAGATCAAATCCAACCTTCGTCTCGTTGTTAAGATCGCCTACAACTATCAGAGCAAAACGATCCGCTTACCCACCCACCTCGTCGATAAAATCTCCAAGATCCACAAAATCGCCACCCAACTCACCGAAGAGTTCGGCCGCGAACCGAGCGACGAAGAACTCTCCGAGGTCCTCGATATGCCGGTCAATAAAATCGCTCACTTGAAATCGGTAAGCGCCCGACCTGCATCGCTCAACGTTCCAATCGGCGCCAATGGCAATCTAACCGAATTCGGCGAAATAGTGGGCGACGACAACGCGATCTCTCCCTACCAGCTCTTAAGCGAAAAATCCCTTCGAACCGATCTCTCGGAATTGATCTATGATCTTGAAGACAGGGAAAGCTCAATAATAAAAATGCGTTTCGGAATCGAAGCCGAT
>Ga0315322_10002341_pt1 | contig 14658 bp, 11 predicted proteins | sample M110021515metaG_FD_203461 | JGI IMG/M metagenome (GOLD analysis project Ga0315322, IMG submission 203461) | Ammonia-oxidizing marine archaeal communities from Monterey Bay, California, United States - M1 100m 21515 | ecosystem: Environmental > Aquatic > Marine > Intertidal zone | place: USA...
GCCGTATTCAGAAGCCGTATTCAGAAGCCGTATTCAGAAGCCGTATTCAGAAGCCGTATTCAGAAGCCGTATTCAGAAGCCGTATTCAGAAGCCGTATTCAGAAGCCGTATTCAGAAGCCGTATTCAGAAGCCGTATTCAAGCGCAAACACACGCATTCACATACGAGTGAACTACCTGCTTGATGGCACCGAATATCAGATTGCGACATCACCTTACTCGCCTGCAAGGCGGCAATGATCTTCCAAAATCAAACGACCACGATGAAATCTTCCATGCTCAATCGCTACAGCAAAGAATTTACAAGAGCAGCACTCTACTCCTTCATCATGGTGCTGACGGTCGTCAACTGCGAGAGGAGCTTACAAGCGACTGAACACCATCCCGACATTGTATTCATCATCGTTGACGATCTGAATGATTGGCTGGGCTGTCTGCAAGGCCATCCTGATGCCCAGTCCCCCAACATTGATGCATTGGCTGCAAGCGGGATGCTATTTCCCCAAGCTTACTGCAACGCCCCGCAATGCCGTCCCTCCCGTACAAGCCTTAACCACGGGGTTTATCCTTTTCGAACAGGCACTTACTTCAACGCCAAGTTCAAAGGCGAGAAAAAGATAACGACTCCCTCGCTACAACAGTTTTTCTCGAACCATGGCTACCGTGTAGCAAGCGGCGGAAAAGTACACCACGGTGGCCCAGGTAATCGAGGCGACTCGCTGTTACGTCGTCCTCGCGATCCAAAGCCTCCAGCGGGCGAAAATAAATTTGGAGCTTTAAAGCCGCCAAACGATGGCTACGCGTTGGAAGTAAATGACGAACAAATGAGCGACTACAAAGTAGCTCAGTGGGCGATTGACCAGTGGGAACAAGAATCCGATAAGCCGCTTTTCATGTCCGTGGGGTTCTTTCGCCCTCACCGCCCCTTGCAAGTCCCCGCGACCTATTTCGACCAGTTCCCGCTCGACACAATCCAGAAGCCATTGGAACCAGTCACGGACGACTGGGCTGACATGCCTGACTTTGCGCGACGCTTGGCGAAAAGCCACGCCCACAAAGCACTTCACTCTCGCAAAACTCGAGACGGGAAGGTTCAACCCGACCTGAGTGACCACGACTACATTGTGGCCAGCAAGGAATGGGAGACGACGATTCAGGCCTACCAGGCCTCAATCGCGTTCGTTGACCAACAGATTGGTCGCTTCATCGATGCGCTCGAACAGAACCCGCGAGGTCGCGAGACGGTTGTAATGTTGGTAAGTGATCATGGCTGGCATCTGGGTGAGAAAAAACACTGGTGCAAAGGAGCCATTTGGGAGCAAACCACACGGATCCCCTTCATGGTTCGCACCTCAAGCGTGAAGGCGGGTTCGGTCTGCATGCAACCGGTCAGCCTGATCGATGTTTTCCCCACACTTGCTGATCTCGCGGGACTACCTGTTCCTGAACATCTCGATGGCAAATCCATCAAGCCGCAATTGGCCGACCCAACCGAAAAACGCTCGCCTGTGATCTCTTCTTATGGAGAAGGCAATACAGCGATCCGCTCAACACGTTGGCGTTACATTCGATACGAGGACGGGTCCGAAGAACTATACGACCATGCCAGCGATCCCCACGAATGGAAGAACCTTGCCTCCTCTCCCTCTCCTGAGCACCAGAGTATCAAGCGTGAACTCGCTGCTGCGATCCCGAAACAACAACACGCCGGCCTCAAGGTGCAGAGCTGGTTTGATAAGTACCAGCCACAAGATCGATCAACGGTCCCAAAGTCCCAGCGGTAGCGAGAGATAACATCCGGCACCGAAATCTGAACGGACTCATCCAGCTTGCCGGCGTTCTTCCGCTGCATTGAGTTTGTTGTACAGTGTTTTCAAGCTCACGCCCAACTCGGCTGCTGCTGCCGGTTTGTTACCCTCATGTCGCTCGACTGCCTTTGCAATGGCGAGCGATTCCAATTCCCTCAGGGTCATCGGGCTGGCGTCTCGAATTTCTTTTCGCAGTTGTCGCTTGCCAAAATGTCTAGGCAAGTCTTCGCTTCCAATCGGCATCGACTCGCAAAGAATCGCAGCATGCTCGACCACATTGGCAAGCTCTCGGACGTTACCCGGCCATTGGTGCCCCTGGAGTTCTTGCATCGCCAGATCCGTAAACAGTGCATCATCACTGCCGTCACTACGGTGCCTGCGTAACAGGTGTCTTGCCAACACTGGAATATCTTCGGTTCGCTCACGCAAAGCTGGCACGCCAATTTCGAAGGTATTGATGCGGAACATCAGATCTTCGCGGAAGGTCCCCTCTTCGACCATCTGTTCAAGATCGCGATGTGTTGCACACACCACTCGAACATTCACGTTGACCGTTTGATTGTCACCTAGACGTCGGATATCGCCGGTTTCCAGCACGCGCAACAATTTAGCTTGCATGGACAGCGGCAATTCGCCAATTTCATCAAGAAAAATCGTGCCGCCATCGGCGACTTCGAAAAGCCCAGTACGGGCAGTGTCTGCCCCAGTGAAGGCACCGCGGCAATGCCCAAACAATTCACTCTCGATCAGATTTTCTGGAAGTGCACCACAATTCACAGCAACCATTGGTTGTTCTGCCCGCAAGCTACTGTCGTGCAGCGCACGCGCGACCAACTCTTTTCCGCAGCCCGTTTCGCCTCGGATCAGGACAGAACTGTCAGTCGGGGCGACCTTTGAGATAAGCTTCAGGACGCGTTCCATGGCAGGCCCTGTTCCGACCAGTTGTGAGTCTCCTTCTGCCCGCCGCAGACGATGCTCCAGAGCGGCCAGTTGACGCCGGGCGTGACGGCGCTCGTTGACGCGCCCAAGCATCCCAGAAATTTCTGCCAGACGTGCCGGCTTCGTGAGATAATCAAAGACCTGATATCGCAGCGCTTCGATCGCTGTCTCCTGACTGGGCTTGCCCGTCATGACCACGGCTTCGATTTCCGGTCGCAGCTCCCGAGCTTTTGCAATCACTTCCAACCCGTTAAGACCGGGCATATTCAGATCCACAAAGAGACAGTCGTAAGGCTCTCTTTCCAATGCCGCCACGGCAGTCAACCCGTCGGGGCAAACCGTGACTGCGTACCCCATCCTGGGCAATTCAATACGCATCAATTCCTGTAAATTTGTCTCATCGTCAGCGAACAGAATCCGCATCGATGCTTGTTCATCCGGCTGCTTGATACGACTCATTCTTCAACCCAATTACCACGGGACTTCCTGTCTGATTCTTCTCATCCGATGCCACACATGGCAACGTCAATAACATCCTTGACCCGCGGCCGGGTCCCTCGCTATTCGCCTTGAGCGACCCGCCGTGCTTGGACACAATTCGATAACTGATGCTCAAACCCAACCCTGTACCTGTGCCATCGCGACGCCGTGTAAAGAACGGCTCAAACAAATGCTGCTGTGTTTCAATGTCCATGCCGCAGCCAGTATCTTCGACAACAACAGACGCTGCTCCGTTTTGCAGGTCCACGTAAATATCGACGGCACCGTCGGCATCTACACTTTCAAGTGCGTTGGTGACCAAATTCAAGATCACCTGACGGATTTCCTGAGGATTCACCTCAACAACAACCGCATGGCTGGCATGTGTGGTCAGCGTTTTACAGCGAAACTCGCCCAGCTGACCAACCATATCCACCACTTCGTTGACGACATCAACGATATTCGTGGGGGCACGCTGCACTTCACTCAGGCGACTGAAATCGAGCAGCTTTTCTGTGATTCCCTTGCAACGATAAGCCTCGTCCTCGATGCGGCGCAGATTTTTAGGTAACTCATGCTGCAACTCGCTATCAAACACACGTTGCTCCGCCGGCAGCATTGCCAAGTCAGATAGCCGCGTTTGCAACACTTCGGAACTCATGGCGATCGTTGCCAGAGGGTTGTTGATTTCGTGTGCCACACCCGCGGCGAGAAACCCCACACTTGCAAGCTGTTCATTCTGAATGACCTCACGAGTCCTTGCCTTGACCTCACGATCAAGACCTTCGCAGGTTGCATTCAGTTTTCCAAGCGTGTGCTGAAAGCGATTCGTCATGCTATTCATCGCTTGAGCCAGTTCATTCAGCTCATCTTCGGTCCCGAGATCAATTCGATGATCGAACTCACCACCAGCAACCAACCGTGAACCATCAATCAATGTACGAAATGGCTTTGCAATGTACGAAGTAAAGAGACAGAAAAAGGTCACTACCAAAGCCACTGTGGCCACTGCACATCCGCAAGCAACATTTCGCCAAAAGCGAGCCTGCCTTCGAAGTTGGTCGCTGTACGCAGTGAACGCGTCGCGAGTCTCCTCCGCATAGGTTTCACTTTTCCCCAACAGCGAGCGAAGGAATTTCTCGATCTGAGCTTTTTTCTCTGGGTTGTAGCCCGAGCTGTATTTGACCTCGCTGCTGAACGGTTCCAACTGCTTGAATGCATGAAACTGATTCTTGATTTCTGCCAACCGGTCCCCTCGCTCCAGCTCGGGCATTAGCAAATTCGTCGATTGCGATTTAGATAAGCCGCAACACGTATCAAGATGCGTCTCAAAGTCAGCACCGCATGATTCGAAATCCCAGCCCAGCTCAATCAATAACCCTGACGGCAGCTCGCTAAATTTCGAAGGCAACAAGCCATGCTCTTGTGCACTTTTGGCACTCCCAAGCTTGCTCCCAAAACTGCCGATCAACTTGTAAGCAGTGATATGCAACTCGCTCGCCCGCTGCACTTCACGGGAATGCTGGGTCAGTTGCAACGCCAAGCTGTTGTAAGACTCGACTGCAAACACCACAGCTGAAACGAGCAAACCAAAAACGACTGACAGCAATGTCAGCGTGATAGCAAGCTTCGTCCTGATCGACGTTCGTTTCAACACGTAATTGCCCTCCCTGACAACCATGCGTTCCTTCCCTGAACCCAACTGCAGATTATCCATCTGACCCTCAAACAGCAAGAGCGAAGCCACCTGCTCGCGATTGATAGCATTTCATGGTAGAGAGGCAATCTCCGGCAAAGGCAGCCTACTCGTGCATGTGGGGGGGGGAAGATCGCGAAGCTGGTGAGATTTCTCAGCCGGGTTGGAATGCGGCAAGGTCGACTAGCTTTTCGATGTGCATTTTCGGGGCTGCTGATCTCAAAATTCGGAATTACTCAATTCTTCAATTTTCCGTTGGTCAGTTGGGGCCCCGTCTCCATCGAGCGGGCCTAAATTTGTCGGCTCACAGTGTGGCACGGCTGGGGTTCACAGTGTCGCACGGGCTAACTGACCGGCTATGTCACCGCGAGCCGCACATCTTTCCTGACTTCTCGGACCGATGCGACCGGACGCTGGCTCGTGAAAGAATCGAATCTTACCGATTCAAAGAGTCCAGCAGAGAGCGTTCCAACGGGGTTGGATCACCAACTTGAAAAGGTGCGTTCTCCACGTAGTCCTCAGGCAACCAGCAAAGCAAATATGTCGCCAACACAGACTTCACAAGTCGCGGATATCGAACCAGGTCAACTTTTGAACGAGCTGGAACAGCGTCAGGATGACGTTTTGGAACAATTGGACGCCTTGGACACCCATCTGCAGGAGGTCCTTCGCGGACTTGGGGTGACCTTGGAAGACGACCTTGACGAAGACCTGATCTAAGCAGATCGAGATTGGTGGCGAAGTCGGCGCTTGTTGCTCAAAACGGCTCATCGCGGCAGCTCTCTTGGTCGGCTAGTTTGCCGAACCCGTATCCCCAGCTGGCGAGCGGATAGCGTCAAAATGGGTGAGCCACGCTCTACCGGCCTTCGGAAACGGCCTTGAACTGGCGACGAACCGAAATTGATGGGCAATTTCGTACGGAAATACGGCTGAAACGGGGTCCCGCCATTGCCACTGAGGCGGGCTGATCGTTAGACTTCCCCTCCGGTGGCACGGCACAGGGCCTGCCTGGTAGGAAAATCCCTCCATAGGGAGACATGATCTGGCAATGTATTCGGAGCAAAAATGGTCAAGTTAGTGGTTCGCGATCGGGAAACGATCCAAGAAGCTGTTCGTCGATTCCGTAAATTGGTTGAGCGAAGTGGCATCAAGAAAGAGATGCGTCGCCGGGAATACTACGAAAAGCCGAGCGAAACCAACCGCCGCGCACGCCTTCGAGCCGAGCGCCGTGCCCGCCGAACCCGAATGCTCAGTCGATAGCACGTTTTGCTAACCTGAGATTGCTGTCTTGCCGAATAGACAAGACATTGCGGGTACCAAGCCAAACTGACACAGATGGCTGACCGCAAGAATCACGAAAGCCGGATGGCTTTCGAAATGGCCCGACTCACCATCGGGCCAAGCGTTGCCGAAACGCACTGCGTTTGAGAAAACGCACTGGGGCGATTAGCTCAGTTGGCTAGAGCGTCTCGTTTACACCGAGAATGTCGGGGGTTCGAGTCCCTCATCGCCCACTATCGCAGATTGCAATTCTGCGAACTCACCCACAGGCCCGCGAAAATCTCTGGATTTTCGTTGGGCCTTTTGCATTGGTGGCCCCTCAGTTCGTTTTGATTCGTTTACCGACTGGTTGGTCATCACAATCGTGACAGACCGCTCCACAGAGCTCGATGTGGATGATCCAGTCCTGAACCAAGTTGACGACAGTCTGAATCTCGCTCAATCGTTGAATGACGCGGTTTACGGCTGCCGGACAACCAGTTCAACCAGTCCCGTTATCACCTGTTGTCGACCTGCTCTGTCAGCGAGATCTCGGCTGGAACCGTGATCACCCAGAATTGAAACGCGTTATCGACGTTTTGCGAGAAGAAGCGTGCTTCAAATGAGCGACCCCAGATGCGTACTCCCGGTGCCACCGCGGTAAGCCGATTTTCAACTTCGGTGGACCCTCTTCGAAACAGTGGAACGAGGCCATAAAACGGGACTTTCAAAGGCACAACTTGTTGGTGATACCGAAACTGGAAACTGGCTCTCCAAGAAGACAGGTGGGGCCGAACCTGCGGCTGTTTGTACTCAACCCGTCATTCCGTTCTGGAGTCGCTACGGAAGCTATCCACCGTTATGAACGGTACGAATGGGTAACACCTCGGTACATGGAATTACTCAGCAGATTAGCGAGGATGCTTTTTATTGGAACAAAATCAACAAGCCAAGCGTGATGCCTCTGGTGTGACGGTCTCTACGGTCTGAGAGATTTCTGAAAACGAACAGTGGAGCAGCATGTCCGATGATCACCCTTACATTTGTATCTGACCCCAAACCAACAACTCTTCGTTGGCTCAAAACGATGTCGATCGCCGCGTCGCTGTTTTTATTTGCCAACATGGCTAGCGCGGGTTACTCCGTACTTTCAGGCATCCCAATCACCCAAGGGCAGATGCGACTGAACGAACGCGATTTCGAAACAGTCAAAGCCGCAACGCCCAACGCGAGTCCTAGTTTTTTGCTTGAGGAGACACGCGTTGAGGCTGAAATTGCTGGGGTCTTGGCAAGGGTGAGAGTGTCACAAGTCTTTAGAAACCCATATTCAAGCCGTCTGGAAGCGTCATACGTCTTTCCCATGCCAGAAAACTGCGCAGTTGACGCGTATTCGTTTCAAATCGGCGAACGCATCGTGATGGGCGAGGTGAAAGAAAAAGAAGAAGCTCGAAAGGTGTATCAGCAAGCTCGCGATGATGGCCGCAAAGCGGCGTTACTGGAGCAGGAAAGAGCCAACCTATTCACGCAATCCATTGCCAACATACCTCCCAACAGCGTGGTGGTCGTCAACATTGAATATGTACAACCACTCGAGATCGACGAAAATCGCTATGTCTTCCGTTTTCCCATGACGGTCGCTCCGCGGTACATCCCAGGAACTCCAACGAATCGCCCAAATGTAGGGCGGGGCTGGGCATCGGATACAGATCAAGTACCGGATGCATCCCGCATCACGCCTGATCTATTGCCAGCTGGCCAACGAAATGGAAATGATGTTTTTGTTACGGTCAAAATTGATGGGGGTATGCCAATCCAGAAGATTGTCCCAGTTACTCACGAACTGGACATTCAAAACACTTCAGAAACTGAGGCTGTAGTCACTCTAAAAAATCAGTCGACCATCGCCGACAAAGACTTGGTGATCGAATATCAATTGGCGGGAGAAAACAGCACTTTAGCATCATTAACGCATCGCGTGTCGGAGGAAACGGACGGCTACGTCATGCTTGCACTACAACCCAAATGGTCAGTCGAAGCGACTGAAATCACGCCTCGTCAAGTTCACATTGTGCTCGACACAAGCGGCTCGATGCGGGGCATAGCCATCAGTCAAATGCGACAGTTCGCCGAGCATGTTCTGGATCATTTAAACCCACAGGATGAGTTCCAGTTAATTGCGTTCAATAACCAATCAAAAGCATTTCAGCCTGCACCTGTGCCAGCAACGAGCGTGAACATTGAAGCGGGAAAAGACTTCATCCGTGGACTGAAGGCTGGTGGTGGGACCCAGCTATTGCCTGCCTTGCAACTGGCACTGGGCAACGGTTGTGATGAGTCGACACCACCTCGCTATCTGATGCTGATGTCGGACGCCCTTGTCGGGAATGATCACTCCATCCTCCGCCACATCCAAGATGCCAAATTTCAAGATGCCCGAGTATTCCCGGTTGCTTTTGGAGCAGCTCCAAATGACTATTTAATCAACCGTGCCGCCGAACTGGGACGTGGGTTCTCGCTGCAGGTAACCAACCAGGATAACGCCCCCGCACTTGCGACTCGTTTTAACGAATTGACCAGCCTGCCGTACATGACAGATTTGCAAATCGACTGGGGTGGATTATCGGTGCGAGATCAGGTGCCAGCACGTTTGCCGGATCTGTATGCCGGAAAGCCGTTGATTGTCCTTGGACGCTACGACCAATCAGGAACTGAAACAATCACTCTCAAAGGTAATGTCCTTGGCCAGCCCGTTCAAATGGAGCTCGAATTGGTTTTACCGTCTCAGGAGCCATCGCATGACGCCATTCCTTCGGTCTGGGCGCGTCAACGCATTCGCCAGATATGGAATCACAACGTCGGAAACGAAACAACGCAAAGCCGAACAGAAATCACAGAACTGGGACTTAGGCATCAATTGGTAACGCAATACACATCATTTGTTGCCGTTGAAAAAGAATTGTCTGAGATCCCACAAGGTAACCTCATCAGCGAAACCATCCCAGGCATGATGCCAGATGGGATGACAGAGAAGCCCAGCGCTGGTCCACGCACGACTACAAGTACAGCAGCGGCAACGACTCAGCCTGCGGGCAATGGGCAATCCAAAGCCAACCAACCCGCAGCAAGCAACTCGACTTCTCATACGGTAACATCTCGGGCCACGCCCCCCGCCACATCGTCGACAGCGTCAACATCGTCGACAGCGTCAACATCGTCGACAGCGTCAACGTCATCGCCAACGTCAACGGGCAGGCCACCCAACAATTTCCAAAGTGGGTCGAGTGGTAGTTCCGGTGGCTCCCCAGGTGGCGGCCCGATCGGTCCCTTCACTGCCCTCTTCTCAATCGCTGGTGCCGGCGCAGCGGCAATGCTCCGGAAGAAAAAGACGGAACAGAATCCGGAGCGAACATCGTGAACAGGGCCGAATCGATTACCCCATCGCAATGCAATCGCACGGACATCTGGTTTCAGCAATTGCAATACTGGGTCAGCGAAGCGTGGAAACACAGCGGATGCACCATGGTGATCGCTATGGTGACGATTGTAATCTTCGCGTTTCCCGCGTTCACTTCCAGCCTGCAACTGGATTTCGCTTCTGTGAGGAGTGGCCAATGGTGGCTTGTACTTTCAGGACACCTGACACATTACGACGGTCAACATCTATTTTGGGACCTGCTGATGTTCGTGGTGCTGGGAGCAGTCTGCGAGCGTCAAAACAGAAAATTATTCGGTGTGTTTCTCGTCATCATGGCCACCATCGTGTCACTCACGGTCATGTTTGCCTGCAACGGCATTTCTGAGTACCGAGGCTTGAGCGGAATCGACACGGGCTTGTTTGCTTGGCTGACTCTAACCCAGCTTCGAAGCAGCCTTGCTGGACGAGATCGATACTTTGCAGCCTTCTGGGCAACGAGCGGCCTTTTGCTCATCGGCAAATTGGGCTTCGAAATGATCACCGGAGATATTTTGTTCGTTCAAGCCGACGGATTCAAACCAATGCTGGAATCACATTTGTCTGGAGCTGCAGTAGGTGCATTGGTTGCGTTGGCTATACCTACTCGTGGTGATGACTCGTAGCCAGTTTCAGGCGAACGCACGAGCGTTGGGATGTTTCGCACCCAACGCACACTGACTTGAAGCCTGCCAAACGTGGCCTGACCGAACGACGGGGCCTGACCGAACGACGTGCGTTTCGTCGTCGAAACGTGGCCTTTTCGGTTGCACGAATCTCAACAAAGCGGACCATCCTCTGGTAATTCAGGCAAGCAGAATATCTGAGAATTTGACAGAGTCCAAACCACACAAGATCATGATGCGTTGATCCTAGCGTGCCCTGACGGGCGGTTCCGAGACACCAGCAGACTCATCATGCGAAACCACCCGATAGCCATTGCAGCATTTTTCTTCACGATGCTGGCGATACCAGAACGTTTGAGCAGCGCCACCGAAAGAACCAATATTGTTTTCATCCTTACCGACAACCACGGTGCTTGGACCCTCGGCTGCTACGGCAATAAGGACATTCGCACTCCCAACATTGACCGCCTCGCTGAAAATGGAATGTTATTTGAACGGGCAATGAGCAGTAACCCCGTGTGTTCACCCACCAGGGCTACTTACCTGACAGGTCTGATGCCCTCTCAACACGGAGTGCACTCGTTTCTTGACAATAAATACATGATGGGCCCCGAAGCCTACTACTGCCTTGAGGAATTTGAAACGTTACCTGAGATCCTGCACTCCGAAGGCTACGTTTGCGGTCTGAGTGGCAAATGGCATCTCGGTGACAACCTGACACCTCAGGACGGATTTTCTTATTGGGCAACGATGGTCCGCGGAAGCACGTCCAACATGTATGAAGATCCCGTCATCATTGATGGCAAGGTAAAAAAGACCCCCAAGTACATGACTGACCTATGGACTGAACATGCAGTGCATTTCATCGAACAAAACAAGGATGGTGAGCAGCCGTTTTTTCTGTATCTCGCCTACAACGGCCCATATTGCCTAGGCCCAATGTTACTCAGGGAATCAAAAAACCGACATGCAGAATATTACGCCGATAAGTTTCTGCCATCGTTCCCGCGTGACACTGCGCATCCGTGGCAGTACAGCAACCGCAAATACCACAACAACCCTGTCAGCATTCGCCGTGTTGCAGCTGAAGTGAGCGGAGTCGACGATGGCGTGGGCACCGTCATCGACACACTTGAAAAGCACGGTCTTTCCGAAAACACCATTGTTGTGTTCGCCGGAGATCAGGGTTGGATGGGAGGACAAAATGGATTCTTCGGCATGGGCGACCACACACGCCCCATGGGTGCTCATGACCTGATGATGCAGGTCCCGCTAATTGTCTCGCACCCCAGCAAGATCACATCTGGCAGAACCAATGTGATGGTAAGCAACACCGACTTTCTTCCCAGCTTACTTGACTATGTGGGCCTCAAACACCGAACTCCAAACACCAAGAGGCAAAAGCTTTCGGGCCGTTCCTATGCAAATATTTTGCGTGGCCAATCGATCGATTGGGCAACGGCCATGTATTACGAAATGGAAAGCTGCCGGTGCATTCGAACTGAGAAATGGAAGTATGTTGCCCGCCGCTCGCCTAACGGTCCGGGTGAACTGTACGACATGCAAGCCGACCCGCACGAGCGTTTCAATCTGTTCGGTCAACCTGCTCTCGCAGCAATCCAAGGCGAGCTTGCCGAAAAACTGAACCTGTGGTTCAACACCTATGCCAGCCCTGAATACGACATTTGGAATGGTGGAAGCTCAAAAGCCAGGCGACATCATGCACCCCTGGGACATCCAGACTATCGTCCGCGCTGATCGTCTCGCCGCGCAAGGCCCGCTGTCTTCAGCGACAAAACCATTCCACCAAGCGACAAATTGAATGGTCCCGAGAAAACGCCCCTTCAATCCAAGTCGCCTTTCTTTCCGAAACGGGAACATCGTGACGATCCTCATCGAAATCCTCATCAGCACCACTGGCGGTGTAGAATTCAGCCCCGATGCAACCCACCTAGTGGTTACAATGACGCTCGCATGAATCTGCAAGCCGTTTCGCTTTGCTCAAAAGATGTGCCAGGATCGGTTCAAAGCTCACTTTCCAGGCTTGGGAAATTAAACGCAGCAAGAAATAAAAATGAGCAACCAAACACTCAAAGAATCCCTCGCTCAGCTGGAGTCAATTTCAACCAGAAACTTGACCTTGGAGGACACGGAGCGTTTGTTGAGCCGCACCCGCGATGCAATGAGCGTTCTTTCCAAGAAGATTGACGATACGTACAAGCAAGTATCTGCTGACTTGACCAACTCAGACCCCTTTTCAATCGGGAAAGCACGGCGGCTCCTGTCACGCTTTCAAACTCAAGCGGACTATTTGACGAACTTGGAGGAGAGTCTTGAGACGCATTTCCACCAAAAGCAAATCGAAAACCGCATGGCCGAGCGACTGGGCGGGTCACGAAATCTGAGAGTTCTTGAGTACGGCATCCTGTTTCTGATCGTCGCGTTGCTGGGCCTACTGATTTACGACATGACGGGCGGTCCAGACGACCTACGACCTTGGTTGCTCACTTCCCAGAGCATCTTTTACATTGATGCATTTTGTTGTGTCATCTTCATGAGTGAGTTTGTACTCCGCCTAAACTGTGCTGAATCAAAACGTTTTGTTTGGAAACATCACTGGGTTGATTTCGCCACCTCCATCCCCATTCCCGGTGAGGCCCAGCTTTCACGTTTTGGGAGGCTTGGCAAACTGGCAAGATTCGCAAGAGTCTTGAGATTACTTCGCTTTGCACGACTCTTTTTCTTCTTATGGCGAGGCATGGACAAACTACAGGATGTGATGGACGTCAAAATGATGAAGAAAACGATCCGCTGGTCCGTGATGGCGACGCTTGCCGGTGCGTTCTTCATTTATCAACTTGAGGGGCATGGAGCTGAAGACAACCTAGCCGCAAATCCCGTCTCAACGTTTGGCAAAGCGATCTGGTGGAGCTTCACAACCGTCCTTACCGGTGGATTTGGTGACATCCACAATCCCAGCTCAACCTCCGGTCAAGTTTTGACAGGACTATTGGTGGTTGTGGGGATGGTGCTTGTTGGAGTTTTCACTGCTACGCTGACGACTATTTTTGTCGGTCAACAAAGTGAAACAGAAAACGAAAACATTGACTCAATCCTGGCTCGCCTTGACGAATTTTCTGCCTTGCTGCACCAATCCGATGACGGTGATGGCGACAGCCAATAGCCGCCCCTTAGAACAACTTGGCAACAACTGCCATCGTCCATGAAAAAGCCCTCTGATTCTGCCGCTTCCTCACTTCTGATCGGAATCGCGGGTGGCAGCGCGGGTGGCAAGACAACCCTTGCCAAAGAACTCATTGCTGCGGCAGGGAACGACATTGCCATTCTGGAATTGGATCGCTTTTATCACTCCTTGGGAAACACAAAAGACTGCCACCAGGCGAATTTCGACGAACCCGCCGCACTTGATTTTGAACTATTGCAAACAGTGCTTGAGCAGCTGCGTACGCATGGCACAGCGTCCGTTCCAAAATATGATTTCGCCACCCACAATCGAATCGGATATGAACCCCTCAAGACTGCTCCTCTGATCATTGTTGAAGGCATCCTCGTTTTATGGAATAGCAACGTCCGCGACTTGCTCGATTTCAGAATCTACGTCGACGCACCAGCAGAACTGAGGTATCAACGACGGATGCAACGAGATATGAAAGAGCGAGGACGGGATGCTGAATCGATTGAACGGCAATGGAACGAAACTGTGAGCCCGATGCATGACAAATACGTTGAACCATCAAGAGAATATGCCGACCAACTCATTGATGGCACCGCCGACCTGAAAAACACCGCCCACGAGCTACTGATCGTTTGGACGAATGCTTTGCACGCCAACGACAACGCAACAAGCTCCAACGAATCCTGACAGTCATTGCCGCAAGTATTGCCCAGCAACGTGCTGTAATAAACACACGCATTCGACACCTAAGCGATCAACTCCTTCACAACTCTTGCAGGCTCCACCCCAATCAAACCCAGATCAAGTCCCTTGAAAGGGTATTTGAAGCGATGAAGATCAATGCCCATCAAACGCAGGATGTTGGTATGCAGATCCCGCACGTGCACTCCTTCATTTGCGACGTGATACCCAAAATCATCCGTCGCACCATGAGTCAGACCTGCCTTTGCTCCACCTCCTGCCATCCACATGGTAAAGCCATGCGGGTGATGATTGCGTCCCATGTTTTTCCGGAAACCTGTGCAACCGGTGTCCGGCCAAGTTCGCCCCCAGATCACAAGCGTATTATTAAGCAAACCTCGTTGCTTCAGGTCCCTCCACAGCGCGGCAACGGGACGGTCTGCAGCGGCGCACTGGCGTTTGTACTGATTCTCAATATGCGTAAGGGAATCCCAACCTCGATCATAAAGCTGCACAAACCGA
>Ga0315322_10002343_pt1 | contig 14650 bp, 13 predicted proteins | sample M110021515metaG_FD_203461 | JGI IMG/M metagenome (GOLD analysis project Ga0315322, IMG submission 203461) | Ammonia-oxidizing marine archaeal communities from Monterey Bay, California, United States - M1 100m 21515 | ecosystem: Environmental > Aquatic > Marine > Intertidal zone | place: USA...
ACCCCAGCTGTTGTTGCTGATATCGATCACGTCCGTCCGCCATGAGAGTGCTTCGGCCTCCTCGTCGGGAGAGACTTCGTCGGCGAGAATTTTTAGTCCGACGAGGTTGGCTTCGGGTGCGACTCCGGTGACGCCGATGCTGTTATTTCCTTTGGCGGCGATGACGCCGGCAACGCTTGTTCCGTGGCTATAAAAAGTTCCATCTCCCTGCAGCTCTAATGGCGGAGTTGGGTCATTTGGAGAGTTGTCATTCCAATCGTGATCGATCTCGGAATTGATGTTTGGCGCGAGGTCTTCGTGGCTGACTTGGATCCCATCGTCGACGACCGAAACGGTAATGCCGGTCCCGAGAAATTCATCCCAAACCTTACTTAGGTTGGCGTCAATTCCGGCGACGCTTCCGTTTTGGCCGGTGTTGTTGAGGTGCCATTGATAGGACCTGTTTGTGTTGTTCCAAGCAAAGCGGGGATCGTTTGGAATGAGCTTGGGAAAGCGATGTTTAGCAAGGAGAGGCCTAGCGGATCTGATACCGGGAAGTGACTGGGCAAGAGGGAGTTGGACGAGTGGATTACTTGCGAGTGGGTAGGTTAAGATGAGATCTTTTTTCGAGTAGGTTGGGACTTTAAATGAAGATGCCCCGAGGGCTTTGGCAATCGCTTCGGGTGAGACCGTGCCATCCATTTCAAGGTGGAGGCGGGGGGTGACGACACGCCGATTTTTGACGGTTGGAAGTTCGCCCTTTGGATGGAGAATGATTTCCTGATCTTTGGCGCGAAAATAATACCCCGGTGTTGAATCTTCAACCGTCCACGTCTTCAGACCAGCGCCATCATTGAAGGTGTATTCGCTGGGGGATTGTGCCTTGCTAGCGAGGGTTCCGAGAAGGAGGACGAGGATTAGGATTAGATTGTGAGGCATGGCGGAGTTGTTGGTTCCGTGAAGAATACTACACGAATTGAAGAGCGGAGGGGGGGGGGATTTTATCCACGTTTTCTAGTGAATAGCTGATATTTTTGGCAGACTCTGCTCATGGGTGAGATACTAACCTCTGAAAAGGTGGCGCAGAGCTTAGAGGGACTGGAGTCTTGGACAATTGTGGAGGGAGAGTTGATAAAGGTTTTCAAGTTCGGTGATTATTTGGAGGGAATGGAGTTTGCGGGACGATGTGGGAAGATCGCGGAGGAGATGAACCATCATCCTGATTTGTTGATCCAATGGCGGAAGGTCACGGTTTCGATTTCGACACATTCGGCGGGGGGATTGACGGCTCTGGATTTTGAGTTCGCGAACAAGATTGAGGGGTGAATTTTCAATATTAGGATTTTGAGAGAAAGCGCTGGGGCGATCGGTTAAAAGTCATCTTGTTTAGAGGCGGAGCATTTCGAAGGTGGCGATTCCGTTGTTAACGGCGTGCATCCAGACGGGGACCCAGAGGTTTCCTGTTTTTTCGCGGGCAAGCCCGAGGATTAGACCAAGGCAAAAAATGTAGGCAATGATGACGGGGGGATATTGAAGGTGAAGAATAGCCCAGAAGAAGGAAGTCAGGACAAGGGTTCCCCGCAGGCCGAGTTTAGAGGCCCGCCAGCCCCGCCAGAGTGCCCCGCGAAACATAAATTCCTCAACAAGCGGGGCTCCAATAGCGACTCCGAGAAATAAGAGGATTGGGAATTGGGTTGTGTTTGCCATGGTCACCATGGATTCGTCTGGCCCATCGATTCCAAGAAAGGGGGCGAGAAGTCCAAAAAGGAGAGAGCAGGCAATGGTGATGGCAGCCCAAAATGGCCACTGCCACCATTTGACACGTTTGTTGCCCAAATATCCCCAACCGGTGTAATTTGGCCGAATTTTCCCGACCATCCAGCAAAGTGGGCACACGCAAAATATTGAGATGAAAACCAACGTGCCAGCGATATCCCCGTCGAAAGCAAGTGCGCGTAGATCATTCTCGACGGCCCTGGAATTGCCCATGTTGTTAAAAAGCCCTCTTTGAAAAGCTGCGACGATGAGGCCGATGCTGACTATGAGTTGCCATGCAAAGAAAATGACGACGGCCCAGAGCAGGGTCCACCAACCATTCCAAGGGGTTTTCTTAGCTTCCGGCAAAGGGGGCGGGGTGGCGACAGGAGTTGGGGGGTGGTAGGGATCTTCCGTCATAGGCGGCTGGAGGGTGTAGGATGGCCAGTGGTCGCGGAAGGGTAAATACCGATTTGCGAAGTGAGGTGTGAAAAACGGTTGGCGTTTTTGAGAAGGGTGGGCAAGGGTTTGGCATGCTTCGAGTGAATGGAGAGTTGGTCGATCAGGAATTGGTGGAAGAAACCTTTCACCGGGTGAAGACGGCTGAAGAGCAAAGAGTTCAGGTTTCGTGCTGCGAGCGTGATCCAGAATTTTATGAGCAGGCCGAACAGGAGGTGGCGGATTCAATCTTGATTGCGCAGGAAGCGGAGAAACGATTTGAAGAAATCCCGGAGGAAGAGGTGACGCCCAAGCTGAAGGAAATGATCGATGCTTATCGCGAGCATGGAGCATCGTGGGACATGTTGGACGCGCAGCGTGATATGATGCGACATGAAATTTCGGCTTCGCTCCGGATGGATAAGTTGATTGCTGATTTGCTTGGCGACGATAATGCGGTGAGCGAGGAAGAAGTGAGGGCATTCTACGATGAGCACCGGAAAGAATATCAGACTCCGGCCGAGGCGCGAAGTTTACACTTGATGAAGACTTTGAATGAGGAGACGACCTCGGATGAGGTGTTCTCGAAGCTTTGCGTTGTGCGTGAAGAAATTTTGGAGGGCGGCGATTTTGAGGAAATAGCAAAGCGTGAGACCGAGAAGTCGACGGGTGAGCTGGATTTAGGGTGGATTTCGCTGGATCGGCCTACAAATCCTTTTGAGGCAACTTTATTTTCGATGCGTGATGGCGAGGTGTCACCGGTGATTGTTTACGAGCACGCGATGCATTTAGTGAAAGTGGTTGAGTTAAAGCCAGAGCAGGTGGTGCCTTTTGAAGAGGTAAAGGAGGAGCTTGAGAATCGGGCGTTGGCCCGGAAGCGAAGGGATGCCCTGCAATCTCTGGCAGTAGAGCTTCGCAAAGAAGCGGTGATAGAAAAGATCGACACCACTAACGAAGATGAAGATTAATATCGCATGAACTTCCGCCGCGCATTTTATCCTGCTCTTCCTATTCTCTCGATAGGAACGGCTTCCTCTCAGGAGGCTCTCCGTTATCGGTATCAATTTTATGACGAAGAGGCTGGGCGGATCGACGTCGAGTCCCATTATTTGGATTACCAATTTTCGTGGGGAGAGTGGGGGGAGACTTCAGCAAGTTTACGTCTGGCAGTCGACAGCTTGACCGGGATGACTCCGACAGGGACGCATGCAGCGGGCGATCCGGACGATTGGCTTTTTCAAACAATTACGGATGAGCGCCATGTGAGCGTTGCGACGATTGAGCACGAACTCGACGACTATACCTTATCTTTCGAATATGCTCACAGTAAAGAGACCGACTATCGTTCCAATGCCGTGACGGGAAAAGTGAGCCGTCAATTCAATCAGAATAATACGACGGTGACGGCGGGTGCAGCCTTTGCCTTTGACGAAGTTTTGGCGACTCCGTTCACCAATAACTTTGAGGATCAGGATAAGGATACGGTCGATCTCAATATTGGAATTTCGCAAATCCTAAGTCGCAATACGCTCTTTGATCTCAATTTAGGCTATGGTCGCAACACAGGATATCTGGGTGATCCCTATCGCCGGATTTCTCAGATTCGGACAGTCGTGATCGACGGAATCTTTGGGCCTCGTGAAGTGACTGACACATTCGATTATGCGGAAAACCGGCCCGACGAACTAGATCGTTTCGTGACAAAGGCCAGTGTCCGGCATTACTTCCAGCAGGCCAACGCCGCGCTGAAATGCTCTTACCGGTTTTTTGCAAATACGAATAGCGTGGAGGGACATACCTTTGAGGTGAAGTGGATTCAGGAGATTAATCAGCAGTTAAGTCTAACCCCATATGTGCGGTATTACCGGCAGAGTGAGGCGGATTTTTATTACACTTCACTCACCGGAACGGGGCTTGATGGGACTGATCGGATCGACGGGGGTGGGCCGAATTACTCCTCGGACTATCGTCTCTCTAAGCTGGAGGCGCTCACATACGGGATGCGGGTCGCTTGGGAGCCGATTGATAATATGACGCTTGATCTGCAGTGGGAGCGCTATGAAATGGATGGATTAAATTCGCAAACTCCAGCATCTTTTTTCCCCTCGGCAAATGTTCTCTCAGTGGGAGCACAGTTCCGCTTCTGATTAAACGATGAATACGAATCTGACCGGTGGGCTTTTTAAGCTAAAGTTCAAGGCGTTGGGAACGGTGTGTGAGGTCCAATTCCGGGCTGCTTCGGTTGAGATTGCAAAAGAGTTTCGTAAGTTAGCACTGGGATGGTTGCGGGATTTTGAAAACCGGTGGTCCCGGTTTAAGCCAACGAGTCTGCTGTGCCGGATCAATGCGGAAGCCGGGCGTTCGATGGTGGACCTTACCGAAGCCGACGAGGAAATTTTAAAGGTCTGCGAGCATACCTTTCAAATCTCAGGAAGTTTGAATGATCCCACTTCATTGCCGCTTACAAGTTTGTGGGACCGGGCTGGGAAAGAGGACCGGATGCCCTCAAGTGGGGAGATTGAGGAAGCAAAGAATTTGATCTCATGGCCTGCAGTTGAGTGGGGGGACGGAAGGGTCTTCCTGCCTGAAAAAGGAATGGCGCTGGAGATTGGGGGGTTTGGAAAGGAATACGCGGTGGATCGTCTCATCGGTTTTGCGAAGCGTCTGGGAATTGTTGATTGTCTGGTCGATCTGGGGCGCGATGTGGCGGCGCTTGGTCAACCACCAAATGGACCGGTTTGGGTAGTTGGGATCGAGGATGCAAAAAAGGAAGACGCGGCGGCGTTTCGCTTGGCAGTGAGCGGAAAAGGTTTGGCGACTTCGGGGAACGGGCGGAGATTTCGGATGATCAAGGGAAAGAAGTTTGGCCACATCATCGACCCGAGAAGTGGTTGGCCAGCCGAAAATGATCTTCTGACTGCCTCTTGCTTGGCAGATGATTGTTTGACAGCAGGCCTTTTATCGACGAACGCTTGTATCATTGGGAAAAAAGAGGGAATGGAAATCATCGAGCGAAGCTTCGGTGTTGATGCCCTTTTTCAAACCTCCAGCGATTACGTTTACAGTTCCAATATTCATCGACATGTCCTTGGCTCTTAAAATATTTGCGGCGCTTGCGCTCCTCCTCCCCTCTTGCACCGTAGTGTCGACACCAGCGGAGCGAAGTAACCTAGCTACGAAAGTGATGTCGCCGGAGCGCGATCCTCTCGGTGAGGCGATGTCCGACCATATGTATTTTTCTCGCGAGGCTTCCCAGGGAGGAAATGGAATCGGCGGAGGTGGTTGTGGCTGTAACTAGATTTTTAGAAGAATGAACTATCGAATCGCATACGAACGCGCGGTCAATGTGACAGCGAGTGGACTCGCCATGGTGGTCCAGCGCCTACCATTAATTAAGAATCTTACTCCAATATTTGGGGCGACTGGAGGGAGTCATTTTGCGGCTCCTTTGACGGCGACCTTTGTTGGGACACACGCTTTGTCCGGCCAGTCGATCATGCTTCAACAAACCAATACAAGTGAACCGACGGACGTCGTCGAGGTCGAGGTGGGAGAGGCGTTTCAGTGGGAGTTCAAGTCCACCCGTCATAACATCTTGTCGTTTGAAATTCTAAACGACAAAGGCACTGAGCAACTGCCCCCCGGAGTCGTTGCAATTGGGCCGCAAAGCGGGATCGGAACAATCGGAGGAATCCCGGAAGAGGCGGGGACATTCACTCTCACGATCACTGGTTACAGAGGACAGAACCAAAGTAGTAGCCAGACGACTTCTTTTGATTTGACCCTTATCGTTGAAGATTCGGTTGGAAGTCCCTTCAAGATTTTCATGTCGGACTACTTTGCCGCAGAGGAATTGGCAGATCTTGCGATTACCGGGCCGACTGCAGACCCTGATCTTGACGGGATCGATAACGCAATGGAGTTCGTGCTAGACCTGAATCCTTCGGCCTCTAATTCCATGCCGGGCACGATTGGCGTGGACTCCAACGATCCTCAAATGCTTCGTTACGAGATTTCACTTAACGGGCTCGCGACCGAATCTACGGTTGGGTTTGAAGAGTCGACGAGCCTTGAGGGTGAGTGGAAACCCGCTCTGGGTGAATTCGTTGAACGAACTGATAAGATGATTGTTCTGACCGTTCCTTTGGCGGGCAAAAAATTCTACCGGCTCAAGACAATCGTTGAAGAGTGAATGCTACTTCGCGGCTTTTTCAAAGGCACTTGCGATGAGTTTTTCGAAGTCAGCTTTGGTCTTCTTTAGGTCAGCCTCTTTGCCGAGCATTTTAAGAAAGACATCGCCGGAAGGGTGGGGAATGACTGCTCCGAGGAGCATGTAATCGGGGGTGGCGGTTTTGTTACGGGCCATCATCGGTCCGACCATGTAGGTGCCGGTCATGGTAACGATGGTGAGCTTCTGGTTACCGAAGGTTTTGTCTTCCGGCGTGACTTTTGCTTCGCCGTTTTCGAACTGGCGTTTCCAACGTTGAATGTTGGCCTCAACTCCACCTCCTTGGCCCTCGCCGAAGTGGTAGAACTTGAGGAGGGGACCGTCCTTCTTGCGGTGGGTGAGAGCGGCTTTGACCATGTGACTTGAGGTTTTGCCAATGACCCAAGATTTTTCCGGCTTGAAGGTGAAATTACCGACTTTAAAGGGATCTTGCGCGGAAAGAAGAGAGAGAGAGAGGGCCCAGATAGCGGTAATGATTTTCATAGGGGGAGTTAAGCGAAGGTTTCGGAATGTGCCACCGTTATTTTGGACTCGAGATTACGCTCCATTCCGAGACTTGGGCGAGTTTGGCGTTTCTGGTTATCATTTGGAGGGTGGCATTAGAGTTTTGGCGATCTTTGGGAGCCATTGGACACCTTTTTTTTCGGCGGTGTTGATGGTGACGAGGCAGCCCTTTTTTTTGATGAGATCGAGCTGGGCGCGCGCATACCACATCGTGTTTGAGCCATCGTGTTGAAGTCGGATAACTTTGCCGTTTTCGAGTTTCACCCCCCAGCCGAGAGCGTAGTTGGATTTAATTGGAGTGTGGAGTTTTTGGTAATTGTCTTGAGTTAGGAGTTTGCCTTTTCCGTGGTGCCCCTTGATTTGATCCTGACAAAAAAGAACCCAGTCGGAGAGGGAAAGATGAAGGCCGCCGGCAGGACCATACATGGGCGGGTTGTCGTGGCTCATCGGTTTGCCTTTCCAGTGACCGTGAATCGCGGTCGCGCCTTTCGGTGGTCCGAAGCCCACGCTTTTGATGCCAAGTGGCTTAAAGAGATGCTTCTGAATCGCTTTCTCCCAGGTGGCATCGAGAATTTTCTCAATGACCGCTCCGGCGATGATATAGCCGAAGTTGGAATATAAAAATCCTTCGGTTGGTTTTTTTGCCAGCCCAATTATGGCAACTTCCAGCCGGGAAAGCGTTCTTTGAAGGCCCTCTGGATTTGCAGGTAGGCCAGCTGTGTGGGAAAGAAGTTGAATGACGGTTGTCTTTCGGGCGTTGGGGTGAAAGTCCTCTACAAGTTCGGGGAAAACCTCTGCCATGGTCGTTTCCCACTTGAGGAGTTTTTTTTCTATAAGAATCGCCATCAAGGTAGCAGTCATGGCTTTTGCATCGGAGCCGATGTGCCAAAGAGAGTCTCTTTTAACCGCGACCGCGCTGTCAATGCGAGTCGTGCCCGCAACTTCAAAAGTGGTAATTTGTTCAGAATCGAAGGCGACGGCGCCCACCGCCGGGATATTGGCGGCGGTGCGTGCCTCTGCAATGACCTTAGCTGTTTTTCCTGCAGTTACGGTGTTCGTAAGGAGTGTCAGCGCGCAAATCAACAATCTCATCTTGGGATTCATGTATCAGATGCGCTTAATTATTTCGAATTAGAATAATTCCAAATTTCGGCTTGCTCTGATAGGATTTATGAATAGCTTCCCGCCGTTGATGATTTCGCTCGCCCACAAAAAAGATCTGAAGCCGGAAGATTTTCCTTCCGACATCGAAGGTTTGCGAATGACCAGGCAACGCCGCGAGGTTCTTGCGGTCATTCTACGGGATCGTGATCACCCCACCGCGAACGATGTGTTTCTTCGAGCCCAAGACCGAATGCCAACAATCTCGTTGGCCACAGTCTACAACTGTCTCGAGGCGCTGGTGAGTCACAATATCGTTCGCCAAGTGAATCTTGATCGCGAGTCGTCGCGCTACTGTCCTAATCTCAGCGATCATTGTCACTTTCAGGATGAGTCGTCCGGCAAAATTCACGACGTTGTTTTTAAAGAGGGAGTCAAACTCGAGGATCTTCTTGAACTCCCAAAGGGAACCGAAATTAGCCACCTCGATATAAGTTTGAAGGGAATTTTCGGTAATAAATAAAATTCACCTAACACCATGAGCTTAACTATCGAAAATCTCCATGCGTCTGTCGACGGAAACGAAATTCTGAAAGGCTTAAACCTTGAGATTCCTGCCGGAGAAGTGCACGCCATCATGGGGCCCAACGGATCGGGGAAATCAACCCTCTCGAAAATCATCGCCGGCCATGACGACTACGAAGTTTCAGAAGGTCGCGTCCTTCTCGACGGAGTAGATATTGCGGGGCTCCAAGTCGACGAGCGTTCCCGCGCCGGCATTTTTCTGGCTTTTCAGTATCCCGCCGAGGTTCCCGGTGTTTCCAACGCCAACTTCCTTCGTGCCGCTCTCCAAGCCCGTCTTCCCGAAGGCGAGGAAATCGATGCAGTTGCCTTTTACAAGAATATGTATGCCAAGATGGACGAGTTGGAAATGAATCGCAAATTCACCAGTCGGTCGGTCAATGAAGGCTTTTCTGGGGGTGAAAAGAAGCGGAACGAAATTCTCCAGATGATCATGCTTGATCCACGTTACTGCCTGCTCGATGAGACTGATTCGGGCCTTGATATCGACGCTCTGAAAGTGGTCGCAAAAGGTGTGAACTCCATGCGCTCAGAGAATCGAGGATTTTTAGTTATCACTCACTACCAACGATTGCTCGACTACATCAAGCCTGACCACGTTCATGTCATGGCTGATGGTCAAATCGTGAAATCCGGGGGTGCCGAACTCGCCCTAGAACTCGAGGAAAGCGGATACGACTTCCTCAAAACTGCCTAACACTTTTTATAATGAATTCTGAGACTGCTACCGTCAAACAGGTCGCTTTTGAGAAGGATGCTGTCGGTAACTTTTCTTTTCCGGAAAGCCATAAATTTGATGCCGGATATGGATTAACTAAGGACACGGTTGATTACATCTCGAAGGTTAAGGACGAGCCTGACTGGGTGAACGACTTCCGGCACAAGGCACTCAAGACTTTTGAGTCCAAACCGATGCCGACGAACTGGGCGACTAGGGATCTCGAAAACATCGATTTCGATGCCATCCGTTACTACCTCTCGGATGGTGCCCAGCCTAAGCGTTCTTGGGACGAGGTTCCTCCCGAAGTGCTCGAGACCTTTGACCGTCTTGGGGTGCCCGAGCAAGAACGGGCTTTTCTCGCCGGTGTAGAAGCGCAATACGATTCTGAAGCAGCTTACTCAAATGTGAAGGAAGCGCTCGCTGATGAAGGTGTGATATTTGTGACTTGCTCGGAAGGCTTGAAAGAGCACGAGGACATTTTCCGACCTTGGTTTGGCAAAGTGATCCCAACGGGTGACAACAAATTTTCTGCTCTGAACTCCGCAGTGATGTCTGGTGGGTCTTTCATCTACATTCCTCCGGGAGTTAAAGTGAAGCATCCCTTGCAAGCCTACTTTCGTATCAACTCCGAGAACTTCGGGCAATTTGAGCGCACCCTTATTATTGCCGATGAAGGTTCGGAGGTGATGTATATGGAAGGGTGCACCGCTCCCAAATTTGAGACTGCGACATTGCACTCGGCGGTCGTTGAGTTGGTTGCAATGAAGGGCGCCAAAATTCAATACATCACGGTTCAAAACTGGTCGTCTAATGTGTTCAACCTCGTCACGAAGCGAGGCCTGGCTCACGAAGATGCTGAGATCCGATGGATTGATTGTAATATTGGGTCACGTCTCACGATGAAATATCCGGGAGTCGTCATGAAAGGCGAGCGGGCTCGTGGAGAAGTGATTTCTATCGCTCTCGCCAACGACGGGCAGCACCAAGATACCGGGGCCAAGATGATTCACGCCGCGAACAACACGACCTCGAACGTCATCTCCAAATCGATCTCGGTCGGTGAAGGTCGCTCGACGTATCGTGGGCAGGTTCACATTCCCAAGCACCTCAAAGGGTGCAAGAATAACACCGAGTGCGACGCCTTGCTTATTAACACGAATAGCCGGACCGATACCTACCCGGCCATCTCGGTAAAGGGAAATCAGCATGTCACCCAACATGAAGCGAGTGTGAGTCAAGTCTCCGAAGAAATGCTCTTTTACATGCAGCAGCGTGGACTTTCTGAGACCCAAGCTATGTCGCTTGCCGTTAATGGATTCATTAACGACCTCGTTGAAGAATTTCCGATGGAGTATTCGGTTGAACTGAAGCGCTTGATCGACCTAGAGATGGAAGGATCCGTCGGCTAAGGTAACCCTGTTTTCGAAACTGGAACCAATCCACTTTTACACACTCTTAAATGTCTGTTACTTTTGCCACCCCTGCGCTCAAGCAATTTGAGGAGCTCGATTGGCCGGTGCGCACCGACGAAAACTGGCGCTTTGGATCTTGGAAAGAGGCGAATCTTTCCGGACTTGAGACGGTTGGAACTGGAACGACCGGCGCTCTTCCCGAGCCCCTCAAAGGTTTCGATCGGCTTGTTTTCGCCAACCGTGATCTCGTTTCAGGTTCGTCTGATGCAGCCGAATTGGTTGAGGGTTCTTTTGGCCCAACTTCGCGCCTGGGTTCTTCGAAACATGCCGCCTTGCATGCTGCTAAGTCAAAGCACACTTTGCATATTCGGAGTGGCACTGATCTTTCGCTGGAATTGATCTACTTTGTGTCAGGAGAGGGATTATTTCTTCCTGGTGTTGTCATTGAAGCAGAAGCTGGTGCGAATATCAGGGTCGTGAAACGGTTCATTTCCGTTGATGATTCCGCAGCTGTCGTAGTCACCGCTACGGATGTGCGCACCGCCGAAAATTCTAAGGTCACATGCCTTGTGACCCAAGAACTGAACCGCAACAGTAAGTTGATTCGGTTCTCCGATTCTACCTTACAGGCATCCTCCCTCGCCAAACTTGCGGTTGTGCATGTCGGGGCCAAGTGGGTTCGTGAAGAAACCTACTCGACTGTCGGTGGGGCGGATGCCAAGTCGGAGATTCTCTCAGTCGCTTTGCCTGATACCGGCCAAGAATATGACCAGCGAACCTTCCAGTATCATGGAGCTCGTAATACCTTTTCGGATCTTCTCTTCAAGAATACGCTCTTTGGGAAAGCGACTACGATCTTTTCTGGTCTCATCTTCGTCGATAAGGGCGCACATGGTACCGATGCCTATCAAACTTGCCGCAATCTCATGATGACCGACGAGTGTGAGGCTCACTCGATGCCTGGGCTTGAAATCAATGCCGACGATGTGAAATGCTCGCACGGAAGCACTTCGTCGCGTGTGAGTGACGAGGAGATCTTCTACCTCATGGCTCGGGGCATCACCGCAAAAGATGCGCGTAGTTTGGTGGCGCAGGGATTCTCAATTGAAGCGATTGAGCGCCTCGAAGACGAGCAACTTGAGACCTTGGCGATTGAAGTAGTTGCCCGGAAATTTGCGACGGTTGAGTAAGATCCTCTAAGCAGGAACAGAGAGGCTGATAGAGCTCTCAAAGCTTGAAAATTTAGTTCCCTTTTTTCATCTTCATTGGGGGCGCTTCGTAGTGTTTACGGAGCCGGTGAAATTCTTTGGTAAGCTTTTTTTTCATCTTGGCGTAAGCCGGGTTGTCGTGGACGCTTTTAAGCTCCTGTGGGTCTTTAACGAGGTCAAAGAGCTGCCATTCATCGGTCTCGGGAAGGTAGAAAAGCTTGTGTTTTTCGGTGCGAACTCCGAAGTGTTGAGGAACGTTGTGCTCACCTTTTTCGTAGTAGGAATAGTAGAGCGATTTCCGCCAATCCTTGGCATCTCCTTTGAGAGTAGGAACGATGGACTTGCCTTGAATTTCGGAGGGGATCTCAACTCCGGCTGCTTCGAGGAAGGTGGGTGCGTAGTCGATGTTCTGAATCATTTCCTTGGGGCGTGATCCGGGCTTGGTGACACCGGGCCATCGGATCGCAAAGGGCATTTTAAAGGACTCTTCGAACATCCAGCGTTTGTCATACCAACCGTGCTCGCCGAGGTAGAAGCCCTGGTCGGAGGCGTAAACGACGAGGGTGTTTTCAGCGAGGCTGTTCTTGTCGAGGTAGTCGAGCATGCGCCCCACGCTTTCATCGACCGCTTTCACAGTGGCGAGATAGTTTTTCATGTAGCGTTGGTATTTCCAGCGCACGATATCCTTGTGGCTCATGGTAGGGACTTTCTCGATGAAGGCTTTGTTCTCGGGGCCGAAGTGAGCGTCCCATCTTTCTTTTTGAGGAGCGGTCATCCGCCGGTATTCCACAGTGGGGTAGCGGTCTAATCCGGGGAGTTTTATCCCGTTGCGCTCATCTTTTCGGACCTTTGCGTCGTAGGCCCAGTCGAAGTGGCGGTCGATCTCCATTTCGTTTTTGGCGAGAGTTCCACTGCGATTTTTGTATTCGTCAAAAAGGGAGGGAGGCTCCGGGATGGTAACGCCGTCGAAGGATTTGAGATGGCGGAGAGCAGGAGCAAAGGTGCGGTGGGGCGCCTTGTGCTGGCACATCAGGAAAAAGGGTTTTTCTTTATCCCGCTGATCGAGCCACTTGATGGCCTTGTCGGTGGTGATGTCGGTGCAGTATCCAGTAAACTGCTTCTTGCTTCCGTCCATCTGAAGAAAGACCGGGTTGTAGTAGTTTCCTTGGCCGGGGAGGATTTCCCAGTAGTCAAAACCGACAGGTTTTGAGATGAGGTGCCATTTCCCGATGACGGCGGTATTGTAGCCAGCGCCATTGAGAGCTTTGGAGAGAGTCCACTGTGATTGATCGAGTCCTCGGCCAGAGTTTCTAAGGAAGCCATTTTTGTGGCTGTGTTTTCCGGTCATAATGGTGGCCCGGGATGGACCGCAGATGGAATTTCCACAAAATGAGTTCTCAAAAATTGCTCCGGTAGCAGCGAGACGATCGATGTTTGGAGTGGGAGCGATTTTGGCGAGATCGCCGCCATAGGCCGAGATCGAGCGCAGGGCATGATCATCCGAAAAGAGGAAGAGGATATTAGGCTGTTTGGCCTGAACTAGCGAGGCGCAGGCAAGGAAAGTAAGTAGTTTCATAACGGGATCTTGATTTCTTTAAGGAGCTTCACATGGGGAGACTAAAACGCCAAGTCGCTTCGGAGCCTGTAAGTCACCGCTTCTTCGGAGGAGTGAAGAGAAACCGGATCAAGTTTAGGAGGCGAGATAGAAGCTCAAGATCACGAAAAAGCCAGCTGGCCGGTGAGGCGCAGCTGGCTTTGAAAGAATTTAATCCGCAGAGCTTTTATCGTCTACGACCGAAAAGCGCCAGAGCGGCGAGTCCAGAAAGGATCAAGCTTGAAGGCTCGGGAACACTCCAAGCATTGGAGTGGGACAAAATATCAGAATCGGAGAGCGCGCTATTGAAAGTCGTAACACGAGAAATCGTGCCGATCATTCCTTCATTTCCACCATCCCTAACATTCCCCAAATGTCCGGGGCCGGTGGGCATCTCAAAGGTCGCTCCTGCAATGGAATCCGTGGCCGCACCATTAATGAATAGGTCCATTGTGCCAGTTGCTTGAGTCCAACGGTAAGTGACATGGGTGTCATCCGTAGGAGACGCAGCATTGGGAGCAGAAAAGGTATTGTCTGCAACGCCTCCCCTGGTGAATCCAAGAGCACCCGTGTCATCCCATTGCTCATAGCGAAGGCTATTGCCCGCATTAGCATCAGCTCTTCCGATGTATCCGTTCCGTCCACCGGTGTCTGGATCTCCACTCAGAATAAATTCGAAAGTGGCATCGCCAGAGATTGCTCCAAAATCGAAGGGCTCGATATTTGTTCCGTCAAACACGGCAGGCGAGGTCAAAACCGCCGCATAGGGCAGAATGCCAGTGCCACCGCCGTGGTCAGCTGAGATCACGGAGTCATAGGCGGACAGAAAACCCTCGTCAATCGGAGTGAAAGCGCTAAGGGCTACAAGGGTGACCGGGCTCCCTGGATCATCACTGGCGATCTCAAGCTGAGCAGTGAAGCCACCTGAATTATCAGGGGTGAAAGTAACCTCGATATTCCCACTGCCACCAGCAGCAATAGATGCAGGACCACTCGCAGAAAACTTGGCGGCGTCGGTCCCGGTAATTTCGAGCATCCCAAAGTTTAAAGCACGAGTCCTACCGAGATTCTGTACCTTTATTATCTGGGTTACTTCGACATCCGAAGCACCAACCTCAAGAGCGGTCT
>Ga0315322_10002346_pt1 | contig 14641 bp, 11 predicted proteins | sample M110021515metaG_FD_203461 | JGI IMG/M metagenome (GOLD analysis project Ga0315322, IMG submission 203461) | Ammonia-oxidizing marine archaeal communities from Monterey Bay, California, United States - M1 100m 21515 | ecosystem: Environmental > Aquatic > Marine > Intertidal zone | place: USA...
CTTGCCAAAGTGGTGTTGCCAATGCCAATTATTGGCGCTCCGAGCTCGAGGATTCCCCCTAGCGTTGGTGCCGGCACCGAGACTGCATTCGTTGAGAAGTAGAGCTGAACGGCATGCATAGGGGGGGCAGCAACATGGACAGTGTATGTTCCCCCGAGCGGGGCAGTCTCCGGGCCCGCCACCCCGAGCTCTTTGATTTTGTGCACTTCGCTCATGACGGGCGTCAGAAGTACCACGGAATCGCCCTTGGTGCTACGCACGCGGATGGAATAGGCGGTGTACGCTGCGGACCTGCTCGGAGTCTAAGTGCGTGTAGACCTCGGTCGTTTTGATCGATGCGTGCCCGAGCATCTCCTGGACCGAGCGCAGATCCGCGCCTCCCATGACGAGGTGGCTCGCGAAGGAGTGGCGCAACGTGTGGGGTGAAATGTTGGCGCGGATGCCAGCGCGAATCGCGAGGGCTTTGACCCGCCGCCATGCCGCGGTGCGATCCATCGGACGACCCGTGCGCGTGAGGAATACTTCGCGAACGACTTTAGAGCCCCTAGCTCCCGCTACGCCCGCGCGCCATTGCAGCAACCAGGTCTCGAGGGCGGCCTGTGCGCTTTTTCCGATGGGAACAATGCGTGTCTTGTTTCCCTTGCCCGTCAAGCGCAGAACGCCAAGCGCTGGTTCCAAGCCGTCGACGCGTAATGTGATCGCTTCGGAAACCCGTGCGCCGCTGGCGTATAAGACCTCGACCAACGCACGGTCTCGCGCGTCGATCCATGTGTCTTTCGAGGCGACGGAAAGCAGCGCATCGACCTCTTCGATACCGAGTGTCGTCGGCAGGTAGCGCGCCAAGACCGGTGCCGAGATCAACGCACAAGGGTCACATTTGAGTACACCCTCTGCGACTTGGTGGCGCAACAACATGCGGATTGCGGCGAGCGCGCGGGCCACACTGGACTCGGTCTGGCCCAAGGACCGCATCGCGGCCATGTGGTCGACTATATGGATAGCGGTGACGGACTCCCAGTGGCGGGGGCCTATTTGGATCAACCACTCTAGGAAGACCTTCAGGTCGCGCCGGTATGCGAGCACTGTGTTCTTTGAGACGCCAGCCTCGACGCGCAGCGCGTCTAGGAAATCAAGTAGCCCTGCTCTAAAGGGCGTACCCAGGAGTGGATCTGCCTTGACTAGGGCTGGGTCTTGGGAATCTTCTGCTCGCGACATGCTCTTGATTATGGACTTCTGTTCTCCCGACGCAAACTCTGCGGTAAACTCCGCCGCCCTAATCTTTGGGCCCAAGCACCTTTTACCATGGAACCAGCGACCACATCTCGTCCTATGCCCTGGCTACGCTTCGTTATTGTCGCGCTTCTAGTAGGCCTCGATCTTTGGTCTAAAGCGGGCGTCTTCGCCTGGCTTGAGTCCCATCCCGATGGCATGACAGTCGATGTTCACGGACACAGGCGTGTGACCATTATTGGAGAGTGGTTCGCCACAATGCGCTCCTGGAATCCCGGTATGGCGTTTGGCTTTTTTGGTGACCATCAAGTAATCCTTGTGCTTGGCCGCTTGGTGGCGGTCTCTGTCCTGTCCTTCATGCTTTGGCGCATCCCCAAGCAGCAGCTATTTGGCTGTGTGGCTCTAACTCTCGTGCTGGCCGGTGCACTTGGCAACCTGTACGACAATCTCTTCCAGGGCAACTTGGGTGAGTGGTTTGGCGGGGATGTGGATCTTGAGATGGGGGAGGTTCGAGACTTCATCGACGTCTACTTCAGCTACTGGGATTACCACTTCCCGACGTTTAATGTCGCGGACTCGTGTATATCGATCGGTGCGGTCCTGCTGTTCTTCTTTTGGGGAAAGGGCGCGGAAGAAGAAGGAGACAAAGAAGTGTCTTGCGATGAGAATGCCGACGAGGAAATCGCCCCCGAAGTCGAAGTTGAGGCGCAGGAAGGCTAGAGTTAGGGCCATGGTCGATTTATCCGTTTCTCTGGCAGGACTGACGCTTAAGAATCCGCTGTTGTCCGGTTCGGGAACTTTTGGCCACGGCCTAGAGATGAACGGCTTCGTTCCAGCAGCAGCTCTTGGCGCTTGGGTCAGTAAAACGGTCACGTTAGAGCCAAGGCACGGCAATCCCGCACCGCGTATTTTCGAGACCGAAGCCGGTTTTCTGAATTCAATCGGTCTCGAGAACCGTGGCGTTGAAGACTACGAGAGGAGCGTACTGCCTAGCTTTGAAGGAAGCGGTGCGACCATCATCACGAACATCGGAGGCAAGTCTCCAGAGGAGTTCGCAGAGATGGCTGCGCGCTTGGATGGCTACGATCAAATCAGCGCCTTTGAAGTCAACCTCTCCTGTCCAAATGTGCAAGGGGGGAAGTTGCCCTTTGCGACAGATCCCGGTACTGCTGAGTTGACAATCGCAGCCGTGCGCGCGTCGACGACGAAGCCGATTTTCGCAAAACTGTCGCCGAACGTCGCCTTCATCGGCGAGATAGCCAAAGCGGTCGAAGCGGGTGGGGCAGACGGCATTACGGCCGTCAATACGCTATTGGGTATGAGCGTGGACTGGCGCAGCCAGAAACCGAGTTTGGCGCTCGGTATGGGGGGCTATTCTGGGGTTGGCATAAAGCCCGTCGCCTTGCGTTGCGCTTGGAATTGCTCAACTGCGGTGAAAATCCCAATCATTGGCTGTGGCGGAATCTCAACTGCGGACGACGTGCTTGAGTTCCTTGTTGCCGGCTGCACTGCCGTGCAGATCGGAACGGCAAGCTTCTCGAATCCCTCGCTACTCGGCGAGCTGCCGGGGCAACTCGAGGAGATGCTCGCGGCTGCCGGGTTCGCATCGATTCAAGAGCTCATCGGGAAACTACGAGTCGGCGTCTAAGCTAAGGGACTTGCCATGCGCTTCGAAAACATGACCACTACGCACATCTGTCGTGCATTGGATCTGTATGTGGTCCGCGCTTGGGGGACTTTGGATCCTGGCCCCCTGCGCGAGTTGGCAGATGGGCTACATCAATGTCACGAAGTGGATGAACTCCTCGAACTGTTCGAGCAGGACGCTTCGGAGACTTATAGCGATGGCTCGGGCCGAGGCGGCTTCCGACGTTACGTCATCCGATTAGGTAACAAGCACTATCCATTTATGAAGCTTGTCATTCAGGAGTATCTTTTGAATGGTGAGTTTTTCTTTTCGGTCGACACCCACGACAACTTGGCCGTCGACTCGACGAATCCAGAGTATGCCGAGTGGCGTAAACTCATGCGCCGCAACCGCGAGCTAAAGATAGAGATCGAGGCCGATTGGGCCAAGGCCGGCCTACCGACTCACGCCGACCTACAGGTCCTTATGGAGCAGCTCGCCAGTGAGGAGCAGCTTGAAGCTAAGGGTAGAAGACTTCTGATCGTGGACGACGAATCACATGTCGCAATGGGGCTGAAAGCACTCTTGACAGCGCGTGGGTACTCCGTCGAGGTTGCATTCGACGGCCACTCGGCGCTCGAGAAGCTCCGGGAAGAGCCCGCACCCGACCTTTTGTTGCTCGACAATGATATGCCTGAGATGGATGGCCAGGAGGTGCTTCGATGGCTCCGCAAGCACGAACGACTTTTCGAGTTACCCGTGCTTATGACAACTGCAGCGCAGATTCTTCCGCAAAATACACCTGGGGTCAGCGGCTTTTTGCGGAAGCCATATCCCCGACAGGTCTTATTTGAGAAGGTAGAGTCGCTCCTGCGACGTACTACTTCTTGAGCAAGGCAACGACTTTCCCGGACGGGACCTAGCCACAGGCGGAGCAGGTCTCTTTAATAGTCGCCTCATCATTTCCGCGTGGACAGTGGCTCAAGGCTCGCCCGCGCAAAAAACAGCTCTAATTCATGGACTGGGACAAGCTACAGGATCGGTTTGGCGTTATCGGCGATAAAGTCGGCAAGGGCATCCGCAGTATTTTTGGCGATCGGAACCAACGTTTGGTCCGCGGTCTAGAACCTCTTGTAGAGGCCATTGGCAGCCACGAGGAGTGGGCGAAGAGCCTCTCCATGGAGGACATACAAGCCCACACCGAGGGTTGGCGTGCGGCCGTAGAAAAAGAAGAGGTTACGCTCGACGAGTTGCTTCCGCAGGCCTTCGCTCTATGCCGCGAGGCCTCGTGGCGGACACTTGGGCTACGACACTTCGACGTGCAGCTCGTTGGTGGCATCGTACTGCACCAAGGCCGCATCGCCGAGATGATGACGGGTGAGGGCAAGACCCTAATGGCCACGCTCGCGCTGTACCTAAACTCACTCGGTGGTCAAACGTGCTACTTGGTTACGGTTAACGATTATCTCGCAAAGCGTGATGCCCTGTGGATGATGCCGATCTTCGATTACCTCGGCGTCTCGTGCGCGTGGATCGAATCCAACATGACGCCCGCTGAGAGGCACCCCGTCTACACCTGTGACATTGTCTATGGCACGAACAACGAGTTCGGCTTTGACTACTTGCGGGACAACATGAAGACCAACGTCGAAGACCAAGTTCAGCGCACCCTGAACTTTGCGATCATCGATGAAGTCGACTCGATCTTGATTGACGAATCGCGAACTCCGCTGATCATCTCCGGTCCTGCGGAAAACATGCCCGAGAAGTATGCAATCGCCCACGAAGTTGCGCTGCAGCTGAGCGAGGATCTGCACTATGAGGTGAAGATCAAAGAGCGCCAAGTTCACATGCTCGAAGATGGAATCGAGCGCGCCGAGAAGATCGTTGGTGTGGAGTCCTTCTACACCGCGGGCAACATGGACTGGCCGCACTACATCGAGAACGCGCTGCGCGCGAACTACCTCTACGAGCTCGATAAAGAGTATGTGGTCGAGCCCGGCGACAAGGGGCCCGAGATCGTCATCGTCGACGAGTTCACCGGGCGTAAGATGTCCGGCCGCCGCTGGTCCGACGGTCTGCACCAAGCAGTCGAGGTCAAAGAGGGTCTGCCGATTCGCCAAGAGAACCAGACTCTGGCGACGATCACCTTTCAGAACTACTTCCGTCTCTACGGGAAACTGGCGGGTATGACGGGTACGGCGATCACCGAGGCCGGCGAGTTTCACAAAATCTACGAGCTCGACGTCGTTCAAATCCCGACGAACCGTCCGATTGCACGCGATGATGCTCAGGACGTAGTCTTCCGCACGGAAGGCGAGAAGTGGAAGGCCATTTGCGACGAGATCCAAGAGGTCAACGACAAGGGCCAGCCGCTGCTGGTCGGTACGACCTCGATCGAGAACTCAGAGGTGGTCTCGAAGCTGCTCACCGAGCGTGGGGTCACCCACGAAGTCCTCAACGCAAAGCAGCATGAGCGCGAGGCGCACGTCGTTGCCAAGGCCGGTGAGAAACACTCGATCACCGTCGCGACCAACATGGCTGGCCGCGGAACAGACATCAAGCTTGGCGGCAACTTTGAGTATCGCTTGCGCGAGGCTTTAGATGCCAAGGGGCTGCGCGAGGGCGATACCGATGACCTCGAAAAGATCAACTCGATTCGCGAAAAGATCAAAGCTGAGTGCGACGAGCTGGAAGCCGAGGTGATCGCCTTGGGTGGCCTGTACGTTCTCGGAACCGAGCGTCACGAGTCGCGCCGCATCGACAACCAACTGCGTGGTCGTTCCGGCCGCCAGGGAAACCCCGGCCTTTCGCGCTTCTACCTCTCTCTCGAAGACCCGCTCATGAAGCGCTTCTATCGCGACTGGGTTAAGAACTTCATGGAGAAACTCGGTATGTCGGAAGGTGTGCCGATCGAGTCCAAAATGGTTAGCCGCGCGATCGAGAAGGCACAGAAGAAGGTTGAGGATTTTCACTTTGAGATCCGCAAGAACCTGCTTGAGTACGACGGCGTGATGGATGAGCAGCGCAAGACGATCTATTCCGTGCGCCAAGAGGTGCTCGAGAAGGTGGGCCTGCGAGAAAAGGCAGAGCAGATGGTCGAAGCTTCAGTCGAGCGCGCGATCTCTATCAGCAAGGGCGACGCCGAGGGCCTGCAGGCTTGGTACTTGCGAACCTTTGGCGATCAGCTCCTGGACGACTTGGCTCAGCGGGCTACAGATATCGAGAGCGCCGATCCTCAAGCCGTGATTGACGCTGCGGGACAGGTCTACGACCGCCGCGAAAGCGAGCACGGAGTCGATGCCATGCGCCGCATCGAGCGCTATCTATTGCTACACGCGATCGATACGCGCTGGAAGGATCATCTTCACGCCGTTGATTCGCTCAAGGCGGGTATCGGTCTGCGCGGTTACGCTCAGAAAGATCCGAAGAACGAGTACAAGCGCGAAGGCTATGACCTCTTTGTCAAGCTACAAGAGGCTATCGAAGAGGAGGTCACCAGTCTTGTTCTGCGCGTCGAGACCGGTGGCGACGGCGCCTCGCGCGGCCAGAGTTATGCGTCGCCGACGAATGTGAATGTGGGGGCGCAAAGTCATAAGCCGCAGTTCGGCGCGCCAGCGCGCCCTGCAGCGCCGGTGCAGCGATCCGCACCGGCCCAGCGCGTTACCGCGGGTAATGCGTTCGACGCCATGAACCGTCAGCGCCGCATCGAGCAGGCCGTTTCTGGTCAGCAAGGGCAGGCGGGGGGACAGCAGTCAGCAGCGGCCGCTCCTGATCGACAAGCGGCCAAGCAGCAGGCACGACCGGCTCAGCGTTCGCCCGCGCCTGGCGGCCCACCTTCCATGCACCGCATCCCGCGGGCTGGCCAAAAAACGCCGGGGGTACCAGCCGTCGAACGCAATGAGCCTTGCCCCTGCGGAAGCGGTAAGAAGTTCAAGAAGTGCCACGGAGCCGGGCAATAGTCCGCGTTGGAGAGCAGCCAGACAGCATCGCTTCCTGAAGCGATTCGCAGGGATCCTCACCCAGGACTACTGCGATGGTCGCTGCATCAGCTCTACAATCTGATCTGGATCGTAGCGGCCGTTTTTGGGGCCCCCTGGCTACTTTGGCGCAGCTCGGCGCGCCCGGGATTCGGGTCCATGGTGCTTGGGCGTCTGGGCAGAGGTTTGCCTTCACCCCCAGCCCCCGGCGGCAAAAAGCGCGTCGTTATTCACGGCGTCTCCGTGGGCGAGGTGAAAGGCGCGCAGTCCGTCTTGCGAGAGCTCGAGCGCGTACGGCCTGATCTCGAAGTTGTCATCTCGACATCTACCGAGACCGGCTTTGCAATCGCAAACGAGCTTTTTCCCGACAACGAAGTCGTTCGCTTTCCGGTTGATTTGTCCTTTATATGTGGGCGCTTCTTGCGGCATGTCCAACCGGCTACGGTCATTCTAATCGAGCTCGAAATCTGGCCGAACTTTCTACGCGAGGCCAACCGTAGAGGCATCCCCGTCGCGGTCGTAAACGGTCGCATCACACGGCAAAGCCATCGCTCCTATCGCGTTTTTAAAGGGCTGCTGCCGCAGTTCAACCGAATCTCCTTATTCTGTTCGCAAGGACCCGAGTACACCGAGCGCTTCCTGTCTCTCCTCGTCATGGCCGGTCGCGTCATTGAAACGGGCAACGTGAAAGCCGACGGGTTAGAGATCGGTCCCGTCGAGCCTGGCGACGAACTCCGTGGGCTGCTTGGCGCCGATGATGGCCAGCTGACGATTGTTGCGGGAAGCACTCACCCCCCCGAAGAGCAGCTCGTCGTGAGGGCTTGGAAGAAGGGCCTTCCAGAGGCAAGGCTGATCGTGGTGCCGCGGCACCCCAAGCGTATTTCTGAAGTCCTTAAGGGGTTTGCGGAAGCGGGTATCGAGCCGCAGCTACTCAGCGACTTGCGCTCAGGCGCGCGCCCCAATCCCTCGCGTCCAGCAGTCGTGGACACCATCGGCGAGCTTGAGCGTGTCTTTGGCTTGGCCGATATAGCGTTCGTGGGGGGCAGCTTGGTCCCACACGGCGGTCAGAATATGCTCGAGCCCGCAGCGCAAGGTCGCCCCGTATTGACGGGCCCATACCTGGATAACTTCACCCAAGAAGCCGCCCTCCTGACACAGGCGCAAGCCGTTGCAATAGTGACTGACTTCGAAGAACTGACTTTGGCCTTTACCAAGTTGGGTCAAAATGCAGACCTAAGAGCCCAGATGGGGGCAGCTGGAATGAAGGTGACTAGAGCCCAACAGGGGGCCGCAGCACTCACAATTCGAGCGCTTCAGGAGAGTTGCCTACCTGCCAAACCCCAGTCCGGGCCGGAAGGTCCCCCCTCGGCACTCTGAAATGGGCTTTCAGTCGACCCATCGACGTATCTGGGGATATGCTTATGTTCTTCTGATTCGTTGATTGCGGCTTGCAAGCTCCTCTCTTCGAAATCAATACCCACCTCAGCTCCTTTCCTATAGGAATGCCACCATGGCGCGTCACCTCTTCACGTCTGAATCTGTATCCATGGGCCACCCCGACAAAGTGGCCGACCAAGTCTCTGATGCAATACTGGACGCCATCTTGGCCCAGGACCCGGACAGCCGCGTAGCGTGCGAGACCATGGTCACCACCGGTCTGGCCGTTATCGCAGGCGAAATCACCACAAAGGCCGTGGTCAACTACCAGGAGGTCGTCCGCAATACGATCAAGAGGATCGGCTACACCAGCGACGCTTTTGGCATCAACGGCGACACCTGTGCCGTGATGGTAACTCTGGACAAGCAGTCTCCCGACATTGCCCAGGGCGTCTCCGAAGGCGAAGGCTTGCACACTGAGCAGGGCGCTGGCGACCAGGGACTGATGTTTGGCTTCGCCTGCAACGAGACGAAAGAGTTGATGCCCTTCCCGGTGCACTACTCTCACCTGCTCGTCGCCAAAATGGCCGAACTGCGTCAGAGCAAGGAGCTCGCTTGGCTGCGCCCCGACTCAAAAAGCCAGATCACGGTCGAGTACGATGGGCACAAGCCTGTCCGTGTTCACACAGTGGTGATCTCAACTCAGCACGACGAGGACGTCAATGGCAAGTCCGCCGATGCCGAAGTGCTCGCCGAGATCCGCAGGGAGATCATCGAAAAGGTCATCAAGCCGGTCATGCCTGACGGCATGCTCGATGACGAGACCATCTACCACATCAACCCGACCGGTAAGTTCGTGCTCGGTGGACCCCACGGCGACTGTGGCCTCACCGGGCGCAAGATCATCGTCGACACCTACGGCGGTATGGGTCGTCACGGTGGTGGCGCCTTCTCCGGTAAGGACAGCTCCAAGGTGGACCGCTCCGCAGCCTACGCTGCCCGTTGGGTTGCGAAGAACGTCGTGGCCGCTGGCCTCGCCGACCGCTGCGAAGTTCAGCTTGCCTACGCCATCGGCGTGGCTAAGCCACTGTCGATCTTTGTGGACACCTTCGGTACCGGTAAGGCATCCGACGAGGCCATCACCGAAGCCATCGGCAAGGTCTTCGACCTGACCCCGGCCGCGATCATTCGCGACCTGGACCTCAAGTCACCGGTCTTCGAGAAGACCGCGTACCACGGCCACTTCGGCCGCGACTGCTTCGCATGGGAAGGCACTAGCCGCGCAGCCGCTCTTTCCGAAGCTGTCGCAGCGCACGCTGGCTAGCTCAGCGCAACGGCCGCAATGAAGTCGGCGCTCCTCAGTTCACGCTGGGGAGCGCCGACTTTTTGCGAAGCCCAGGAGCGAGCATCAAAGGGATCGAGAGCGCATACGTAGCCTAGCAAGTCCGTTGCATGCGCTATTTTTCTAATCGTACTCGCCCTCTCGCTGTTGTCCTCTTGTCCGTCTTTGGCACGTTTAGGGCGAGTCTCGACCCTTGTCGGTGATGTCCCGGACGATATTGTCAACCTATGGTCGCTCAACTACAAAATAGGGATGAGGTTGAGGGTTTGGCGTACTCAATGACGGTCGAGGCGTCAGCTGGGCCGGGATCAAATTCTATTTCCTGTGGCGACTTCTCAACTTATGAGAGCCTGGGGGATCAGAGCGCTGGGCACCTGCTAGTCATTACTTGGAGGATGTATAGGGCAGACTTGCCTAGGTCATTGGAAATCGGGTTTAGGCTAAAAGCAAAGCCCCTTTTTCCCGCGATCATGTGACCAGAAGCATCGAATAGGGTAGAACACGTGTTCCAAGGCCCCAAACTACGACCTCCAATGCGTCTTCTCCCATCTAGCGCCCTTCGGCGCGCCAATCCTCTCCGAGCCGCTTTCACGCTTGTCGAGCTCCTCGCTGTTATTGCAATCATCAGCATCCTGATGGCATTCCTTCTGCCGAAGATCCCTGAGGTGATGGACGCCACCAAGGTGACAGCTTGCAAGAAGAACCTGTCGGAGATCCACAAGATGATTGGGGTCTACGAGATGAAGTACAACCGCCTTCCGAACAAGCCCGGCGTTCGCTTCTTCGGGTCTTTGTACTCGCGCGGTGCATTTGAACAGACCAAGACCAGCGCCATGAAGCTGACCTGCCCCGGCGTAGATGTTGGCTCTCTTTATGGTATCGCCGACTTAGAGCCCGAAGAGTGGTTTGCCGATCTCGAGTCCGTCGACGGAAGCTACTCCTCTTACGCCGGCCGCGACACCGAGCAGTTTCCACTTAAGCGTATGTCGGGCAAAGAGCCTCTTGTAGCTGACGACAACGACGATGGTGAGGGTAACCATATGACCACAACCAATGTCCTCTACGGCGACGGCGCAGTTAACACGTTCGAGCTGTTCCTGGAGAGGGAAAACGGCAATGTGGATCCTGAGGAGGAGTACATCATCGTGGGCCCGGACTCGAACATAGAAGACCTGCAAAAGTTCAGCTTAGACTAGCGGGATCAACCGCCTTTAGTGGGGGGGGTGATGGTCTCCCACAAGCTAGCGCCGGCCCTTGCTTGCTACGAGAGTCCTTTAGTCATCGAGCTTCAAGCACACTTTTCGTTGCAGCCGTGCTAGCTACGCGACGAGGGATTAACTAGCGACTGCTAGTTGGTTCCGTGCGAAAACGGACGCCTTTGAGAGCTCTCAGGGGGCCACTTGGGAACTAGGGGACTAGGGCATCCAAGATGGAATAGTCGAGCGAATCGAAAACATTGTCGTTATTCATGTCGCCTAACTCTTTGTAGGGTAAGGCCATGCAGCTACCAGCCTTCCTTAGAGCCATGCGTCCACACCAGTGGGCGAAAAACGTCTTTGTCTTAGCGGCGTTCGGCTTCGCCTTGGGCAATCATCAGTTCGAGTTGAGTTGCGCGGTACTGCTGAGTGTGACCTGCGCCTTCTTCGCTTTCAGTTTTGGGGCGAGCGCGATCTATATAGTCAACGACATCCTCGATGTGGAAGAGGATCGCAGGCACCCAACGAAGTGCAATCGCCCAATCGCCGCTGGTGAACTCTCGACTGCTGCAGCAATGGCGCAGTCTGGGCTCTTAGCTCTAGTCGCCTTGGCCCTTGCATATGGGGCGACCTCGGCTTGGGTGCTGCCGTCGATAGTAGGCGCTTATATGCTTATGAACTTGGCCTATAGCTTCAAGTTGAAGCATGTTGTGCTGATAGACGTCTTCTGCATAGCTCTCGGATTTCAGTTTCGGGTCATTGGAGGCGGGGTTGCTGTCGCTGTCGAAGTCAGCCACTGGCTCCTCTTGTGCACGCTTTTCCTCTCGCTATTCCTCGCTTTGAACAAGCGGCGGGCCGAGCTGGCCGCCGCCCTCCAGCGCGATGATGGCGTGGGTGCAACCCGCTCAAGTTTGCGCGGCTACAACTTGGGATTACTCGACCAACTCGTGACGATGATATCGGCTTGTACGATAGTCTGTTACGCCCTGTACACCGTGGACCCGCTCACCGTGGACAAGTTCCGCTCCGGCGATCTTCTCGTGTGGTCCGTTCCATTTGTCGTCTTTGGACTGGCGCGCTATCTCTATCTGGTTCAGAGCGAGGGACGTGGCGAGAGCCCCACTAAGATATTTCTCGGTGGTGACCTTTGGTTTCTCGGTGACCTTCTGGCTTGGGCCGCAGTTGTTGCGCTAGCCGTCGCCTTCTAGAAGATTCTGTAGGGCCTTGGAAAAGAGCGCTAGCCGCGCTTGGCGCCTCTGCCTGTCCTCTTGGGTTGTAGGCGGGATCCCCGGAATAGGGGCTAGTGCATCATATTCATCTGTGACTTGGGCGGCGAGTTCGTCGCCGCGCACGGAGCGGTCCTCGACCCACCAGCGCAGGGCCCACAGGCTTGTGTCCGGGTCTAAACCCGAGTCTGCCGCACCGCTAGCGATTGAGAGGAGCTTGCCCGCAACCTCGTCGCCATAGCCACATGTGACAAGCGCTTCGGCTGCTGCTTGAGCAAGCTCGGGAAAGTCCGGCTCCGCCAAGAGCTCGCGCAGTGCGGGCGCGGAGGAGTCCAGCCCCAACTGCTTTAGACCTCTTACGGCGGCTAGGCGCAGGCCGGGATCAACGCCCACGCCGGTGCTTCGCAGCAGCGCGGATTCTGCAGATGGGAACTGGATGGCGCCCAAGGCTTCCGCGGCATATGGCGCGAGTATGTTGTCGTTCAATCCAGCGATCAGGTCGCCGCCCGCGCCTTGTCCACGACCACCCATGCGAAGAAGAACCTGGGCGACGTGGGAGCGCACATAGCTACTCTCGTCGTGAAGGGCTTGGCCAAGGATGGGAACGGCAGACTTGCCCAGACTGGAGAGAACGAAGCGCGAGTCGTCGACACCGCGCAGTTGGAAGTCTTGCAAGTGGTCGATCAGTCGCCACACCTCGCGCTCGTAACGCTGGCTCCGGGGGCTCTGGGGGAGCTTGTTGTCCAGGTCGCCAGCAAGCCAGACCGAGTTCAATGCGTAGCCGTCCGAGAAGCCGGCCTCGATCGCAATCCCCTGTAGTTGGGCTGCCGCATCGGAATCGGTCCCGTCCAGATTGGCGACGGTTATGAGGTATGCGACGCCTGCGAAGTTGTCGAGTTTGGACAAGCTAAGTGCAAGCCATGGCGTTACCGAGCGAGCCTTCTCGTACTTGAGGCGCTTGACCAGGGAGGGGATTACGAAGTCGAATCCCATGTCTCCTATTTTCCATGCGCAGATGGCCCGGATTCCCTCGTCGCGGTTGCTCTCTAGCTGGCCGAGTAAGTACTGGGCAGCAGCCGGCGTTCCCACCCCAGCCAGAAGCCGAGCAGCAGCGCGCTTCTCATCATCAGTATTTGACGTTCCCGAGAGGATCCCTGCAAAGACGGGTAGCAGCGAATCCCCTTGGGCCTTAGCGTCGTCAAAAGCCGCATCGGACATGCCCGGTCCTGCTGTGTTGAGGAACACGATCAGGTTGTCCGCGAGGTCGCGCAGCTCCTCGGTCGGAGCGGGGATGGGCGTTGGCTCTCCAATTGTTTTGTCCAAGCGCTCTAATGCCGGGGCCACAATCGAGCGCGTTGCAAAGGGCATCGCAGTCGGCGCAGGAGTCTCGTTTGCACCACAGCTAGCCATGGCGACTAACCCCATGACGGGCGCAAGAGTAAACACAGAGTGGTTCATGGTTTGAGCTCCACGCGGGCAACTTGGACAGCACCGCGATTCGCCCCCGGGTGCGCAAGGTCTTCCCAGATTGGAGTGCGTCTGTAGTACAAGGCAACTTCGATGGGGGTGTCTGATGAGACTGCAGTCCCCGCTCCTTCGGATTCAGAGGTGATGGCCAACTCGCGCGCCTCGCCCGAGAGTAGCAGGGTGTCGGGGACGTCAACCTCATCACGGTACGGACTGCGAATGCGGTGCAGGTGGTTCCACGGAGCGCCTTCATCTTCGGACAGAGGGCGCCAAAACACGTCTGCGGTTCGCGAGCGCTCGTCGGTAGGGAAGCTATGTCCCGCACCTATGTTTGTGACTGTGGCATACCAGACCCCATCTCGGGCCTCGCCAGTAAGAGAGATCGCTCGCTCTAGCATGTAGGTGGCATTGCCCCCAGGGAAGGCGTGACTGCGGTGTCGCGTTGCTTTGTCCTCGGGGTTGACCCAGGGCATGTGGCAGTCCAGGCAATCCTCTTTATCTATACCCGTTGCAAACTCCGAAGCCCGCCACTGGTCGACAGTTTTGTGTTGGTTGTGGCAGCCCGCGCAGAAGTCTGGACGAACGAGCTCACGGCGCTCCTCGGGACGACAGGGAGCCTCGCTGTTGCGGACACCACCAGCGACTCCGCCGGGAGTCCCGTCGGGATGGTTGGGCAACTGGTGGCATGCGAGGCAGTCCACTCCTTCATTGCGCTGTGTCGAGCGCGGAAGGACGCGTTCGGCGATACCCGTGATAAAGACGGGCCTGGGGGCGTGGCAGTCGATGCAGTCCTGGTTTGCAAAGTCACCGGAGCGCTCTCGAACTAGCGGGTTTGTCCAGGACTTGGAGTGCTGGGAATCTTGCCATTCGGCATAGATCTCCGAGTGGCAGTCCATGCACTCGGCGGAGCTCTTCCAAGCCCGTGCTGGTTCGGCGTCGCCAGAAGGGCCGAGCAGAGCGATAAGGAACCAGATAGCGAGTAGGGCGACAAAAACGCCAAGTACTTTTTGCATAGATTCGAAGGGTTAGGCCGAAGCGGAGTCGTGGAGCTCGTCCTTTACGATTTTCCCCGCGTCGATATGTAGGGTACGGTTCGCGATACCCATTGCGCCAGCGGGATCGTGGGTGACATGAACTGCCGTCCAGCCCTGCTCTTTTTGTAGGAAGGCAATGCGGTCGATCAACGCGGAACGAAG
>Ga0315322_10002350_pt1 | contig 14633 bp, 6 predicted proteins | sample M110021515metaG_FD_203461 | JGI IMG/M metagenome (GOLD analysis project Ga0315322, IMG submission 203461) | Ammonia-oxidizing marine archaeal communities from Monterey Bay, California, United States - M1 100m 21515 | ecosystem: Environmental > Aquatic > Marine > Intertidal zone | place: USA...
GCGTTCGGTGAAGCTGATCAAGGTTGGCAGTGCCACTGAGGTGGCACGGTTGCAGCCTTTGGTGGAGCAACTCTACACCGACCGATATGAAGGAAATGAACAGGAGCCGGCCGATGCAAAGATTGTGCCGGACCCGATTTCGGGCAACCTGATAGTTTCGGGGCGAAAAACGCACCTGGAATTGATCGGTTCACTAGTCAAGGATTTGCAAGGGACGATAACGACGGGACGTCAGAGCAAATCGCTGGTGTTGACGCACATCAAGGGAGCCGAGGCGATGACAGTGCTGAACCAGGTGTTCAGCGTTGAGATAGCCGCGACGGAGCCGGCCCGGAAGCTGATCCTGACGCCCTCGACCGACGGGGGTTCGTTGTTCATGGATGCGCCGGGCGACTTGGCCAAGCGGGTGGAAACACTGCTGGTGGTTTTGGATCAGCCTGGGGAGAAGAAAGAGCGTTCGGTGAAGCTGATCAAGGTTGGCAGTGCCACTGAGGTGGCACGGTTGCAGCCTTTGGTGGAGCAACTCTACACCGACCGATATGAAGGAAATGAGCAGGAGCCGGCCGATGCGAAAATTATTGCCGATTCTGTCACAGCAACACTGGTTGTCAGCGGCCGGGAGGATCATGTGCTGGCCATTGAGGGGATGGTTAAGGAATTGGGATTGCAGAAATCGCAGACTCGACCGCGAGTCACTCGCGTGTACGACTTGAAAAATGCGCAGGCCGAAAAATTGGCCTCAACGGTGACTCAGTTGTATGAGGAAAAGTTGAAGGACAGTCCCGGCGTCAGCAAAGAGCAGGCGCTGGTGTTACCTGACGCGGCGACCAACCGGTTGATCGTAATGGCGCCGGACAATGAGCTGCCGCTGATCGAGGAACTTATTTCCCAGGTGGATCAGGTCAGTCTGCAGACTGCCGGGACACGGGTGTTTAAGTTGAAGAGCAATGAAGCATCGGAAGTGGCCGACATACTTCAGAGTTCACTGGTTACTATTAGCGGCAGCGGTAAGAAAAACCCAAAGGTCAGCGCGGCGGCCGATCCCAAGAGCAACACACTGGTTGTCTCCGGTGAACCGGAGGATCTACAGGCAGCAGCCGTGATCATCGAGCAACTCGACAATATAGGTGGCAAGCCGGATCGCACAGTGCAGGTGTTCACGCTGCTCAACACTCAGGCTGAGTTGGTTGCTGAGCAGACCAAGGATGTTTACCTGGATCAGATGAAGGGTCGCACGGAACTGGGTGCCTCAGATGCGATGATCCTGCCCGATGCCAGTGGCAGTCGGCTGATCGTCACCGCGGATAAGAACCAGTTGCCGTTGATTGACGGGATCGTCACTGCTCTTGATGAGAAGACAGCCAAGTCTGAACGAAAGATGGTCGTTTACTCGCTCGAAAACGGGTCGGCCGTCTCGATCACCAGTGTGATTGCCAACGTGTTTGACTTCGAGCTTGCCAAGGATGACGCGGCTTTGAAGCTGAGCGTAACTGCCTCAGCTGACGACAGGTCGTTGGTTGTGTCCGGTCAACCGGAGGACTTGGCCAAGGTGGGTGAGTTGGTGAAGACACTGGATGCCCCGACTTTCAAGGGAGAGGTCGAAGTACGTTCATATCGCTTGACCAAGGGGCGAGTTGGGGATCTGGCCGAGGCGCTGAACAAGCTGTTCCAGCGACCGGATGGTCTGCCCAGTGGGGCAATTCAGCCCAAGTTTGAGGCGGACGAAGACACCAAGCACCTTCTTGTTGCCGCTACCGTCGACCAGTTCGAACGGATTGAAAAATTGATCGAGGATTTTCAGGCCTCGGCAGTGGTAACACACGCGATTAAAACCTTTCGACTGGTTAACGGAGACCCAGAGGAGACAGCCAAGATTTTGCGCGAAATGCTCGACGCTGAGACAAGCTCCTCGAGCAGCAGCTCTTCCCGAAGCAGCAGCTCTTCCCGAAGCAGCAGTTATTATCGCTATCGTTATGGACGTAGTTCAACGCAGAATGACAAGGTGCGCATAACTGTTGCGCCCGCTATCAATGCTGTAATTGTGCAGGGATCACCGTTGCAGTTGGGCTTGGCTGAGGATCTGGTAAAAACCTTGGAGTCGTTGGAGCGCCCCGGAGAGTCGGTTATGGAGGTGGTTCAACTCGAAAAGGCTGAGGCCGTCTCGGTGGCTGATGCTGTCAACCGAGCCTTAAGAGGCATAGACGATCGACGTAGCAGCAGTTCATCCCGTAGCAGTAGTTCATCGCGTAGCAGCAGTCGAACAAGCGGCAATGAAAAGGAACCTGACGTGACGGTAACAGCTGAGGTAAACTCCAATAGTTTGCTTATAGTAGGGCCAGTAGACTCGGTCAAGACCGTGACCCAACTTGTACGTCAACTGGATATCAAAGGGGAAAGCGAAGGCGGCGTCGATATTCGCGTTTACAAACTAGAGAACGGCAAAGTTAAAGAGGTTAGCCAAACACTGGAGGACATGATTGAGAGGGTGCTGATGCTTATGCCCGGTGATGAAAGGGATCGGACACGCCGTCGGTATTCCGTTCGAGTCTGGTCTCATGAGGAGACGAACACCCTTTTTGTCCTCGTTCCACCTCGACAGTTCCCACTAGTGGAGCAATTGCTTCCCATGCTCGACCAAAAGACCGAGGAGGCAAAGCAGCAGGGCGAGGTCAAGTTCTACACACTAAAACATGCCGTGGCCCGCGATTTGGGAGAGGTGGTGGAGGAAATTGTAGACCGCGTGGCAACGCTTGCCCCAGGGACGGAGGCAGAACGCCGCGCCCGACGGTTTTCCGTTCGGTTCTGGTCTCACGATGAGAGCAACACGCTGCTTACGTTGGTGCCTCCAGAGCAGGTTGAATTGGCGGAAAAATTGATAATGATGCTCGATACCCCCAGGAGCGAGGAGGAAGGCGCCGGAGAAATAAAATTCTACCCGCTAAAATTTGGTGAAGCAGAAGCCATTAGCTCCATGCTTGAAAAAATGGTTGAGCAGGTTGTGAACATCAAGCCTATCCCGGGGGGAAAACGGAGGGACCTGGAGGAGGCTGTGAACATCTGGCCTGATGAACGATCCAACAGCCTTTTTGTCATGGTGCCACCTAGCCAACTGCCGCTGGTGGAGCAGCTGCTGACTCTTTTGGATAAAAAGCCAGAAAGAGAGAAGCGAAACATACATTATGTCATGCTTGAAAATGCTGATGCCGATACCGTGGCAAATCAGATAAAGGCGTTGTTCATTGAAGAGGACAAGGTCGATCAGCCATTCATTGAGGCCGATTTTTTCATGAACAGCATCACCATCATTGCGACCGAGGAGCAGATTGCCGAGATGAGTGATACGATTACACAGCTCGACGAGGCAGCGATGGATAACACCTTGCAGCTCAGGGTTATCTCCTCGGAAGGTGTGCCCGCCAAGGATCTGGCGGAGATGTTGACCGGTCTCTACTCGAACTTGTCCGGCGTTGATATTCGACTGGTTGAGGAGTTGCCGGAAGCAAACCCACAGACAGAGCCGCTTCCTAAGCCTGAAGAAAACCAAGAGAAGAAAGTCACCGAAAAGGAGGAAATCGTCTACATTGCCGTTGATGAAAAAATCAATGCCGTTTTAGCCTCCGGTAAAGCCAACGAGCTCGACCGGATTTCACGACTTATAGATGATTTGACCATCACCATCCTGGATAGTGAAGCCGAGTTTAGGCGATTTCAGTTGAAGGAGGCTGATCCGGAGGGTTTGGCCAAGGCGTTGCTTGATATCTATGCTCGGCCGGAAAAAACCGTGGTGGAGGATGGGAAACCCAAAAAGGTACCGCAACCACCAAAGATTGTGGCTGTAGCTGATCCGCGCACCCGATCTGTCATTGTCCGGGCGGAACCGCTCGACTTTGAATTTATCACAGAGATCATCAAAGAATTGGACACTGTCGGATCGACACAGGTTGAGATGCGTTTCTTTGTGTTACGAAATGCCAAGCCTGAAGAAGCCATCACGCACCTTGAGGATTTCTTCAAAGAGTTAAAGGAAGTGCGTCCCGGCGAACCGCTTCAGGCCAAACCGGACAAACGAACCAAGTCACTCGTGGTGGTGGCAAGACCGGAGATGCTCGAAAAAATCGGAGATGTCATTGAACGGCTCGACGTGCCTCCCGAGTTTGCCGTTGCTGAGGTGCTGATAGTTGAATTGCGGAAGTCCAATGCGGAGAACGTTTCAGTAGTACTGCAGGACATGATGCGTCCCGATTCCAAGGGAAACCTGACCGATGAGGCCCAGGCGATGGTTGAGCAGGTGCAGAAGCTCAACATCACCAACAGTGATGGGCAACTCGTCCAACTCGATTTAACCAAGCCCATAAAGGTGTTCGGCGAATCGGGCGACGGCATCAATCGACTCATCATCACATCCACTACGGACAACATGGTGGCGTTAAAGGAATTGGTGAGGATGATGGATACCGTCTCCGTGATCGACGGAGTGGCCATTCGCATGGTGACCTTGGTAAATGCCGAAGCAGACAATGTTCGAGACACGCTTGACGGTATCTTTTCGCAAAGCCAAGCGCTTGGCCAAGGGCGAGGTGGCAAGGCGGAGCCGGAGGGTAGTGGGGGACGCGCATTGGTGAATCAGATCAACTTTGGCGCCGATGACCGAACCAACAGTATCATCATGAGTGGTCATCCTGATTCGGTAGACTTGGCGGAGCGCCTGATAGCAGATCTCGACAAGGACGTGGAGAACTTTGTGACCGACGTGAAGGTTTATCGCCTAAAACATGCGTCTACCGACCAGATTGTGCCTATGCTGCAGTCGGTCTTTAATGAAAACTCCAACGAGCCCTCGATTGAGGGAATCAGTCGGCAGGTGACTCGTTTACGGCTGCATTTTCAGGTTGAAAACATCAAAGTTTCGGAGGCGCCAGTCAGACGGGAGGCTCTGACGATTCAGGGGGATGACTCCTCCAACACAATTATTGTAGCTGCGCGCTCCGATCTTCTTCCCTTGATTGAGGATGTGATAAAGACATTGGATATCCCCGCAGCGGGAGGCATGGAGTCAATCCGGATTTATCCCCTTGAGCATGCCAATGCAGTCACGATAGAGAACGTTATCGAAAATCTTTTTGAAGGACCATCGAGAGGGCGAGTGCGGACCGAGGATCGGCCAAATATTGTGGTGGATTCCCGAACCAACGCCCTGATCATTGCTGCCTCTCAAAAGACGTTGGCCATCGTCGACAGCTTGATCATGCGTTTGGATCAGAAATCAGAAACCCTCGGAATTTTGATTGATGTATTGCCGCTTAAACATAATGACGCTTCTCAGGTTGCCGGCATGATTAACGATGTGTTTAGTGCGCGCCGGCGCAATATCCAATTACCGGGGCAAACGACCCAGCCACAGGAACGCGTTAATGTTGAGGCAGATGGTTTGACCAACTCGCTCATTATCACTGCCAGCAAAGAAAATGTCGGATTAATTCGTGAGTTAGTCGCAAAGGTGGACTTGGAACCCACGGCTGAAACAAGTCAATTAACGATTGTTCCGCTTGAGTACGCCGATGCACAGCGAGCGGCAGCCATGTTGCGATCCCTGATAAAACAAGGTTTATACCGCCCGGGTATCACGCGCTCAGGACCAGCTCGTGCCAGTCGCGAGAGTATCGCCATCTCTGTGGATCATGCCACAAACACGCTGATCGTTTCCGCCAGCCCGGAAAATCTCGCCGTGGTGCGTGAGGTGGTGACTCAGATCGATACAAAGAATTATGCCAAGACTGGATCATTGAAGATTTATGAGTTAAAGCATGCATCGGCGCCACGCCTTGCTACAACGATTGAGTCATTTTTTAAATCCAAGCGGTTAGCTGAAGCTTCATTGGGTGAACCGGATGCAATTGTCCCCATCACTGTCACTCCGGATGAACGAACCAACTCGCTGTTGGTCACCGGCGGAAAAGAGAGCTTTGCGATCATAGATGAATTACTCGGCAAACTCGATGCAGATGCCGTTGTGGCGCAGAACAAGTTCGAAGTGTTCCCGTTGAAAAACGGCTCGGCGGCTAAGTTAAAGACGATGCTTGATCGCCTGTTCACCGGCCGCACAACACCTCCGGGCGGCCAAACCCCACAATCGGTGACGATCATCGCCGACCCGATCTCAAACTCTCTGATTGTCGGCGCGGCGACCGAAGATTTGCCAATGGTTAGAGACCTGGTCGAGCGGCTGGATGCAGAGCAAACCAGTCCAAACATCAATGTGGCAGTATTCCCGTTGTCTAAGGCCAACGCGACAAGCGTATCGCAGATTATCCAGAATCTGTACCGAGATACAGGCACCACGGTCGGCCCGTCGGTTGCAATCAACGTGGACGACCGGATTAACGCGTTGGTGGTTTCTGCGGGCGAGAACGATCTCAAGCGCATCGAGGAATTGGCCAATCAGTTGGATACAGATGAGATCAAGAGGGTCTCCGAGATTAGGGTGTTCGGATTGAAGCACGCCAGTGCGACAGGACTTGCACTGCTGTTGAACACGGCGCTTAACACCAAGCCGGAGAGCTTGACATCGCAGAGCACGGACAGACAGGAGTTGCTCCAGTTCATCACCCGAACCAATGAGGAAAACGAATTGATTACCACCGGCCTCAAGGAAGGGGTATTAATAACACCTGATCCACGTACCAACTCTCTGGTTGTCTCTGCACCCGTAGACAATATGCCCCTTATTGAGCAAATCATCGCTAAACTAGATTCTAGTTCACCACAGATTGCTCAGATTAAGGTTTTTCAGCTAACCAATGCCGATGCCCGTCAGATGTCTGAGGTGTTATCCAACTTGTTCCAGTTGCAGGCCGCGGGAGGGCAGACCAACACCCGATCTATCCGTTACACGTTGGTGATGCCCACCACAGGTGGCGAGGCGAATGCAGATGGCGAACCAACCATTGGTACCGCTGAACAGAACGCATTGACTGTAACGGTCGATGTCCGAACCAATAGTCTACTTGTTGGAGGATCGCAGCATTACGTTGCATTATCTAGCCAGATCATCCAGGAACTGGACTCCAGTCCGGCACAAGAGAGGATCACCAAGGTTTATCGCCTCAAGAACTCTCAGGCAGAAATTCTTGCCGAAGCGTTGCAGGCATTCTTGGATCAGGCGAAGCAGAGAGTGACTTCGGTGTTGGGCACCGAAGCCGTGGGCACCGCCCAGCGCTTACTGGATGAGGAGGTGGCGATCGTAGCCGAACCTAATAGTAACGCGTTGTTGGTTTCAGCCAGTCCTCGTTATTTCGATCAAGTTCAGACGATGATCGAAGAATTGGACCAACCGCAGAAACAGGTTTTAATTCAGGTTCTACTGGCTGAAGTTACATTGGATGGGAGTACGGAATGGGGTATGCAATGGGCGTCGGATGTAAACTTGCAAGGGAAGAGTCTTCCCGGAGATTCAGCAAATATCAATTCGCGTTTTGGTTTGGACCCCTCATCTGCCGGCTTGGGTGGGCTGACAGCAACCCTGACTGGAGACAACTGGGGATTCATCCTCAGAGCCATGCAGAGTGATGGCCGTTTGGAAATCCTGAGCCGTCCACAGATTTTGGCGGTAGATAATATGTTGGCAAATATTGATGTGGGGCAACGAGTTCCGGTTGTTACAGGTAGCCGCGTCACAGAGAGGGGGGATTCAATAAATACATTTGAATATGAGAATGTCGGAATACAGTTATCAGTGACTCCCCGCATCAATCCCGAAGGGATCGTGAAGATGGATGTGTCACCAACAATCAGCTCGTTATCATCATCGAGCGTAGCGGTTTCATCTGGATTCACAGTTCCCATTATTAATAGTCGAAGTGCCACCACCACTGTGAGTGTTCAGGATGGACAAACAGTTGTGATCGGAGGGTTGATTAGCACTGAAGACGACGAGCGAGTCACAAAAATCCCATGGCTAGGTGATATCCCATACATCGGAGCTGCCTTTAAACGGACAAAGAAAACACGGGTGCGAAGTGAACTGCTGATTATTTTGACACCTCATGTCATTAAAGAACCAGGTGATGCCGAAAAGTTCAGCCGTGAGAATATTGATAGTTCCAATATCTTCGAACAGTTCAAAGCCTCTGAAACCCAGCGGAACAAAACTCAACAACGTATTCTGGAAAGCATCAAGCCGAAAGCACGGGAGGAAAAAGTGATCGAAGTTCCTCAACCAAGCAATGCAAAGGAGCTTTTGCCGTCAAAAATATAATGTCCTGTGACGGGAGATATAAACCGTCTGTTTCTGTTTTTTCAGGATTGGTTATTTGCCTGTTATGGATCGGTATTACCGGAGTCGGGTGTCAGACAGATGGGCTTGATGTCAACCGGGGAATCAGGGCATTTAATTCAGGAAAGAAGGCAGTAGATTCCATCCGGCTTTTTACTTCCACGGCTCTGTTCAACCTAGATGGTGAATCCCATTCCAATGGGTTTAGTGCCCGTGTTTTCGCTGTTCACAATAGCATTCCTAAGCCCATTCAAATAGTAGAGGGGACATTGGAAATTATAATTTATGATGGAGATGCAAGCCGGGACCAATCGATCAAACCTCGTCAGGTTTGGTCGTTTTCTCGAACGGATCTTCCCCGCTATTTGCGCGAGACCAGCATTGGCTTCGGTTACGATTTCATACTCAAAATTGATAGATCTAAACCATTGCCTGGTAAGGTGTCCATTGGAGCAAAATACACACCTACCAACGGGAATTCGATTTTCGCTAAACCGGTGAGCATCGCCATCGAGCTTTGAGGCTTCATCAAGATTTGCTTGGCCATAAGAGATACCAATTGCCAAAGTTTTACCTCTTCCACAGTTCGCGGTTACTGTAGACTGACTAGTTTATGGATGGAGGATTTGAGTTTTCCAGTAGTATCCACTTAATTGTACGAGCAAACTTGCCAAGTGAATGTGTAAGCTTGCGATTTTAGACCAATCAGTTTGAATACCGTTTTGACAGGAATGATGGTTGATTTTGCATTGACCAAGCGCAGGGAATGAGCAGTTATCAAAAGGTTTTAGTAGAGAAAGGGTTGGTATCCGTGGAGGATATTGATGCCGCAGATCGCCTGCACGAAGAGAAGGGTATTCGATTGGATCGAGCGCTGATCCAAAATGGAGCGATTACTGAGCGAGCATTTCTTGAGGTAATGGGGGAACGGCTTGGTTTCGACGTGATCGACCTGCCCAGTATGGCCATTGAGCCTGATGCCATCCAGACACTTCCGTCGCGTTTTGTTTATCGCAATCATCTTGCCCCCATTGCGCGAGAAAACAGCACACTTAAAGTGGCCACCAGTGATCCGTTCAACCTTTATGTGTTCGATGAGATCAAGTTGTTGACTGGGATGGAAGTACTGCCAGTGCTTGCCCCATGTGACGAAATCGACAAGATCATCAAGGATCACTACGGCGTAGGTGGTGACACGATTGAGGAGATGGCGGGTGAGGATGATCTCTCTCTCGTCAGCTCGGAGGATGACAGCCAAGATCTCTTGCAAATGGCGCAGGAGGCCAGTGTCATCAAGTTGGTCAATGAGATTATCCTTGAGGCGATCAACGAGAGAGCAAGCGACATCCACATCGAGCCATATGAACGGACACTCTCCATTCGCTACCGCATCGACGGTGTCTTGCAGGAGGCTGCTGTCCCTCCTCAGATTAACCAATTCAAGGCCGCAATCATTAGTCGCATCAAAATTCTTTCGAATATGAATATTGCCGAGCGGCGGCTACCACAAGACGGTCGAATCAAGTTTACGGTAGGAAACCGGCAGGTGGATGTGCGTGTGAGTGTGATCCCAATGATTTTTGGTGAAGGTGTCGTAATGCGACTCCTTGACAAGGCGACTGTCCTTTTCACTCTACCGGAGTTGGGACTGGACGGGGAAACGTTCGATCAATTTCAGACGCTCATCGTCAAGCCGCACGGCATTCTGCTCGTCACCGGCCCGACCGGCAGCGGTAAAACGACCACGCTTTACGCCGCACTCAATGCCATTGTTGGGTCGGAGAAGAAAGTGATTACCACGGAAGATCCGGTGGAGTACAACCTTGATGGAGTGAACCAAATACCAGTCGATCACAAGGTTGGCATGTCATTCGCCATGGGCCTTCGCGCCATTTTGCGTCATGATCCAGATGTGGTAATGATTGGCGAAATCAGGGATCTTGAGACTGCTCAAGCGGCCACCCAGGCTTCTCTGACAGGTCACTTGGTTTTATCAACATTACATACCAATGACGCGGCTTCGGCAGCGACTCGGTTGATCGACATGGGCATCGAGCCGTTTCTTGTCAGCAGTACTCTCAGCGGAGTGATGGCGCAACGCCTGGTACGCATGATTTGCCCCGACTGCAAAACTGAGTTGAACCCCCGTGACGTCAAGCTTCCCAAGGCTGCCAATTTTTCGAAGGGCGACAAGCTGTTTCATGGCAGCGGTTGTCGCGAATGTCGGAATAGTGGGTATCGTGGTCGTACGGGCCTTTACGAATTAATGATAATGAATGAGGAGTTAGGAGAGAAAATCATCCAGCGGGTTGCATCCAGTGAGTTGGTGCGGATTGGATGTGCAAATGGTATGCGTTTACTCAGCGAAGATGGATGGCTCAAGGTAAAGAAAGGGAATACCACTCTCGCGGAAGTCATGCGCGTGACCGCGGTATAGCCTAATTGTCATGCCCAAGTTTCAATATACGGCAAGAAACTTAAGCGGTGGAAAAGTCGCCGGTCTTATTGAGGCGGATGCAGCAGGGGCTGCTATCCAGTTACTGGAGCGGAGGGAGCTTTATCCCATCGATATCTGGAACACCGAGGACAAAGGCAACAATAAATCATTTCGTGGCCGCATCTCGAACCGGGACCTTAGCGTTATGTATGGGCAGTTATCTGATTTGCTTGGCTCCGGCGTACCGCTGCTGCGAGCACTCAAGTCGATTCGCAAGTCCACAGTTAATAAACGTCTTGCAGGTGTGTTGGGTGATATTCACAACTCAGTGGAGGACGGTAAGTCGCTCTACGAATCGATGGCTGAGCACCATAATATTTTTCCGGAGCTGCATACCGTAATGGTGCAAGCCGGCGAGCGTGCTAGCTTCATTGGAGAAGTATTCGAAAGCCTGTCTGTTTTCCTCGAGCGGCTCGACGAACTACGGGGCAAAGTACTCGGAGCACTCATCTATCCGGTTATGCTCGTAATGCTGGGCGGCACGGTGATGGTAGGTGCGCTGGTTTTGTTTGTGCCTAAGTTCGAACCAATGCTTGCAGGGATTGAAAAGCCAATGCCGACTGAAGTTATCTTCTTTCTCAGTGACAGCATCCGAAACTATTGGATGATTATTGCGGCCGCCATTGGAGGGATGATCGCGTTCTTTTGGAGCGCCCTACAGAGCCAGTCAAGTAAGCAAGCAATGGAGCGGTGGCGACTCAAGATCCCAGTTGCCGGCACAGCAATGCGTATGGTCGCGATCACCCGGTTTTGCCGAATCCTCGGCACGATGCTGGCCAACGGCGTGCCGATCCTACAAGCGTTGGCCATCAGTCGCGATGCTACCGGCTCAGCACTACTAGGGGAGAATATCAACGATGCCATCAAAAACGTCCGCGCCGGCGAGTCACTCATCGAGCCACTTAAGGCTGGTGGCCTTTTCCCTGAGCAGGTGCTTGCGATGATTTCCGTTGCCGAGGAGTCGAACCAGTTACAAAAAGTGTTGCTCCATATTGCTGACTCAGTGGAGCGCCGCACCAACCAACAGGTGGATCAGGCCGTACGACTAATTGAACCGGTAATCCTCTGTATGGTCGCCGCCGGCATAGGCTTCCTTGCTCTCGGCCTGCTACTGCCAATTTTTACCATGGCTAGTTCGCTTGGTCAGGGTTAAACATGCTTATTAAACCCAAATAAATTAAGGCCACAAGGTTGACTTTTGCTCCATAAAAGTTGATGTTTCGCTTTCAGGGGAGCTATACACATCGCAGTAAATAAGAAAGAGTATGCTCCGAAAATTGGGACAACGAGTTGGTTTTTTGAATGCTTCCACTCGATAGACGTCCATTATTGGCTGTAGATTTAAAATACGATTTTACCTAGAAAAACAACAATGAAATTGAAAACCATCCCACATAAGGCGCGCTTGGCCGCATTTACCCTCATTGAAATCCTTTTGGTCATTGTCATTATCCTGCTGTTAGCTGGATCAATCGTGGCGTTCGTCATCCCACAACAGGAAGGTGCCGAAAAAAACACCACACGGATGCTGGTCAATAACGTCAAGGGTTCACTCGACAATTATCGCCTTAATATCGGCCACTATCCCACCGAGGAAGAAGGCGGCCTCATGGGGCTGGTTAAAAAGCCGGAGTTCGAGAATGAGAAACTAGGCGGCAAGTGGCAGGGACCCTACGTCAAGGCAGGCACCACATTCATGGATGCTTGGTCTAATTTATTGGTTTATGAGCCAGCGGATCCAGAGTTCAGACAAGCTGGCGATCTGCCATACCGCCTTTACTCCAAGGGGCCAGATGGAGTGGAAGAAACCGATGATGACATCGGTGACAAGGAAGTGCAGGAGGAGGTTGATAGTCTTGAGGAATTGAGCGAAGCAGCAAACCCGGTCACGACGGGGGATGAATAACCGGCCCCAGTTCGCCGGCATTTCCAACAACGGATTCACGTTATTGGAACTTTTGTTGGTGCTGGTTTTGCTGCTGCTTTTGTTTGGCGCCGCGGTTTTTGAGTTCAACTCAATGGGCCGTGGTGTTTCGCTTTCTGAGGGAGCCGACCGGATGGAATCTCTTTTTCGTTTTGCTCGCAGCGAATCGGAACGTACCGGCAGGAAGATTCGAATCCGGTTTGCTACAAAGGATGCGATTCAGTCTTCTAAAATGAATCTCTCAAATCCAGATGGAGGCAATGCGCCACTGCAACTGTCATTATCTTTTGGCCCCATAGGCCCAATCGCCGAATGGCAGCCAAATCCGCTCGAGCAACCTGGGGTTTTTGCCCAACTCCCAAACAGCGTCCATTTCACCGATGGCGTGGATAGCCTCGTGATGGTTGAGTCGGTTAATTTGACCGACTTGGATTCCCAGCTAGCCTTACAGCTTTCCGCCAATGCAACGCTACCGGACAGCCAATCCACCGCCGTCTTTCAGCTGGATGCACCACCCGTTATTCACTTTTACCCAGACGGATCCTGCGACTCAGCCAAGGTACAGTTAGCTGACCGCAACACCGACAATCCTAACAAGGAAATCATTGAGTTGATCGGCCTAACTGGCTCGGTTCGCCGCGAAATCATTGAGGTCACCCCCGACCTGTCACCCGTTTTGGAAACCAACGAGGTGGCTCAACTGGTTAGGGCACCTGGAAAAGCACAACCCAATCCGTGATCCGTTCTAGCCTCAACTCCGGGCGCTTATCCAGCGGAGCCATTCTATTTGAGGTCGTCCTTGCGCTAGCCTTGTTTGTCTTTGCGGCAGCAGTAATTTCCGGCGGATTTAGCACTGCGCTAAAGAGTGTCGATCGTATGCGCGCAGAGCTAGATGCCTCAAACTTGGCCATCTCGACGCTGGCAGAGATAGAGCTTAGCCTCAAGCCTATGATTACCTCCCCTCCGGCTGAATTCGAACCACCTATGGAGAGATGGACCTGGCAGGTGGAAGTCACCGATCCAAGTGAGGATCTTGACATGAGTGGCGGCTTGACGTTGGTCGAGGTGATCGTCCGAAACGAGGAACAAGAACGGGAAACAAGGTTAGCTCGAATGATGCGTGCATCAATGCCGACCGCTGCATGGCCGGACTAACTTGATAACTACTCTAACAGTATCGCCCCTGGCCAAGCGGCACAGATTTGCCGCTGCCTTTACTATTCTGGAGGTCATGCTGGCCATTGTGATCACCACGGGATTGCTGGCCACAGCAATGTATTACTACCAACAAACGGCCCGATTTCGTAATGACTTACTGGAGGAAACCGAGCGAATCAGCAGTGCGCGACTGATCCTCGATCGGTTGAGTGCTGAACTCCGGTGTTCGTTACACCACCCTGCTCACCGTATAGGCTTCAAGGGCGGTAACGACTGGATCGAGTTCCTGAAAACAAGCGTCCCCAGCCGAGCCAGTTGGCGAATACAAGCCGACTCAGATCCTCTGCCTTATCCTGAGACCGGCTATAGGCTTGTCCGGTATGAACTGCTTAAAAAGCCCATACTTGAAGGCCCGCTGGATAACGAAGCAAACCAGAAAATGGTCGAGCGTAATACATCGCAGAGTGCCGAGCCAGGTGTAACCGACGAAGCACTGGCTTCGCTGATGCAGGGCGACTCCATTAACCGAACCGAGCGGCGTCTGCTAACAGCTAAAGCATCAACCAATAGTATCGTCGAAGTGCGGATAAATCCGCTCATCATCACCGAGCGTTTGAAATACCTGAAATTTCGTTATCTAAATGGCGGTGCCTGGATGGATACGTGGCCCGGGCCGCAACTACCACTTGGAGTCGAGGTTAGCCTTGGTATTGAACCATTGACATCAACAAACCTATTCGAGGAATACACCAATCACGTGTTCCGCCGTATCATCCGAATCC
>Ga0315322_10002352_pt1 | contig 14629 bp, 12 predicted proteins | sample M110021515metaG_FD_203461 | JGI IMG/M metagenome (GOLD analysis project Ga0315322, IMG submission 203461) | Ammonia-oxidizing marine archaeal communities from Monterey Bay, California, United States - M1 100m 21515 | ecosystem: Environmental > Aquatic > Marine > Intertidal zone | place: USA...
ACCAGTATTCTTCTAATATTTTTTTTCTAGCAAGTTGACAAAAATCTGTAATTCTGTAATCCCTATCTTTCCATGAATTTAATCCTGTTGTCATTATTTGATCTTCTTTACATTGTTTAGCAAAAATGTCAAAAATTTTGGGATTATGAATAAATTGATCAGTTTTTGTTTTTAAAATTACATCTGCATGCATATTTTTTAGACCTTCGGTATTACCTTTTATTTGAAAATTAATATTTGATTCATGTGGAAAAGTTTTTTCAGGTTTTTCTAATTGAATGATATTACATTCAATATCTTTAATATCTTCATCAATCCACGTGGACAAAAGTATTTCTGCATCTGAAAAAATTTCTGTAAATTCATTAATAATATTAGGAGTCCATTTTGTAATACCACCCTGAATTAAAATTCCTATTTTCATACTGTGTAATAAAATTACGTGCAAATAAATTTTATTCTCAAGTAATTAACACTCAATAATTTTTGTTAAATTATTAATTTTTTTAATTTGTTCCTTCATTTCATTTTTGTATGGTGAATTAAACAAAATAACAGTAGGAGATTTTTCTGTAGTTAGAATTTCAAACGGTTTACAAATGCATTCTGTTCCATATAGCCGTAAATTATGTTTTGATATTGAATTATCTAATGAAAAAGTAACAATGTTTTTAATTTTATCAGATATTAAAATAGGATATTGTGAAATATGGCTTGACCCAACAATCATTGCATTTTCAATACATTGATTTGAAATTTTTTCTTCTAAACTTTTAATAGAATTCTTTATTGAACTTGCCCATTGTGAAATATTAATAGTATTTTCATAGTTAAAATCATTTTTATTATTAATATTATTAATTCTCAAAAATACTGAATGATTTTTAAAAAATTCAAATTTTAAATTTAAATTATTCCTATTACAAATTTTATTTATTTGTTTGATAGATGGATAAATTTGATGTTCTGCAGTTATTCCATTCCAAAATTTATTATTTATCCAGAATTCAAAATTTGGTAAACTAAGAAAAATTTCACCAGTATCATCTAATAATTCTGTACATTTTTGTAAAAATTTTTCAGGATCTGTTGAATGTTCAAATACATGTGATGCAACAATTCTATTAAATTTCTCATTTAGTTTAATCTCAGGAAATCTAGATTTGATATATTTTTCATTTTCTTTTAATGTAAATGGAACATGATTAAACATGTCAACAAATATTGTATTTTTTCTAGATACAGGGTTTGTTGATGGACCAATTTCTAATGTCTTTATATTTTTCTTTGAATCAATAAATTTAGAAAACATTCTATGATGTTCATCCCATATTTTTCCAACTGCTTCAGAATGAACGTCGGAATATCCTACTTCGCTTAAATTAGCATCTGTAAAAATTAATTCACATGCAGTACATTGAAAAACATTGAAAGAAATTAATTTATCATAACTGCTTTCTTGTGTAGTACATCCTAAAACCAATGGTGCATTTACAATATTAAATTTTTTAATAACATTTTCATTTTTACAGAAAAAACATAATTTTTTTACTTCTAATTCTAGAATATTAATTTCCATAATCTAAATTAATTTTAAACACTTCATATATCTTACATGATTTTCATCTAATTTATTTTTAAGATAATTTTGTAAATTATTTTTTTCATCTGATTCATTTAACTTATCTAACATATTACGAATCTTGGCATCAGACAGAACATAATGGCCTGAAATTATTGATTTTTCTATATTAGTTATTTGTGAACCTGGAATTATCCATTTTTTCCATTTATTTGATTGAAAAGAAATTTCAAGAAACTGTTTTTTTTCATTATTCAAATTATTATTTTCTAACCATTCTAATATTGACCGCGTTTCAATTACTCCAAATTCGGGTGCAACGTTAATTGCATGTATTCCTATCTCAGTATGAAATCTAAGTGATTTTTCAGATATATAATCTGCATTATGTTCCTTGATCATAATATTTTTTTCGTTGCATAATTTTATGATTTTTTTAAGATTTTTTTCATCATGACTTCTATTTCCATTAACAATTTCCTCAAAAACTCCAATATTTCTTGTTTCCATAACATAATTTCCGGTTCTAATTACAAGGAATAAGGGTAATGGGATTTTCTTTGTATTACAAAAATTTTCTATATTTAAAATTGCAAATTTAACATCTTCATAACTATGGATTCCTCCATCTTCCCTACCTATACTTATTTCAACAAAGATCTCTTTTTGATATTTTTTTGCAGTAGAATAACAAAAATCATAAAGTTCATGAATTATTGGTAACATTTCTTCAATGTTACATGTTCCACCTAAAAATTCACTTGGATCTATGTGTATAATCTTAAAATTTGATTTAATATCTACCAAAAAAGATTTCTTTGCATTTTCCATGCTTTTTTCAAATTCAATTCCTTGTTCATCTTTACCTTGAAATGGACCACCATGATCTCTGCATAAAATAATATTTCCCTTAACATCATTTTTTTCTACATATTTAGCAAATTCCTCTGTTGACCAATTATTGACGTAACCGCCTCCAAATTCTTTACATTCTATTTGTCGTCTACTAGCAATCATCATAATTGGTACATCATATTCATTTGATACATTTATTGTAGAATCAACACAGTTTTTACTCATAGGGCCAATTCCCAATAGAGTACATTTTTGTGTGTCACGTAAATTTTTTATTAATTTTATACGGTCCATTCTCCCGACATTTTTAAATTTGAGTCTGGTAATTTATCTGAATCATAGGGCTCAAAGAATTTTTCTAAAATATGTAAACATGCTTCTGCAACTGCTCGATCACCCCCATTACGTTCTGTTACATAATTTGCATATTTTTTTGCAATTTTATCTGCATTTGCAGGTGCAATTGCATAGCCTACTTTTTGAAAAACATAATGATCAAAAATTCCATCTCCCATATAGATGACATCAGATAAATTATAATTTTCTGAAATCCATTGAATTCTATTTACCGTACTTACCAGATCCAAAGGAAATTTCATATCATCAACAATTCTTTTTTTAGAAATATCAAAACCATTCTTATCTCCAGTCACAAACTTTATTTCTATAAATTTTTTTAGAAGCGATAATCCATCATGATCATCAGGTCCAAAAATTTTCATTATTTTACCTTCTTTAGTATATGCAAACTGACCATTTGTCATCACACCGTCAACATCAATCAAAAAAATCTTGGGAGTAATACTAATTTCTGGTGCCATAGTTAATTTCCTCTATACAGGTTTATAATAATAGGTCTGATAAACATATAGAAATATTTTAGTAAAGAGCTGCTATGTTACAATTTAGTTTATGAAAATATGCATTCTTGCTGCTGGAAAAGGAACTAGAATGGGAGAATATGGGGAAAAAATTAACAAATCTCTATTGCCAATTAGGAATAAGGCAATTATCAGCCATATCATAGATTCATTTCAAGATTCAGATGAATTTGTTATAGCTCTAGGGTATCTTGGTCATCAAGTAAAGGAATATCTTTCGATGGCCCATCCAAAAAGAAAATTTCAATATGTTGATGTTAAAAATTTTGAGAATGAAGGTAGTGGTCCGGGTTTATCATTATTATATTGTAAAGATTACTTAAATGAGCCATTTTACTATATGCCTTGTGATTGTATATTACATACAAATCTAGATAATTTACCACAAAAAAATTGGATTGGTACCACAAAAGTATCTCATGATGAATCAAATTCATACTGTAATCTAAAAGTAGAAAACGGTTTAGTTCATGAAATTAGAGACAAACAGACATGCAATTCAGATTATGTTGCATTTTCTGCGCCATTATTTGTCAAAGATCATGAAATATTTTGGGAAGGTCTAAAAAATAATAAAAAAATTAAGAATGAGCATCAAATTTCTAATGGAATTATTTCTTTATTTCAAAAATCAACACTAACTGCAGTTGATATCAAATGGGAGGATATTGGTGATTTAAAAAAATATCAAAAAATATTATCAGAATCTGAAAATTTTGATTTCTCAAAACCTAATGAATTTATTTATTTTATCAATAATACAGTAATAAAATTCTCTACAGAATCTGAAAATATTTTACAGTTAATATCAAAATTAAAAATACATTCAAATATTTTTCCTAAAATTAAATCATCTGGAAAAAATTTTTTTTGTTATGATTATTTTAAAGGTGATGTTTTTTATAATTTAAGTGACATATCTAAATTTGAATCACTTTTAAATTGGTTAGAAAAAAATTTATGGTATTCAGTAAATATTGATAAGAAAAAAATGAATAATTTATGTAAAAAATTTTATTATGAAAAAACAATAAAACGAATAAATAATTTTAAAGAAAAAAATAAAAATTATGAATTACCTTCATCAGTAAATGGGAATGACATTCATTCATTGGATCAAATAATAGACAAAATATCATGGGATGAACTCTTTGATGGTATCCCATGTTTCATTCACGGTGATCTTAATTTTGGAAATATTTTATATAATGAAAATGAATTCTGCTTAATTGATTGTAGACCTAATTTTTCAGGATTTATAGAATTTGGTGATCTATATTATGACTTAGCAAAACTTTATGCCGGATTACTTATAAATTTTCAAGATATACGAGATAATAATTTTGAATATATTGAATCTAATAATAATGCTGAAGTACATCTGAAAAAATGGGAATTAAGAGATTCATTAATTAAAAAAATTGAAGCCTATGTAATTTCAAAAAATCTTGATTTAAAACGAATTAAAATCCTGGCAGGCATCACATTTCTCAATATGGCGCCCCTTCATAATTCACCATTTGACAGATTATTGATGGCATTTGGTTCTAAACTCATTAATGATCAAGTCTTCACAAATAATAATACCACCTAAATATTCAGATAATCATTGAGTGAAAAAAAAGATTTCATAAAAATTACAGATATAGATCATGCTAAAACAATTAGCAAACCATGGGGATATGAAAGATGGATTGCAGATGGTGCACCAGATTTCAAATATGCTTTAAAAGAAATCATGATTCGAAAATCATTTCAATCTAGTATTCAGTTTCATGAATTTAAACATGAAACAACATATGTTCAGTCTGGAAATGGATACTTACATTATAATGAGAATCCTATTGATATCAAAAAATTTAATGAACAAGGATATTCCAATAAAGAAATACAAGATTTTATTCAAAAAATGAAAAAAATTGAAATTAATTCAGGTAAAATTTATCATATTAGACCAGGAATAATTCACAGAGTAGAGGCAATTACAGATCTTGCTTTTATTGAATCATCAACTATTGAACTTGATGATGTTATTAGAATAAATGATGAATGGGGTCGTAATGCAGGAAAAGTTGAATCTGAACATGTATCTCTAAAAAAATTTGGTGATTTCTATAAAGAACAAAAATATCGATTGAATTTCGTTAAAGAATTGTCTAAGGGAAAAGTATTACATTATGATCATTTAATCAATACAGGATTCTCAGTTGCAAAAGAATTACTAAATAATAATTGTAATGAAATATGGCATCAAAATACAATAAATCAAGAAATAGCAACCTGTCGTTACTTAGATAAAAATAGTATTTTAAAATTTAAATTTTCTAAAAATCAAATATTTGATGATTCATTCTTCGATACAATTATTACTTTTGAAACAATCCAATATGAAAATAACCCAGAAGAGAAAATTTCAAGATATAATGAACTTTTGAAAAAGGATGGAATTCTAATCATTTCTACAGCAAATAAAGAAAAATCTATTCTAAATTCATCTGATACAGCAAATGAATTTACAAAAGATGAATTCATTAAATTATTGAGCAAAAAATTTTCTATTATAGATTTATTTTCACAGAGAAATATTTCTGAAATTAATACCAATATTGAATTAAAAACAAAAAATAATACTATTCCAAAATTAAAAAATGCTGCAAAAAATCTTTTTCTTAAATTAGATCCTGATTCTAATTTTTATAAACTTCATTTGCAAAAAACTATTCTTAATATTCGAGAAAAGAATGAAAAGCAAAATCGTGAAAAATATAACCCAACATATATTCCCATACCATATGAGGATCATCATTCCCCCTTGATTTTTCTTGCAATTTGCAAAAAAAAATGATTTAATTAAATTTATTTTTCAAATGTAAAAATATAATTAAAAATTATCTATTTTTCTTATGTTGTTCAATTTTTTTAATATGTTCAGATGCAAGAAGTGTTAATTCATTACTAGATTCATCTAAAAAATTTTTAAATTTATCTATAGAAATATTTACATCCACTAATGTACCGCCATAGTAAAATTTATTTTTAAATTTTGTACCAAATCCTAGCCAATCAAACCCAAAAGAATTTTTTTCTAATTTTAAAAGATATTTTTCTAAATCTAAAGGAACAATATTTTGATTCAAAGATTGAATGATGTTATGATTAAGACTCTCAATTTCTTTTATCAGAGTTACAGATGGTAATATTTCATAACCAACAGTGGTAAAAACAATTGATGGTTTTCCATAAAATGCAGCTTCAAATCCAGAAGAACCAGTAATTGTAAAAACTAATTTAGAATTTTTTATGAGTTCTTGGGAATTAAAAGAAGGATGAATTAAAGTTACATTAGGGATATTCATAATTTCAGAGTACTCAGAAATACTTCTCCATTCTCTAGTAATCTGTGAAGGATTTTCTTTTACATAAAGTTTAAAACCACTTGGTAATGATTTTGCAATATGTCGTATAATTTCTATTTGATTTGTTTGAAATGGTGCATTAATTAGTAAATTTCTTTCTAAATCTACACCTAATGGATAATACATAAATGGTGAATTTAATGTGGGATTCATTTCTAAATTTTTATCTATAAAAAATTGTCTGTAATGTTTTTTAAAAATAGATGAAAGTGTATTTACAATTACTTTGAATTTACTTCTACCAAAATAATTATAATTTGTTTTGATATTTTTATTTTCTGACAGTAAATAATTGAGCATAGCTTTGAACCAGTCTTTTTTTGAATTTGCATGTTGTTTATCATATGTTCTAATTTGTTTTGATATATCAAATGAAGTTAGATATTTTTGTAATTCCTCAAAACTACGATTTTGTGTTGAGACATTATCAAGAGAATCAAAATAGTCAACTTTTGTAGGTACTTCTGAAATAATACACCGATATCCTAGATTGGGTTGGCCCAAAATGAGATTATTAATTCCATTTTTTTTACACATTTGATAAAATAATTCTAAATGATGAAATGTAGGTTCTTTAGTTACAAAAAAATCAGGTTTAACTTCATCCAAGATATTTTCAAAAAGTCTACATTCAGATTCTAGTATAGATAAAATTTCATCAGTAGTAAATTTATGAAAATTATAAAATCTATAAAATATTCTTTCATTGATTGCTAATTTCCATAAATTAATATCATATTTTTTTTCAATATACTTCAAATATTCTAGATCAGGTTTTTTATCTATACTAATATGATCATGAAAGAACCATGTTTTTTTAAAATCAACAAGATTCTGTTTTTGGAAAAAAATTTTAGGTTTATTTGTAACATCTATAATCCCATAAAGATCACAATCATACATTTTTTGTAAATAATAAGATAAAGAAAAATGTGTAAAATCACCACCCATCCAAAAAATTATTTTATCTTTCATATTCATTCAAATCAAAATTAGCTATATATAAAAAACAATTTTTTATATATAATTTTCACGTATGAATCATTAGTTAGTATCAAAATCATAATTTGAGTTTTTCAATTCTTCTAATCTCATCCACTAAAATTTTTAGTTCATTGGTATCAATTGATGACGAAGCATCTGGTCCTCGAGAATTTTTTAATTTAACGTGTTTTTCAATAAATATTTCTTTAGTATGACTTTGATTTTTTATTACTGCAAAAACAATAGCTGCGGTAATTCCCAGTGTATGATCTGAGAAACCATCAAACTTTTTTAAACTATTCCAATTAATTTTTTTAAATTCAGTGGGATATTCAGAAATACAATAGCAAAAAATAATTTTATTATTAGAAAATATTTTCTTAATTTTATTTTTATTACCACCCATTCCCATACTAATTACAACAGGTTTTTTGTAATTAGAGATTTTTTCCATTGTTTCTAAAGAATAGGGATCATTTAATGTGCAAGTTCTAGATGCAATTTTATATCTTTTTACGCCTATAGATTGTAAATACTCTATAGATTCAGGATAAAATCCACTACAGAAAAATTCAATATTCAATTGATCAGAATAAGATTTTAATTTTTTAACTTTATCAAAAGTTAATTCAGATTTTTTTATTATTTTCCAATCAGGATGACCCTCATAAAGATCAGATGCTCTCCACATTTGAAATTTTACAGCATCTGCACCTGCTTTTTTAGATTCTTTAATTAATTTTTTAGCAATAGAAATACTACCTTCCCAATTTGAAGCAATTTCTGCAACGATAAATGCTTTCATTTTGGTACAAATCCAATTTTATAATCTAGTACAAATCGCATAAAATCAATTTCTATTTTTTTATGTTTTTTAGTATATGTTCTTTTAATTACATCAAAGAACGTACTATCATTTTTTTCATCAATAATATTATCAGAACAATTTATTATCAATTGCTTATTTTCTAATGAAATAATTTTTAAATTATCATCGAATTCAATTTGAATATTTTTCATTTTAGAAAAATCACTAGTAAATTTTTTCATCAATTTGTATTTTTCACTGGAATTTAGTTTTTTATATGCTTGTACATCACCGTCTACCACAATTGGTTTTGCTGGAATTCCAGCAATAATTGTATTATCTGGAATATCTTTTGTAATTAGTGAATTTGTTAACGCGATTACTTTATTTCCAATTTTAACACCAGGGCTAACTGTAATTTGTCCTACTCCCCAAAAATCATCACCAATAGTGACTGCACCAGATTTACATTCCATGTCAGGCATCCCCACTAATAATTTACATCCTTCTACCGCATCACCCCATGCAGCATGAGTCCAAATTTTTGAGTATGCCCCTATTCCACAATTATTTCCAATTTTTAATTCATCAGTTGAATTAATTATTGAATTTTGACCGATCCAAGAATTATGGCCTATATGACATGATTTGTAACCATTCAAGTATGTATTCTTATGAATTGTACAATAATCACCAGTTACAAACTCTTCACCTGAAACATAAAATTGACAATTTTCATGAATTCGTGAATAATCTCCAAATTTGATTAAACCTTGATTTGAATCAGATTTCATCTTATCAAATACACAATTATCTCCTATCTCAACATCTTTACCTAACAAAACAGAATTATTGTTCACATTATTCATGGTTTTTTCTTAAAAATAACATTATCTATTAATTAGTATGGGAGAATATTTTGATTTCTCAACGAATTTACTAATGTTAATGTCCGTAAAACTATGAGTGAACGTTCACATTTTAAAAAAACCAAGAATTGTTTAACATTCAAACCAATAAAGATCAAATTTTTCAAGAGTTTTTTTTAATTTATTTAATATGACTTTAACATTATCTAAAATTAGTATTTTATTATAATTTTAATTATTTATATTTTATTTTTTCTGAAACATCTATGTAAAAATTTCTAGAATTAAAAATTAGGCATATTATTATAAAATGTATTTAGATATTCATGAAAAAATGAATCAAATTTTTTATTATTAATTAAAACTTTTTCTTGCTCAATTTTTTTTAATTGAAATCCTATTTTATCTAGAAATTGAAGTGTGTTTTTTCTAATACCAAATGTTTCAGTAGTCAATTTATTAAATTTTAATTTAGAAAAAGAAATCATGAATAAAAGAGACATAAAATTATTAAAATCATTTTCATAAATTTTATTTTGATTAGCACGCTTTGTTTCATTAATAAAAGATATTTCAGCACTTTTCATTTGCCAATCTACATAAACTAGTCCACCATATCCAATGCACTCACCATTCAATAAAAAACTAAAAAGAATTTCATTTGGATTTAGATTATAAAATGAGTATTTAACAAGTTTTTCATAAAAAATTTCTTGATCTAAATTAGTAAGAATCTTATTTTGCCTTAAAATATTAATTTGGTTATTTCTCCATTCTTTAATTTTAAAAATATCTTCATGTCGTAATGGTAGAAGAGAATAATTATTTTTAGAAAAGTCGTTTAATTTTAAAAATGAATATTTCTGACTATTTATTCTACTCACAACTAGATTATCAAAAATTAATGATTTAACATTATGTATTTTTACTTCATTATAATAATTTATTAATAATTTTTAAATGAAGTGTTATTTTTAAGAAAATATTGAATTATGTATTTTGTGCACATAGAAAATGGGCATTTGAATTATTTGAATCCTTAAATAGTAAATATGATAATTTTTTCTTGATTAAAAATCCTAAACAATTAACCTATAAGAAAATTAAAAAAATAAATCCAAAATTCATTTTTTTCCCTGATTGGTCATGGAAAGTGTCAAAAGATATTGTTCAGGATTTTAATTGTGTTTGTTTCCATGAAGCAGATCTTCCAAAATTTCGTGGAGGTAGTCCCCTTCAAAATCAAATTATTCGAGGAATTAAAAAAACTAAAACAACTGCATTTCTTATGAACGAAAAAATGGATGCAGGACCAATAATCATGAAGAAGGAACTTTCACTTAAAGGCAGCATAAATGAAATAATAGAGAGAATGAAAAAAAATGATTTAGAAATAATTGATAAAATTATTCTAAATAATTTTAAGGCTAAAAAACAGGAAGGCAGAAGTTCATCCTATAAAAGACGGAATCCTAAAGAAAGTGAAATGTTTTCACTTGATCATTCAAAAAAATATATGTATGATTTTATCAGAATGCTTGAAGATCCATATCCAAATGCATTTTTAAATGTAGGAAAACATAAGATTGTGTTTAAACATGCAAAATTTAAAAATAATAAACTAAACGTGGAAGTTGAAATAGAATGAAAATTTTAATTATTGTTGCACATCCAGATGATGAAGTTCTGGGAATGGGAGGAACGTTAAAAAAATTATCGAAAAAAAATCACGATATTAAAGTAGTATTTCTTGCGACAGGTATTTTTGCCAGACGTTCAGAAAAATTTACTAATGAAACAAAATATGAAATTGATAAAAATTTAACAAAAAAAATGAAAGAGCAAATTAAAAAACTTAGATTAGATGCAAAAACTGCACTAAAAATTTTAGGAATAAAAGATATAGAATTTTTTAATTTTCCAGATAATGAAATGGATAAGATTTCAAACCTAGAAATTACAAAGACCATAGAGAGTATTATTAAGAAATTTAATCCTGAAATAATTTATACTCATACAAAAAATGACATCAATGTTGATCATAGGGCTATCTTTAATGCAACAATCACAGCTACTCGGCCTACAGAAAAATTAAATGTAAAAAAAGTAATTTGTTTTGAAGTACCATCTTCATCAGAATGGAATTTTGGAGATACATTTTCACCAAATATTTTTGTTGAAATAAAAAAAGAATTAACATATAAAACTAAAGCAATAGAAGCATATAAAACAGAATTAAAAAAATTCCCACATCCAAGATCAGCTCAGGCACTGGACATTATAGCAAAAAGATGGGGCACAGTTTCAGGATTTGATGCAGCAGAAGCATTTGAGTTAATTAGAGAATTAGACAATAATTAATTTAAAAATTACATTAAAAAGAATTAGATATTTTATAAAAAATTATTAAATTTTAATTTTTGTAATAAAATTAACATACTACAGAAAATTACTTTGCCAATGAATTTACGTTATCTATTATTTTTTCAACCTGAAATTCAGATAAGTTTGGATGCATTGGAATTGATACTAATTCTTCCCATATTCTATCACAAGTTTCTAATTTTGTTGAATTTTTATAATATGTCATTTTATGAACTGGTTTATAGTGTATACCAGTTTCAATACCATTTTCAAACATTTTTTTCATAAATGATGCTCTATTTTTTACCCTAATCCAATACAAATGATAACTACAATCTTTAGAAAAGGGCATTTTATGTTCTAAATTAATTTTTGAATTATAGATTTTTGCTATTCGTTTTCTTTTATTATTTAATTTATCGAGACGTTTTAATTGTACTAAACCTATACCTGCAGATATTTCATTCATATAAAAATTCCAACCCAATTTATCAACATCATATTCGCTTCCTTTACGATTAGTTATTCCACACCATCTTAGAGACTTTAATAATTTATCATGATTACTGTTTATTGCAATTGCTCCACCAGTAGGCATTGCTAGATTTTTTACAGGATGAAAACTAAAACAAGTAATTTCATTATGCGAGCCAATTTTTTTGTTATTAAATGTGGAACCACAAGCATGTGCAGCATCCTCTACAATGTCTAAATTATAATCATGTTTAATTTTTTTTAATTTTTTAAGATTACATGGGTATCCACCAAAATGAACAGGTATTATAACTTTAGAATTTTTTGTTATCTTTTTTTCTAAATCATCTATATCTATACAAAGAGTTGATTCATCAATATCTACAAATTTTGGTTTTGCATTATTTGTAACTGCTGCATGAGCAGTACTTACAAATGTTAAAGATGGAATAAGAACTTCTTTTTTTGAAACATCCAACATGTTTAAAGATAATTGTAATGCAGAAGTTCCATTATTCACAGCAATAATATGTTTGGAACCTATGTAATTACGAAATGAATTTTCAAACTTAGAAACTAGTCCAACACCCGAACCAGATGCCCAAAAGTTATTTTTAATAATTTTTGAAACTTGGTCAATTTCTTGTTTATCTGAAAATGGTTCAAATAAGTGAATAATTTTTTTTCTTGAAGATTTCATAGTAGTAAGTTAATTGAGAAATATAGAGATAAAATAGTTTCGTAGTAATTAATCAAAATTTAATACATGTTAATGCTGTTTAATTTTAATGCAAAAAACTATCCAAAAAAAGGTCTTCGTTATTGCAGAAATAGCAAATAGTCATGAGGGTAAAGTCACAGAAGCAAAAAAAATCATTAGAGCTGCAGCAAATGCAAAAGCAGATGCTGTAAAATTTCAAAAAATTATTGCTGATGAACTTGCAGAAAGTAATCATGAAAATTATCAAATGTATAAAAATTTAGAAATGACTGATAAGGAGTGGAAAGAGTTAATTCAATTTTCAAAGAAATTAAAAATGAAATTTTATGTGGACGTATTTGGATTAAAAGGAATTCAAGATATTTCAAAATTAAAAATAGATGGCATAAAAATTCATTCAACGGATATAAGTAATCCAAAATTATTAAAATTTGCAACTAAATTAAAAATTCCAATATTATTATCTACAGCAGGCTGTACCTTATCAGAAATTGATTATGCAGTAACTGCTCTGTTAAAAAATGAGATAATTCTAATGCATAGTTTCCAAGGATATCCTACAGAATTAAAAGATCTTAATTTACAAAAAATTTCATTATTAAAAGAAAAATTTGCACTTCCAATAGGATTGATGGATCATATTTCTGGAGATTCAAAATTAGCTATGATTGTACCATTATTAGGAATAGGTTTAGGTACTCAAATAATAGAAAAACACATTACATTAGATCGTTCTAAAAAAGGATTAGATTATTTCTCAGCATTAAATCCAAATGAATTTTTATCGTTAGTATCATTAATTAAAAAATCTCAAATAGCAATGGGTGAAAAAAGTTTTGAATTAGGAAAAAATGAATTACAGTATAGATTATTACATAAAAAAAATGCAATTAGTAAAAAAGTTTTGAAAAAAAATACAATAATTAGCGAATCCATGATAGAATTTAAAAGAACTAAATTAAAAAAAGAACCATTATCATTTAGTAGTATTGTAGGTAAAAAATGTAGTAAAGATATACCTAAAAATACAATAATTACAAAATCACTTTTAAAAAATTCAGAAAAGAAAATTGTTGCAGTACTTGCATGCAGAGTTGACTCCAACAGATTATTTGCAAAACCGTTACAGTTAATCGGAAAATTTCGAATTTTAGAATTATTAATTAATCAAATAAAAAAATCAAAATTAATTACAGAAATAATTTTAGCCATTAGTAATAAACCAGGAAATGAGATTTTTATAGATTTTGCTCAAAAAAATAAATTAAAATTTATTCTTGGTGATGATATTGATGTATTAAAAAGATTAATTGATGCTACAAAATATTTAGAATCAGATATAATTTTTAGAGTAACACCTGAAAACCCATTTATTTATTGGGAAGGTATTGATGATTTAATTAAAAAACATATTTCTGGTAAATATGATTTATCAATGATAGAAGGATTACCTATTGGTTCAAATTATGAGGTAATTAACAGAAATGCTTTAGAAATTTCACATAAAAATGGAAATTATAAACATAGAAGTGAGCTTTGTACATTATACATTAATCAAAATCAGAAAAAATTTAAAATATTAAAAATAAAACCACCTAAAAAAATTATGAGGCCAGATATTCGTTTAACTGTAGATACGCCTGAAGATCTCATAATAACTAGATTAATTTCCAAG
>Ga0315322_10002356_pt1 | contig 14618 bp, 12 predicted proteins | sample M110021515metaG_FD_203461 | JGI IMG/M metagenome (GOLD analysis project Ga0315322, IMG submission 203461) | Ammonia-oxidizing marine archaeal communities from Monterey Bay, California, United States - M1 100m 21515 | ecosystem: Environmental > Aquatic > Marine > Intertidal zone | place: USA...
CGCCAGCCATCATCCGGGCGACCATGCCGCCTGAGCGTGCTGATCCACCTCCATGTGCTGATCCACCTCCATGTGCTGATCCACCTCCGTGTGCTGATCCACCCCCGTGTGCTGATCCACCCCCGTGTGCTGATCCACCCCCGTGCGTTGCACCACTTCCGTGTCCGCCACCGCGTCCCGCAACCGACTCGACATAGCGTTCAGGAGCGGGTGGTGCATCTGGATTCCAGAGAGTGTTGTTGGCGATTTCTGTGAATTCCGGTCCCCCGTGAACAATTCGGGTTTGTCCATTCTTTCCAAAGAAGTAGATGGCGTTGTCGTAAACAACCGGAGTCGCCCAGCAGTCCAGCGACAGACGTTTCCGGTAGGCCACCTCACCACTGGCAATATCGACGCAATGCAAGACACTGGCCTTGCTCACAAAATAGGCGTAGCCATTGCTGGTGACGGGACTAGCGTAGTCACAGATTGCCTTATCGGCCCTCCATATTACCGCTGGCTTCCCGTCGATGATTGTCGATAAATCAAGGCAGCAATTCGCCTGCACCTGCCCGTCGGTTGCAAACTCTGGCAAACGCGCGCCGACAAGCAGGAAACGGCCCGCGGTGGTCGGTGAAGGGACAGAGTTACCCTCGATGCCATCGATCTGCCACTCTTGGCTGCCATCGGCCGAGGAGTACGCAGTAACGGTCCCACCACTACTAACAACCACGCAGTTATCACGATCACTGACCTGAGCAACGATTGGAGAAGACCAGGATTTGGTTGAAGTTCGCTTGGTACGCCATACCGTTTCACCGCTCTTCTTGTTGATTGCTGACAAAAAAGATGGTCCGTCATGCTCAGTCAGCAGATAAAGGTTTTGTCCGTCCATTGCTGGCGACGAACCGATGCCGTGGTTATTTCCGAATTCCCCAAACGCTTCGGCTTCGTTACGGTGCCACAACAGTTCTCCGTTGTGATTCAGACAGACGAAGTCACCCGTTTCGAAAAATGCGTAAACAGCATCCTTGTCCACCAAGGGTGTGGGAGCTGCTCGCGCGTTCATGTAGTTAGACGGATGCCCCGCCGAGGTTTGACGGTCGTACTGCCAGAGCGAATCTCCAGTCGACAGATCAAAGCATTGCAGCACAAGCTTCTCACACATTGGTCCTTCGACCGAGCTGACGAAAACTTTACCGCCAATAATGACTGGAGCGGACTGACCGTATCCCGCAAGCTCGTGCTGCCAAGCAATGCCATCACCTGGCGCCCACTCAGTTGGCAAGGCCGACTCTGTTCTGGATCCTCCCCCATTTCGGAAGCTGGTCCATCCATCGCCAGCGAGAGCTGCTGAATAATGGAGCGCTGCAAAAAACAGAAGAAGGACCATGGAATGGGTCGGGCTGTATGGTTTTGATTTCATTTGGTTAATTGCCTTTGGGAGAGGAGCTAGCGAAGACGGCACCATCAGGAATATCAATTCGTTGTGCTGGCGACGATTCAAGTGCTTTGAGCGAGATGCTTTCAGATAATTTCTGGCAAGCCTGGGGGTTCAAGCCCCAACTACCATCGCTGAGGGACTCGACAGTGACGTAGTACTTTGCTGGCTCAGGAGACGGAACCTGCGAGAAGTAGGCGTTGCCATCTTGGCGGCTAACCGACTGAGCGATCACTGGCCCACCTTGGGTTTCGTGCAGTCGCACCTGAACATCACCTAAAGGTTCCCCTTGGTACATGACCTGCACGAACGGCGACTTGCTGGTGTCCACCAGTGAATTGGTTTCACTGCAACCACAGACAAGCACGCATGCACCCAGGAAAACGAAATTACGAAGAACCGTCGAGTTTGGGAAATTGCTTAGTTGGGCCATTCAAGCACCTCTTTACCATTACGAGTAAACAATGCGTGATAGATGTCCCGATTAATCGAATCAGTGATGAACTGAACACTTCCGTCGAGCATTGCGTGGTGGGCACCGCCTGTATGGTGAGACCGGGCGGCATAGAATCCACGACCATGCAAACCGATATCAGGGATGCGGAAATTAGGCGTCATGTAGCCGTTGATGACTGTCGCGTAGGGAACTCCACGAATCCAAGTCGAACCGCGATTGCCCCGGTAGGAACTGATCTGTGACGGAAAGACCGAATCGAGTTCGGGGTTCTCGATCAAAGTCCCACCCATCGTGAATCCAGGGCCATTGGGATTTCTCCTCGATCCGCGCCAATTGGCGATTCGCCGATGGGGGCCAGATGGCGATGGCTCCGATGCATTCATCTGATCGCCGAGAACCGTCTCCGCCAGCAGTACGGTTTGACTGGTTCCATCAAGACAATGCTTGAATCCGGCCCAGGAATTGGTCCAGACCATTCCATCTGTTTTGTAGTTGTGATCGTAATTTGTGCCTGTACCGCTTCCGTAGCTATACATGTAGTTCAAACCAGCGGTAAAACCGTTTGAGCTGTCAGCGAAGGTTGTCCCGAACCTCACATCACCGGGATCGCTGGGGCACAAAAATGTTGGCACAACCGTTTCGACTGCTTCTTTTAATGCAGGATTGAAACGTGCGCGCCACGGTGGTCCGGTTAGCAGCGGAAGCTCGAAATTGATCAGTTCGCTCAATCCCGCTTGCTCAATGAACGGGAGAATACGGGCTTGAACTGAAAAGTCACTCGAGCCTGTCATCGCAGGAATGACCCTGAATGAACTCTCATAGTTGTGGGTTGCAAGAGCAAGCTGCTTCAGGTTGTTGCTACAGGACATTCTCCTGGCGGCCTCTCGAGCAGCTTGGACCGCGGGAAGCAAGAGGCCAACAAGCACGCCAATAATGGCGATCACTACAAGAAGTTCAACGAGCGTGAACCCGGAACGATTGGTGGGTGGGTGGTATTTCATTTAACTGGACTTGGAACTTGAATTTCGAAATGTGAATTGCGAACCTGAGGCGCGCAGCGGCTACGAACGCCAACCGTGAAGTGGCTTAGAAATGCCCACCACGCGTGACGCGATCAGCCCGGTTTGGTCGGACCTGTAGACCGACCGCGGCGGCGCGTGGTGGAACATTGACAAGAATGCTTGAGAGGGCACACGCAGCTAGCGATCGCCAAAAACCAAAATGGCGTACCAGCAGAGTGGAGCTCCAGAATGGCAATCAGAGCGATCAAGCTAAACGAGGTGCTCAGACGAACTCGACATCGGTGGCCCGCGCGAGCGATGCGAGCCGCCCCGCATGGTTGCCGCAAGCGATGAACGCTGGACCGTCAAGCGATCTTGTACATCACTCGTGACCGTGGGGGCTGGTAGCGTCCATCCACAACCAAGTGGGCATGCCAGTGATTGGCAAATTACACACGAATCAGAGTCGTGTGGTGTCGGCGAAGGAGTCTCTGCCGTTTTTGGCGCACTGCCATGCTCATGACTGCAGCAATGACCGCATCCAGAGGCAACGGGTTCACTTTCCGAAGCACACGCAGTGGTCCCGCAATCGCCGCACATCGACACATGTAACCAAGCCGTTGCATGCCCAAAGGCAGCAACAGTGCACATGAAAACGGCTATGAATCGTTGAAGGTACGTAGGCACGGCAACAAAAGCATTGAAGTGAACCGGCCCGACCTAGACCCAAGGAAGACATCATTGCTCTATCTATGTGCTCCGTCAAGTGCCATGAATGACAATCCCGAACATAAGCATCAAGACATCAAAGTTGGGGTGACGGTTCTCATACCTAAATTGGTTCTGCCTTTGCACCATTGTGAGTAAGAGAATCCGGGCTGTTCATTCGGCGGTATCCTGAATGCCGAGGCGTAGCAGAAGACCTCGGTACAGCAGTCAGCAAGTTCTTGTGATGCAACACCGCGACAGGATTAGCTGCCTCGTTAACGACACACAAGAAGGCACCTGCTGCACGTCTTAGTTATCCTGCGAACCTGCAGGTCGTATCGGGAGTTGAAAGAGTGTCAGTGCTGCGATGTTGCTTGCACCCCAGATGATCGAATCCTCCTGCCTCCACTTCCCATCTCTGACCTAGGCGAGGGTCTTCGCCGTTGAAGGTTCGGCCAATTTCAAAGTGAGGTTTCTGCCGGTGCCGGAAACGGAGATCAGCTCAGCGGAGAGGTCATGGAGATAAAATCGCCCGATGATTTCATCGTCCCATTTCACATCCTGATCAAAAACGAGTTTGATTGCATCTTTTCCGGTGCCGGCATACGACACACTCTGAATATTCGGCGGCGTGACAGGTGCTTTCGGTTCCAATTTACTCGAGCGGATCTGAACGCCGGAATTCAGCTCGTTATTGATGAGCTTGGTTTCGGGAACGCCAAAGTAGGAGTCAAAGCCCTAATCGGTTGGCAGATAGCCGAGCGCATGCCCTAGATGTCAATTTCCAATCAGAGCACTGGTGTAGCCTTTTTCTTTCAGCAGTTCGGGAATCGTGACGGTCTCTTGGCACATCCGGACACTGGAGTGGGGATAAACGATCGAACCGACACCCACTCGAAAATCATACGCACCACTCATCAGGGTGCCCCGGGCCGGAGAGCACTTGTGTCGCGCGTAAAAGTCGGTAAATCGCACGCCACGGGCAGCTATCGAGTCGATATTTGGGGTCCTGATAGTCGGGTGCCCATGGCACCCCAGATCACCGTATCCCTAATCATCGGTCATGATGAACACGAAATTCGGCAGCTCCCTGGCATACCCGGCAGTGCACGAGGCAACCGTGGCCAGAATCAGAAGCAACACACTGAGAGTGGGTTTCATGGGTTTAGTTATCCGAGCGTTTCCTGCTGTTTGACCTGGCATCTTCGCGAGCCTTTTTACGCGTTTCGCGTTTTGCCTTTTTCGTTGCTTTTTCGTCGGGATCCGGCTCGGCGGTGGCTCCCGGATTTCCCTTCAACGCTTTTGGTACCGATACTGTTTTGCCTTTGATATCGAGTTGTTTTACGAGTTCGATCTGCTTGCTGATTTGGCCAGGTGCAGCCGCGTTTCCTCCGGGAATGAACTCTCCAAAGGGACGACCAATGACTTGGAGGTCTTGTTGCATTAGCTGACGCATCTCTTTGACACGAGTAGCCTGGTTTTGGTTGTAAGCCACATTGTTCATTTCTTTTGGATCGCTCTTCAGGTGGTAGAGTTGATCTTCATCGAAAAAGCCGGGGCGGTCTGCACCTCGAACTCCAATGCCTAAACGCCCGATGTAGGACATAGCTCTGGGTAAGTTCTGCAGTGCGGCTCTCTTGATGGCAGCGATCTGTTCTTTGGTGTGACGAACGGCAATGTAGGACCAATCTTTCGTGACGGTTGCCCGTGCAGCTCCCATTTCGAGATAAAGGTGATCCCGCCAGTCTTTGGCTTTTCCATCTTTCAAAATCGGGGTAAGACTCCTTCCATCGATCCGGTACGACTTCGGCTTCTCGGCTTTAGCGAGGTCGAAGAACGTGGGTACGAGGTCGATGTTCTGCACGAGTTCGTCGCAGACCTGCCCCGCCGGGATTCCGTTTGGCCAACGCATGATCATGGGCACCTGACAACTGGCATGTGAAAAGACGGATGCTTTGCCATCGCGCCCGTGATCGGGCGCGAAAATCACTAGTGTGTTGTCATCGATTCCCAGTTCCTTGAGCTTCCGCAGAATCGCCCCCAGCGAATCATCGATCCACGCTTCGCCAGCTACATGGCTATCGGGATCGAAACCTTTTTCAGTGATCGTCTTGAGAAGCTCCTTGCGAGGTGTCATGACCTCTGGCAGGCTTTCAACTTCGCCCTCTCCCGTGATCAGCGGGTGGTCCATGGATTTTCGCCAGGACTTATCCGGCCCGTGCAGCAGGGTACTGCAAAGGTGAAGGTAAAAGGGGCCGTCCTTGTTCTCTTCAATGAATTCCAGAGCCGCCACCGTCGTCCATTCAGGGTTGTGGGAGGAATAGGGCTGATGAATGTTCTCTGGGTAGACGTTTTTCGCCCATGAAAAGCCCAGCGTCTTCAGGTAACGACACATCCAGCGTTCGTTGTGCTTGAACTGAGCCGATGTTTCAGGCCCGGGACTCACGTCTTTTGGAATGTTGATCCATTTGTCTTTCCCTTTGTAAAACTCCGGAAAATCCAATTCGGAAGTAAGGTGATACTTCCCAACGAAGCCGGTGGTATAACCAGCTTCACGGAGAACATTTCCGACGTTCATGTTGTCACGCTCAAGTGCGACATTGAAATTGGGAAGCCCCTGATTCTCTTTCCCGCCGACCTCTTCGGTGTAACGTTTGCTATGCGAATTACCAGCGAACCGACCAGTCAGGAAACTGTATCGAGATGGCGTACAAACCGAACTGCTGACGTAGGCGCGAGTGAACTTCATTCCTTCCTCTGCCATGCGGTCGAGGTTGGGAGTGTAGGTATCGCCCCCATAAGCGGCGATGCTCGATGGATTCTGATCGTCGATCAGAAACATGATGATGTTAGGGCGTTCTCCGCGAGCGACGGTGGCAACCAATCCCATCAAACAGAAGATCCAAAAAGAAAGCACAAGTCGTTTCAAAATCTGTGACCGTTTCGATTTGATAACCCGAAGCGTTAGCGAGGGATTAGAACCGCAAGACGCGACCGAGCCCCCCTCGCTTACGCGTCGATTTTCCAAGGAACTTGAGACTGCGAATAAGTTTTTCATGGTGAGATTTTGGGATGAAAGCATGTGTCGTGGATCGTGCTCTCTTCGGAACGCGACATTTCGATGATTCAGGAGTTGTGCTTCGCTACTTTGCTTCAGGTGCTTTGGTACGTCCGGCTTTCTTTTTTTCACGTGCAGCTTGCTTTTCTTCTCTCGACATTTTTTTAACAGGTGGACTGGCATCAGGATTCCAGCGTTTTTCCTGCTTGCTTACTGGGTCCGCCATTTCGTCGAGCCATGCGTTGTATTTATTCGTAAGCTCGGAAACCACTTTCGGGTATTTTGCAGCAAGGTCGGTGGTTTCACTGATATCATTTTCGAGATCAAAGAGTTCGACACGACGTTTCTCAGCAACCAGCTTCCAGTTTCCAGAACGAATGGCCCACTTTCCCTTGGCACCCGCAGAACTCCAATACAGTTCGTCGTGGAGCTTGTCGGTTTCGCCTTTGAGGGCGGGCAAAATGCTTTTACCGTCCAAGGGGTTGTCCTTTGGCATGGGCAGCCCGGCGGCGTCGAGAGCAGTGGCAAACAGATCGATAGAACACATGGGAACGTCGCATTCTTTCCCACCTTCCAGTTGAGCCGGCCACGACACGATGAACGGGACACGAATTCCGCCCTCGTAGTCCATCTGCTTGAAACCACGGAGCGGCGCATTGTTAGCGTTCATGGCCCCAGAACCACCATTGTCCGTGAGAAAGATCAGCAATGTATTGTCAAAAACGCCGTGTTTTTTCAACGCCTTTACAATTTCGCCAACTCCCATGTCCAAGTGCTTGACCATAGCCATGAGCGTGTCGCGTGTTTCGTCCCCGGTAACTTTCTTGATGTCTTCTTGGGGGGCTTCCGGCGGAGAATGCACCGCGTTGTACGCGACATAGAGGAAGAAAGGCTCTTTTTTGTGGCGGCTGACAAAATCGACTGCTTCCTCTGTGATTCGCGTGGTGAGATAGCCGTCCTCTTTGATAGGTTTGAGTCCACGATAAATGGGGTGGCCCATGTCTGAGTGGTCAAAGTAGGGATGTGCCCCGCGTCCCATAAAGCCATAGAACTCATCGAAGCCTCGATTCATGGCGTGGTACTCTTCGGTGAGTCCGAGGTGCCACTTGCCCAACGCACCAGAAACGTAACCGGCTGGCCCCAGACGCTGAGGAATAAACACTTCATCAAGCGGAACGCCCGAGCCTCCCTCCCCTGCCGTATAGATTCCAAATCGTTGCTGATAACGACCGGTCATGAGCCCTGCACGGGTTGGCGAACACACGTGCCCACTGGTATAGCCCTGCGTGCAGATGATAGATGAATCCGCAAGAGCATCGATATTCGGTGTGCTGACTTCTGGCGGGGAGTGCGGATTGTAGCTGACGTCGGCATAACCCTGGTCATCTGTGAGAATGATGACAATATTCGGTTTCTCTTCCGCCAACACAATGGTGGACATGCAGACCAAACTGACTGTCAGTGTTTTCAGTGCGGGTCGTAGTATTTTCTGTACGTGTCGTAGTGTTTTCTGCACGTGTCGCTGGCTCATGGTCAAGATTCAGTTCTTTCAAGGCTAGAGTGGATGCGGCGTGATTTGAAACAGGTTTTCGATCCGTTCGCTGGGCAAAGCTGATCCCAAGAAGGGCAGTGCAATCGATTGCCTGCGTCCTCACCTGCCATCCCGTTTTCGTATTTTTCTGTTTCTCTGTTTTCCGTGTGTGACACTCCGAATGTATGCTGCCGTTTCACGTTGATTAAGGCTGCCAGACTTATCGCGGTCGGTGCGTTTGAAAACGTTGTCGATGTGGTTGCCACTCGCACAAACGCCAGCGAACTCTTTCATACTGAGTTGCTCGTCGCCATTGGCATCAGCTTCCTGAAACCAAGTCTCGGGGGCTTTCCTTGACAGGGTCCACCAGGACACGTCTTCAAGGGCTTTGCGGAACTCACCTGAGTTCAAACCGCCGTCACTATCACTGTCGGCCTTTCGAAAATGATCAGGTCCGTGTTTCGGTGAGTGGTAGATTGATTGACTGAATTCACCGTATCCGACTCGGCTATCTTCATCAGCATCGACCTGCTTGAACAATTCTGCCGGAGTCATCGACAGCCGATTTTCTCCCAGCGGTTTTGATTCAGGAATGGGCGGAGTAAAAGTGATCGTCTTGATTCGCCCGTCCTTCTCACTGGACGCTTTTACTCCGTATCCAACCGTCGCTTTCCTCGCAGCTTTGTTGGCAATCCCTACGAAGTGTATTTTGGATTTTGAATCCGTATGGAGGTCACGCAGCACTTCGCCATCCTGCAGCACTTTGAGTTTTTTACCACCAGCATGGACTTCCTTCAGAACTCCTACGACAACAGAGCTGTTTTCACCCTTACTGTTGCTTTGAGCAAACACAGATGGGGCAAGACAGCAACAGCTAAAGACAATGCATCCGATGGTTTGATTGAATCGATTGATCATGAAAACAACTCCATGACTGGTTTTTCTCCGTCACCGACGGTCATAGGGCGACCGGAAGGTGATATGGCCGGTGATTCGATGTCCATTCCAGCCGCCAGTGCGATGCTTGCGTGAAAAGCCCCTACCGAGACGGCATGATCATCAACGTAATATCCCGCTTCGTCACTCTTGCCGTAAACGAACCCCGCCTTGGTGCCTCCACCAGCGAGCACGGTTGAAAAGCAGACCGGATGATGACTGCGACCGTCACCATCGTAGTCAGGCTTACGACCGAATTCTGTCGCGACGACCACCAGTGTTGAGTCCAGCATCCCGCGCTGCTCGAGGTCAGTGATGAGTGTTGCGAATGCCTGGTCAAAGACAGGCGCGACATCACCCATTTCGTCGGCCAGTGCTTTGTGATGATCCCAGCCGTCGTGCTTCACCTCGACGAATCGGACACCGGAATCAACCAACCGGCGAGCGAGCAGGCACCCCTGGCCAAAAGAGTTATCACCATAGGCTGCCCGTTGTTGTTCGGACTCGCCCGAGAGATCAAACGCTTTCAGATCCTGGCTCTTCATTAATGCGAGTGCATCATCGTAGAAGCCGTTGTACGCGTTGACCCCCTTGTCATTGAATTTCGCCCGGAAGTTGGCATCGATTCCGTTGAGTAATGTCAGTCGCTTTTTTGCCACGGACCTGCCGCCAATTGATTGAACATCATTGATCCCTTGGCTAGGATCACCGATTGCAAGCGGTGCATATGCCGATGGGAAGAACCCATTGCCCTGGTCGGAACGGCGGTTGACACACACGCTTGATGGCAACGTTTTGCTGCTCCGCCCCAGATAGTGGGTCCCCCAAGCGCCAAGATTGGGGTGAAGGATCGTGCCGCGTTGCTCAAACGCAGTTCTCATGAAGTACTGAGCTGGGGCATGGACACCGATTTTGGCCTCCATGGAACGGATCACGGTGACTCGATCCGCAATCGACGCAAACTTCGGAAAGAAATCGGTGACTTGGAAGTCGGCTGAAGTGTTAATCGTCTTTGCAGGACCTTTGGATTTTCCCTGCTTTGGGTCCAATGAGTCGATGTGACTCAAACCACCGCTAAGCATCAACCAGATCACACTCTTTGCCTTACCAAAGGCGGCGGGCCTCTGGTTTGCCGACTCTGCAGCAACGAACCGCGCCGGTGAAAGGATACTCAGGCCAAACGAAGTCGCAGCGCAGCGTTCTACGAACTGCCTGCGCGACGGTGTGTCGAAAGAGTTAAGAATTTGTTTCATGTCGGATCAAACCGTGAAGGATCGTTCTGGAAATGAATGTCGTAGCGGAAGCTGGTTGTTATTGAATGAACAGGAACTCACGCGAGTTCAGCAGAGCCCAGGAGATGTCGCCCAGGTCGAGTCCTTGATCAAGTGCGGAAATACACTGTTTCATGTCTTGGTCACTTGGAGGTCGTGACAGACATGTGCGATAGAGGGAAGAGATCTGCATAGCTCGCATGCTTTTGTTTCTGGCTGCCGCGACATCTGATGCTTTACCCATCAGACTCTCCATGACGTCACCATTCATCATCGCCAAGGATTCGGTAATACCGCCTTCGGTCGATCCATCATCAGCAACGGCACGAGCCGACTGACCTGCGACTCTTAGGAAGTGTGTGGGTGGCATTGGTTGTGGCAACTCAGAAGCCCGCATCCACGCATTTTCGCCGCGGAGTTTGACTTTTCGTTTGCTAGACCCCATGAACAGACCGCGTCCGCCCTCACCTTTGGAAGATTCCTTACCCTCTCGCGTATCCAACAGTGTCTTTGCAAATGCAAAGATCTTCTCACGATCTTTTGCAATGTTTTTTCTATCGTTCTCAAATTCAAATGGAAAAACCAGACGCTCCATCATTGGTGCATGATTGGTCTTGATGCGGTCAATCTCCGGGCCTCGCAGGAGGAGAACCATGGAATCCCATGTTTGCTCAGCCGTCATGCGACGTAACAACGGGCCGGGAAACCGAAAATCCTCGCCCTCAGGCGGCGTAACGCTGACCTGCTGCTGGTACGTTTTCGTATTCAGAACAACTCGCTGGAACTCGCGGAGATCGAAGTCGACATCTCGCATGAGCTGGGCGAGAAACTTCAGGAGTTCTGGATTCGTAGCATCGTCCAAGACGTCAATGTCCGTAACCGGTTCCTTCACAGCAACGCCAAAGAACTTCTTCCACATACGATTCGCGATCGCCTCAGCGAACCGTGGGTTCTTGGGTGATGTCATCCAGCGCGCGAATAGCTTCCTCAGATAGCGAGGGTCGGTGGTTGTCACGTTTGCCCGTCTGGCACCTTCCCATGTAATGAACTTTGGAACGACTTTCTCACCAGGCTGGGCGTCATCGTAAGCGTAGTCTTCCGGATATTCGGTCGCGCGGCCCTGCTCATAGGTAACTCGTTCCATATTTGGCTGAAGCAAGGTGACAAGATTTGCTTTCGAGAAACGATCATCACGCAGCGTGATCGCCGGTTTTCGAGTGTCGACACGTTCAAAGGTCGTTGAGCCAAAAAACGACGCCATTTCGTAGAAGTCGCGTTGCGTCCATTCGGCGAAGGGGTGATCGTGGCACTGCGCACAAGCAACATTGGCCCCGAGAAAAGTGGTCAGCGTGTTGGAAAGACTGTCCAGCGGCATGCTGGCATCTCGGAGGAGGTACGCGGTGGGCCCATTCTCTCCGAGCCGACCTTCGGCAGTTAACATCTCGTGGACCAATTCATCCCACGGGCGATTCTCTCGAAGCTGTGTTTTCAGCCAGGTGTGAAAAGTCCACGTCTTTCCAATGCGGTAGTAATCGTCCTTCACACGAAGCATGTCTCCCAGCCAGTTGAACATGTGAGACTCGTGCCCGGGAGATTCCAGCAGGTTATCGATCAGCCTCGCGCGACGGTCCTTACGCCCGTCCTCGTAGAAACTTCTAAGTTCCTCCTCAGTTGGAATTCGACCAATCACATCCAGATACACACGCCGGACGAATTGAACATCGCTGACCGGCGGATTTGGTTGTCGTTCGTGGTTCTTCAGATCAAGCCGAATGATCGCGTCAATTCGCGAGGAAGCATTGACCGCATTATCAGCACGTGCATTAGTCTCTGCGACGATGAGGCCCAGGAATAAGCAGCAGTATCTGATTCGTCTTTGAGTCGTTGACATCATTGGAAAAGGGGGAGAAAGGATTCTCGTGTTGAAAGGATGTTACGAAACCGAACTGGGCTGGAACCCCAACTTAGGGATCTTCTGCGACGACAACCCGGATTTGATCGACTGCCGAACTCGCAGAAAGGTCAAGCGACAAAGTTCGGCGGTCTCGGCTCAGTGTCACATTATCTCGACCTGAGTCAGGCAGGTCATCTGGTCGACTTGGCTCAATGCCACGCCGTGTGTCTCCATAATCGCCCCGCGGATGCCCAAGCAGTTCGTCAGTTCTAATGAGATGCGTGGTCCCACCAATCAATCCGAGAATCGGCCGATCAAATGTGATCTGCCCGATCACTCTCGCTCCGCTGGTTTCGCCGCGGGTGAACTCACCGATCGGATTGAGTTGCAGTAAATAACTCCGAATCACCTGCCCAGCAGCAATCGATTGTTTGTTTCGGCGTCGAACAGGAATGTACTGCCCTGGCTCCGTGACATTGACTTTGAGAGCCGACGTCAGCAGAACATGCGAACGCTCATGAAACACGAGAATGCGTTCGTTGTCCTCGTATCTTCCCGGAACGAAACTGGGGCCAGGCGAAACGAACTCCATCAGTCCGGTCGCCTGCAATACACCGGACGTGACCGGCCATGCGTTTTCATAACGCTCCGTCGAATAGTTCACTTCATCGATTGACTTCGCTTCTGGCCTGGATCGGACGGCGTTGCCTTCTCGAACAAGCTGAGGCGCGTCCTCACCCTCAGCAAGACTGACCTCCACTTCTCCTTCAAAGACGCAGACATCAGTTTCACCGTCGCCTCCCACAGAAACACCGAACGCAGTTCCCAAATCAACGACATCCATTGCAGGTGTGAGCACCTCGAAACCGACCGCAGACTCCGGTATGGAGGCAGTGAGGATTCCACTGGTCAGGATTGTTTTATCTGTTGACAAAATTTCAAACTCGGCAGGCCCCTGCAGCGTTACCGTGGCACCATTACTGAAGTCCAATCGTGCCAGCCCCGTCTCCAGATGCAGCTTGCCTTTGCCAAGCTGGTCTCCAAGCACGCGATCTTCTCTTTCCCATCTCGCATGCGAGGTGTACTCAATTGTGGCAAGCGTTGGAGTACTACCATTTCGCGGTGCTTCAGTGCCTGACCAATTCAGGACAAGGAAAAGGGAGGCAGCTGTAGCCAGTATCGCCAATGTGGCCGCAAGGGTGCGCTGTGAAGCTTGAATTCGTGACGTTGCGTTCCGTCTGGATCCGACCACAGAAGTATCGAAGCTGGGTGACTCCGACGGAATGTTCGTTTTAACGTCAGCCGCGTTTGCCGATTCGACTGCACGAGCATGCTCATGAATCAACCCCGTCAACAGACGCAGGTCATTGAATTGCCGCACACGATCCGGTGAGCTTGCTACCTCACGGTTAAGCACCACCAGATCTTCGGCATCGATCGCGCCTTCTATATACAGGGTGGTCAGACGCAGGAATTCTTCATCATTCATGAGACGGCATCTCCCGTTTCACGTGCAGTCAGCTTTTTTTCAATGCACAGGGCAAGCGTGACGTAAATCCGTTGCAGAGCCTTGTACACAGCATCTGGCTTTCTCCCAAGCTTCTCGGCCACCCGAGTGCCGCGCAACCCTTCAAAGTAACGCATCCTGATCGTTTGACGTGAATTTTCGCTCAACTCGCCAAGGCAGTCGTGAAGTGCATCCACCCGCATCGGCATGTCAGTGGTGCCGCGCCGTTCAAGCTCGACGTCCACAAGATCAAGGATGGAGTCGTCAAGCAACACGACTTGATATTTTCGTTCGCGAATCAACTCGTAACACCGGTTACGAAGCACCCTCCATGACCAGTCACACAGATGCTGAGGGCCCTCAAAAATGTCTTTGTTTTCCAAAACTTTTGCCAACATGTCTTGATAGACATCCTCTGACAGGTGGGACTGGCGCAGAATCGACCACGCCAAGGCAATCTGCTTCGTCCGCTCGGGCATCAAAATTTTCAGGATTTCTGTACTTTCCATGAACACTATCATGCGCGAGATCAAAAAGTGTGGACATGTTTTTTGAAAAACTATCTGCTAATCCCGCGACAACTCTGAAAACCCCTGTAATAACCCTGAAAACTGCAATTCAAGCAGCAGCTGGTGAAACCTGCCAAAACACGGCGGCCGCTCGATGCCAGTCGATTCTCGTCCTAAGACACGCAGGCTTGACTCACCCCAATCAGCACTCAGGCTTTTGGCACTCAGGCTTTTGGCACTCAGGCTTTTGGCACTCAGGCTTTTGGCACTCAGGGCAGAATTACGATTAGCTCAGCAAACCACGGGGCTTCAGTCCACCGCGCATG
>Ga0315322_10002358_pt1 | contig 14603 bp, 15 predicted proteins | sample M110021515metaG_FD_203461 | JGI IMG/M metagenome (GOLD analysis project Ga0315322, IMG submission 203461) | Ammonia-oxidizing marine archaeal communities from Monterey Bay, California, United States - M1 100m 21515 | ecosystem: Environmental > Aquatic > Marine > Intertidal zone | place: USA...
GTAATCGGCCTCCCACCGCTCGAAACGAAGACCTACGGACAGGCGCCAGCGCTGGGATAGCGCCGAATCCAACTTACCAAATACAGCGACGCTTGCAGAATCATAATCAGACTTAAGATTGGTTTTCTCATAACAACCATCCGGGCAATATGCGCCGGGCCCGTCCACTGAATCATCATAAAATCCTGTAAGGCTTGAATTGCTATTCTCATAGAGCTTACGGCCATGGAGACCTACCAGCCATTCGGTTGACCCCCCCCAAATACGACCGTCTTCAGAGGACAGCAAACGAAACTCCTGTGTAGCAGAACTGCGATCACGGTCTGTTCGCGAAAAATAGTCATACACATAGCCGCCCCAATAGCCACCGTTATTGCCCCAATCTGCATCGTAAGAAAAAACAATATCCGATGCTGCATAGCTGGTAATACTGACAAAATCGACAGCCGGGGCAATCGACCCGGTGAGCTTCACCGACGCAGCGCTCGTCTTCTGAGCATCGTCGCCCGGGTTATCGGAATAGGTATTATTGCCATTATCAATCGCCCATGCGTCATAGCCGTTGTGGAAATCAGCGTATAAAGTGCTCAATGCCAATTCCCAATCGCCAGCGAACTGCCAGGCAAGCTTGCCTCGCAGACTAAGTTCATCCCGACTATTGGTATCATCGCGACTGAGATAAAGGTTGTCGCGAAACCCATCAGCGTTAAAGCGCTGCGCTGAAATACGCCCTTGAAGGTTGTCAGTCAGCGATCCGCCTAAGGCAGCACCAATACCCGTCTGGCCGTCGCTACCCAGCAAGCCCTGGGCATTAATGCCTAGCTGTTTACTGGGCGCGGCAGATTGAGCGTACACCATTCCAGCCAGCGCGCTAGCGCCAAATCGGGTGCCTTGTGGCCCACGCAGCACGTCAACCTGCTGCAGATCAAAAGTAGTCGCAATTCCACCTATGCCAGACAGGTCGATATCATCAATAATGAACCCGACCGATGGATTGGGCGCGCCTTCATATTGTTCCAACTCGCCAATACCACGAATCTGAAAATAGCGTGCACGACTGCCTTCGCCGGAATAATTCATATTGGGAACCAGCTGAACCAGTTCCTCGAAGTGCTGCAAAGAGAATTCTTCAATCTCACCCTCATTCAACTGGGTCAGACTGGTGTTCACGTCTGTAGCCGGAGTCTGTCGAAACTCAGACACCACCAGCTCTTCAAATACTGCTGATTTAGGCAATGACGGCTCATCAGCAGCAAAGGATACCGGGGCAAAAGAGCCGGCGAAAAGTGCCAGCATTGATAATTTAAAGGGCATATTTCGGATCTCATAATTTACATTGAGAGCCGGCTATAAGGCGGGATTTCAGGATTGTCCTTATTCCTACGCCGGTACTAACCGGGTCAGGTTCAAAGGGTTCCAGCAAAGCCGATCTCAGGTGCAAAGGACGTAATCCGGCACACCACCCCTTAGGATTCGAGAACGACTATAGCTGAATGCGGTTGAATAACCCAGACCGGTGGGCAGCAGTCACCTGATCCCGAATCACCTAAACGCCTGCATCTAGGCGAAAGGCTGAGTTTCTGCTATGGTTTTGCAGCCGCTGAGGGGGGATTAAACTCATGCCGGTACAAAGATTCCACACACGCCCGCAGCAACCAGACCTTGCTTCAGGGCGTTTATTACATCAGGAACAACTATGACAGACAGCGCAGACTACAAAGCGATCGATGCGGTCGTAAATATCTGGAATCGCGAGGCTCTTTCTCATCGCCCGGATTGGGGTGACGAGTTTTTCGTCGACAAAATGAATGCCGCTAACGACTTAATGAAGCCATTGGAGATCGACCAACTGGTTGAAACCTTGGATGATGCCGGCATCGACAAAGCCTTTTTGATTGCTGCTTACAGTGGCCGCCCCGGCCTGCCCGGCTGCTACCACATGCCTTATGAAGTGGTAGCCAAAGCTGTCGAACAGTATCCGGATCGTTTTTACGGTCTTGCCGGCATCGACCCCTTTGACGGCATGAACGGCGTCAAAGCCTTTGAAGATGCAGTCACCAACATGGGCTTCATCGGTGCACATTTGTACCCGCATTGGTTCAATATGGATCCGGGGCACGCCAAGCTGTACCCCTTCTATGCCAAATGCTGGGAACTGGATGTGCCCATTCAGATGCAGGTTGGTCAGTCTATGGTGTATTCAAAAGACTACCCTTGCATTTCACCCGCCAAGCCAATAACGCTGGATCAAATTGCCTGCGACTTTCAAGAATTGAAAATTATCGGCATTCACGTCGGTATCCCCTGGGTTGATGAAATGATCGCAATGGCGTGGAAACACCCTAACGTCTATATCGGTTGTGATGCTCATCGTCCGAAGTACTGGCCTAAAGAGTTCATTCAATACATCAACAGCTTCGGTCAGGACAAAGTGCTCTTCGGCACCGACTATCCGGTACTTCCGTTTAAGCGCACCATTGAAGACATTGATGCTTTGGGTCTTAAGCCGCAGGTACGTCGCAAGTTGCTTCGCGATAATACGATCAAGGTCTACAATCTGGATGACACGTAATCTGAATCGATTGCTCGAATAAAAAAAGCCCCGCACTGCGGGGCTTTTTTATTTAACAACAATCTATGCCATTAAGTTGTTTTGGTCGCACCGGACTCAAACATAGCTGCAATTTCTTCGGGGCTATAACCTGCCTCAGCCAACACCTCTTCGCTGTTCTCACCCAGCTTAGGTTGCAAGCGACGCACATCTGCCGGCGTCTTTGAGAAGTTAATTGGGAACTTAGTCATCCGCAATTTACCTTCCGTGGGATGATCAACTTCCTGCCAAAAATCAACTGCCTTCAAATGAGGATCATCCAGCAAGCCATCCAGAGTGTTTACCGCATTAACTGGCACAGGTGTACCCGCAAAAACCTCGAACCACTCTTCTGTGTCGCGCTCAGCCATAATACGGCCCGTCTCCACATACGTGTCGTCAATATTCTTGACGCGGTCTGACAGAGTTTTAAAACGCGGATCATCGATCAAATTTTCATTGCCGGTTTTCTCGCAAAAGATCTTCCAGTGATTATTCATATAAGGAAGAATCGCGATATAGCCGTTCTTGGTTTTGTATGGCTTGCGATGATGGCTCATCAAACGGGTGTAACCCGCAGAGCCGATGGGTGGCTCAAACGCATTGCCCCAAAGATGCTCAGCCATAGTGAAGTACACCATGGTTTCAAACATGGGCACTTCAATTTCCTGGCCTTCGCCGGTGCGTTCTCGGGCAAACAGTGCTGCAGTTACAGCATTTACAACCGCCATTGCTGTGGTCTTATCAGCGACAACTGTGGGTAAATAACGTGGCTCACCCAAAACCATTTCATTTAACATAGCAATACCACTCACCGCTTGAATAGAATCATCCAGCGCGCCCCGGGTGCCGTAAGGACCTTCTTTACCGTAGCCATAAGACCCACAGTAAATAATATTCGGATTAAGCTTTTTAACAGTATCGTAATCAATACCCAGCTTGGTCATAACCTGCGGACGGTTGTTGTGAATCATCACATCAACCTCAGATGCCAACTTTAATAACGCTTCACGACCCGATTCCTGCTTCAAATCCAGAACAATGCTGCGCTTATTTCGATTGCAGGTCAGATAAAGTGCCGACATACCAGGATTTCGAGAAGCCCCCAAACTGCGGTTACTGTCGCCATGCGGCGGCTCAACCTTAATAATCTCAGCCCCCATATCGGCAAGCATCTGACACGCAAACGGACCAAGCACTACAGCGGTAACTTCTAGAATTTTTATGCCTGCTAATGGACCAGCCATGGCTTGTCTCCTGCTTTATAGCGGGTGTGACTGAGTCGGGAATGATACCAGTCTATACTGCCGAGAGTTGGCAGTTCGCCCAAAAAAGAAGGCCCCGCCCGACCGGACGGGGCCTTTTTACTGCTTTCTTAAATATAGTGCGTGTTGTTCTTCGCATCAGGGTATTCAAAGTCATGCGGATGGTTATGACCATCTGGAGACTTAGCCCACTTAAATAACTGAGGACGCTGACGCGCTAGCTGCGCGGCTGCGCGCTCACGGTTCTCTTCAGGAGATGTCCATGGATTCCAATGGAAATAGTTGTGCAGCTTAGAGTCAGTTCGACCAAACGCAAGGATACCCAGCTCTGAAGAAAATGACCCATGATTGATATACTCAGGACGCCAGAAGTAACCGCCGGTAGGCAACTCACCAAACTGCATCATATGGGAGGTACCCCAAATGTGGTAAGCCTCTTCAGCACTGTCATGGTACGAAATATTGTCCTGCCAGAACTTCGGCGTCATGCAGTACAAAAATGACAATGCTTCAGTCAAGGGATCGTATTTCAGGACTTTTAGCATACAGCCGGGAGCAACAGCAGGATAAATCGCGCCACTGCTGGGCTGCCACTGAATGTCATCGTAAGCGTTAACAGAGGTCAACTGCCCTGGCATTGCCAAACGATGATGCTCATCAGATTCAACGAAGCTTGGCTCCGCGAAGTTGTACATCATGAGCACAGTAGCCGCACGACTGACTTTCATCTCAGGCATCGCTACGCCCGGTGGAATGTGCAGGTAGTGCCCGGGACGGAAAGTTTCCTTGCCGTACTTGATGGTACCTGACATCAACAGTATCTCAACTTCGGTATAGCTCATACCGGGAGGCTGCTTGTAACCCGTCTCGTACTTTACAGTCATGGTGCAAGCACCGGTGCCATTGTCCAGACTGAGCATTTTATAATGCATGCCTTTGCTGAAGCCAGGCAAAGTAAACCGCTTAAAATCAATTGAGCGATCTACAAATGGCTCGATATGTGGGCGGGCCATACTTATCTCCTTATCAAAACTTGATATTAATTGCGATCAATCTCTGGCAATCGCAAAAACAAAAACTAGTGCTTACCAAACAACCTTATCTTTACGATGTTGCGTGGGAATCTCTTCCTCGGTGATCTGACGGCGATCAGTGAAATGAACATTGAAACCGCGGGTTTTAATTCGCTCAAAAAATTCCTCATACAGTTTTGCGCGCTTTGGCGCAAAATCTACATTCATTTCTTTTTGAATTGCTTTGTGTAACTTCTTCTGCACAACAGCTTCTTTTTTCAACCACGCTTTAGTGGCTGCAGGTACTGTGTGCTTAATAAATGGCTTTGCCATGACGTCCTCATACGGTTGCATATGTGTAAATGGAACGAGACTATGTCAGAAACCCAGCGCCCTTGTCAAAGCCAGTTGGTGCATCGCCCGACAATTTTATACAGTGCAAAATAATGCAAGGCTCGAAATAAACTCAACCAGCCGAGTTAGAGACTCACTTACGCAGCCAACCAACCAGCGGCGCAACCCAGTTTTCCGGCTGCTCATCCAGAATATCAAAGGTGCCACCCTCAATCTGTAAGTAGTCAAAACCGGGGTTTTGCTCCTTAGCTCGCTCAGCCAGATGATGAATAGAATCACCGGTATTGCTGTAGATTAGGCAGGGCAGGCTCAGTGTTTGCATAGCAAGCCCATGATCGTAGGCCATTACCGCATCGTGGGCATACCAAACATTGGGGCCAGCTGCCATGCCCTGCACAACATGCTTGTGAATGGCCTCAAGGTCGGTCCAGCCGGGCTGAGCCGCCATACGAAAAGCCCACTGGGTAACCAGATGGCTGCCATCCTCTATAGGATGCCATTCCTTTTCTGCTGCCAAATGGGCTTTAAAAAAAGCGCGCTCTTCCTCAGTTAATGGCAACGGGCCATTAAGCACCAGCCGACTAATGCGCTCCGGGAATTGCAGTGCCGCATCAGTGGCCAAAATAGCACCTGTGTGATGCCCAAGGACATCAGCCTTGGCTACGCCAACAGCGTCTAATACCGCAGGAATAATATGCGAATATTCTTCCATTGTTGGCACCTGCTCAGGCCCATCTGACATCCCATAACCGGGCATATCTGCGGTAATCACCTGAAAGCCCTGCTCAGCAAGTAATGGCACAACCTTGTCGAACTGACACATATTAGTGGGCGACTGATGACACAGCACCAAGGGAGCTCCCGCCCCACAGGTGGCGTAATGGATCTGCCCAAACTTCCCGTCAGTGTATGCTCTTACCGGTTTCATCCTATTTCCTTGTGTGTTTTAGCGATTGCGGACCTAAGGCCGATGTAAAGTAAAATAACTATAACGTGCGGCATAGGTGCCCGCCATCAACTGTCACCACCGAACCATTCATATAAGTCGACGCATCAGATGCCAATAGCAACAACGGCCCTGATAACTCATGCAAGTCACCTATACGCCTGACTGGAATCCGTTCCTGCATCGCTCGACCTTCAGGTGTATCAAACAGGCCCTCGGTCATCTCGCTGAGAAAGTACCCGGGCGAAATCGCATTAGCCCTGACACCCGAATCACCCCACTCCAATGCCATTGCCCTGGTAAGCTGAACAATTGCTGCCTTAGAGGCCATATAGGGCCCTAAGCCAAACTTAGCGCCCACCGCCAATATCGACGCTATGTTAACAATGGAAATAGAGGATGAGTCGCCTTGTCTAGAACGCCGAATCAATTCAGTTGACAGCAACCAGGCCGCCTTCACGTTAGTATCAAAAATAGCATCCCACTTAGCCTCTTGGTAATCCACCAGCTCTGTTTTTCCTCCTAAACCAGCGTTATTTACCAGAATATCAACGGCTCCAAACCGAGACTCTGCTGCATCAAAGGCAGTGCTTATGTTGGATGCAGAGCGGACATCCAATGACACGGCAAAGGCCTCCCCGCCGGCAGCGGTAATTAATGATTCGGTCTCGGCAAGCTTCTCACTGCGTCTTGCCGCTATCACAACCCGTGCGCCCGCGCGAGCCAAAACCTGAGCAAAATGTTGCCCCAAACCAGTACCAGCACCGGTCACGAGGGCAGTTTTACCGTCCAGTCGAAATATGTCAGTCATTGATATTTAGCTCCCGCAAGCGTGTACTCTCCAATTTTCAAGACAGTATGCTAACTGATAACTGATTAAGAAATGATCATAAGATGCCGCAAGTATGGCAACCAGCAGCCAGAATTGGAATAATGCCAGCCATTGGCCTAGCGCCGAAACATTGAAAAAATAACAAGGATGCAAGATGGATATCAAGAGCAAAGTAATTGTGATCACCGGTGCCGCGCGCGGCCTAGGTGCTGCCATGGCAAAGAAACTGGCGGGCAAGGGCGCAAAGCTGGCTCTCGTCGACCTAGACCAAAGCAGTGTCGATGAAGCAGTGAATGCGTGTATCGCAGCAGGCGCCGCAGAGGCGAAAGGCTACGCAATTAATGTTAGCGATGAAACACAAGTTGAGGCGCTGTTTGGTCAGGTGGCAGAAGACCTGGGAGGCCTAGACGGGCTGATCAACAACGCTGGAATAACCAGAGATGCGCTAATGATCAAGCACAAAGATGGCGAACTGATCGCAAAAATGTCGCTGCAGCAGTGGCAGCAGGTTATCGATGTTAACCTCACGGGTGTGTTTCTCTGTGGCCGCGAAGCAGCGTTAAAAATGATTGAGCTAGAGAGCAGAGGCTGCATTATTAATATTTCCAGCATCTCCCGCTCGGGAAATATGGGTCAGACCAACTATTCGGCAGCCAAAGCCGGTGTAGAGGCCATGGCCGTTGTTTGGTCAAAAGAACTGTCCCGCTACGGTATTCGCGCCGCATCGATTGCACCGGGCTTTGTAAACACCGAAATGGTCGCAGCGATGAAGCCTGAAGCACTGGCGAAAATAGCCTCCGGCATCCCCCTTAAGCGCATGGCAGAGCCTGATGAACTGGCGCATGCCGTAGAATTCATTCTCGAAAATGACTACTACAACGGTCGCTGCTTGGAACTGGATGGTGGGCTCAGGCTGTAATCAACCTTTTTACGGGCAAATCACCAAAAAGCCAACCTGATATCAATCAGCTTGGCTTTTTTATGCGGAAATGTCCACGGTCAGTCAACGCCAGCCTGACACGCGAAATCGGTTTCACCACAATCACTGGCGCCCTTTATTTCGAGCTTTCTGCGTTGAGCTTCTGTCAGCGTAAAATTATCAACACAAGCAGCGCCCTGCTCGGCTAACGCACCGGCCGCGTTAATACAGCGCTTGCGAGTGTTATAGATGCAGCTCGTTCCATTGCGCGTTGCCAAACAATAGCGTTTAACACCACTGTTTCCCAACAACCGGAAATTCTGCTGACAATAACCGCCAGTAAATGTAGCTGCCGAATTGCACTCAGCAGCAGAGGCATAGGCGCACCTCTCTTTCTGATCGATCTTCAGGCAGAAATTTCCATTGCCTTGAGCCATAACCGGGGGAGAGCTCGGCAAAAGCAGAAAAACAGCGAAAAAAAGTATTAGCAACCGCAACATACGTATAACCAGTAAAGCCCAGTAATGGCTTGGACAACAAAAACCTTATTGGTTCAATTATCGCACATGCTGGTAACAGAAAGCTCAATCTTTGACTAACTGCTAATACAACATAACCATCACTCTCACCATAGAAAAAAGCCCCGAAATTGCGGGGCTTTTTGTTAACTGAGCTCTATCGCTTTGGCAGGGGGCGGTAAAAATCAATCAAAGGCCTGAGTGACCACTCAGCACGGAAACGAACAAAATCATTCTTCAGGAGCAATCGTAAGGCGCATACCACAAAGATCGTCAGCCATTTTTACCTGACATGAGAGGCGCGATTCACCTTGCCTGAAGCCTTCGGTTTCTTCCAACAACTCCAGTTCATCGTCCTGAGGGGCAGGAAGCTTAGCGGCCCAATCAGATTCAATATAGACATGGCAGGTGGCACAAGAGCACATTCCGCCACACAGGGCCTCAACGCCAGCGTCCAATTCGCGCAGCGGCTCGTAAATACTCTCCCCTGGTTCTAGCTCAAACTCATGCTGACCGCCATCGCGATCGATTACAAACATTTTGGGCATGACAACTCCGTGCTCTGCTAAACAACTCGATAATCAAAAAAGGTCGCGAAATATACCACAGGTCCCGCATGCGGACATCTCTATACAAAAGTCATTCGGGACACCCGACCGCTGGCGCCAACACACTGTGTTCTTTAGTGAGGTCAAATCAAGTCGCGCCAGTATGGGCATCCCGATCCTGATCGTTACTATCAGCACCTTCGACTGTCTTCTCTACCTCAGCCAATATAAGCCGCAACCGGCGCTGGGCTGTCATGACTTCCTCGCAGGCTTCGCAGGACGGGAGCTTACAGGGCTGACGGGCAAACAGCCAATACTCTATGGCTCCGGCCAACATCCCGCTAGCAACATCCCATACATCGATCGAATCGTCACCACGGACCATCTGGTTGCCCAACTCGACAACCGCATCAGCGGCATTGTCATATGTCTGGTAAAACGAATCTGGCATGAATGACAACCCTTGCGACAAAAACTTACCGAGCCCGATATAAATTAAGCGCGCATCTTAGCACTACCACACAAATAATAGGCGCTAACTTTACGATTTCTATTGAGGGGCATCGAAGGTCTTTAAAACAGAATAACCAGAACCTGATAACTACACCGGCAGTTGGAAACGGACTCGCCTGTGAGCCCATCTCTCGCCATTTGAGCCCGAGAGCTTCCCCAAGCTGCTGCTGTCGACCATAGCTTATTTTGTTGAATTTAAGCTGACCTAATTATTGAACGAATAATTATGCTGACAAATGCCAAACGGCATTGAAGATAAAAACACCGCTCAACGCACACGTGTACTGTCCGTTATTTTAACAGTTGTGAGGTAAGGTCACTATCAGGGTATGGCAATTGATCTACCGCCCAGGCCATTGATCTACCAGATTTAAATACTTGGTTTAAATCTATCTCTATATAATTCGTGCGGTTCGCATAATTGGCTATCTTCATGCGATTGTTCTTGAGGTCCTTTAAGTTAACCCACTGCGTATAATCAGAAACAATCTGTTTGCCGACAGTAGTTCTAGATACCCCTTTTGGTATATCCACGTTATTGAGCAAATGCGCCATTAATTGCAAGGCATCACCGCTTTCATCAGGCTGATACGCGAAATAGCTTAGATAGGCTGCTCGCACAAAACGACCTGGTGGGGTGTAATCTGCTGATAGCCCAATCAATCCTCCGCCCTGACCAATTTCCGTAACATTAGTCCCATTCACAACTAACGAAGTTGTCGCGGTATCCGTTAGCGAAAGATAGTTACGAACATTATTAATATGCCAGTCATACGTTGGAGCATTTGTCAGCACATTTGTGACGTTGTCGTGGATGACCATTTGGCCTTTAACAAACTCCACAATCATGCTGTCACCGCTGCGATCGGTCAAAATAAAATGCAACAATGGTGCCGTTGGCGAGCCCTTGACCTCACTGGGGTTGTACCAAACTTTATAGTTTGGCAACGCCGCTCTTAGTTCTCGTACAGTACTAAACATGCCAAGCACTAAGCTGCCAAAGTTTATAATCGAGACATACTCATCGTCTTGAGGGGTTACTTTTTGAAATTCGGTGAAGCCGGGTAAAAAATTCCCACTGAGACCCAGGCCAGCTTCATTTTGCCCCTCGAGAATCGCTGGAGATCCTATTATTACTGCTGGATAAATACCGACAAATGCATACTTGCTCGACAGTGTTTTTGATGGCAGATTAAGAAAATCTGGGGCACTAATTAATACAGGGCTCCCTTGAGGTTGAGACATTAGAGTCCATTTCATATCAACAGGCCATTCCATGGTGCGACCCGCGATAACTGTGCCGTCTTTAGCTTTTAGATTAATCGCCGTGCAGGCGTTTGCTAGCGGAGCAAAAGTAATCGATATCGCCACGATGCTGCTTAGAAACTTTTTCATAAGATGCCCAATAATCAGTGCTTTAATCGTTATTAACCCTATCCCCATTTATACATCTGTGCCAATTTATTGCAACGATTGACTCCATTGCTGCCGAGCTTCTGTCACTCCACGATGGGGACAAGGTCATGGGACCGATGGTTTTATTCAACTCTGAGCGGATTACCAAGCTCCCAGCTGCAGTCTTGTCTGCGATTATTTCGTCTGCATTAGCGCCGGGCAAGTTCCAGCCGAGATCAGAACAATCAGAATCTGATAATTACGCCGGCATTAGCCTGAGCCTGTATCAGTAAATTTCCAGAGGTTCGAATGGCGCAGGTTGCGCCATTACTGCCACCACTGCAAAGCCATGAACTATTGCTTCTGATAAAAGCGCCTAAAGCACGAGCCTCAAGTCTTATGCCAATCCGCTTGGTGGGGAAAAATTTATAACCGCCACCTAACGTAAATGCCACTGCATAATCACTGTCGCTGGCTTCTGGCTTTATACGCACACCTCCGAGGGTTGCAACAAAAAAGGGTATCGCACGTTTGCTGCCCTGCCCCAAGTACGTTCCGCCCAGCTGCAGCGTATCCAGCTTGACACCCGGCCCACCCTTAGCCAATTCAGTATCTTGGTGGTTATAGTAAAGCTCCCATTCTGTGGGCGCCTTCGATGGCCAGTTCAATGCAAAGCCATAGCTCATCGATTCCTGCAGCCGATAGCTTGTTTCCTGCTCAGTATTTTCACGAGCATCGACCTCACCACCTAGGGTGTAGCCGGCAAACGGGGTCAACTGAACACCACTGTCTGTTCGCTGCTGCGCCATTGCTGGCAATGCAGCTGCTAACAAACACAGCGCCATTACACATCGAAACATCGGCAACCACCCAACCCATTTAAAAGCTAATTAATCTGCACAAAAATAGGGTCGAAATCATCTCGCATACTAGCAATAGTCCACCCCTCCGCACGAGCTTTCTGCAGCGCAATCTCGGCACCATTAGTGTAACCATACTCACGCTCGTCATCGTCATGACTAAGTAACAAAACAAAACCGTCATGCGCCGCTGTATAAGCAAGCATTTCCAGATCTCCATCGGAGTTTCCAACCGCAAACACCGGAGGACGACCAATATGCAAATCAATATTTAAAACTTTATTGGCTCCGACATTCATCGAAGCGTATTTTTTACCCCGCAGAATAAGGGGTGAATCATCGACAAACATATTGCTCCGACTCGAGCCAATAACTCGGTCTCGGGGAACGCCATACAGCAGCTCAGCAAAACCACGGATAAAACCCATATCACCGCCAGAAACAATGAACACGCGAAAACTGTGCCCCTCTAGATACTGAAGCAGCTCTAGCATTGGCAGGTAGCGAAGGTCTGCGTAGCGGGTATTGAACTCGGGGTGCAAAGAACGGGTAGCAAAATCATGACTAAGGGTCATGTAGTCGGCAGTTGTCATGCCGCCGCTTACCGCTGCCGACAACGTGCGCGCAGCCGCGTAATCTAAGCCCTCGAGATACTCTGTATCGTTCTCCAGGACCGCCTTAAAGGGCTGTTGTTCTTGCCATTCCGGATGATCCGCTGCCTGAGCATGGACTTGCTCATAAATCATTAAGAACTGAAAATACTCAGGGCGCTCGGCCCACAAGGTTCCATCATGATCAAAGACCGCTATGCGATCGGCCACCGGAACAAAGTGGGGACCACCCTCGGTTGTGGCGCCGACCACAAAATCAATGATGGCCGCCTTTACAGCACCCTCCTCCCAGGAGGATAAGACCTGAGGCTTGCTATCGACACAGCCCGCCAACAACACACAGGCTCCCAAGAGCTCAGCTAAGCGCATAAGTATTTAGCCAAGTCATAGTGCTGCCGGCCGTCTTCCCGCCGAAAAGCAATGGAGCAGGCAATCGGCGCCGTCAAAACCCTCATAAATTTAAGACCTGCCACACGAAACCTCACCGTTAACTGCGCAAGCAAACTTGCATCAGACTTTGGGGCTTAATATTGCGGTTACCGATGTGCCTTCACCGGGCTTGCTGGATATCTTCAACTCGCCACCATGAGCTTCAACAATACGACGGCACAGGTACAAGCCCAGACCAAAGCCCCCGGTATGACGACTGCGAGCAGGGTCTGCCCGATAAAAGGGCTCGGTAATCCGCTCTAGATCCTCCGATGAAATGCCTTCGCCATGATCAACAACCTTTACGAATGCTTTATCGCCGATCAGCCCGAAGCTTACCTGCACAGGCACCGAGCCATCGACACTATGGCGCAATGCATTATCAATCAAGTTTCTTAACAACAAACGAATACGCGTTATGTCGTAATCGCCATCCATGCTGTCCGATGGTCTGTCGAGCTGAATGCGCTCACTGCCACGCTGACCTAAATCGCCATCAATCACTTGGCTTGCAATATCCACAAGGTTCGCCGGTTCTCGACGTAAGCTGGCATGCCGCGTATTCAGGGCCTCGCTCTCGAGAATATCGCTAATAAGGCTCTCCATCTCTCCAATATCCTCAAGCACGCTTTGCTTTACCTTGGCGTCGTCAAGAAATTCAAGCGCCACTTTGGTGCGCGTTAATGGTGACCGTAACTCATGACTGATAGCCAACATCAGCTGACGCTTCGCTTCAAGCATCCCCTGCAGATCACTCGCCATGGTGTTTATACCGTCAGCCAGATCACCAAGGTCATCTCTGCGCCGTTTTCGGATACGAAAATCAAGATCGCCGCCGCCGATACGCGCTGTTCCCTCCTGCATTGCCTGAATAGGATTAATCAGGAAATTTACAGCAAGAAAACACCCCAGCAACACCAGCAAGCCAACAACACTAAATATAAGGGTGCTGTTGTATATAGGTAATGGTTCATTAGCAATTTTCGGTGAGACAAAAACAATCTCATAGTCGCCCTGCATCAACTTCACATACGCATGCTCTTCATAGCGAGCAAACTCAACCTTCTCCAACTGCTTTACCCAGTCTTCCATATCGCTGCGATTTGCATTACTCAGATCAAGTAACGAGAGCGGCCCGAATGGAATCTCAGCCAACGGCGGAAAACGCTCATCTGAAGTCCAATCGACACCAGGCCCAATCAAGCGGATATCCACAGGAATACGCTGGGTAATGCTTTCTGCACGGGCAATAGATGGCGGGGTGCCAATGTCCTTTAGTACGTAATCGGCATGCAATGAAATATGCGCGCCGACAATTCGACGTAAGTAGTCACTATCCTGAAACAGCTGCAACGCAAACCCCGCCGCATAGGTATATGCCATAGATGCCAGCAAAAACACCACAATAAGCCGTGCTGATAATGAATGGGTAAATCGTCGTAAGGTTTCAATCACGCCTCATGCCCCAAAAACACATAGCCAGTGCCCCAAACGGTTTTGATGTAACGCTGATCCTTTCCTGTATCCCCAAGTTTTTGCCGCAAGCGGCTAACCAGAATATCTACGGAACGCGAAAACAACTGAGCATCTATACCGCGCAACTCATTCAATATTTCATCACGGTTGTAGTTCTTTCCCGGGTTCTCAGCCAATAGCAATAACAACTGGTATTCCATCGTCGTCAGTTCAATCACTTTGCCATCGAGCTTAACCGCGCGACGTTCAGTATTAATCTCAAGGCCGTCATAATGCAGCTCGGTTTTGCTGGTAGGCGTATCGGCAAAGCGCCGCAGCACATTCTGAATTCGAG
>Ga0315322_10002359_pt1 | contig 14599 bp, 11 predicted proteins | sample M110021515metaG_FD_203461 | JGI IMG/M metagenome (GOLD analysis project Ga0315322, IMG submission 203461) | Ammonia-oxidizing marine archaeal communities from Monterey Bay, California, United States - M1 100m 21515 | ecosystem: Environmental > Aquatic > Marine > Intertidal zone | place: USA...
TAGTCAAAGCGGGTTTGGTCTTTCCTCCTACCGCAAGGACATGCGAAGACTCGCATACCGCCACAGCGACTTCCTCGGAGGACAGTGGCCGTATTGTCATTCGCGAGAAATCAGCCCGGCCTTTTCCAGAGGATGCAATCCATAGAGAGACAGAGAGGGAGCTTCGCCGTCGGGAAACATTTTCCCAGGATTGGAAATTTCGGTGGGGTCAAAAGATCTTCGTACGGACTTCATCAAGTCGATGTCGTCCTCACTAAACATAGTCGGAAGATATTGCCGCTTTTCCATACCCACCCCGTGCTCTCCGGTGATGGATCCACCCATCTTAACGCAAGTCTTCAAAATTTCACTGGCGGCAGACTCTGCGCGTTCCAGTGCTCCGTCCACTCGACCGTCATACATAATTAACGGATGCAGGTTTCCGTCCCCGGCATGAAACACATTGGCGATGCGAACATCGTGTTCCTCGCCCACATCCTTGATCTTTCGCAAGGCTTCCCCCAAACGATTGCGGGGAACAACCCCATCCTGTACAATGAAATCTGGACTCAATCGACCGACAGCGGAAAAGGCACTCTTACGCCCTCTCCAAATTCGAGCACGTTCAATCGCATCTACCGCAACATGCGTTTCCGTAGGACCGGAAGACCTTAATAATTCTGCCAAGAGCGACTTTTCTGCATCCAATTCTTCTGCGGGACCCTCAAGTTCAACAATAAGCACAGCATCCACATTCTTGGGATAACCTGCGTTAACTGCATATTCGGCAGCTTCAATGGCGAGCTTGTCCATAATTTCCAGGGCACCAGGAAGGAGGCCGGAAGACACAATCATAGAAACGGCATCACCAGCTTTTTCCAGTGATTCATATCCAGCCAAAACAGTATGATATGCTTCAACTTTTGGCAACAAACGAAGAGTTATTTCTAATGCCACGCCAAACAAACCTTCGCTTCCAGCAAATAAACTAGTCCAGTCGGGACCAATCATTTCCAAAGAATCACCACCAAACTCCACAACTTCGCCTGTTGCTAAAACTGACTTTAAGCCAAGCACATGATTAGTTGTCATTCCGTACTTCAGGCAATGTGCCCCTCCTGAATTAAACGCTATGTTTCCGCCAATCGTACAAACTTGCTGGCTTGACGGATCAGGGGCAAAATACAGTTCATGAGCCGCAGCTTTCTCTGATACGATTAAATTAACAACTCCAGGTTCCACAATGGCAATTCGCCGGACAGGATCAATTTCAAGAATTCGATTCAAGCGGTTGAGAGCGATCACAATACCACCTTCAACCGGCAAACAGCCACCAGAAAGACTAGTTCCACTACCTCGCGCCACAAAGGGAACATTGGTTCGAGAACAAATATGTATGGTTTCAATAACTTCTTGTGCTGTTTCCGGTACAACCACAGCACGAGGACGGGCTGCAAAAGCAGTCAAACCGTCGGATTCGTATGAAGCAAGATGCACATCGTCGGTGAGTAGCCGATCGGCAGGATATAACCTAGAAAGTGCACTCATTAATTCATGTGAAGACATAAATTCACATTGATTAGTTACCCAAGAAAAAAATAGTTTAATCAGTATGATTTAAATATAACATGAAATAGTTAGTAACATTATTTAATATTATTAAACATATTTTTTGAATTTTTAGATGATATACTCGTATTTTTTAAAAACCAATATATGAATCTGTTATTATGTTTTATTTCATTAAATCAACAGGTAATAAAAAGTTTGTGATCCTGTGAAAATGAGACCCAATATTTCAAAGATTAATAGCACGCCCATCTCGGTAAGATAAGTCTGCAGCCAAAACGATCGCCAAACTGTTTACTGCGTCTTCTAAATGGTCCGAAAGGTCGATGTTCTCTTTAATTGCCTTGAGAAAATATGCCTGTTCTCGTTCGCACAACTCGTCATGACCAGGTTCATCCTCGGTATTAATAAATTCATCTTCGTGGGCAAATTCGCCCATTTCATTTAATTCGGCATGATGGACCTTGAGTACATTAGTTTTACAGTGAGAATCGACGTCATCGCTCTCTACCTCTTCGATCTTGTCGGCGACTATGCTCACGCACCCCTTGGGCCCAATTGCGTCTTTAACGAAAAAAGCAGTTTCGCTCACCATTGGCCCCCACGCGGCCTCATACCATCCACTGGAACCATTCTCAAACTGGATATTCAAAATCCCGTAATTATACATTGTCGGACTTATTTCATCGGTAAGCCTAGAACCAACGGCATGTACCCGTATGGGTTTAGAGCGAGTCATCTGGCACATAACATCGACATAATGAACACCACAGTCAACAATCGGCGATGTTGAATTCATGAGCTTTTTATGAGTCTTCCAATTTTCTCCCTTGCTTTGCTGGTTAAGGTTCATTCGCATGGCCAGTGGACTACCCATTTGGCGAGCAATTTCTATAAACTTTATCCAAGACGGGTGATGCCTCAAGATATATCCGACAACGACCTTTCGGTTTACCTTCTGGGCCTTCTGGGCGATAAGACGAGCCTTTTCGACTGTTTCAGCTAGTGGTTTTTCAACAAATACATGACAACCTGCATCAAGTGCTGACATTGTATAAGGAAAATGGGTTTCCGTGTAAGATGAAATGGAAATGGCATTGGGTTTAGTTTCGATGAGTGCTTGATTAAAATCATCATATTGGGGGATCGGGCCAAGTTCATCGACCAAATCCTGAGAAGAGCTAATAGAGCGAGTTACCACTCCACATATCTCAAACCCTTCTAGTTTTGAATAAGCACGTGCATGGGAAATACCCATGTGCCCGGCACCAATAACAAGTATACGGATAAGTTTTGTCTTCATGTATTCAATTTTTGAGATTAAAAATTTTAATAATATTACGCTTTATAATAAGTGAATTAATTTTATTGTTCGATCGATAATAAACCTTAGCCTCAGGCGTTAATAATCCAAGAAATGGAGTTGTTAAAAACCCTTCTTCTGACCTAAGGTCTGCTACAGGTGAAATTTCCGTGCCTGTAGAAATATAATTTGTTCCAGAAGATTGAGTTTCAACCAAAACTTTCTTTGCAGCATCAAAGCATTCTTTTCCATCTACACAAATCGTAACAAACTTTAACCCCCTCTTCCTATAAATTTTATGAATCGAAGCAAGTTTGAGCAAATCTTGACGATTGTTCATATCTTTAATGCTCCATACATAAATTAATGTTGGTAGTTTAGAAATATTTCTTCGAACAAATTGAAGTGTTCTTGAATTAGATTTTTTTAAGTATACACTTTCTCTGGAAAAACGAGATCTAGCCTTTTCGACAATTATGCGGTCTTTAATCCACTTTATTGAATTTCCATAAGCTAATCCACGAACAACCACTGGTTCCGTTCCATGGATCAAGGAAATTATCGCGTGTCTGAGATCATCGCGATCTTTTCGATCTGGGTTCTTGGGATCTCCAATCCTGCCAGAATATCGAAGTTTACGGTTCTTATCAAAGAGGTAGGCATGAGGAGTCACCCTTACTCCATAAGACTTAGATACCTCTTGAGTTTTACCATCATAAAGATAAGGAAATGGATATTGCAATTCTTTTGACCGCAACACCATCTCGGAAAATGTATCACCCAGTACTGAATAAGATAATTCATCGGGCAATATTGCTTCTGGATCGTTTGGCGATATTGCAATTACCTGTAACCCCTGATTCCGATACTCTTTTGCTAAGCTAATGATACCATGCTGAAAAATTTGTGATGTCGGACAGTGATTCGAGAGAAAAACTACTGCAAGCAGTTCAGATTTTTTGAATTCTCTGGAATCGTAAATATTCCCATCGACACCAGGCAACCGGAACGGCGGCATATCCTCTTGGTAGTCCAAAGCAAAGGCGGATGACCATATTCCTAGAATTGCAACCAAGATTCTCATTTTACTTATAAAACCGTAATCTGAGCTTTTCACTTTTGGTTGGCAAAGAAAAATAACACTTTCTTGAAAACCAACACGCGGTTGACCTTTTTGCTCAAAACTCTAATTTAGAATATTTTAGTACAAAATGCAACCAGCGGATAACGAAGACAAGTGGTTTAGTGGTAAAGGCTTGTGGAGTGAAGTTGACGATAGCGACTGGAGCAACTGGTCTTGGCAGTTACGGAATCGCATTACAACTCTTGCTCAACTAGAGGAATACATTGAATTAACCGATGAAGAGCGCAAGGGGTGCCTTCTTGCAAATAGTAAGTTGTCAATGGCCATAACTCCTTATTTCTTTAATTTAATTGATCGAAAAAACGCCAACTGCCCAATTCGCCTACAGGTTATTCCTAGAGTCGAAGAAATGACTACTAGTAAAGAGGAGATGAAGGACCCTGTTGGTGAAGATGAACATTCTCCCGTTCAGGGCATCATTCATCGATATCCAGATCGTGTATTGTTTTTGGTTACTGACCGATGTGCTGCATATTGTCGCTACTGCACTAGAAGTCGGATGGTTTCAAATGCTCAGGATTACAATTTTCATCCGGCATTAGAGGATGGTCTATCCTACATTGAACAAAACCAAGGCATTCGAGACGTTCTCTTAAGCGGTGGCGATCCGTTGCTTTTGTCAGATCGTAAACTTGATTATCTTCTCTATCGCCTGAGAAAGATTCCCCATGTTGAATTTGTTCGTATCGGGTCTCGCATACCTGTATTTCTCCCCCAACGTATCACCCCTGAACTGACTGGTATCTTCCGCAAGCACGGACCCCTTTGGATGAGCATTCATGTCAATCATCCAACAGAATGTACCGTCGACCTAAAAAGTGCATGCGATCAACTAGCTTTTTCCGGAGTGCCATTAGGGAATCAATCGGTTCTTTTGCGCGGAGTTAACGACGACTTGAACGTAATGAAAAGCCTCGTACACCGTCTACTAATGATGCGTGTTCGACCATACTATTTGTACCAATGTGACCTTATTACAGGCAGCTCGCACCTTCGATCCAGCATATCGACTGGATTAGATATTATACGCGGTTTACGAGGGCACACAACGGGCTATGGGGTTCCACAATTTGTGATCGATGCCCCTGGAGGGGGAGGCAAGGTTCCGATAAACCCTGATTATGTTAAACATATTTCTGATAAAGAAATTGTTTTTAAAAACTTCCAAGGTAAAACCTACCGATATCCACTCGTTGGTGAAACCATCGATCATGCCACAAACCTAGATGGGTTACCCAATAAAATACTGACTTGATTTTAGCACAGTCACCAAGGAAAAAATGGAGCCAGATATCCTTTCGGGTAAGACTTTTCTTCCTCAGGAAGTTCGATAAATCCATCTGTATTCGCCAATGCCGCTAGGTCACCTGAATTATTTGGGTGTCGCAGCTTGACGCACACTGATTTAGAAGAGTTCTCTTCAATGCGTACTGGTAAGAATCGGGTGAAAGAAGGGGTATAATCAAAAGATTCCAGCAACTCTACGAAAATTGGTGGATTCGGCCTGAAGCCCTGCATAAGATGAAGCGTTAGTCTAATATAACGGACGAAGCCTACAACAGCAGATATGGGATTTCCCGGTAAACCAAATGCAACTGGACCTCCTGAAATCTTCCCAAACCACAATGGCTTTCCAGGATTTTGACGAACTCCATGAAAAATTGTCTCGAATCCACAACTAGAAAGAACGCTGGGGAGATAATCCTTCCGCCCTACGGAAACTCCACCCGAGAAAATCAAAAGGTCTGATGTTTCGAGGAGTGTTTCTGTCGACTGACGAATCTTTGTGGGATCATCTGAAACTCGATGAGGATTTGGAGCTGAAAGTCCATCCAAAATACAGGCTGCACAAAGAGCATGAATATTAGACTCACGTATTTGAAAAGGCGTTGGTGTCGAATCCACGGCAACAAGTTCTTGTCCAGTACCAAGAATTCCGACGACCGGGAGACGAGAAACAGAGAGCGAACTATATCCGCAAGTTGCGGCAATAGCGACCTCACCAGGATTCAAGGAACTACCCATGGAAACAAGCTCATCGCCTTTAGCAAAATCGCTTCCTTTGCGATGAACGAAAAGACCTGAATCGACTGAGAAATCAGCAGGGGGTTCAATTAAGACTTCACGACCAACAACACTAACCCACTCGAGAGGAATAACCAAATCACTTCCACTAGGTAAAACTGCTCCGGTAGATACCTCGACGCATTCATGCAATGATTTAACGATTGCACCTTCGTGACCTGCCATTTGTCGGCCACACAATAAATATTTGCGAAGACCATCTGACCAAGCACGGATTTTTATAGCAAACCCATCCATCATGACTCTGTCAAATGGTGGCAGAGGACGGTCGGCTATTACAGATTGACGAAGGATTCTACCTGGGAGTTCGCGTATAGATACATTTTCTCGGTTCAATGATTGAACGTTTTTATGGATAAGTGAAATTGCATCCTTTACGCTACATAGAGAAGACATCATAGTTAAAGATAAATAAAAGGACGGTTCAAAATAAGAATTAAAAGAATATAAAATGAATCAAATCAAAGATAGTCTGAATAGGGGTATTCGTGATTTAAGAGTTTCAGTTACCGATAGATGCAATTTCCGTTGCAAATATTGCATGCCTTCCGAAATATTTGGACCACAATATAAATTTTTGCCTAGGAGCGAAATTCTATCTTTTGAAGAAATTACCCGAATTGCTAAAGTATTTAATTGTCTGGGTGCAGTTAAATTGAGAATAACTGGTGGCGAACCACTTCTCAGAAAGGATTTACCTGTACTAGTCAAAATGTTGTGTGATTTGGGTGTTTATGAAGATATGGCACTAACAACAAATGGATGTTTACTATCAAAATATTCAAGGGATTTGTTCGATTCAGGTTTAAAAAGGATTACTGTCAGTTTGGATTCGCTAAAGGAAAGTACATTCAAATATATGAACGGAGATTTTTCATCTGTTAAAGATGTCATTAACGGAATTGAGACTGCGAAAAGACAAGGTCTGTTAGTGAAAATAAATATGGTCGTGCAAAAAGGAATAAATGAAGACCAAATTATTCCAATTGCTGAGTTTGGGAATGAACTAGGAATAAATACACGGTTCATTGAATTTATGGATACCGGAAACCATAATCAATGGATCGAGAAAAAAGTTTTTTCTGCCCATGATATTTTAAAGGTACTGGAGTCTAAGTATTCTCTTGAAGCGATTGAGCCGAAGTATCGCGGTGAGGTTGCTCGAAGATATAAGCAAACCGGTTCACCTTGGGAGGTAGGACTTATCTCGTCGATATCAAAACCTTTCTGTCGTGACTGCGGAAGAGCAAGGATTACGGCAAACGGAAATCTTTATACATGCCTTTTCGGTACAAAAGGAGTAAACATTGGTTCACATATGAGAAAAGGTATAAATGATGATGATTTATCAAGAATTATCTCAAAAATATGGGTAGGTCGAAAAGACAAATACTCTGAGGATCGATCAATGGCAAAAAAATCTCTCAAAAAAGTAGAAATGCATCATGTTGGAGGATAGCGGTATTTTTTATAATTTACCATACATTAAACTGAACTATTGATTGTCTAATTTTAAATCAATTTCAAAATAATCTAAATATAGACTTTAAATTTTTAAGTGAAACTAATCGGTTCGTATTGGCATAACTACGCAGAGGAAGCTTAATGGGTCTCCTTCTTTTGGGCCGTCCGTGCGAAAAACGCCAGGGCTCATGTCATCTCTAAACTCAAAAAACACCCTGTCCTTAGTCAATGACCTTAGTGGGTCTAAAAGGAACCGGGGATTAAAGGAAACCGTTGCGTTTTCTCCATCGTATTCAATAGACATAGATTCGCGGGCATCACCCAAAATGCTTTGACCTGTTATTTCTAATTCGTTTGGCTTGACCCTGAAGGTAACTTTGTCATCTGAGACTAAAGCAGCTCTCGTAACGCATTCTTGTAATAGTTCCCGCTCTACTTCGCTTCGGTTAAAACTATCTTTTGGAATAACTTGTTTGTAGTTCGGATATTTTCCTTCAACAACTTTGGAGACGAGGTATACTGACTCCACAAAACCTTTTCCTGCTTCACTTTCTTCACCATTTTCTTTTCCGATTTTCATTTCAAAAGCTACTTGTCTGTCAGTGAAGGAAACCCTGACCGAGTTACCAAGGTCAGGAATTCTTTCTAGTTCAGATACGGAAGAGGATGGTAAAATGAATTCTCCGCCAGAACCTGTCTTTTTTGCTAGAATTCTTTTTGTAACTGCGAGACGTCTCCCGTCTGTTGCAACTAATGCCAACTCATCTTCTGAAAAAAGAAAATAAACGCCTTTTAACATATAGCGTTCTTCGTTGAGAGATTGCGCATACGAGACATTTTTGAGCATCTGTATCAATTCCCCACGATCTAGGTCAAAATCTTGTTGTGCCTCTAATGTTGGCAAGGGTGGAAATTCTTTGCTTTCCATCCCCATGACGTTGAATACTGAACCCCTTGTGGTAATTGTTGCCTTTGGGTCATTTCCTGTTTCAACACTTACCTCCATATCCGCGAGTTGGCGAATAATGCTACCAAGTTCCTTGACCGGCAAAGTTACCGCACCCGATTCCGAAACCTCTGCCTTGATTGAACATCTAGCACCTAGGTCTAAATTCGTTGTCGTCAAGGAAACCTTTCCATCTTCTGCTTCTATTAAAACATTTTGAAGGATTGGCATTGTCTTTCGAGTACCAACTACGCTCGTTACCAGTTGGAGACCTGAACTAAAAAAATCTCGGTTTATTTTGAACTTCATAATCTAATAAATTTTGGGGATTTGAAGGTAACCGGCAAATGATAATTATAAAAGAAAGACAAATTAAAATTATCTAATCTTCTTATTATATGGCTTAAACAACAGCAACAACAATTATATTACCTTTACTACCAAAGTATTACGAAAATATTAAATTGTGTAAAAAATCCCGAAAAAAGTAGAATATCCGTGAAGCATGTGAGCAAAAACTTTCTTTTCACAGATTGTTGACACGAGTTTTTATGGTTGTTAACGGATTTACCTTTTGGAGAAACGCTCAAGATATTCCCAGAAAGATTGTTCCTTTTCAAGATCTTGTTCTTCACAAACTGGCAGCTTAAACCGAACGATAAAGTCGTTAAATGTATTTTTTCTCAAAATATAGTGACAGTGCAGGGTCTGTTCCCCGTATTCGAAATAAACTCGAAGTTCACCTACTCGCATTCTGCAAAAGCTCTTTCCATTACGAGTAAATCGCCCGACATCAGAATTTTTGTACGAAAGTACCTCAGAAGTCAGTGAACTAAGTTTTTCCATTAGTTCTAATTGCCCGACATGATCTAGGGCATTTACTTCCACCATACTTTGTTCGCTAAATGTTAATTGGAACATTTCAAAATATTTTTCCACTAACTATATTCAAGGCAAAGACTTTTTTTCTAGAAATGGTCAGCGGTTAGTTGGAATAGATAGAGAAAAATGAATCAATGCTTCAGTAAGCAAGCAAATTTATAGAGAAAAGTAGTTGGAGCTTCTGGCTCAAACTTACAATAATTTGAAAATGGAAAGAAATTTTCTAATTAAGGGAAAAGAGCTCTTTCAAATCTCGCCTTGTGGTTATAATTTCTCTACATTTACTTTTTTGCGTTAGGAAAATGACATCTAGTTCGAATCTCGATATTGAAAAAGCTCGCATTGTCCTTGAGATAGAATCAGCTGCAATTAAGCTTGCTGCTGATCGTCTCAACACCAATTTTTTGAGGGCTGTAGAAACTCTGAATGTCCCTGACGGAAAAATTATAGTTACAGGATTAGGGAAATCTGGTCATGTCGGTCGCAAAATAGCGGCCACTTTTTGCAGTACTGGATCTCCCGCTGTATTTATGCATGCCGCAGAAGCCGCTCACGGAGATCTAGGTGTCCACCAATCTGGAAACCCAACGATATTTCTTTCTAATAGCGGTTCCACAAGTGAACTGTTGGCACTGGTTGCCATCTTACGGAACCGAGGTTCTTCCCTTGTGGGAATTTTGGGTAATCTCGATGGGGTGCTAGCTCAAAAAATGGATGTAGCCCTGGATGCTTCTGTGTCCCGTGAGGCTGATCCATTGGGCATCGTCCCTACTGCCAGCTTTGTTGTAACGGCAGCATTGGGCGATGCACTTGCTTCATCTCTCATGTACAAGCGCAACTTTTCTGAGGAAGATTATGCCCATACCCATCCTGGAGGTCAACTTGGCCGGAGCTGGACTCTCTCTGTTAGTGATCTTATGCATCCAGTGGAGAAAGTTGCTTGTTGCGAGGAAGATACAACTTTAAGAAACCTCGTGATCGCAATGACTCAATTTCCTCTCGGTGCCGCATGCATTTTGCGTAATGGTAGGCTATTGGGTCTTGTAACTGACGGAGATCTTCGACGAGCTTTACGGGAACAAGAAGACATTCTTTCCCTTAAGGCATCTGCACTGATGAGTACGGGACCAATTGTTGTAAAACCAGATGCTTCCGTTGGCTCGGCTCTACGCATTATGGAAGAACGCTCATCGCAAATATCGGTATTGCCCGTTGTGGGTAGTGATGGTGCCTCCCTGTTGGGACTTTTGCGCCTTCATGACATTTACACGCCCGATGAAAGCTAACCACAATGGGAATCTCAAAAAACCTTTACTGTTTATGGCTTGAAGCCTAGCTGAAATTGCTCATGCCAATTGTTTTTGGAATATTCTCGTTGGCTGCGATAGTGGCAATGGTGTTCTTGGGTTTGAGCCTGAAGGACGCGCATGACGAAAGTGAGCACTGGAAGACACGCAAGGCAACTCTCGAGAACGAATTGTTGGAGTTAAGAAAAGAAGTGGAAGAACAAGGAGCTTTTCTTGATCGCCTGCGTCGCGATCCCGGCTTTCAAGATGCAATGGCTCGCAAAGAACTTGGTTTTGGAAAGCTTGGCGAATTAAACTTTCGATTTCCTAAAGAGGAATCCAACTTAACTGAAGAAAGCTCGGAGCATTGAAATCGTTCAATAAACTTTTGGCGTCTCGGTGAGCACTGGGGACCGCTCAAGCCATTGTTGATTTCGGATTTTGAAGAATTAAAGAAGATCGAAGAAATAGATAAAATCAGTTATTTCCAAGTGGATGTCCTTTTTGTCCGCTGTCCTAGAGCCACTTTTCTTTGATACCGCAATCTTTGAAATTCCATCATCGAGGCTTAATTTTATGCGTGCCTTGTCGCAGGGTTTATCTCTCGGCCCGTGAACATCTTGCTCCCAATGCTTGACCCGATGGCCATGTACCAATAGCTAGTGTTTTATCTCACTTACCCTCGCAACATTATGCGACAACAGATTTAAATCATGGACGAAGACCTTACCAAAACGATAGACAAAGCTCTTACATCCGGAGATCTTATGGACACTGCAGAGCATAATCTTCGCTCATGGCTCGACACCGATGGGTTGTGCAGTTGGGCCTCAGGCTCGATAGAGCAGTTAATTAGAGCCGGTGAATGGCGTGAAATCAACGATAGGTTTCATAATGATTTGGCATTTGGAACAGGCGGAATTCGAGGTCGCACTATCGGTCGATACCTAACTGATTCAGAGCGGGGTCGCACCAAGGGAAAATCGACTCCTGAGTACGCTGCGGTTGGTTCGAACACTCTAAATGATTATACCGTGGTGCGAGCAACGATGGCATTGCACGGGCACATTAGCACATGGATGGCATCGGAGGGTATTTTGGATGTTCCTAGAATCGTAATTGCACACGATGTTCGTCATTTTTCACGCCACTTTTGTGAGTTGGCAGCCTCGACATGGAGTGCCTTGGGGGGCTACGCTATGATTTTCGATGGACCGCGACCGACTCCCCAACTGAGTTTTACTGTGAGGCAGAGGTATGCACATGCGGGTGTTGTCATAACTGCCAGTCACAATCCACCTCACGACAATGGTTTCAAGGTTTATTTTGTCGACGGCGCTCAAGTTGTACCGCCTCATGCGGAATCAATTGTAGACCGGTATTCAAAACTAACGCTTCAAGACACGGTCCCATTTGTTGCTACAGTCCGTGAAACAGAAGGTTCTCCTTTTACCGTTCTTCCCGCAGGCGATGACCTCGCCTATCGGGCCGCTATCGAGGAAACCGTTCTAGACGCAGAGCTTCTTAAGGAGCACTGCCCGAAAATTGTTTTTACCCCCATTCATGGAACTGGCGGTATGACGGCGATTCCATCTCTTTGGGATCACGGTGTGGAGGTTGTTTTGGTAGACGAACAAGCAAAACCAGACCCCAACTTTTCTACGGTAAAGTCGCCAAATCCCGAAAACCCCGAGGCTCTAAAACAGGGAATATCCTTGGCACGCAAAGTTAAGGCAAAAGCTGTTCTAGCGAGCGATCCGGATGGCGATCGAATAGGGCTAGCGGTTTTCGATGGGAAGGATCGCTTTGAGTGTCTCACTGGAAATCAAGTTGGTTGCATGCTTTCTGAATACCGAATTTCAAAGCTAAAGAAACAGGGCGTGATTCCGGAGGCGGGATCTTCGAATGCCGTTATCCTCAAGACTTTCGTGACCACTCCCATGATGGAGGCCATTGCGATTAAAAACGGAATCGGCTGTATCAATACCCTCACCGGTTTCAAATGGATATCTGAAAAGATTGGTGATTATGAAGATTTAGCAACTACTGCCTTGCGAGATAACGAAGGTATTGCTTGGGATTATGACAACACTGATTTTTACACAAGGGCAGAAATACTCCTAAGGTATTCGAAATTCACTGTTTTTGCAGGAGAAGAAAGCGTAGGATATTTGCCTTTGGATACAGTTCGAGATAAAGATGGGAATGCAGCAGCTTTAGCATGTGCAGAACTACTTGCTCACTTAGAGCTTACGAAATCATCGCCGTTGGAATATCTAGAATATTTGTATCTTAAGTACGGCTATTTCGAAGAACAAACAGTTAATCTTTATTTTGAAGGTGTAAAGGGTTCTGAAATAATTAAAAAAATAATCAGATCATATTCTAAAAATGAACCTACAAAAATCAACGATGTTGCCGTTACCAAAGTTAGAGACTTTGGTAAGCAGGGTTATCTTGACGAAGATGGCAAACCCGTACCGGTCGAAAACTTTTTTATCTTTGAACTCGAAGATGCTTTTTCAATTGCCGTGAGGGCCAGTGGTACGGAACCCAAAATAAAGTATTACCTTTTTGGCCGATCTCAGGTCGTGGGAAAGAACGATTTATCTGCGGCGAAGTCAGAAGTCGGCGAAAAACTAAATTTTCTAGCAGACTGGGCAAATAAGGATGCCCATGAACGTGGCGAAGTGGAAAAAGAGGGAAATGGCAGCGGAGCAAAACAAGACTAATTTGACCAAGAATGGCTACTTCTAGCCACAGAAAGCAACTCAATCAAAGTTGTACTAAACTAGCATCAATGTCGGGTTTTCCAATATTTCAGCGAGAGCTTTGAGATAAGACGAACCGACTGCACCGTCAACTACTCGATGGTCGCAGTTAAGCCCAATCACCATTCGTCGACCTAGAGCTATTTTTCCGAGGTCGTCCACTATGGGTTTGGTCTTAGTTGCTCCAATTGAAAGAATTGCTGCATTCGGTGGATTTATGATACTGCTGAAGGCATCGATGCCGTACATCCCAAGGTTTGTAACAGTAAAAGTCGAGCCACTCATTTCCTCTGGCGATAACCTTTGGGCGCGCGCCTTTGAAATGAGCTGCTTGGCCTCAAACGAAAGGGAGTGCAGATGCTTCGCTTCTGCGTTGTGAATAACAGGGGCTATAAGCCCATCTTCAACGGCCACGCCGAAGGCAAGGTGAACCGTTCCATGTTGCTTAATATGGTTGCCCTGCCAAGAGGCATTGACCTCAGGAACCCAATTAATGGCTTCGATACTGCCTTTGAGAACGAGATCGTTTAGCGTAATACTCCCTCCTCCGATCTCGGGAACCTGTTTTGAAAATTTCTTATTTATCGCAAACTGGGCATCGAGCAATGGGCCGGCATTGATTTCGCGCTGGAGATAAAAATGGGGAATCTGCGTCATTGACTCGGCCAGTTTCGCGGCAATTTTTTCTCGGGCTTTAGTAACGGGAATGATCTTTTCATTCAGTTGCTTCTTTTTGACATTTCCCGATATCTCTGTCCGACAGTTTTTTTTCTCGCTGGAAGCAGTGAGGCCATCATGATCTTCTTCCGAAGAATCCTTTAACGCATCAGTCCCATGAACGGTTTCTTTAGGCGATGCAGAAGCAGTTTCTCTTGGTTCAGGAGAATCATCACTGGATGACGGTTCGCCATTTCCCTCGACTTCACTTACTTCCATACCCTTTATTTCCGTAGGCAGGGGAGCCTTTTCTCCGGAAAGGTCCTCTCCTGCATCCCTAGCTGCGAAAGAGGATTCCTCTCTCTTTTCCTGGTCATCGCTGAACGATGACTCGACCTCCTCACCCTCGTCAGGTCTCCGTGAAGGTTGAGTGGGCTTTTTGCCGGGTCCGTTCGAACCTTCTCCCAAAAATGGCGAGACATATGATTTTTCAGGGATGGTCTCTGTGCCCTC
>Ga0315322_10002364_pt1 | contig 14586 bp, 9 predicted proteins | sample M110021515metaG_FD_203461 | JGI IMG/M metagenome (GOLD analysis project Ga0315322, IMG submission 203461) | Ammonia-oxidizing marine archaeal communities from Monterey Bay, California, United States - M1 100m 21515 | ecosystem: Environmental > Aquatic > Marine > Intertidal zone | place: USA...
GAAGCGCCGGCCGAGGGTGAGGAATCCCATTGCGGCGAGGTCTGACTGTTCGCATTCGTCGCGCTCGAGCAGGCGGTCGGCTGCTAGTTGGCGGATGAGGAATTGGTCGAAGGGCAGATCATCGTTTAAGGCGCCCACGACCCAATCGCGGTACAGCCAAGCATGAACGAAGGTGAACTCCTCAGGCGAGTAGGCGTAGCCTTTAGTGTCAGAGTAGCGCGCGATATCGAGCCATTGCCGTGCCCAACGTTCGCCGAAGTGTGGCGAGGTAAGTAGGGAATCAATCGCTGTTTGTGGGTTTTTGGTGGATTGGGCTTGCTCGAAGGTCGGTGGTAGGCCAGTCAGATTATAGGAGAGTCGGCGCAGGAGAGTTCGTGGATCGGCGGGTGCGGCGGGCTGGAGGCCAGCGGCATCGAGTTTGGCGAGGATGAAGGCATCGATGGGGGTTTTGATCCAAGAGGGATCGCTGACCTCTGGGATCTGCGGTTTGGTGACTGGTTGGAAGGCCCAGTGTTTGATTTGGGGAGTCGCAGTGGGAACGGGAGTAGGCGGGGCGGCTAGGATTAGCGCCGTGGCAAAGGTATAGATGATGAGGAATGTTTTCACCAGCATTGAGCACAGTCTTTCATAAATTGTTCGGGCCTGGAATCTGATTTTTCGCAGGGTGCCAGCCGTCCAAAGCTTTGGCTATCAGTCCGAATTCCTAGGGCGGAGTTCTGATTGAATTGCTAGGAATTTGCTTTTGGGGATTGAGTTCCTAAGGGCGTCGTTGAAAGGATCGGAGAGGGGGTTGCGGGGGAAAGAGGCGCGAAGACGGTGGTTTGGGATGAGGGGTAGGGGGGTGATTGAACCCTGAGTCGTGATCAATTTACCATGAGTGCTTCAAGGCCTGAACCTAACATTCAAAGTGATCCAGATCTGGTGATCTGATCAAGGATTCTATGACTGGTTTTTCGTTGGATTTTCCTGAGTTCGACTGGGAATAAGAGATTGAACACACAGACTTCCCGGCAGAGGGGCGTTACTATTTCGGATTCTCTTTGAGCAAGAAATACCGATTGGCAGCAAGATTTTTATAAATTTGTATTTTTCCTGAAGGCCAACGGACTTCGAGTCGATCGATTGCCTTTGCGTCACCGAGTCCCAGAATGATTTCTGCTGGGCCCTGTCCCATAAAACCGTTTTGAGGAAATAAGTCCCGGATCAGTTTTCGTCCTCCCACAGTGGCCGTGAGCCGTGCGCCAATCCCCGCGCGATTACTCCCAGAGCCCTCGAGGCGGATGCGGGAGGAATTGGCCTTTGGAAAACGATTGAGGAACAATCTCAGCGAGCCGCCTCCAACCGAGCCAACAAGTAAGTCAGTGGCTCCATCACGGTTAAAATCCGCCGCCACAACGCTGCGGGAATCGGAGTCAATATCCGCACCTGAGGCGAACGAGACATCTAGGAAGGAGTTGCCATCGAGGTTTAGGAAAGTGCGATTGCGCTCGAAGGAACTCAGGTTCTCCCGTTCGTTCGGCATTTGGAAGGGGTTCTTGGTCCAGAACTCGCCGGCTTCTTCATCGATCTCACCGATCGCTTCAAGCTGGCTGAGTCGGTTATGCGGCTGCGACACGACAGACCTCCATAGGCAAGTTCATCCATCTGGTTTGCTACGATCAAAGCTTAGGAATCCGGTTGTCGCGTGGAGATCGAGTAGACCATCGTTATCGAAATCTGCGAGCGCAGGCGCGTAAGCCCATCCGATGTCGTTGATGCCCCAGGGTTCACTCTTTTCCTCATAGGGCCCGCCTCTTGGGCCGCGTTTGTAGAGACGATTGCCAGCACAAGCGCCCTTGATTTGCTTGTGAACCCCCGGCCCGTAATCATCTTCGGAGACCTGCGCGATAATACGCCGCCCCATCTTCGAATACATGTTAGCGACATAAATCTCAGGCGAGCCATCATTATCGAGGTCTCCGCTAGCAACACCCATGCTGGTGGCAAAGTCAGCAATACCGTTCTGCTTTGCGATCTCCTCAAAACTGCCATTACCCTTGTTTCGTAGCAGGTTATTGGTGCCAAAATCATTGGCGACGTAGAGATCGGGTAGAGCGTCGTCATCGGCGTAGAGCCAGGTTGCTGCGAAGGAATTACGCTTGCCCGCGCTTGCCTTACTTTCTGCAGTAATATTCTTGAAGCGACCGCCGCCGAGATTTTTCCACAGCACATTTGGGGCGCCAGAAATGTCATCGCCGACCCAAGGTAGCGGCTCTTCCCCGGCGACAGTTCCTTGGTAGAGCACATAGAGATCGCACAAGCCATCGCCATCGTAATCCGCAATGCTACAGCCCATCGGCGCTCGCGGAAATTTGAGACCTGATTCAGTGGTGATCTCTAGGAGTTTTTTCCCTCCGATGTTCCGATAGACGCGGTCACCGAGAATCAAGTCAGGGAAGCCATCGTTGTCAAAGTCCAACCAACAGGCCAGCGCTCGTTCCGCCTTGGTCGCCATCATAGGAAGTCCAAAGGCCTTGTTCGCGACGGCAAAGCGCTGACCTCCTAGCGACTTGAGCAGCGCCGTAGGCCCGCGTACTGAAGCGATCGCAATATCCAGGTATCCATCTCGATCGAAATCTTCCACTGCGAATTGAAAACTGTAACGCTGGGAAATCTCCTCTTTGGGCATTTTCCAGTTGTCGGCCAAGGGTAGGCGATGCAGCTGGCTGGCTTCGGTGACCTCCTCCATCAGCATTTTTGGGGCACTGCGCCTAGTTTCGGATAGAACTTCCCAAGAGGAAATTACGGCGCCAGCGTCAAAATTTGAAATTGATTTCGTTCGGAAGTTGACGATGTGTTCTGACTCGAGCGCGACCAACGCCCCTCCAATACCCCGACCGGATGCCGTTAGTAATAGCCGTGTCTCCCACTGTCCCTCATCAGCAGTCGCGATCCGTAGAACACGCAAGTTTAGGGCCTCGATCTTTTCCAGCGATCGCAGGTGGTCCAACAAGGCCGCAGCTACATCTTCAGCGTTTGCAGGTTTCTCTCCATCGGTGCGGCGAACTTCTTCGACATTGCTCTTGCTGATTTTCTGAAACGAGTTTTCATCAGGTATTACCGCGCCCGAGAATTCCTTGTGAAAGGCCGCTGCGAGAACCCTCGCATCTCGTTTACGCAAGCCATCCAAAAACCACTTCCCAAAGCGCTTCTCGATCTTGAATGTGACGTGCTCTGAATCCCAGATTTCTTTCTGGCGCTCTGGATCGAGCGCTTGCTTAGGCTCAACCAACTTCTGAGCAGATACGGTGAACCCTAATACGGAGATCCAGATGAGGCAGGAGAGGTGTATCGGCGCTTTCATACTATTTTTCGGACCGTCCTAATGCTGTCAGATTCTATCTACCAAAACCAGCGCGAACTATCTGGCCTCAAACAACAACTTAACTTAGGGGAGAGTTTACCCTCGTAGAAACACACCCGGTCGGTGCCAGAATGATTTCGATAATAAAAAAGCGGTGCCGCCCGTGGGGCGACTCCGCTTAAATGATTGACTCGTTTGAGCTACTTCTGGATCCGGAAGAACCCGCGCCCGGGGCCTGGATCCCCGATTAATGATATCGGGAAAGTGTAAGTGGTCGAATCGCCCTCATCTGCCGGGTAATTGTCGTTGAGATCGGTGTCCCAATCGAAGAGGTCCTCGGAGTAGAAGATGCCGTAGGATTGTCCGGCTTTCGACGGCCATGTCAGCGAAATTGTATCGTCCGAACGATTATCAGTCCCTTTATCATCGTAGGCAATATCTGTAATCGCAAACTGTGTTCCACCTCCAAGCAATACCTCGATACTGGTTCCTTCGCCAGCTGCCCATATCTCGGCAACCTCATCAGCTGATAAAGCGCGGGCCCAGATTGCAACATCGTCGACCTTGCCATTCCATCCACGACCGAGAGCGTCTGGATTTTCCCCAATTCGCATCCTGTTATCGCGATTCCCGAGAGATGCCCCTGAATTGGTTGCGGCTTCGACGCCGTCGATGAATAGGGTCTGGGTGCCTGAGATGCCTTCGGTAACCGCCACCACGTGGTGCCAGGTTTCTGGTTCGCTGCCGATCGTGATCGCGGTTCCGTGCGCTGGAGCTTCACCAGTGCCGCCTGCCCAAGAAAATTCCTCTGGTACATCGTTACCCCGACGGTGTACTCGCCAGCCGTTACCCTCACCCTTGGCAATTAAGCACTGCCAGCCAGTGGTAATTGAAGCAGCGGTGCACCAAACCGAGACGGTCATACTTCCGCCCGTGAAGTCGAACTCGGACTCATCGCCACCGGTGATGATGACGTTCTGGGTCCCATCAAGGTTAATCGCGTTTCCGAACTTGCCTGTTTCAAATGGGATCACACCTCCGTCTTCGGTGCCGTGGTTGTCATCGGCCGCATCCAACAAATCGGAGTCGAGCGGCCAGTAGGAGATTAGACCGAATTCAAAACCTCCACCGCTGGATAATGGATCGTCGTCAACGCCATCGGGAACGGTGTCGCCGTCTGTGTCCGGATTGAATGGATCTGTCCCTGCGGTGAGTTCGGCGCCGTCGTTCAGAGCATCGTTATCGGTGTCAGATATGAGTGGATCAGTGCCCGTGTCAGTAACACTGACATACGTCCCTGTCCCAGACTCGACTCCGTCGAAAAGACCATCGCCATCCGTATCCTGCACGTTTGGATCGGTGCCGCGCTTGAATTCTTCGAGGTTCAGAGAGCCATCGTTGTCTGCGTCCTGACCTGCGTCGGAAGCGAGTAGTGGATTGAGGTCGTTGTCGACCTCATAGCCGTCGGGCATCTCGTCGTCGTCGGTATCGGGATTGAGCGGCAGGGTATTTGCAGCGATCTCGGCACCATCATTGAGGCCGTCGTCATCAGAGTCAGCTTTGTTCGGGTTTGTAGCGTGGGTATTCCTCTCGGCACCGTCAGTAAGATCGTCTTTATCGCTGTCGCTCTTCAAGGGGTTGGTTGAATTTTCACCGCTATTCCACTCCTCAAGGTTGGTGAGTCCATCGCTGTCTGGATCCTCTCCGGAGTCATCGATCTCGGGATCAAGGCCGATTGCAGTCTCCCAACCATCGTCCATCCCATCATTGTCTTGGTCATCGCCGGTTGCTGTCGAGTATGGGTTAGCTCCTTCGGCAAGAGCTGTAATCTGCTCCTGGGTAAGCACCGAATCCCAGACTGCAAAGTCGTCAAGCAGGCCATTATACCAAGCTTCACCGCTGCCGCCACCATTGTTGCCTTGGCGGCCACCGACGATGAGGTTACCGGATCCGTTTGGGCCCGCTTTAGCGGTGGGGGCGCCGTCTGCCACGCCGTTCAAATAGATTGTGCCAAGGTCGGCATCGCCGTCATAGACGAAAGTGGCGTGCACCCAGTCGTTGGCGTTCAGGATAGTGTTGCCGTAGTGGTCATTGCTCCAGTGTGCCTGATGGAGACGTCCGTTGTTACGCAAGCCATTGTGGATTCCTTGACTTGATTGCCCGACAAAAAACCGATCGCCGCTTAAGGAGGTGGCGTCAGGCTTGATCCAGGCCACCATCGTATAGCTTGCTGTATCTCCCGCTCCCGCGCCGTCGCGGTTGCCTAGTAGTAACGGAACATCGAAAGTTGGGATGTTGAGTATGCCATTGGTGAATCGCGCGGCACCAGACGGGGTGGATCCTCCCGGGGCACCAGCTTCTCCAAAGGTTACGGTGTTGACGACGACGCCATCGTATCCGTTGCCAGTTTTGTCGACGGCCGCAGTTGCACCGCTGGCCTCGTCGAGAGCAAAATAAAGCAGAGGCTCGGGGAGTTGCTGACCAAAGGCCGTGAGCGCCATTGCTGAAAAAGTCGCGAGACTCGCGGTAAGAAATCTGGAATTATAGTTTGTTAGTGGTTTCGATGTGCTTTTCATTATCAGAGTAATTAAGATTACAACCTGTGACCCTCCCCAACCTAAATAAAGGCTTGAAAATTCGCCCTAGTAGCTAAGCACAAGAAAATTCTCGTTGCCAGAGAAAATTATTATCAATTAAAAAAAGCGTATTTCATCAAAAAATTGTGTCATGAAAAAATTGATAAATCACGACCGTTAAGTTTGGACCCAATGGGCCTCGAATCCCACACCAATTTAGTCTGAACTCACACAAACGGGATGTGAGAAACGAGGCAAAAGTCATTCGTAAACTCTATTTAAGAAGTCTACTTCTTAACCTTCCTGATTTTCTCTGTGATGACAGTGCCGTCGGTTGATTCTAACTTTGCTTCAGCCAATCCCTCGTTAACCCTGCGGATTTCAATCGTGCCCATTCTTTCGCTTTCACCGGCTTTCTGATTTCTAAAACGTCCCGACAGCTTATCGGCAGAGACTTTGTTGAAACGAACCGAAAATCCTTCACCATTCGCTCCATGAGCGTTGGCGACCAAAGTTTGATTATAAGGTCTCCAGCCGACTAGTTCGGTCATCTTTTCTCCGGTTTCGGAGGTCCAATTGCCAACCAAATAGTCTGCGTTCGGATCTGGCTTTGTCCAAACTACATCTGCCTTTGTGCCATCACTTCTTTCAATTTTCCAGTGGCCAAGCATCCATTTCCATGGGCATTTCAGGGCTTTTTGTTCTATTTCAGCTCGGGTGAAGAGGCCCGTGATTTTCTGTTTCTCTCCGTTTTCGAGAACGGCGTCGATTGTGAAACGAAACCTGTCTTTGGTTTCAAACTTACCTGTATATTTACCGGAATATTTTTGAGAGGTTGGCAGAATACCAAAACAAGTGCCGGTTATTTTGTCGGCACTTACTTCTGTAAGTTCTAGATCCCAATAGTTTCCTGCCGAGCCATAGCCGTTAATCTTTAAAGTTTTGGAGAGCTTCCTCCAACCTGCCAGTGAAACCGATTTGACTTCGTTTGGTTCGTCGAAGACACCCCACAAGCTACTTCCTTTTCCGCCGATCCCCCATCTGACCCTGCCTTTCAAACCTGCAGGCTGTATTTCATAATTCCAATCTTGAAGAGAGTGATTTGGGATGAAAGACAAGTGGCAAGATGCGAGTCCTCGACGGTGTCTGTGGTTTCACTTGAGATCTACAAAAACCGGGAGGTGGTCAATCTTCTCAACGCGATCTTGTCGGTTGAGCAAAATCGCACCTCGCCCAACACCATATTGAGCTAAGGTTTTCTTTGGTAGGATCAGGCTATTGAAGATGAAAGCTTGTTGGACTTCCATGAAACCTTTGGGAGCGAGAATGTGGTCAATCGTCCGGGTAGGTGCTTGTGGTATCGAGTTTCCGACTTCTCCGGACCACGAGACCTCGCCATAGGTCCCTCGGGCTTCGGAGTTCAGCTGTCTTGGTTTTGAGTCATGGTAATGACTGACCTTGCTGTCTCCCTCCTGCGCATCCTCAGATAATTTAGCGAGGATTTGGTAAGGTCTGTCGCTTGGAAGACTGTTGAAATCACCACAGATCATGATTGGAGTCTCCTTAGGCACCTTAGGATGCTCTCCTTTGCGGACCGAATTGATGAAATCCAAGGCTCTCGTTGCTTGCTTGATTTGCACCTCTTTGGGTTGCGTAAAGAAGTGCAGATTGATCATTAAGAGGTTGCCACCTATATCGTTCGGCAGGGTGATTAATGCAGCCATTCCTCGGGCATTTTGGATCGCTTCGGACCAGAGGATCGGGTGGCGGCTTAGGATCAACCGACCTCTTCCATCGGCAGCGGCATACCAGAATTGTCCGGTGATTTCACCAAAATACTTAGCAATGGCTTCGGACGTGGTATCGATTTGATCTTCTTTACTGTAGATGACTTCCTGCATCGCCCAAATGTCCGCCTGGGCCCTAGGCGCCCAAGCAGCAAAGCGATGGAGGCGCGCCTCGCCATCGATGCCTTTTCCATTAATCCATGGGCTGGTTCTGACGTCGCCATTGTCTTGAGGGAAAATCGAGGTCCAATACCCATTGTAAGAGACCACTCTGAGCCGTGTTTCCGGATCCACATGAATACCCTTGGGTTCCGTATTTGTGATGACCTCTGGTGGCTTAGCGTCTAAACTCGTGCAGAAGGAGAGTCCCAGAAATAAAAGGGAGGTAATTTGGTCGTTCATTTTCCAGAAATTTACCTGCATTTCCTCATCAATTGCGTTCGATACGAAGGAACAGTTTTCCGCTGGCACTTGCCAAGCCTCTGACATCGAAGGTTCTTGTGGTTGTGTCGCCATCATCGGCTTTCACTCCATCATCTAGGTCTGAATCCCAGTCTTCCATGTTAGTGGAATACTTGACTGCGTAACTTGTTTTAGGGATCGAATCCCAAGTCAAAGTCACCGTTTCCAATTCCGAGTTATAGTGGAACTCAGTGATCTTAAAAGGGACTGAAACGGGGCCAGCTGGAACGACATCGATCTCTCCAAAAAATGTAGCCCTTGTCCCGACTTGCCATGTCGGTGGTGCGATATCGAATAACAGGTAGCGGTAGGTTCCCACATCCCCAGTTATGCTCACTCCGACTTGGCCACCAGCCCCGCCGAGCGACATTGAATCGACACTCGCGATCAAGGTGTAACCAAGCGCGGCCAAGTCCGCACTTTCTTGAAAACCTGCTGCGTCAAAATCTGGTGCATTGTTGTTGGGATTAATCGCTCCATAAACATTGTAGATCTGTGGGGCACGACTGTTGTTGTGCCAGCTGTAGGAGTTGATCTCGGCGATTGGAACATTGACCTCGAGATCGAGTTGGATGCGTAGGTTGTCTTCTGCACCTGTGGGTCCGGCAAAGAAGCTTTCGGAATCGGGTCCACAACACGAGTCGCCGTTGGTTTGTCCCAATCCGTCTGTTAGGTGGTCGATCGTGCCCGATACATCATGCGAACTGCCATCTAGGACGGTAAACGTTTTGCCGTTTGCGAAATCGGTTGATGAATTCGATGGAATGGTGTCGAAAACAAAAGTGCCGTCGGTCTCACGGTCGGCGCCGGCATCGAGTTCGAAAATGGCATCGGCACCCATTGCTCGGTTGGAAACGAGCGTGCTACTCAGAACAGTAGTAACAATGAGAAGCAGTTTTCTGTAGTTGTTTTGGGGCGTATTCATATTTCGTTGGAATGATTTCTTCTAAGCTTTAGACTCCTTCGTGGTCAAGAACCTGTAAGGGATTTAGCGCGGTTTGCCGTGCCCAAGGTAGGGCAGGTCATTGAAATCAAGAGGCGTCCTCCGACCGAGTAAACAAGCCCAAACTATGCTTGGTGGTATGCTGGTGAATTGGTCCCTCTGTATTTAGCACTACAGAAAAAATTGAACGACCTCTTCTGTGTGGGGCTGTTTTCTGAGTTCTTTTAGAGGGTATAGAGACACACTGCACAGAGGGGCCAAAGAGAAAGTAATGGAATTAGTTTACCCAGGGACGGGCTTGTTTGATGAGGAGCTTGCCTTCGGAAGTGATTTTAAATTCGATCTCCATAGCGAAGGAAGAGTCGCTGCTATTGTAGAGCGATTTGAAGTGCTTGTTGAGTAGTTTCATTTTCGCCACGAGATCGAGGATCTGGGGCTTGGTGAGGACACGTTTGTCGTTAGGGAGCTGGTTGGAGAAGCGGATATATTGAATTTCGTAAGTCTCTGCACCAAAAAGCGGGGAGACGAGAATCTCCTCGGGTGAGGAGGCAACATCAGGGTTGGTGACGAGGTCTTCACCGATCTGTGCGTTAATGTAGTATCCTTCTCTCGTTGGGATAAAGATGTTGCTGGCTACGGTGACGCCGTTGGCTTGTTCGTTCTTCTGGTTCGAGTGGACGAGAACACCCATGGCGGAGGTGAGGTGATCGATGCGATAGAATTCGCGTTCCTCGTAGGCGCGATAATTCCAAAGACTGGCCCAAACTTGGCGGACACTTTTTCCGATGTGTCCTTCGTTGGCTTTGTGCGTGTAGGAATCGTAAAGTCCGGCGCCGTTAAAGGTGATCGAGTCTTCGGCATTGGCGCTGGAGCGGAGGCGTGGGCTGATGTCGGAAGGGAAGGAATTTTGTAAGGTGGTGAGTGCTGTTTCCATCCAGGCCGGGAAGGTGCTCTCTTTTTTAATACGAGAACGGAAGGTTTCGAGACGGGCCTCGCGGATGGTAAGGTTAGATTGGAAGTCAGGGGCGGTGATCATGGCCTGTGCTTCGGTGTAGAAGTTGTTGTGCTTCATGAATTCATCGTAGAAGTAAAATGGAATGGCAAAGCCATCAGGGGCGTTGGCGGGCATGATGCGGCGAAGCTCGGCAACGTTGGCCGCTTTACCTCCGAAGGAATCGCTCTCGGAAAAGAAGACCGAGGAGAGAGGTTGGATGGTGGTTTTAGATAAATCGCGTGGAGGGAAACTAGGGGTGAGTGGGCGAAGGTTTTCCAAGAATTGATCGACTTCAACTTGCGTGGCTATACGGATTTCAAAACCGTCTTGGGAAACTCGATAGAAAACGTTTTTTCCAATGAACGGAGCGATGTCCGGATGGGTGCTGGCATTGGCGATGTAGGCGTTAGGAGTATCGTTTTGTTGCGCCTTGAGGTTGACGTGAGAAAGAGGAGTTTGAGGAACTTCAGTGATGATTCCGGCGATCTTGGTGAGGTCGTTCGGTAGGTTGCGGAAGATGACGATGTCCCGTGCGCCCAAGGATCCGGCACTATCGGCGACTCTGAGTCTGCCAAATGCTTCCTGTTGATGCATGGGCTGGTAGTCAGTATTCGAGAAGAGGTCATTGGTGTCGATGGTGTGGACAAAGGAGGCATCGAACTTTTCCTGGTTGAGTGTTTGGAGTTGACGTTGGGTTTGGCTGGGAGCGTGGTAGAGCAGTTGATCAATGAAGGGGGCGCAGCGAGCGATCGCCTCGTAGGCGAGCTCAATAAACTCGAACGGGAGCGGGTCGGTAGGCCAGAATTCGACCGTGTAGATTCCCTTCCTCCCGTCGTTGGCGACATAGTTTTGGTGAGAGATGAGGGAACCGGCGATATTCTTGCGCCCCGAGCCTCCAATGTAGGTCTCGCGGTCGAAAAAGAATCGTCCCGTATTGTAGTCGAAGTTGGTGTAGCGGTTAAGGGCGCGTCTTGCGAAGTCGTAATGAAGCGGGTGGGTGTTCGAGTTGACGAAGTGGAGCCGTGGGTTGGTTCGAATATCGGTGATGAGAAACTTGACGAGTCTGATCTCTTGAGCGCCGGGTACTCCGGACGTCTTGGAAAGTGCGTCAAAGGTTGCGCGGTCGAGCATGAAGCGGGAGCCGCTAGTGGAAGGGAATTTTGTGGCTGGATTGAGCGCGGTGCAACCGGTGCCCGAGGTGTTAAGCTCGGAGAAATCATTGATACCGTCTCCATCGGTATCCCGTGGATCGGAGTTGGGAACTACCCGCACTTGGAAGTAGGCCTTATCAGATGGGGTGACGGAATCTCTGATCCAGTTTTCGGCTTGGGAAAGCGCAATAATATCGACGGGCCTCCATTCGACGAGGTCTTTCGATCGGGAGAGGATGGCATAGTGATTCTCTGTTTGAGGAACGGCGAGGCGGAATTTACCGTTCTCGGAAAGTTGAGGGGCAGATGGTTGGATTTGGGCGTGGAGCGCCAGCAAAAAGGCGCTTGTTAGGATCACTGACAATCTCCGCATATCAATGAAGAGGTTCGGCTTTGAATGTGATTCGGTCAAGGAGGGGATTCCCACAGGATTCGTCGATCCCAACAAAAAATCCGTTAATTGGGATCGGTGTAATCTGAACCCAATTTTGCAATTTTAGTTTCGAGTTGAGATTAGGGATGCGTTTGGTGCCCGGTAGTGAGAAACTGCATGAATGAAAACGTTCCATCTCTCTTTATTTCTATCGGTGATATTGGTTTTTGCAGGCACGGCAGGATTCGCTCAAGAGTTACGGAAAGGAAACCAAAATCCAGACCCACTTGAAGCGGTCAAAAATGCTGCCGTAGAAATTCTGATTGATGGAAGGCTTAATGGATCAGGTTGGATTGCGACTAAGAAAGGATCGGTGATCACGGCAGCTCATGTTGTTTGGAGTCCTCATCAGAAAATTGAAGTGATGAACCCAACGATTGGTCGATTACCAGCAAGCATTGTTGCGACCGATCCGGGCCATGATCTGGCGAGACTTCAGATCCAGATCAAAGGAAAGAGCCCTTCTGAATTTCCCATCATCAAAATTGCGGATCGGGCACCCAATGAGGGCGAGAATGTTTTCTTGTATGGCAGTGCCCTATTTCGCCATTGGATAACTATCAAGGGGAGTATGGCCAGAAGCGAACCCAGCTATGAATACATATCGACCCTCAACATGTATTGCCGTTTTTCGATCATCGCAGCTCCTTCGCCCAAGGGGACTTCCGGTGGTTGCTGGGTGGATTCGAAGGGGCAGGTCATTGGAAACCAAAGTGGATTCATCAATGATAATGCAAAAAACCCTTCGGGATTGGCTATCGTATCTCCGATCGATGCGGTGCGTGCAATTTTGAAGAAAAGCGGCGATGGAAAGATCGGAACCATTGGATGCGGTTTGGAGGAAATCTTCAGTCAGTCATCCGGGTTTCTTAAACGCCTTCCCGAGGGAGCGATGGGGCTGTTTACGGTTCCAATACGAAAGGGGAGCACGGCTAGTGAAGCGGGACTGACGAAAGAAACCCTGATCACTCACATCAACGGAAGTCCCGTAACCTATCGGCGAGATTTTATGTCAATTTTCAGAAAGGTCACCCCGGGTGGTGAAGTGGTCTTGCGTGTCCTGACTCCGGAGAATCACACGCCACGTGACCTTGTCGTTCCGACACGTATTATTTCCCGCCCGGCGGAGAATTAGGTCGCACTGCTAGGAATTTGTTTTTGATAGAGAAGGGGGGAAAGCGGAGGTTGGGCAGACGGTTGGCGGGAGAAAGGGAGTGCTACGTCGCCCATCAGATGCAGTATAACCCCCTATCAAAGTAGCAACGACACGCCGCGAAATCGCAAGGAGGATTGAAGTTATAACGGTCCCATCGGCGAAAACCACCGCTGTAAAATCGAGATGGTGAAGGGCTTGGACGCTAGCTTTGGGGAAATCATCGGTAGGGTTTGCGAATCGGGACTGACTGACAATAAGCTCTATCGCTGATGACGGATGACGCTTTTCCGCCAAAATAGCCTTCCAGAAAAGGTGCGATTGGCCTTGCTTTGATATTTTCGAATTGCCAGCATAAAAAGCATATTTAAACAAATTACGCTTGTTCTTTTATAATGAAAAAAAATTACACTCTCGCAACCTTTCTATCCCTGGGGATCTCTTGTTTTAGCACTTCGCTCTCAAATGCGGAACTTGTTGATGGTCTCGTCGAATACTGGGAATTCGACGGAGACTTAGCAGCTGGATTAGACGAAACCAACGATGGTGTCCTCGTTCAAACGGGCATCGGTAAGGCATCGTTTGTTGCCGGAAAATTTGGTTCCGCGGTCGATTTGGAAAACAGTGGAGGGGCAGGCAATCAGGCTCTCATCAACGTTGGCGATCCTGGTGAGTTTGCTTTCGAGGCTGGAAGTATGTCGGTCTCTGTTTGGTATACGACTGAATCTCTCTACACCAACTGGAATACCTTGATTAGCCAAGGTGAAGGGAATAACTGGCGTATTGCCCGACATGGAGGGTCAGGGACAAACTTAAAATATAGCGTAGGGGGCCCCGGGAATGTGCCTGCTAACCTTGATCAGCAAGACGGATCATGGCATCATGTCGCGGTCACGCACGATGCTACAGGAAATATTACGATGTATATCGACGGAGAAGAGGCGGCATCGCAGGGGGCATGGGTTTTGGCTAACGGTGCCGGTTTATCGTTGCAAATCGGTGGTAATCCACAAGCTGCTAATAGAGGGTGGGATGGAAATATCGATGATGTCGCAGTCTGGGATCGCCCGCTCACTCCAGAAGAGGTGGCTTCGATATGGAATGATGGCGCTGGGGCCAGTGTTGCAAGCTTGACGGGTGGTGGATCTGCCAGTCTTTTTCAGATCGTTGACGTGAATTATTCTCAGACTGAAGATAATATTCTGGTCGATCTCACATTCACATCGAAAGAAGGAAATCTCTATTCGATCTATACATCAAACGATCTGTCCCTACCTCTCTCAAATTGGCTCGAATTGAATGATGGGGTCCCGGCTGCTGCTGGCGAATCCACTACTGTTTACCCGATCGATTTCAATAACGAGGGTCTACCATTGAACGATCGTCAGTTCTTCGTGGTAGTTAAAAGCCCGTAGGCAGAAACTGCGATAAGTGATCTCGCCTCAGTAAGGAGGGATAGTGGTTGCACTTGGATTGCCTGCAAAGTTGTCAGCGTTTTCTTACTCGTTCTGGAGATCCAAGCGATAGAACTTGCTTCCGACTTCAGGTGGAACGTTGAACTCGTTAATTCGCAGGTTGATTCCACATCCCTAGCGCCTTAATACAAGAGGCACACAAGACCAATGCATATGAGTAAAATTGCACAGATGATACTGCCGATATTTGTCTTCGTTACAGCGGGTTCTGCGGTTCTTTCCGAGGAGAAGAATCAGTCTATTCCAGTTGACCCTAAGTTGGAGGCTCT
>Ga0315322_10002366_pt1 | contig 14584 bp, 12 predicted proteins | sample M110021515metaG_FD_203461 | JGI IMG/M metagenome (GOLD analysis project Ga0315322, IMG submission 203461) | Ammonia-oxidizing marine archaeal communities from Monterey Bay, California, United States - M1 100m 21515 | ecosystem: Environmental > Aquatic > Marine > Intertidal zone | place: USA...
GCCGGGCTTACCGCCGGTTTTAAAGCCTAACTTAGCGCCCGGCTTACCCCTCGATTTACCTCCGGGCTTGCCGGCCGATGTCGCTGCTGGCTTACCGCGCCGTTTTCCACCACTGGATTTACTGGCGTGCTTGCCACCAAAACCGCCGCTGTCGGCACGCTTTTTATTGCTGGATTTAGCGCCCGTCCGTTGGTTACGCGGCGATGAGACACGACGACTGTCTGCGGCAGCGCCTCGCTCACCACCTTTGCCGATAACCGAAATCCGCAGAGCCTGGCCACAAACACGGGCCTTCGCTAAATCACTGAAAATTTCTTTTGGCATGCCCTTCGGCAAATCGACCAAGGTGTGATTATCACGAATATCAATCTGGCCGATATGCGCGCCATCCAGCCCGGCTTCATTGGCAATTGCGCCCACAATATTTCCCGGCTTCACGCCATGATCATGCCCCACCTCAATACGATAGCGTTCTTTATCGGCATCAGGCGGTGTGCTTGCCCGTGATTTAGAACGATCACGGAATGGGCTCTCGCTGTGCTTGCGGTTTTTGCGATCTTTGCGATTTTTGCTGCGGCCATTATCTTCACGATCAAATGCGGAAGCCTGCAATGGCTTTTCATTGGCAGGAATCAGCAAAGGCTGACCATCCAAAACCATCTGCGCCAGCGCAGAAGCAATATCGAGTGATGGCACATCGTGCTCAATACGGTATTGCTCAAGAATGCCCCGCATGAATGCAAGCTCATCAGACGCGATGGTGTCGGTAATGCGTTGCTTAAAATCAGCGATACGTTTGTTGTTCACCACCTCGGTAGACGGCATCACTAACTGCTCAATAGGCTGCCGTGTTGCCTTCTCTATCATGCCGAGCATCCGGCGCTCACGTGGTGCTACAAATAAAATTGCATCGCCCTTTCTACCTGCACGACCGGTACGACCTATGCGGTGAATATACGCTTCGGCGTCGTAGGGAATATCATAATTAATGACATGGCTGATACGCTCGACATCAAGGCCACGGGCCGCAACATCGGTTGCAATAAGAATATCAAGAGAGCCGCGTTTTAGCTTATCCACCATGCGCTCGCGCTCTTTCTGTGGCATGTCACCGTTTAATGGTGATGCTGCATAACCGCGTGCTTCAAGCTTCTCTGCTAGCTCGGTGGTAGCAATTTTAGTGCGGACAAAAATAAGCACCGCATCAAACTGTTCAAATTCAAGAATACGGGTGAGCGCATCAAGTTTGTGAAACCCTTTTACCGGCCAGAAACGCTGACGAATTGTTTCGGCAGTAGCTGCCTTCGCTTTAATGGAGACTTCTTTGGGTTTGCTGAGGTACTTACGCGCAATCCGCTCAACCTGTGATGGCATCGTGGCGGAAAACAGAGCCATCTGACGTTTTGCAGGTGCCTGCTCCAGAATCCACTCGACGTCATCAATGAAACCCATGCGCAGCATTTCGTCGGCCTCATCCAGAACTAATGCCTGCAAACCATTAAGCGTTAATGTACCTCGCTTCATGTGGTCCATAATCCGGCCCGGAGTACCAACAACCACCTGAACGCCACGTTGTAACTGACGCAGCTGCGTACCGTACTCCTGCCCACCGTATATCGGCAACACATGAAATTTATCCATATGCATGGCATAGGTTTTATAGGCTTCAGCCACCTGAATCGCGAGTTCGCGCGTAGGACACAGCGTCAAAATTTGCACCTGGGCTTGGCGCATATCAAGACGGGACAATAGAGGTAACGCAAAGGCTGCCGTTTTACCGGTGCCGGTTGGCGCATGACCCAGAATATCAAAGCCTTGCAGCATATGAGGAATAGCCTGCGCCTGAATTGGCGACGGAATTTCGTAACCCACGTCACCCAAAGCCTTTAAAAGCGTTGTGGCAAGGCCCATGTCTGCAAAGGTAACATCAACAATGGGAGTAGAATCAGACATAGAAAATCCGGAAAACGTAAACCGACAAATGGATGATAAACAACAAGAAACTGAGCTCGCCAGTGAACCGACTGCGAGTGAAATAGCTGCCCGTCGGGCAATGTTGGCGCAAAAGGTGCTGCATCATACCCTACCGGCCTATGCCGTATACGCCTGATTTAACTCTAATTTGGTCACAAGGCAGTGCATATTGACCAACGCACCTGCACCTGAAAAATACCGGTTTCGTGAAGTATGCCCTGCGAAATGCTTAAATTCTGTGACATGTTGAGGGTGTGCATAGGGTTGCGGTGGTTGAGATGACCTCATTTTCACTGCTCAGAGGCTAATCGGCGTCGCCGCCAAAACAGCTGATTAGCCACTCTATTGTGTAAAATCGTGGGCATATTGCAGTATTAATACGTACAATCAACAACACCAACAGCTTAGATTGAGTCTTACCAGTAAATACACTACCTGCAGCAGCGGCGAGCGCTTCAGCCGGCGATGCAGGTCAACAGTCGACCAGAATATGGACCTCACTATGGACAACAAAGTCGAACAAAAAGCAGTTGATATTCCTTTAAGCGGCGGGGCACCCTCAGACGAAGGTCTGCGTGCCGAAGCTATTTTGGTGCGCGACATGCTGCTCAAGCGCGGTCTCGAAACACCGATGATTTACACCGGCCTTTCAGATGAAGAAAAGAAAGCCCAAATCCAAGAGCACTTCACCGTAATTATGGAGACTCTCGGCCTGGACTTGCGCGATGACAGTCTTGTTGAAACACCACGGCGTATTGCCAAAATGTACGTCAATGAAATCTTCGGTGGCCTGAACTACGCAAACTTCCCCAAGCTCACTGTCATACTCAACAAAATGAAGGTTGATGAAATGATTACGGTTAAGAATATCGACCTGTCATCAACCTGCGAGCATCACTTTGTGACTATCGATGGCAGCGCTTCAGTCGCTTATATCCCACGCAAGAACGTTGTGGGGTTATCAAAAATCAATCGTCTTGTTCGTTTCTTTGCACAGCGTCCTCAGGTTCAAGAGCGCCTTACAGAACAAGTATTGGTTGCACTGCAAACACTATTAGAAACTGACGATGTCGCCGTTAATATGACAGCCGTTCACTACTGCGTGAAATCCCGCGGGGTAATGGACGCGAACAGTGAAACCACTACCACGGCACTTGGCGGCGTATTCAAAAGCAGCCCAATCAGCCGCAGCGAGTTCCTGACCAGCGTTAATAGTTAGTCGCTGCAATAAGAAGCAATAAAAAAGCAGCCGGAAGGCTGCTTTTTTATTGCCACGAGAAGTCCGAAGAGTCGCCGCGGGCGCGCTACACAGAGCGCAATGCGGGCAACACTTTGTCGGCAAAATAGCGCGCCTGCTCGACCATTGCCGCCTGACGCTCGCCGTGCGGATGAGCCACCGGCGAACCACCCAAAATGTAAACATGGTCAAGCCCAAGATCAATGAGTTGACTCAAACGGGACTCACACTTTTGTGCAGGCCCGCAAATAGAAAACCAATCGACAAAACTATCGCTTACCTCGCTAGCATGCTCGGCTTCTTCCTGCGCATGATGATCCATATCGTACTGAGATTGCATATGGCGCGCGAGGTCTTTTAACTCCGGCGGTAAGTGGTCCAGCGGCGCATTTTTCATGCCTGCAAAGTGAGCCACCATCCCGGCAATCATTCTGCCAATACCAATTGCACGCTGCTCATCCGGATCACAGACTAAATTGACAAAAGCACCAATGCTGATTGAATCGCGGGAACGACCAATAGCATTCAGATGCTCTGTCGCCGTCTTCATTGCCCAAGCAATTCGCTCGGGTGCACTGCCCACAGCAAAGCTAATACGATCACCGGCTTCGACCGCCATCTGAATAGTCTTGGGGCCAGTGCAGGCAATATCCACTGGAGCCGGCGGCACCTGCTCGTTGTTTAGCCAGCGCAGCGCCGATTGTTTTCCATTGCGGTCGATCACATCGCCGCGCATGTAACTGCGGATTTGACCGACACCGTCGCGCAGCTGGGCGGTCGTGCTATTGCGCACACCGATGTGTTCTGCCGATGAATCACCGCGACCAATCACGCAAATAGCCCGACCGCCTGATTCCTGCTGCAGCGATGCCACCGCGGTTGCTGTTACCGCAGTGTCGCGAGTTATAGGGTTGGTCACTCCGGTGCCAAGCTTCAAGGTACTGGTTGCTGCAGCTGCCAGATTGAGCTGCCCGTAGGGGTCGGGCGCCAGATTCTGAGTATCGGGACACAGCAGATAATCGAACCCCATCGCCTCAATCTCACGGGCCAGCCGCGCGGTATAACCCGGCGAAGCCTCCATCACCAGGCCAAATTCGGTGTGCTTAGCGGTCATTTGGAGCATCTCCACGTATGAGTTCAGGCGCGCAATTGGCCCTGACTATACTGCGCATCAACCAACAAGCAAACGGAATGCATGTTGCTGTCCCGCAGCCGGTCTAAGGAAGGCTAAAATTTAATGGTTAAAAGGAGATCAGCCCAGATGTATATCAATTTTTGGTATCCCATTGCTTTAAGCGATGAGATCAGTAATGAAGCCCCCTTGAAAGTAGAACTGCTCAATCAGAAAGTCGTCGCGTTTCGGGACTCGGCAGGCACGCCAATTGTGCTTGCCAATGTGTGCGTTCACCGAGGCGGCTCTCTTGGACTCGGCAAAATTAAAAAAGACTGCATTGAGTGTCCGTATCATGGCTGGCAGTTTAACGCGGCGGGTCAGTGCACCTTCATACCCACACAAGCCGATAAAAGCCCACCCAAGCGCGCCAAGGTAGACAGCTACCCCACACAGGAAAAGTACGGTATCGTCTTTGCGTTTATGGGAGATCTGCCGGAGGCCGAACGCCCGCCTCTGTATGATATCGAAGAGTTTGGTGCAGAGGGCTGGCGCGTTAACCGCACATTCTCGTTTGAGGTAAACGCCTACTTTGAACGGTCCATCGAAAACGGCATGGATATGGCGCATAACGAATTCGTTCACCCAAACCAAGGGGCTCCCTCTGTTGGTGAATCTATCCGCATACACCCTATTCAGATTGAAGAAATTTCAGATTACGGCTGTGGTTTTATCCAACCCTTCGATGCAGAAGGCGCATCCGAAGCGACTAAACTCATGGGCGCCGGCGAAGGTCATACCCGTGCTGGCTCATCGCATCATGGGCCCAATACGCTAATCACGCGTATTAAATTCAGCGAAACCCGTCAGTTTCTGCAAGTTTTTTTCGAGGCACCTGTTAGCTACAACAAAACACGCATCTTCTTTATTAACATGCGGGACTGGATGCTTGAGCCGGATAAAGATGAGAACCTGATCAAAATCAACATGCAGATTGCGCATGAAGATGTCAATATCATCGAATCGCTTGATCCTGTTGAAACGCCGAATAGCACGACGCTAGAACTACTCACTGAGGCCGACAAACCCATTTTGGCCTATCGCAGTTATCTTGCTGACTGGGAAAGTCGGGGCTGGCGAATAGACCGTGCAAAACTCGAAGCCCAAAAAGGCAAGGCTGCCTGTGCAATTCCATCACCTGGCAGGCGAACGTCAAAAAGCTGGGTACTGCCTGCTATTCCGCTGCATCCAGCGGCCCAGTAATCGCAACGCATCAATTTGTGACCCTTTAACACGGCATTACAATAAAGCAACAATGCCTGTCATTCATACTTACCTATGGGGTCGGGTGATTAAGCCCGACCCTTGCTGTTTTTTACGGGCGGGAAAAACGGCATAATAGGCCATTAACATTTTACGCAATCAACCATAGAAGCCCTGAAATCATGGAAACCACGACAAAAACTGCAAAAGAAATCTTTTTCGAAGTTCAGGCAAACCCAGCGCGTAAGCGCTTCGGTTTCGGCAAAAAAGCGGTACTTGTGAATATCGATCCGCAGAAAGAATACACTCGCACCGATCTTTTTAAGACTGCCTATGAAACCGACCCTAAGCAGATGGAACACATCAATGTTCTGGCACGCAAGTTTCGCGCCTTGGGCTGGCCTGTGGTTTGGACCCATGTTGCGTACATGGAGTCGAGCGAAGATGCCGGTGTCTGGGGCACGCGCACTGATACTCCTGATAGTTTGCAGAATATCGGCTTTGATTCTGAGCGCGCCGAATTTGACGACCGGTTGGATATTGATCATGTGAAAGATGTCATCTATGTGAAAAAAATGCCCTCTGCATTTTTTGAAACCCAACTGCAATCGCTCTTGGTTTGGCATCAGGTTGACACAGTCATTCTGACCGGTGGCTCTACTTCTGGGTGCATTCGTGCAACGGGTGTTGACGCATTGTCACGTGGTTACCGCACTATCGTTCCGGTAGAATGCGTTGCCGACAAACACGAAAGCTATCACTACGCTAACTTAACTGACCTCTCACTGAAGTACTGTGATGTGCTTGATTTGGTCGAGGTTACTGACTGGCTCGATTCACAGGGCTAAGCGCCCTCGCCAGTCCCCGTCAACGCACATAACTAAAAGAGCGAGCACCGCTGTGAAAGAAGACCCCGGATATTTTGACTATTGGCCGTATGAAAACCGGCCCAAAATTGAATGGCCTAATGGCGCAAAGGTAGCCTTCTGGGTTGCACCCAATATCGAGTACTACGAGCTGAACCCACCCGCAAACCCCCAAAGGGCTCCATGGCCAACACCGGCGCCATCGTTGCCAGGCTATACCGTGCGGGATTGGGGCAATCGCGTGGGCCATATACGACAAATGGAACTGCTCGATAAATACGGCATTCGTGGCTCCATTTCATTGTCGACAGCGCTCTGCGATCATCATCCTGAAATTATTGAGCTTTGCAAAGAACGCGATTGGGAGTTCTTCAGCCACGGTATCTACAACACGCGTTACACCTATGGCATGACCGAAGATCAGGAGCGCGACATGATTCGCGACTCAATGGAAACCATCCACAAACACACCGGCCAAAAGTGTGCCGGCTATCTGGCGCCGGCACTGTCGCATTCTGACAACACATTGGATTTATTTGCTGAAGTGGGCACTGAGCTATTTGGCGATGAAGGTGGTATCTATACCTGCGACCTGTTCCATGATGATCAGCCGACACCTATCCATCTGCGCTCAAAGAAAAAATTTGTGTCGGTCCCTTACTCACTCGAAATGAATGACACCATCGCATACGTGGTAAATAAAATTGAACCCCGGCGCTACGGCCAACAAATCAAAGAAAACTTTGATCGACTTTATGCCGAAGGCGCTGAGTCAGGCACTATTATGTGCATTCCAACGCACAACTATCAGGTGAGCTACCCGCATCGGATGAAAGCATTCGAAGAAGCGCTGGACTATATAACCAGTCACGATGATGTTTGGGTTACTACCGGCCGCGAGATTGCCGAGTTCTTTTTAGACAACTACTACGATGCATCAATAGCCGACATCTCCAGCAAACAGAGGACGGCATAATGACTTTGGATAAAGCGTATTTTGACTACCCGCATCGATCCTATGGCATGGACCACGATCGCTATGATTGGTCGATGCTCAACGATCGCAAGCCGGTAGAGTGGCCAGAAGGCAAGAAACTCGCCCTGTGGGTTAATGTTCCGCTGCAGTTTTTCCCGCTCAATCAAAAAGGCGAGCCTTTCAAGGTACCCGGCGGCATGACTATGCCCTACCCTGATTTGCGTCACTTCTCACTGCGCCAGTATGGCAATCGCATCGGCATCTATCGCTTTTTAAAAGCATTCGATCAGCATGGTGTGAAGCCAACATTTGCGATGAACACCCGCCTCGCCGAAACCAACCCCTATTTATTGAACCGTATTGTGGAGCGTGGCGATGAAATTACCTGCCATGGTTACCATATGGATGCTATTCATTGGAACGGTTTAGGCAAAGACGTCGAGAACGAACTGATAAAAACGTCACTGGAGAGTCTGCGAAAGCTCACCGGGCAAGAGATAAAAGGCTGGCTATCGCCCGCCAAGAACGAATCCGATCACACTCCTGACTTACTGGCTGCCAATGGCATTGAATATTTCAGCGACTGGGTTAATGACGACATGCCCTATCAGTTTCGCACCAGCAATGGCGAGCTCACTGCAATGCCACTAACCACTGAAACTGAAGATCACTTTGTGATTAATGGCAACAAGCATTCGGAAGACTCTTGGGTGGAACAGGTTTGTGATGCTGCAGACTTCCTGCGTAAAGAAGCAGATACGCAGGGTGGTCGAATACTGGCACTCAATATCCACCCCTGGCTAATGGGCCAACCGCACCGAATTGCCAAGCTTGAAAAAGCACTTGAATACATAACCCAGATTGATGGTGCTTGGCCGGCATATGCCGGAGAGATTCGGAACAACTGGATCAGCCAACAGTAATATTTAATCCGCAGAAACACTCTTAAATAACTGAGGTTTAATTTGAATACCCTGAGAAATATAAAATGCTGCGAATAGGCCTGTTCCTTGCAACTAACATAGCCATCATGGTTGTGATCTCTCTGGTTTTTAGCCTGCTTGGCTTCGAAGGAATTCTTGCAGAAAACGGTGTCGACATTAACCTGCAAGCGTTGCTGGTAATGTCTGTAATTATCGGTTTCTCAGGCTCATTTATTTCGCTGTTTATTTCAAAATGGATGGCCAAACGCAGTATGGGTGTGCGAATCATCGAGCAGCCCTCAAATTCAACTGAGCGCTGGCTTATCGCCACTGTCCGCACTCAGGCAGAACGCGCCGGGATCGGCATGCCGGAGGTGGGCATCTTCGACTCACCTGAGCCGAATGCATTTGCGACAGGCGCCAGTCGAAACAATGCCCTGGTTGCGGTCAGCACCGGATTACTGCAACGAATGAAGCAGACTGAGATTAAAGCCGTACTCGGCCATGAGGTCTCGCATGTTGCAAACGGTGACATGATCACTATGGCTTTAATACAAGGCGTGGTTAATACCTTTGTGGTGTTCTTAGCGAGATTGGTTGGTTTTTTTGTCGACCGCGTTATTCTTAAAAATCAGCGTGGACTGGGTATCGGTTATTTCGTGACCTCAATTATTGCGCAGATATTTTTGTCTGTGCTCGCTTCGATTATCGTGATGTGGTTCTCACGCCGTCGCGAGTTTCGTGCTGATGCGGGCGGAGCTTCTCTGGCCGGGCGTCAGAATATGATTGACGCGCTGGCTGCGCTTGGCGGCCCTGCACAGGCTGCGGCTGCAGAACTCCCGGATCAGATGGCCGGCTTTGGCATTTCGGGAAAGTTCGGCTCGCTGTTTGCCAGTCACCCGCCGCTTGAGCTGCGCATTGCTGCCTTAAAAGCACAGCAGTAAACGCAGAGTTCAGCAAATTTGATGGCCACAAGCTAACTCTGCAACACGTGCAGAGCGCATCTGACAATAGGATGCTCAATGCTTTGCTGCTGCTTGGCGCCTCATTTAAAGCAAACCGATTGTTCGGCGTCTTAGCGTATACGCTGCCGATTCACCCCGATATAATGCCGCAAACTTTTTAAGCACAAATAATGGCGCAAGCCTCCGGAGCAGCAACTTGTCTGAAGAAAACTCTGACCCTATCGTCAGTCCGGCCCTTGAGGGCAAAGAAAAGCGAATTGACATGACGGTGCTGCTGTTTGGGCTCATCACTTATGGCATTGGCCAATCGCTGCTCTACGTTGTGCTCGGGCCCATCATTCGCGAAATCGGCATTAGCGAGGTGCAATACGGCTTCCTGATTTCAGCCTCCAATGTGGCCATCGTATTAACTGCACCGTGGTGGGGTCGCAAATCTGAATCTATCGGACGAAAATCAGTCCTAATTATCGGCTTGCTCGGCTACAGCGCGGGCTATGCGATGCTGGCCTATGGCGTTCAACTCGGAGTTGAGGGAACTATCGTCAACACCTTTGGCTTACCGTCCAGCCTGCAAAATTCAACAGGCATTATGGCATCTACAGCAGCACTATTTGCCTCACCCCTGTTTCTGGTATTGCTCGGCGCACGCCTTGCCTATGGCGCGCTCGCGAGTGCAATACAGCCGGCGGCAACGGCGTATATTGCAGACACTACCGACAAAGCAGGCCGCACCAAAGGTATGGCTCTGGTCGGAATGACCGCGGGTCTTGGCACTATTATCGGCCCGGTATTTGGCGTCGCATTTGCTCGGATCGGTCAATTAGCGCCCATGTATATCGCTGCCGCATTGGCGGTAGTTGCCGCAGTTTGTATTGCAACAATTATTAAAGAGCCGAAAAAACACGTCAGCGATGATGCGGCCAAATCCAAAGATACCATTAAGGTCAGTTGGTTTGATCCACGGGTGTTCCCCTACCTGCTTGGCTGGGTTGTGGGTTTCATGATTTTTACTGCCGTTCAACCGCTGGTGCCGTTGCTCGCAGAGGATCAACTAGGCCTAACCAATAAGCAAGACATTACTGATGTAGTCGGACTTTCCTTGCTGAGCATGGGCCTGGTGAATATTATTGTGTTGGTTTCACTGATGCAGAAAATAAAAACATCACCTCCCGTGGTTTTACGAATCGCTTTTATTCTCTTTGGTTTGGTTCTGTTACTGCTCACTCAGGCGACCAGCACTTGGATGTTTTATCTCGCATTCGGCGGCATGGGGTTTGCATTCAGTATGGTTGTACCGACGCTTAATTCCGGAGCAAGCTTGGCGGTCAAAGATGACGAACAAGGCGCGGTCGGTGGACTGCTCACCGCAGCACCGACGCTAGGCATGATATTCGGACCATTTGGTGGAACAGCGTTGTATCAATTCGGGCCCAATGTACCCATCGTCACTTCAGCAACGCTGAGTATTCTGCTAGGCCTGTATTTCTTTCTGGTCAAGCCAGTAACCACTCAAAATGTATAGAGGTTAGTTATGCCAAACATTCTCATCACAGGAGCAAATCGTGGGCTCGGGCTGGAGTTTACGCGTCAGTATGCCGCCGAAGGCTGGCATATTATTGCCTGCTGCCGCTCACCTGAATCGGCAGATGAGTTAAATACGCTGGCGGCGGCTAATAACAACATCGTTGTAGAAAAATTGGATGTTGCTGACTTTAACGCCATTGATGCCTTAGGTAAAAAATACCAAGATACCCCGCTCGATATCCTGCTAAACAATGCAGGCATCATCGGCCCTATCCCAATTGATGAAAACATAACCCGCCAACATTTCGGGCAGATGGAATACGATATTTGGGAAGACGTTATGCGGGTGAACTGCTATGCCCCAATGAAGCTAACCGAAGTCTTTATGGACAATGTTGCGGCCAGCGAACACAAGAAAATTATCTGTATTTCGAGTTCGGTTGGCTCTATCTCAGAAATGTGCATTCCGGGCGTAGCGTATGCAAGCAGCAAGACCGCATTGAATCGAGCGATGACTATTGCCGCACAAGAACTTAAAGCCAAAGGCGTCATCGTAGGGCTGTTCTGCCCTGGCTACGTCAAAACCAGAATGGACGCCTTCGGCTATGCCATGGTCGAAATCGAAGAAAGTATCTCACTGTTGCGCCCCATGATTGCCGCGCTGACTCTAGAGGACAGCGGCTGCTTTAAAGGTCATGATGGACGCACCATCGGCTGGTAATACTCACTACAAACCATCAAAAATTAAGTCTATAAATTATGCGTTTATTTGATTACAACCGTGCGCCAAACCCTCGTCGTGTAAGAATTTTTATTGCCGAAAAGGGCTTAAAAATTCCTCTCGTTAAAGTTGATTTGATGCGTATGCAACAGCTCTCACCTGAGTTTCGTCAAATCAACCCGGGCGCAACTCTGCCCGTACTCGAAACTGACGATGGCAGCTACATCAGCGAAAGTCTTGCGATATGCCATTATCTTGAAGATCTTCACCCGGAACCCAATTTACTCGGTAGCAGCCGGGCAGAAAAAGCACAGGTAATAATGTGGAACAATATCGCCGAGCAAGGCATGGATGCTGCTGCTGAAGTACTGCGCAATATCTCGCCAGGTTTCCGCGGCCATGCGCTGCCGGGTCCGGCACCTATCGAGCAAATACCGGCCCTCGTAGAACGCGGACAGACAAGGGTTAATCAATTCTTTGACCGTATCGAACAGCAGCTAAAGAACAATGCGTATCTGGCTGGAGAGAACTACAGCTTCGCTGACATCACACTAATGGCAACCACCGAGTTCGCGGATTGGGTTGAAACGCACGCGTACAAAACCCGCCCCGCACTGCAACGTTGGTACACAGAAGTAACCGCCAGGCCTGCCGCCAACGCTTAAACTGATGGTAAAAAACTAATACATCGCAGCGGTTTCAATCCGCTGCGTCAGTTCTTCGCCGTACACACCAACCACCATCTTACGGTCGGGATCAAGCGCAATAGTAGCGTCAGAAATAAGCTTCCGACGCTGGGCACGGGCAGCGGCTTCTGCGGGATCACATGCGCTTGCCTGCTGAAACATCTCCAGCCAAAACTCGAAATACCGACCTGCTGCCTCTTCAAAAGCCGGCACCGCATCGATCGACACAGCTGAGGCTAGAGCGAACACCGGCGAACAAAATGCCCGCATGTGCGGCAAACGGGACATTCCCAGCTGACACGTATCACTCTTGCGAAGCTCATCGTAATAAGCATTTACTCCGGCATAAGCAGACGTTAGCCAATCCAAATTTTCAACCATATCCATATCGGGATACAGATCGACGGACACCTGACTCGAGTGCCCCATCACCAAGCCTTCAAATACGTAACGGGGAACGCGCAAATTATCATCAGGAATAATCTGCAGATTAAAATAACGGGCCTTGCTTGGCATAATGTCGATAGACATGCTACTAATTTTCTTAACACGATCCGCATACCACACTTTGGTGTAACCGGTGCTTTCCCCTTTTAGGTTTTGCAATGTCCGGAGATCATCAAAGCCTTTAGCTTCAGCAGCACCAAGCGTGCTCACAATTCGTGCTTCGGTCTGCATTCCCGTTGTTAAAATTATCTGCTCTGGATTCATTGCGTTCCTCCTAATAACAGCTGTTAAATCTAGTCGAATTTTCTTGATTTTAGCCGCAGTAACACCGCGCACAAAAACAACAATGCATTAACAATACCGATTAAAACAAAGGGTGCCGACGGGTCGATAGCATCATACAAACGCCCGCCCGCTATAGTAATAAACATCACTCCAGCTGCACCGAAAAATGAAAATACACCCACAATAGTTCCGCGACTTGCTGGTGGCGCTTCCTGACCTATCAATGTCTGACTCGCCGTAATAGCACTCATCTGCCCAATACCAAGCAGGATTCCCGCCGGATACATCCAGCCACCGAGCGGCTCAGTAATCAAACCCATCGAGGTATAGCCGATAGCACAAAGCCCCATCGCGACTGCCATAGCAGACACCCGATTCAGCCGGTCACTTAGCCAGCCACTTACCGGCGCCCAAAGTAAGGCGCTGCCCATCACAAGACCAAAAAAGCCACCCGCTACTTTAGAGGCTTCATCCGGCGACATCCCCGTCTCTACTGCCGCCTGATTCATCCAGAGCACATAAAACGTTCCGACTACAACCAAGTCTCCGCGCGATACAAATGCGCAGCCGTAGGCCAAAGCAACCCGAAGATTGTTGCGTGCCGCACTAATGCCAATTGCGAAGTTTTCTTTCAGAGTTAGTGGTGCAGCATTGTCATGATGCGTCTGCGTCGACAGGCCAAACCAAACGACAATCGCCATAAGCAATGACATCGCGCTCATGACAAATAAGGTGAGACGTCCGGCAAGTAAATCGTCATAGCCGGCGCCGACAAACCAAAAAGGCAGTCGTGCAAGCCCCACACCAATCAGCACTGCGCCCAAGCCTATGACGACACCGGTCAACCCGACCAACTTGCCACGCGACTCTTCCTTGGGATAGTCAGCCTGCACCGTGGCAATCATCACATTAATTACTGAAATAGCGATGGCGAGAAAAACCCGAACCGCAGCCAAGCTACCGACCGAATCAACAAAGCCATAAAGGCTGTAGCCCATTGCCATAATGACAAAACCACCCGCATACATACCACGACGACCCAGCTTGTCAGTAAATAGCCCGATTGCAGCACTTAGCAGAAGGATGACTACCTCACCATAAAACACCATCTCACCGCTAATTCGCCCCTGCTCGGCCACCGGCAGTGCGAGATTCACGTTAAGGATATAGGGCTGAACAACGCTGATGAATGTGTTGAGCATCATTCCGGCGAACGCCGAGAGGAGAAACACAGTCATGTTGAGGCGACTCACACCTACAGCCAATGAGACCGGCCCGAACCGAGCGTTCTGATCATTCAAGATAACGACCTCTGCACATTCAATTGAACTGCCCCATACTGCCCCCTGCAACCCCAAGACTTACTTGGCCAGTTGCACCGCTGCCATTCTACACGCCAAGAAACCCATTCTGTTGAATTTGCAGGTCTTCCGCCTATTACACCTATTCTGCAGTTTCAGGAAAACTCCGTACGAACAGACTGTTTCAGATGATTACGCATGGTCACTGCGTGAGTGTTTCGCTATGATAAAAAACAATGGCTCTAGGTTTATCAAATAATGCTCTGACTCGTTCAGCAACATTTGCGTCGCTGAGTGTCGCGATA
>Ga0315322_10002367_pt1 | contig 14581 bp, 24 predicted proteins | sample M110021515metaG_FD_203461 | JGI IMG/M metagenome (GOLD analysis project Ga0315322, IMG submission 203461) | Ammonia-oxidizing marine archaeal communities from Monterey Bay, California, United States - M1 100m 21515 | ecosystem: Environmental > Aquatic > Marine > Intertidal zone | place: USA...
GACATGTGGATATATGAAATTATTTTAGAAGAAGCAATAGGTTCTGAAGAAGGTGATGAAATATCAGAAGAACTATTTAAAGAATTTGACGATATACAGTTTACATTTGAAGCATCTGTAGAAGTATAATGTTAGTAGAAGTACACCATACTGGTGAACAATTTCAAGCCTTTGACTCCAAAGGTAATAGAATAACCAATAGAGAAATATTAGAAGCAATATCTTTCGAGAACTTCCCCGGATTTAAATCTGTATTTACATTAGAGTTAGATCTTGACAATACCAGGAAACCTGTTATAATGCAAGAACTAGACGTAAATATAAACATAGAATCGAGGTAGAAAGAATGGCATTTAACAAAACATTTAATCAAGAAGAAGTCGCAAGACTTAAAAAATTAATAACTGAGGGCGACCAAGTCCTATACGAAGTAGACGCATTAAATACAGGACTTCGCGAAACAGTTAAAGCAATAGCAGAAGAGATGGACCTTAAACCAGGTGTATTAATGAAGGCTGTAAAAGTTGCTCACAAAGCCAAATTCCAAGATGAGTTTGATAAGTTTGATGAACTTGAAACTATCTTAGAAACAGTAGGCAAAACACTATAAAACAATTGACAAGACAGTCGTAATGTTGTATAATAACATTATGATTAAGGCAAGATATCTATGAGTTATGTAGACGCATTTTATGAATCTGGTAAAGATGTAGTTACCGTTGTAGAGCGTGTGGATGGCGAACGCATAATTAAGGAACTAAAGCCTGAACACAATTTTTATTACGGTGACCCAAACGGCAAACATAAGAGTATCTTTGGTGATAATGTAACTGAAGTACGTTGCAATAGTCAAAAAGACTTTAAAAAGAATCTCGGTATATGTAAGCACAACGGCTTGTATGAAAGTGATATACGGCCCGTACAGAAGGTCCTAGAGCGAGATTATTTAAACATAGACCCGCCTAAATTACAAACAGCATTTTTTGATATAGAGGTAGACTTTGATCCTACTAGAGGATATAGTAGCCCAGAAGATGCCTTTTCGCCTATTACATCTATTGGAGTATACTTACAATGGATGGATGCTATGATTTGTTTAGCAGTTCCTCCTAAGACATTGACATGGGAACAAGCACATGAAGTAGCAGGTCCTTTATCAGAAGTCAAATTATTTAGAACAGAAAAAGAAATGCTAGATGTGTTCTTAAATGTAATAGAAGATGCAGATGTATTAAGTGGTTGGAATAGTGAATCATATGATATACCCTATACTATTAATAGAATTATTAGGACTATGGGTAAGTCAGAAACAAGACGTATGTGTTTACTTAAAAAACTTCCTAAAGAAAGGAAGTTTGTACAATATGGTAAAGAAACACAAAGTTTTGATTTAGTAGGTCGTGTACACTTAGACTATCTAGAACTATATAGAAAGTATAACTATGAAGAACGACATAGTTATAGGTTAGACTATATCGGTGAGATGGAAGTAGGTGAAAAGAAGGTTGTATATGAAGGAAGTTTAGATAGACTATATAATCATGACTTCTTAAAGTTTTTAGAATATAACATACAAGATGTTATGCTGTTAGACAAAATGGATAAGAAGTTACAGTTTATTGACTTAGCAAATATTATATCACATGAAAATACTGTATTACTTCCTGTAACAATGGGTGCTGTAGCAACTACAGAACAAGCAATTATAAATGAAGCACACAGACGTGGCATGGTTGTTCCTGATAAAATTAGAGGAGAACGTGAGCGTGATACTGCGGCTGGTGCCTTTGTGGCTTCCCCAAAGAAAGGATATCATGAATGGATAGGTAGTATGGATTTAAACAGTCTATACCCTAGTGTGTTTAGAGCATTGAACATGGCTCCTGAAACTATTGTTGGGCAGTTACGTTTAGACTATACTGATGAAGAGATTGCCAATGCACAAAAATTAGAGAAAAGAAGTTTTGCAGATGCTTGGCACGGCAAGTTTGCTACTAACGAATTTGAGTTCGTGAATAATAAAGATGTAGACCATGTTATGGATTTAGATATGGAAGACGGTACTACGCATAAAGTTACAGGTGCTGACGTTTACAATTTAGTTTTTAATAGTGGACAACCCTGGAACATAAGTGCTAATGGAACATTGTTTAAAACAGATGTACAAGGTGTTGTTCCTGGCCTATTAGAACGTTGGTATTCAGAAAGACAAGAGTTACAAGCAAAGAAAAAATCAGCAACAACTGATGCAGAGAAGGCCTTTTATGATAAAAGACAGTTAGTTAAAAAGATTATTCTTAATAGTTTATATGGTGCAATACTTAATCCTGGGTGTAGGTTCTATGATAAACGTATAGGGCAATCAACAACACTTACTGGTAGAAGTATCACAAAGCATATGGCATGTGAGACAAACAGAATGCTTACAGGTGAATATGACTATGAAGGAGACTGCATAGTGTATGGTGATACTGACTCTGTATACTTTAGTGCTGTCCCTGCCTTGCCAGAAGGTGAAGAACTGAATATGGATAGTGCTATTAAACTATATGATCATATATCAGATACTGTTAGTGATACTTTCCCACAGTATTTAAAAGATACATTTAATGTTCCAGAGACCTCAGGTGCTGTGATGATTGCAGGTAGAGAAGTAGTTGGCAAGTCTGGTTTGTTCCTAACAAAGAAAAGGTATGCTATACTTTGTTTAGACATAGAAGGATATCAGCCTGAAGGCGGTAAACTTAAAGCAATGGGTTTAGAGATTAAACGATCTGATACTCCTGAGTTTATACAAGACTTTTTAGAAGAAGTATTATTTGATTGTTTGAATGGTAAAACTGAAGATGAAGTTATTAGTAAAATTATGGAATTTAAAGAGTATTTTAAAAACTTGCCTGCTTGGGAGAAAGGTACTCCCAAGAGAGCAAACAATGTAACTATGTATACACAAAAGATGAATGCTCAGGCAAGAGTTGCCAGTAGTCACAGTCTACATAAGTTAGAAGCATTAGAAAACGAAGGCAAGAAGTCAATGATTCCTGGACATGTTAGAGCTAGTGTAAACTGGAACAACTTAAAACAAGCAAATAGTGATGCATATAGTTTACCTGTAACTGATAGTATGAAGGTTATTGTATGTAAACTTAAAAACAATCCAATGGGTTATACTAGTGTAGCCTATCCAACAGATGAACTCAACCTACCCAAGTGGTTTAAAGAGTTGCCTTTTGATGAGGAACTAATGGAAGAAACAATTTTAGATAAAAAGATAAAGAATGTAATAGGTCCTATGGGATTTGACTTAGATAAAACAACGCAAAGTAAAACGTTATCTACGTTTTTTGAATTTTAATCTAAAAAAAAGGTGAAAAAGCAATTGACTTTTCTAAATAGTAATGTATAATAAATTATATCGCGGAGAATAATTATGGCAATAAAAGATGTATTTAAAGATGTTCTAAAACATACACATGGTTTAGGTATTTTTGAAATGGTAAAAATAACCGGAGAAGTTGATAAAACTATTGTAGAGACTGTTGACGCAGACAAAACAGTAATTTTTAAAGGTGAGACCTTACAACCTGTTCCAGATTTTGTAGACTCAACTGTTGGATTAAGCAGAATGGGTGTACTACAAGGATACTTACAATATCCAGGCTTTGATGATGCAGATGCTACAGTTGAGGTAGTAACACAAGAACGTAACGGCGACGAGGTTCCTGTTGAAGTATCATTTAAAAGTAAAGAGGGTAATGATGCAAACTATAGATTTATGTTAGCAGATGTTATCAATCAACAATTAAAAAGTATTAAGTTTAAAGGTGCAGAGTTTGATGTAAGCATTGTTCCTTCTAAAAAGAACTTATCTGACTTATCATACTTTAATAGTGTGCTAGGAACATATGAAGCAAACTTTAGTCCTAAAACAGATGGTACTGAATTATATTTCCATATAGGAGATGGTGTTAGTGATAGAACTAAGATTCTTATTAGTAATGACATTGATGGAAGTATTACTAAAGACTGGAGATGGCCTTTAGATATTGTACTTAAAATTTTAAGATTAAGTGATTCAAGTAATGTTGTGATGAGCATTAATGATGAAGGACTATTACAAATTATAGTTGATTCAGGTATTGCAAAATACACATACTTACTTCCAGCAAAGAGTTAAACTATGAACTTTGATAAGAAAACAGAGGACTACGCATTATACTTACCGGCTATTAGTGCCTTTTATACAAGGCAATTAGCAAAGTATGAAGACGAAGTAGATACTATGAGATGCCCTGAAGGCTTTGAAAAAGGTCTACAAGGTCTTAATTTCTTAGACGAAGACGGATATTATTACTATCCTTATGGCTTATATTCAGCCGGTCATGCCCAATTAGACTTAACTAAAACTGACATACATGAACGTATGATACAAAAACGTGATAGAAGTAAGACAGTTATATTAGGCGATTCAGGTGGCTTCCAGGTTGCTAAGGGTGTTATAAAACTAGACTGGGAAGATGCAATTAAGCCTGATAGTAAGGCCAGAGAAGCCCTGTGTGAGAAGATGTTACGTTGGATGGAGTATACAGCAGACTGGAGTATGACATTAGACTTTCCAGCATTTGCGGCCATACCTCCTTACAATAAAAAGACAGGACTTACTGATGTTAAAGAAACAATTGACATGAGTATGTATAACTTGGATTACTTTGTTAAGAACAGAGTGCCAGGTGCAACTAAGTTTTTAAATGTTCTTAGTGGAGCAGATGATGCCTCGGCACAAGAATGGTTTGACTTAGTTACTCCGTTTAGCGATCCTAAGTTTGTTAAAGAACATTATGGTGACGAAGCAAGAACACTAGAAGGCTATGCAATGGCCGGTATCAATATTGGACAAATGGAACAACTACTTAAACGTTTATTACAACTTCGCGAAAGAGGATTGTTAGAAGGTAAAGGTTGGATACATTGCCTTGGTACAGGTAAATTACATTGGGGTTGTTACTTAACAAGTATACAAAGACAATTAAGAAAGCATGATAGTCCTAACATACAAGTTAGTTATGATGCGGCGTCTCCTTTTGTTAATACAGCATACGGACAAACATATACATATAACTTCTTTGATAAGAAACGTTTTGGTTACTACATGGATAAGGCTATAGACAATAAGGACTTAAAAGGTTCAACCTTACCAATGCCCTTTAAAGGTCCTATTATGGATAGATTAAAAGTAGGTGATATATGTGTACAAGGTCATGGTGATCTAAACAAAGCAGGTAAAGAATCAAGAACAAGTTGGGACACCTTAAGTTATAGTTTATATATGGGTCATAGTGTACATAATCACATAGAAGCATTTATAGAAGCAAATAGACTTGCTGATGTTGAGAAACATAGAACATCATGTGATTGGAGAGAATATAGAACTGGTGAGAAAAAAGCATCTAGTACTAATGAAAGAAGCCCACATGTACCAGGTATTATATTAATGTTTGATCAATTTGTAGAAGAGTTATTAGATCCTGCAAATCCAAATCCTTATAAAATGCTAGATGATAATAAATTATTCTTAGATGAGATTACACAAAACGGCTGGCAAGCAGGTAAAAGTAATAACTTTGGTAGTTTCTTTGAGCAAGAAGAATACATAGAAGGCGACAGAGATGATGATATGAATCATGATATTATGACTGGAGACTTTGACGGTGAATAAAACTAAAAGATTCTTTATAGGTAACGAAGTAGAGAATACTGTAATGAAGGGTGAAAGAACATTATTTGTTCGCGGATGGCAACCTAGTACAGAAATATTATCTAGAGCCCTTAATAATGATTGTGCTCACATACATATATGTTACTTTGATCCTGTAAAAATGAAACAGTTTGAATTATGGAAAGACCTCGTATGGGGATTATTACAACACAAGATTCCAGTAACTTTAGATTACGATATCAAGTATGCAGATGATGTATACGATATGGAGTTACACAAATGTGAACACTTTATACCTGTAATAACAGGAGTACTACCGAACATAGAAAAATATCACAAGAATACTGTATTTAGAGTAGGCGATAAAGGGTGGAGGAGTACTAACCAAGGTGTTTATACTTTTCCTTTAAGCAATGTGTTTAGAAAAGGTTACTTAACTCCTTGGAAAAAGTTTACAAATGATGAGGAAATAGATTGAACATTTACGAAATAAAATGTACTGATGACGATGGTATTGTAACTACAATGTCAGTAGATTCAGACATGAATGATGTTGAAGATTTAGAATTTGTTTTAGAAAGATTATTTAAATTTTTTATTAAAACAGGCGCTGTATTACCAGAAGAGCTAGAAGAATATTTTGAAGACCTCTAAAGAAGAAAAACTTTGGATACATAATTGTAAGGAGTCTGGTCCTACAGGTACTGCTATAGGCGAGCCGTGTAACTGGTGCGATGTTACAATGGAAGATGTAGAGGAAGAAACATTGTTTGAAAGACATGATATATTAAAGGAACCTAAATGAGAACACTTATATTTGCTACACCTTCATCGGGTTCTACAGATTTTAAAAGTAATCTTTGTAAACGTAACGAATATGATTTAAATTTTGGTGAAATATTAAACGAACGTACTTTTAAAAAGAAACTTTCTAGAAATATTATTGATAATGAGGAATGGAAAATCTTTTGTGAGGAAAATTCTGCATTAAATTATACAGAACAATTAGCACAATTTCAAATCAAACGTTTTACAGAATCTAAAAATTGCATAGCAAAATTATTTCCGGATCATTTACATTTATTAAATATAGATCTTATTTTAAAGTATTGCTCTAAATTATGTGAGGTTGCAGATAAAATATTCTATTTGCAAAGGGAAAATAAAAAAGAACAAATAGTAAGCAGATCAGTTAGATTTATTGAAGGTGAGCCAGATAAAGAATTAATGTATTCTTATAAAGGAGATTTAAGTAACGATATACTTAATGAAAACTTTGAACATTATAGAAAGTATCTTAATATTATAGAAAAGGTATTTAAGAACCATCCTGGGCAGGTTGTTACACTAGAAAGAGATATAGAAGACACAACTGCTGAGGGTAGATATGTATATAAAGGAGATTGGGAACTTCCAGAAGAGTTGCCTATATTAAAATGATAGATTTTTTACAAACAGTATTCGGCATAGTAATATTAAGTTTAATGGCATATGGTTGCTGGATTAGTACTATTGCACTCAGTGAGCGTAGTAAGTTAAGAAAAGTAACCGGCGCCTACTACGACTATGAGATAGAAGAAGCATTAAAAGAAATGCAATTAACTCGTGAGCAGGCTTTAGATATTTATGTTGACAAAAAGCATAAATGATGTTAATATAATTAAATGAGGAATAAAAAATGAGAAGTATTTGGGTAACATTTAATAAAGAAGGTATACATAAGTATCCTGCGGCATTAGAAGATCCTAAGTTAGCAACTGGCGACGAATATGATGTCAGTTTTTTAGGATATCCTCATAGACACACATTCCATTTCAAAGTATGGATTGAAGTGTTTCACGATGATAGGGACATCGAGTTTATACAATTTAAAAGATGGTTGGAGAACTTATATAAAGATGCAGTTATCCAACTAGATTACAAGTCCTGTGAAATGATAGCAGATGATTTGTACGAAGCGATCAACGATGAATATCCAGGTCGTTATATAAAGATTTCAGTAGCCGAAGATAATGAAAACGGTTGCGAAATGGAGTATCCAGTATCATATGATGAGGATGGTCCAGATTTTAGTGATACAGATGCAATAGCAGATGTATTTGATAGTTTAAAATAAAGGAGAAAATAATGGAAACACATCTACAACTAAAGGCTTTAATGGAAGATTACACTATGGAGCATGAGAAGTTTGAAATCAATGGAGTTAAGGCTTCAGCCGCAAGAGCAAGAAAGGCTCTAATGGAGATTTCTAAACTATGTAAAGTTAGAAGGAATGAAATCCAAGATAAAAAGAACTCAATGTAATGACTGAGGAAGAGAAGAAGCAACCTAAAAAAATTAGTAAGGAAGAGGCTGACTCTAAGCAGGATTATGCTCAGGGGTTGGACGAAGAAATTACTGATGTGGTTGATTATGGTGATTTAGGAGAGGAATAATGCGTAAATTATATTATATGGGTCTTGAAAGTTATGAAGCAAGATACACACTTCAGTTGGAAGACTGGAATAAACAAGTATTTGGCGAGCGTAATGTTGACTACGAAATTATTACTGGTGAAGAATTAGATAATTCTAAAGCAATAGTAACAGGTAGTGTATTAGATGCACATGGTAGAACGTATTATAGTTTATCTCAAACAATGTCCTTAATACAAAAAATGAAGAATGGCGAAATCACTAGTGATGATGTTATTTTTTATGAGGATATGTTTACACCAGGTCTAGAATGTTTACCTTACATTATGGACCAATCACCGCCTGAATTTAGACCTAAGGTTTATGTCAGGTTCCTTGCACAAACAACTGATCCAGATGACTTCTTAATTAGAGAAGGCATGTTTGATTGGATGCGTAAGTATGAGGAGATGCTTGATCAATTTGTATCAGGCATAATGGTTGCTTCAGAAGAGTTTGTTGCCCATTTAAGAATTGCTGGTATCAAAGCACCTATTTATGTAACTGGTTTACCTTATGGTAAAGAAGAAGTAAGAGGTAGAATTGATACCAATATTCCTTTAAAGCAACGAACAAATAGAGTAGGGTTTGCGGCACGTTGGGACGATGAGAAACAACCGCACTTTTATATGGACTTAGCAGAAGCCTATTATAAAATTGATCCTACAATGGAGTTTGCAATATTTTGTGGACACCCTGAATTAAAAAGTAATGATCCAGAGTATGTAGAACGTGCTATGTCATTGCAAGAAGGTAATTCTGCTAACTTTAAAGTTTATACAAGTTTAAAGAAAAACGATTATTATGAACTACTTGCGGACAGCAAAGTATTATTTAACTGCGCCTTACAGGACTGGGTAAGTAATACTGTTAGTGAAGCAGACACATTTGGTACATTAACATTGTACCCTGCTTACAGAAGTTTTCCAGAAGTATTCGCTAATAACGGCAACCACTTATATGTACCTTGGAGTCTACAAGATGCAATAGAGAAGTTACAAAAAATGACATCTGCTATTGACAATGAAGACGTTTCACAGTATAATATAGGTAAGATATCGGACTACCAGAACGGTACTATAGGTAGAACTATAGATGCAATGACTGGTGACGGTGAACAGTTATCAAGAAATGATAACTTATTTAGAAGGCATGTAGCCAGAGCAAAATATGAGTGAACAAAAAACAATTTTAGTAACAGGCGGTAGCGGCTTCATAGGAAGTGTTACCTGTACATTATTACAACAGTCTGGATATAACGTAATCAACGTTGACAGAGTAAAAAGAAGTCTTGAGGGTGTTACCCAATATCCTTTTGATATAGCCAATAATCAACTTAAAGGCGTCTTAGAATTAACAAAGCCTGATGCTGTAATACATTTGGCGGCTAACCATAGTGTTCCTAAAAGTGTAGGCAATCCTGCAGAAACATATTTCAATAATGTTGCTAATAGTATTATGCTATTAGATGAATGTGTTGCATCTGGTGTAAAGCATGTTGTGTTTAGTAGTACAAGTTCAGTTTACGGTAACTCTGATTTCTTATTAAATTCAGAAATAGATCCAACTAATCCTTTAACACCATATGGCAAAAGTAAATTAATGGTTGAACATGTATTAGAAGATTTTGCTAAAGCATATGAAGACTTTAGTTATACTGCATTACGATATTTTAATGCGGCAGGAAGTTATGAAGGACTTGGATACCAATTAGATCCAAAGGAACACATGATTCCTATACTTGTTGAAAAAGCATTATTAGGCGAAAAATTTATTTGTAATGGTGATGATTATGATACACCAGATGGAACATGTATGAGAGATTATACACATGTTGTTGATATTGCAACGGCTCATATGGCCGCAATAAACTATCTATTTGACGGTGGTGCTGGTGGTTCCTTTAATATAGGTGCAGGATCATCTAATAGTATTAAAGAAGTAATTACAGAAGTAGAAGAACAGTTAGGTGTAAAAGTAGATGTAGATTATGGACCTAAAAGAGAAGGCGACCCTGCTAAAACATCAGCCAATATTGCAAAAGCATTTGAAGAATTTGGCTGGGAATCTGCATTTACTATAAAAGATATAGTAAGAGACGAAATAGAATATCATAAGACTAAGGTTAAAAAGCAATGAAGGAATATCAGTCTTGGGATATATTAGAGTCTTATCTATCTAGCATTACACAACAGATAGCACTAGATAAATTTAGTCCAGACGTTATATTAGGGCCTGGAAGAGGCGGATATCCTGTAGGAGTTATGTTAAGTCATTATTACAATGTTCCCTTTCATGGCTTTGAATGGACTACTCGTGATCATGGTATGATCAAAGAATCCACTAGGTTAGAAACTATTTTGTCTAAATACAGTAGTGAAGATATTTTAATCGTAGATGATATAAATGATTCAGGAGAAACACTTACAGCAATTGATGAAGTAGTTAATACATATGATGCAGAAGAAAATAGTAACATGTTTCACTTGCATGAGGGTATAAAGTATGCTACACTATATGATAAAGAGAGTAGTAAATTTAGTAAAGTAAGTTATGCAGGAAAAGTTGTTACTCCAGAGGAAGAGAGATGGATAGTCTTCCCATATGAGGAATGGTGGAAATAATGTGCGGTGGATTTACAGGAGAACATGAAGTGAAAGTTCATAAGAAAGCAGAAGTAGTAGAGGACAACGGTTTTGTTGTTCATTTGTTTAAAAACTATGAACCTTTTGGTACCGTTGATGTTAGAGATAAAAGTATACATTATGCAAATGATGTATGTGAAAATTGGGAAACAGGTATATTAAAGGAGAACAATGAGTACATTACAAAGTCTTAGTAACCACTTAAAACATCTAGAAGAAATTCATAGAGAACTAGATAAAAAAATTACAAGGCATTGGGAACATCATGATAGTGATGACAAAGTTAGGCAGGAGAAGTTTGAGAAACTTGCTCTTAAAAGAGAAATAGAAGACTTAAAGATGAAAATCGAGGAAATGGGATAATGAGTGTTAGTGATAAAATTACAAAAAGAATTAAAGAAGCAGGACATAAGTATTGGGCTAGTGATAATGTAGCACAATTTATGGACGAAGGCGATGACCAGCAATTAATTGAAGAGCTCATTCCTCATTTTGAAGGTATTTTAGATACATTAATTATTGATAGATTCAATGATCCTAACAGTCAAGGTACTGCTAGACGTCTTTCTAAAATGTATGTTAATGAACTTATGTGGGGCAGATATAATGATATGCCTAATGCTACAGCATTTCCTAACGATATAGAAGAAGGATATAAGGGCATGTTGGTAGTTAGAAGTGAACTTATTAGTATGTGTTCTCATCATCATCAGCCTGTAAAAGGTGTTGCATATATAGGTATTATTGCAGGAGAAACACTCATAGGACTTTCTAAGTACACTAGAATCGCACAATGGTGTGCAAGACGTGGTACATTGCAAGAAGAACTTGCAAACGATATTTCTAAAGAAATTATGAAAGCAACAGGTAGCAAGAACATAGGCGTATATATTCAAGCAACACATGGTTGCGTAGAACATAGAGGTGTAATGGCACATAGTAGTCTTACACAAACAACAGTATTAGAAGGTTCTTTTTTTAACGAGCCCGGTACAAAGAAAGAGTTCTTTGATAATATAAAATTACAGCAGGAATATGCAAGTAAATAATGATATCATCTAGAAACAATCATTTAGTCGTCGGTAAAAGAGCAGTCTTAGTTAGAGATGTAGTGAATAGTGTATGTGATAGACAAACTATTGAATTTATAACTAAAAGATTTCCTGTGAGCTTAATAGAGATATGGGAATGTATAGATACTATAGCAGATATAGATAGTCTAGGTAGAGGATTACATTTAAAGGTTGTAAATAATTCTTCAGACAGACAGGATATAAAAATAGAAGCAGTACAAATATCAGATACATTCTTTATAAAAGTTGTGCAATTTGGTAAAATATTTTTACCTGAATGTAATGACTTTAGTAAACTATTTGACAAAGGATTTATAAAATTAGCAGTAGAAGTATATGATGATCTTTCTCAAGGTATAGACGTATTTGAAGAAAGTGAATTACATGTAGTGGTACACAAGGCAATAGATGGTGCTCTTGGTAACACATTATCTAATGAAGAGTTGTTTAGTTTATTACAAGTAGAAGATGAAAGAGAAAGAACATAAATTAAAATATAGCGAAACATTTTATTCAGCACAAGGTGAAGGACAATATGTGGGTATACCTAGTCTATGGATGAGATTTTTCTTATGTAATTTACAATGCAATGGCTTTGGACAAAGTGACCCAACAGACCCTAGCACATATGATTTACCATATGAAAAGTTAGATATCACAGATATTACTAATGTATTTGATTTACCAGTTTTTGAGAAAGGTTGTGACAGTAGTTATACTTGGAGTAAAAAGTATAAACACTTAATAGTTGATAAGACGGTACAGGAGGCTGTAGACGAACTTACGGCCCTTCTGCCGCACTCTAAGTTCACACATCCTATTACAGGACAAGACGCACATATGGTGTTTACAGGTGGCGAACCTATGTTAAAGAACACACAGCCTGGTATGATACATATTATAGAAGAGTTCAAACGCAGAAATAATCAGCCAATGAATGTAACTGTAGAAACAAATGGTACTAAGCCTATAACAGATGAGTTTGCTGAATGGATACAACGTGAATACACTAATTGGTCAGATGGCAGAGAATGGTATTGGAGCCTAAGTCCTAAACTTTGGAGTACTGCTGGTGAGAAGAATAAGAAAGCAATTAAGCCAGAAGTAATTGGTAGATATGCAGAAGTTAGTCCACATGGACAACTTAAATTTGTAGTAAATGGAACAGATGAGAGTTGGAAAGAAGTAGAAGAACACACAAAACTATTTAGAGATGCCGGCTGTGACTTCCCTGTATGGATTATGGGAGTTGGCGGCACCTTTGAAGGATTAGTACAAACAGAAGCCACTATAGCCGATGAGGCAATACAACGTGGCTATAGATATACAAGCAGAGTCCATGTACACATATATGGAAATGCAATAGGAAAATAATATGGAAACTATATACGAAATACATATAAAAGGTTGGGGAGAGTATGAAGATGCTTGGTATCCTCATAATCGTGGTTCCGATATTGAATCTTTAAAGAAAGGAGTATTCAAAGATTGGGACATAGAGGCTGAATATTATATTAAAGAAGTAGATACTGATAATGTAGTAGAAGAAGGTATCATTAATGAAGGAGTCTACTAATGAATGAACACGATAAAAACTTTATAAAAAATATGAGTCCGCTTTTAATAACGGCACTTGTTATGTTTCTAATGATGGTAGCATTTGATTCAAAAGCAGATGATCATATGTATACAGAACATGGTATACTTATTACTGAACAAGATTTACAAGTTAAAAGTATTAGGGTAAACAGTATTAGAGGTTACACTATAGTAGATAATGATACTATAAGAGTTAGAACTAACAGACGAGAAGAATTTGATATAAAAGTGTATTCTTGTTTTGATATCAGTTTTGCCCACAGACTAGTATTTCAACCTTGGGGCGGATTTAGTAGTTTAAGTAGAGGCGATAAAATTATACCAATTAGTTTTGGTAGAGCAAGTAGATTTCCTTGCACAATAAGAAGTATTACAGCAGTATTAAAGGAGAAAGAAGATGTCGAAGAAAACTAAATTACCATTTAGTATGATGCCTGTTAGTTGGGGTCTTAAAGGTAAGACTCGTGCTATAGCAGAAGCAGAGTATTATTATGAAGGTGAGGAACTAGAAAGAGTCCTTGCGAACATTGGTGCAGAAACAGAAGAAGAGAAAACTATCGCACAATTAGAAGTGGATTTTAATAATGGTAAGATTGGTAGGTATGAATACGAAAAAGAAGTTTCTACTCTTAAAGATGAACCATATGTTAATGTAATGAAGTTAGAAGTAAATCCAGAAAATGCAAAAGCAGGTTATATGGAACTAGACTGGAACGATAAATTTGTAGCATTTTTATCCGAAAACGGGTATACAGGAGAAAGTGACGAGGCAGTAGTAAACAAATGGTTCAATGATGTTTGTAGAACTGTGTTAGTACAAGAGATGGCTGATCAAGATTATGGATTACAAGAAGCAAGAACTCCAAACAACTCTAAGGATATTGTTAATGTAAAGGTACAAGAAGAAGATGGATCAGACGAAGGTTGAAGTAGGAGCAAAGGTAAAGTTAGGATTACTATCTAAAGCCTTAGATAAAACTATTAGTGAAGCAATAGATGAGATGGCTCCTGAAGAAGTTACATATATTTTAGAAAATTATGCTAAGTTTCTTACTTACGATTTAAAAAGAAATTTTGAAGAAAAACGTGAAAAGG
>Ga0315322_10002368_pt1 | contig 14581 bp, 21 predicted proteins | sample M110021515metaG_FD_203461 | JGI IMG/M metagenome (GOLD analysis project Ga0315322, IMG submission 203461) | Ammonia-oxidizing marine archaeal communities from Monterey Bay, California, United States - M1 100m 21515 | ecosystem: Environmental > Aquatic > Marine > Intertidal zone | place: USA...
CTGTTGAAGGTAGTTATAATACAATAACTTCCGAGTTTTGCGTAGATGGATTTACTGGTGAGTTTATCAGTGATCCATCTACACTAAGCCTAAAAACAGTGGAAAGATTCCATACGGCCCACAATGCTATAATACTGGAAGGTGTTACAGTTGGTGAGCTACAATACAATGTTGAATTGGTATGGAATACAGCCACTCAAGGTTTTGTTATTGAGCAAACTACCCCTTATGAATACATCGATGGTGATTATTCTAAGCACTGTAGACTATGCTCTCCGGATATGTAAATCTTTTTTTTAAAAAAAGGTTGACATTGAGTTGTAAAGAAGTATAATAGTATACAAGTTAAGCAATTAGGCTTAACGTAAATGTTGAAACTAGGAGGTCATATGACTACATCAACTTTAACTAAAGAAGCAAAAGTGTTAAATGCTTTACAAGAAGGAAGAACTTTATCTTCTGCACAAATGAAAGCATTCTTTTCAGTGGGTAACCCACAAGCAGTGGTACAATCACTAAGATTCAAAGGATATCCAATCTATTTGAACATTGTGACTGACACAAAAAACAGAAGCAGAAACGTGTACAGATTAGGTACGCCTTCAAGAGCTGTTATTGCCGCTGGTTACAGAGCAATTGCATCTTCATAAGAAGACGCTAGTTGTAAAAAAGCACACTTAGGTGTGCTTTTTTTTGGTTAACAAAAGGAGATAACATGCCTGAATTCTTTGTACTTACAGTATTGGTTTGGTTGCTTACAGACTTACTCCCATAGTGCTAACAGCACTAATTTGGTTAATATGTTACACAGCCCGTGAGCCTTTAGAAACTGTGTCATTTAGTAGGAAATACCAGTCTACCAGCGAAATAATCGCTTGGTAACGGTTGGTAGCACACATCAAGTGACTCTTTTATGCCTAGAATACCATAAAAAACCAGAAAAAGTGGCAGAAAAAGGTTGACTAATGCCCTATTATCCAGTATAATATATACATATTAAACAATAAAGGAACGAGAACTATGTCAATTACAATAAAAGATTTAATCGTAAAAGCAATTAACTCTCCAGAGAACATCAATGAAGATGGTTCTATTAACTGGAATTTTGTTGATGCTGATTTACACATGGATAATGCTGAACAGCATTTAGGTTTTAGCAGTGATGAACTGTTCCATGGCTTAGAAAACTTCCACGAAGTAACTAACAAAGACATAGTTCTCGATCCAACTAAGCCGGCTTACATCGTCAAACAGTAAGAATGACCAATAAGCAGAAGCAAAGAATAGATAGTGCTATTCAGACAGCAATAAAAATTATTGCTACTTCGTTTGTGTTCGTAGGTCTCACGTTGGCAATGGGCATACAAAACAATGCTCATATAGAAATTTACTCTTACGTTAGTTTGGTTGTTGGAATCGTTTTATACATTATCTACTTTTATAGAGCTAATGACCACATGCTGTTATTAGTTAGTGTGGCAGGTTTTACATTAGTAGGTAATGTTTTTTTAGATACTGAAACTGCTATGATGATTGCAAACAATTACGGTATTGCTCTCACAGAAGAGGAAGGTTGGTTTGCTCAATACGGTAGTTTATTCGTAAGTATATTAAAGGAGTTAGTGTAAATGACAATGCATCTGGATAACAGACTTAGTACAATCAGCACTAAGAAACGTAAAGTCAAGATTACTAAAGCCAAGATGGCTGAGTTTGAAGTACGTTGGAGAAAGCATAACAAGTGGGCAAAGCAGAATAATATGCACGACTTGAGGTATGCTACTGTTCAAGAGTATATTGATTACTGTCACGGCAATACTCCTAAAAGAGAACTTAGAGCCGATAGGACAGTTTACAATCCACAGAAATCTTATGCTCAACAGAAAATAGAAGAGTTCAACAAAAAGTATCCTAGTAGTTCTACCATAACCGCAACTAGTAAAGGTGACGGTGAGAATGCTGAATGGCAGAAAGAAAAACTAGAGATTAGTTCCACATACACTATTGCTCCAGCATACAACAAGGGTGCTTATCAAGTAGTTCCAAAGAACGAAGTAAAGCATATAGGTAAATAGGTGTATGATCCATGTCAATAACGAAACTCACCCATTTATAGATTTACCTAACTTAGAATTGCCATTTACTTGGCAAGAACTATTTGACGAACAAGATTTAGAAGTTGTCAATGGAGATAGACAATTAACGGAAGTAGTGCATACCACAAACTTTGAGTGGATGCCTAACCTTGCAGAATACAGTCTTCCTTCTATACTAGGACTTTTACATTCGAATAAAGTGTCTAGAACGTTGTGGGAATGGTTTCAAGACAATACACATAATAATTTACTAGCACCTATTCGCAAGTCACAGACTGGTAAAAACTACTTTCCTATTACAATGCTAAAGTTTCATGGTACAAGTTTGTGGCATAGAGAAGGATACCCCTACTGGACCGATGGGGCCTTTCGTAAGTTGTTGAATGGCAGAAATAATTATGCATTCAACTTTCCCTTTTACGGTGAAGTAGAAAAAACTAGTGTAAAGTTTGGTAAAGGTGATCCACAATTAGAAAGCATGTTTGAAGGATTATTAAGAGAGCATGTGGACACAAATATTACAGGCATGTTTAAGCAAGGCATGACTAATCAGCAAGACCTCGCTAACTCTTATATGAAGGATATGACTGTTGCAACGGTACGCTACGGGGCACACACGGGCCTTACAATGGATCATCTGCTAGATGCTAAGTTAGAACAGCAACTAACTATTTTAGGTGAAAAGGTCAAGTACGACAGCCCATACTGTATACCATTAAGCAGTTGGCACAAAGTAGATACTACAGGTGGCAACAGATTAAGTTTAAGGTTCATGGGCAACAACGAATACACATTCTCAGACATTTGTGAGATGTACGATAATAATAAATTATTCAAATAGGTTGACTTCTTCCTTAATAGAAGTATAATAGTAAAAGTCAGGTAAGGCAACTTACCACATTAGAGCAATTAGGCTCGCAATTAATGGCCCAGGTGGCCGAGGAGATGTAAAATGACTATTAATACTCATGCTGACAAAGTAAATCAGCAATTCAACCAAATGGGATCAAATTTTGTCTCATTGCAAGACCGTCTAACAGATTCGTTAGCATTGAATCCAGTATTCAACAATATGCTAATAGGTGTGGTAGATGAATTCAAACGCAGAAACCCACAATTCAAATCTTTAAAAGATATCGAATTATGTAAATCTGTATCAGCAACACTTGATCAAATTTTGATTGATACCACAATGCAACGTCAAGTTAATTTTAGACACATTGTTGAGATTCTTTCACAATTTAGAAACACAATGGTTATGCCAATACAAGTGTATGAAGATCCAGATTTTCCAGGCAAGTATATTGCATGGGACGGACAACACACAGCAGTTGCATTGTTTATCATAGCAACAAAGGTATTCGGCGAACGTGCCGCGAAAATGATTGTACCAGTTGCTGTATATCCTACACATGAAAAGTTAGAGATTAGACGTAACTTTATTTTGTTAAATGGTGATGCAAAACAGCCACTAGACTTTATTGACACTTACAAGCAAATGATTTTTGGTGTTAGAGTCGACGGTGCAGATGAGTCAGATTGGATCAAAGCAAATCAAAAGCAAACTCATTTAGAGCAAGCCGGACTATTTGCGACCAACAGTAAGTTTGGTGACGAGGATGAGCCCGGTGCTTTTACTTTGTTAGCAGACACTATAATGACAAAAAACCTAAGCAAGGCAAAAGATCCTCAAGTTACAAAATACTTTGCAGGCTATTGGAGTTTACTAAATGCAAAACGTCCAGTACAACCGAAGGAGGCTAGGCAAATGTATGAGTACTTTGATGCATGTTATCAGCAAGGTGTCAAAGTTGATATTGACTATATCCGTGAACTTGTTGGATTTACTAAAGAGTACTTTGATGCAAACTTTAGTGAGACTGGATCTTTTTGGGACAAAGTAAAAATGTCCTACACAAGATGGTACGAAGCCGCTAACCCAGAAAGTTATGCAGAGCATGGACTTAAAGGGTTTACTACAGAATGGAGATGTGGTGGTCCTTTCCTAATTGAACAAATTAAGAAAAGCACTAACCTTAAAACTCCAACGTATAATCCTAACAATGGTTATACAGTTAAGGCGGAGGATTTATGGGAGTCTTAAGAGATCCAAATAAAGACAAAGCCAAGTCTACGGCACAGTATCTCAAAGAGACAAGAGTAACTGCTATTTGTATGCTGGAGGATTGTAATAATCCTCTTAGCACCTTTGAGGGACCTGGCAGTAAGATACTTTGTAGAGAGCACCAAGTAGAGTGTAGTGAATATGGCGGAATGGGTAAACCTGAACGTCCACACACATTTTATAGAAATTGGGAATGTAACACTTGCGGTTACGATCCACGCGAAGACGAGTTACGATTCGGACATATTGAAGATCCTTTTATTAGGAACAGAGCAATGCGTGGAGTAATGCATGGTGACCACATACACCTAAAGAGCCAAGGCGGCAAAGACACAAAGGACAATATTGATACGTTGTGTGTATTGTGCCATATGGCTAAGACGTACATTGAAGGGGACTTCATTGCACATAGGTAGTCTTAAAAATGGTAGGGAACTACTGTTAGTATCCGCCCCAGTTAAAGATGATTCTGATTATGAACATCTTTATCTGGCGGCATGTGACGTTGCTCTCAAAGATTTGAAAGAATGGTTTGAGAGCAACGACATTAAAGTAGAATACTATATTAATTGGGGCAGTCCATGGGACAGTGAGTTTGAAGACTCAATTGATTTTTATTTAAATTATGTTGCTAAAATTGTTAGTAACGATATAAGCGAAGAGGCCCAGATGATATACAAGTTAAAGTACGACGATGTATATCCTGTTAAAAATTTAAAGTCGTACATGGAGAATCTTTTTAAATGAAAGAACAAGCATTCAAAGAAGCAGTGTTAGATACATTACTAGCATTATCTATTAACTTTCCGTTGAACATGTTGTTGTTATATCTAGCAAATAGATATGTTGTACCAGCGTTCAATACTGAAGCCCAGCAAATATTTTGGACCTCAGTGTTTCTAACTGTAGTGTTTACCACAGTTGCTATTGTGAGAAAAACATACACAAGAATGTACTTCGAAACAAAAAAGATTCAAAAAGAGGTTGAAATTACTAAAAAAAGTACTATATAGTATAATGTAGTTGATAAATAACTACTGTAACATATTAATACGCCAAATGGGTATTATAAAATTGTTACATTATAACTTGCTTTTTAAAGGAGATTATTATGACAAGCAAACAATTCCGAATCACGACAGATTCATTATCACCCCTATTCAAGGCCTCAGTTGGCTTTGACAAAATCGTTAACGAGTTCTTCAACGAACCTCAGTTTAACAATTCAACTGGCTACCCGCCATATAACATCAGCAAAGACGAAGAAGGTGTCTACGAGATAACTTTGGCATTAGCCGGTTTCAAGAAAGAAGACATTGACATCGAACTTGAGGATGGCACACTTAAGATTACAGGTGAGTCAAAAGTGTTAGATGCTGACGGTAGAGAGTATCTACATAAAGGTATTGCAGAGCGTAACTTTATTAGAACTTTTAAGTTGGCTGAATTTGTGGAAGTAAAGGATGCAAAACTTACAGATGGTATTCTTAGAGTACAACTGTTTAGAAATGTTCCTGAAGCGTTAAAACCACAAAAGATTGCTATTAAATAATAAACAGGTAAATATTGGGGAGATAAGGAAATTCTTGTCTCCTCGATTCCGTGAGAAATAATGGCAAAGAAGGACAAAAGAAAAACTATTGTATACATGATACCAGAAGGCGAAACTAGAGATCATCACACATATCATTATACAGCATTGAAAACAAAAAACTTGACAATTGAAAATAAGAAGTTAAAATTAAAGAAGTATAATCCAGTTAAGCAGAAACATGAATTATTTGTTGAAGCAAAACTACCACCACACACAAAATAGGTAATAGTATGTCAAAGGAAGCAGTTAAAACAAAAACAAAAAGTCAACTAGGATATCCACCGAGATATAATGTTGTTATCTTTAATGATGACTTTACTCCTATGGAGTTTGTTATTAAACTGTTAATTGAAGTATTCAATAAGAATATCAATACTGCAAAAGAAATTACAATGCAGATACATGAAAATGACACTGCTATTGCAGGCAGTTACAATTTTGAGATTGCAGAACAGAAGTGTGCGGAGGCAATAAGTATTGCTAGAGCAAGTGGTCATCCACTACAACTTAAGACGTTCCCAATAGAATGACAATTGATAACTTAAATAAAGATCAATACAAAGAAGGCTTCGTTACGGATCTTGAAAGTAAATCATTCCCTCCCGGTTTAGACGAACAAGTAGTTCGTAACCTAAGTGCGTTGAATGATGAACCTGAGTGGTTATTAGACTTTAGACTTAAAGCATATAGACGCTGGATTCAAATGGATGAACCAGATTGGAGTGAACTTAATTACGAACCAATCGACTATCAAGCACTAAGTTATCATAGTGCTCCTACAATTAGAGACAAAGACGATATACCACAAGAGATTTTAGATACATTTGAAAAGTTAGGTGTACCGTTACATGAACGTGATGCATTATTAGGCATCGAAACAGAACAAAATAAAAACATTATTCCAACAGTAGCCATTGATGCAGTATTTGACAGTGTTAGTGTTGCTACAACATTTAAAGCAGAGTTAGAAAAGTATGGTATAGTGTTTGGTAGCATAAGCGATGCAGTTAAATCTCATCCAGAGCTAGTTAAAAAATACTTAGGTAGTGTAATTCCCTACACAGACAATTACTTTGCTACACTGAACTCTGCTGTATTCTCAGACGGTACTTTTTGTTATATACCAAAGGGCGTAAGATGTCCAATGGAACTTAATACATATTTTAGAATTAATGCTCGTAACACAGGGCAGTTTGAACGTACACTTATTATAGCAGACGAGGACAGTTACGTTAGTTACTTAGAAGGGTGTACAGCACCTGCATACGATGAAAACACATTACATGCGGCGTGTGTAGAGCTAGTGACCTTAGATAATGCAGAGATTAAATACAGCACGGTACAAAACTGGTATGCTGGAGATGAGAATGGTGTGGGAGGTGTTTACAATTTTGTAACCAAACGTGCCATGTGCAGAGGCGACAACAGTAAGGTAAGTTGGACACAGGTAGAGACAGGAAGTGCTGTAACATGGAAGTATCCAAGTTGCATACTTAAAGGCGACAATAGTGTCGGTGAGTTTTTTAGTGTTGCTGTTACTAAAGGAAAACAACAAGCAGACACTGGAACTAAAATGATTCACTTAGGCAAGAACACTAAGAGTACTGTGATATCAAAAGGAATTAGTTTTGGAGATAGCACAAATACTTATAGAGGTCAAATCAAAGTAAACCCTGGTGCTCAAAATGCCAGTAACTTTACTAAGTGTGACAGTTTAATGTTACAAGACAGTAGGGCACTAACGATACCTTACATTCAAAGTAATAACAGTACAGCAAAGATTGAACATGAGGCAAGTGCAGGAAAAATTAGTGAAGAACAAATGTACTATCTTGCAACAAGAGGCTTTGACGAAGATGACGCATTAAATTTAGTAGTTAATGGATTTTGTAAAGACGTATTCCAAAAACTACCATTGGAGTTTGCCGCTGAGGCGAACAGTTTATTAAATGTAACATTAGAAGGAGCAGTAGGATGAAGAAAGTAACAGTAAAGGATATAGGCGGAGAAACTGTTAAAGACAACGATGTCTATGCATTACAAGATAACAACTTTGGTAATAACTTAACACTAAGCAGTACGTTCTTAAGAGCAAAGCAAAAAACAAACGGGCATTCACATGCGGGTCAAGAGGAAGTTTACTTCTTTCAAAAAGGTACAGGGGAAATGGAAATCGACGGTAAAAAGTTTCCTGTGAAAGAAGGCGACATCGTGTGTATAGAAGACGGTGAATATCACAGAGTGTATAATACAAGTGATTTAGGACTGTATTTTATTTGTGTGTTCGACGGCGGCAGAAATCATTGACAACAACTAAAATTTAAAGTATAATATATCTATGTTAAAATTAAAGAATTACTCAGTAAGTGCAGTATTAGAAAACATTAACGTTGACTTCGAGAAAGGGAAGAAGTATATTGTCATGGGGTCAAACGGTGTAGGCAAAAGTACACTAATTCACAGTATTATGGGAAGACCTGATTTAGAAGTATCAGGCGATCTCACACTGGACGGTGTTGACTTATTAGAAATGCCAGTAGACCAACGAGCGAAAGCAGGATTATTTGTAGCATTCCAAACACCCACAGCCATTCCAGGTCTAAGTAATTTTCAAATGATGAAACAAGCATTAGATTTGAAAGGTTCAGAACTAGGCAAGAAACTTGCAGAGTATAAAGACAATGCAAAGGCATTAAAGTTGCCAGAGGGTTGGGATAAACGTAATGTAAATTATGATGCAAGTGGTGGCGAGAAGAAGAAAAGCGAACTAATACATTTAAAAATGTTAGACAACAAAGTCGCTATGTTAGATGAGCCTGACAGTGGCTTAGACGTAGATGGTATAAAGTCCTTGATAGATACACTCAATGACTGGCACAACGAAGACAACACATTAATTGTTGTAACACATTATGAAAAACTTATCGAAGGTATAAACCCTGATGCTGTATTAGTTCTTAAAAAAGACAATGTTATTGTTGGTGATAAAACATTAGCAGATACAATATTCAGCAAGGGTTTTGACAGTGTATAAGCAATTATTTTCCTACCCATTTTTATCAAGTCAACCAAGTAAAGAAACATATTACAATCTTCCTGACTTAGTTGAGTATATAACCAGTGACGAATATATAGCAATCACTGAAGACCATACTGATAAAAACATATATAAAGAGTTGATAAAATGTTACAAGGCTAACTTGTTATTTTTAAGAGAGCATGGAGTTCCACACTCCAAGCAAGAACAATTCAATACATTCAATCTTAACAAGTTGTACAGTCTAGACATTTTAAGTAATAATGAAGCAAAGACTTCATCCATTTTCGACAAGTTGAGTCATCTTGCAACTAGCGATGAAAACATAATAACATGTATCGATGGCGATATTTTTACTACAGAAACCATAAACAAGAAAAGTTCAGCAGGGTTACAAATCCTAGATTACATGAAAGTTGGAAAACAACGTCATACTGAATATACTAAGTTGATTGAGAAGACTGGTAATTTTAGTAACTTGACATTTGGTTCTACAATATACCCTAATGTTATTATATTTCCCAATGGTTCTAAAAGCAAGTACGCAACTAAGCCAGTTAAGATAACTTATGAAAACTCTAAAGATGATCCTATACTAGAAGCAAATACAAACATTGTGGATGTACAATACGGTACACATGTTAAACTTTTAGAAAAAGTTAAAACCACAGCAGGACAAATGAACTATGTGACATATATTGTCAGAGAAGGTAGTACATTGGAAATTGATAGAGAAACAGTAGATGCCGGTGGCTGGAATGTATTTGACAGTAGATTTATTTGCCACCCTAATAGTATTATAAAAATTAATAGCAGTAATACAGGAAGCCAGTACACTCAAGAAAACTTCTATTTTAAATGCAGTTCAAATGTAAGTGTAGAACTTAACGGTAGAAACAACATAAAGAAGGGCAACGAGTATTACTCGTTTGTGAGAGTAAGAAGTGCTGACAAAGACAATACTAGCACAATTGATATTAAGAACATCGGGCATGAACATTGTAAAACTTCTTTTATAGGCAAATACGAAATAAATGCAGACAGTGAAGGATTCAAAGGCAGTATGGATAATGACAATTTGATGTTGTCCAGCACAGCAAAAATGAACTCCAGACCAATATTGGACATTTACACCAAAGAAATTGAGTGTACACATGGATGCACGATAAGTAATGTAGATAAAAATCAATTATATTATTTGCAGAGTAAAGGGTTTGATAGCAACACTGCAAAGAATATGTTAGTGGAAAGTTTTCTATGTTAAGGTCCTACCCAAAAGCAAAAAGAATTAAAGAGATTAGGAATTGTTTTCCTAGTTTAGCATATAGTGATTTAGTTTACTTAGACAGTGCGGCTAGTAGCCAAACTGTGGACACAGCAATTAAGGCTGTCAGTGACTATCACTATAATTATAGAGCAAACGTCCATAGAGGCGATTTTAAAATTAGTGGCATTGCTACTGACTTATACGATAAAGCAAGAAAGGAAATTGCAGACCTTATTAACTGTGAGGATTGGGAAGTGGCATTCACTGCCGGAACAACTCATAGCATGAATATGTTAGCAGATTGGATTCCATTAGAAACACCTGTTATTATCACTGAGTTAGAACATCACAGTAACATCCTTCCATGGATGAGACAAGGTAGAACAGCACTTAACGGTTTACTTGTTGTTGTACCTGCAAATGATAAAGGTTCAATTGATATAGACATGTGGGCGACTGCATGTAAATCCAATCCAGGAGCAGTTGCAAGTTTCCTTACACAAAGTAATTTAACGGGTGTTGATTTACCTTGGAAAGACATGTGCAGGATTGCTAAAGAAAGCGATTGCACAACTATTGTAGATGCTTGCCAAAGTATAGGACACAAACAAATTGATTTACAGATGAACAACATTGATTATATGGCATTTAGTGGTCATAAGATGTATGCTTCTACAGGAACAGGTGTACTGTTTAGTAGGGGTGGGTTCAATGATAAAGAAAGTTATTTAGGTGGCGGAACAGTATCGCATGTTGATTTCGACCATTATGTATGTAAGCCAGGACCTGATAGAGTAGAAGCAGGTACACAGAATGTTTCAGGTGTACATGCCATTGGAGCCGCGGCTAAGTGGATTAAAGAAGTTACATACAAAGACATTCAAGAATGCGAAGCAGAGTTCTTTAATATGTTGCAAGAGAAAGGTTTATTTGCAATAGAAGAAATGAATTTAATTGGCGACATAGCACCACGGAGTGTGTACACATTCACATTCGATGATTTACATCCTAGTGATGTTGCTGGGTTATTAGATTTTGACAATATATGTGTTCGTACAGGACACTTATGCGCCTACCCTGCAAGTAATAAATACTCAGGTGGTAAAGGAGTGTTGAGAATAAGTTCAGCACCATATAACGATGAACACGATTGTGTTATGCTTGTAGAGGGATTATGGAAAGCAATAAAGAAACTGTCCAAGACCAAATAGTAGACAGTATCATCGCTAATTTAAAGCGAGTATACGACCCTGAAATAAACTTAAATGTATACGACTTGGGTTTAATTTATCAGGTTGCAGTAAGCAAAGAACTAGACGCTAATGTTATAATGACACTAACCTCACCTAACTGCCCAGCGGCGGAAATACTGCCAATGGAAATTGAATTTGCCACTAGAGCAGTTGAAGGAGTCAACGGTGTTAAAGTAACATTAACATTTAACCCTCCTTGGAATCCAGATGCAATTAGTGATGAAGGAAAGTATCAGATGGGCATACTATGAGTAGGAAAGTACCTGCACACAGCAAAAAATTAGATGAAGTGATAATCGAGACAAAGAAAGGCAAAGAATTTACTGTAGGCGAGATTAAGCACTCTAGTAGAATACAAAAAAGTGCAACACCAAAGCAAGACCTGAGTTGGTATATTAAATGGACTGCAAGTATTTTTATACTAAGCAGTATGAGTATTAGAGGTGTAGAAGGTTTACAATTCTACGATTTAGTATTAAGTCTTATAGGTGTAACAGGTTGGATGATAGTTGGCATACTGTGGAAGGACAGAGCATTAATGTTATTAAACGGTGTTGGTATTATACTATTTCTTAATACATTGATTAAGGAACTAGTTGGATGAAACTAACAGTTGATATTAAAAACCTACGAGACCTAGAAGGCATCCATTATGATCTAACTCACCCGGAACATCTAGAACGTCTCCAACATGGCTCCTTACAATTAAAACACAATGATAAAGAAACATCTCATCCGCTTGTGCTGTCGTCTAATGACTTCTTCACAACGTTCAGTGTGTTCAAAGACAAATGGGATATGGAAATTCCTGCACTAGTTTGGAACATGTTTATTCCTACTAGTGGATGGAAGGAAATGGATGAGTATAACCGTTATAGAACAAACTTTAAATTAAGAGAACAGCAAGTAGATTTCATGTTATCATATTTTGAGAATTGGGACAACTTGCCAAAGCATAATATGGTGATTGGATTTTGTGATGAGAGCCCTGAGCTTACAGACATCATAGAACAGATTTACGACTGTATAAACTTATACAACATTCCTAAAGAACGTGTATTTCTTATGGGGCACAATTTCTTAGCACAACACGATATTAATAAATTTGCATCAGAGCGTAAAGAACAACCTTTGAAGTATATAGTACGTTGGCACATGACTGGGCATATGGATTGGAGTAGTATAGAAGATATTGCAACTAGATATCCTGATTACGTGGTGTATAATCATAACAGAATTAACTTTGATGAGAAACGTAATCACAAGGTGTCGTTTTTAAATAGACGTCCTAGTATGTCTCGTACCGCAATGTTATGGGGATTTTGGGATAAAGGCATAATCGATACAGCAACTATTAGTGCATATCCTCCGTTGCGTTATTTTGGTGATGCAGTCAACGACAATGCAGGTGATATTGTTGATTGGGAAAATATGGGTCATGCATTACAAAAGTACCAACCTAACCTACTACCAGGAATGAATAAAGCAACAGTTGAGCGATTTAAAAAAGATATGCGAGTAGGAAAAACTATACTTGGTGACCATGCACATATAGGTGATACAGAATCACAAAATATTCCATCCGACAATGATTTTTATGTTTGGGTAACATGCGAAACAGTAGCAGATATGGAAAAGCCTAACATGTTCATAACAGAAAAAGTTTTAAAACCCATTGTACATGGGCATGGATTAATATTATATTCACAGAGATATTTTTTACAACGATTCAAGAAGTTGGGATATAGAACTTTAGGATACCATTTCGGTATTGACGAAGGCTATGACACTATCAAAGATGACAGTTTGAGAATGAAAGCAGTACTTAAAGAAGTAGAACGCATTAACAATATGTCTATAGATGAACTACATTCTTGTTGGCAAAACGCCCATGCAGATATCATGCAAAATAGGAAACGTATATTTTTAACACTAACAAACATAAAAGACAATTATACAAGTAACCTAGTTAAGAACATGGTTTCAGAACTGTCTGAACCTCATACTAGAATAGAAATATCTAGATATGATGAATATAAAGAACTTAAAAAGTACAAGAATTTTTCGGATTTTAATATTTTCAAAGATAACTAATAACTATTACACACCACACGGAGGCTATTATGGCAATTGAAATGACTATTCCAGAAGTTACATGGAATAAAAGAACTAAACCCGCTGGAGCGGCTGACTGGATCTGGCAAGAAGAATCCAGCGAAGAAATTTTTAAAGGCAAAAGAGTAGTGCTATTTGCATTACCAGGTGCTTTTACACCAACATGCTCAACTACACATTTACCTGTGTACGAAGCAAACTACAAAAAAATTATTGAACAAGACATTGACGAAGTATACTGTTTAAGTGTTAATGACAGTTTTGTTATGAATTCTTGGCTTAACGGTATGGGCATTGTAGATGTCAAACCTATTGCAGACGGTAATGGCGACTTTACTAGACAAATGGGTATGCTTGTTAAGAAAGAAGCAGTGTGCTTTGGTTACAGAAGTCAACGTTACAGCATGGTAGTTGACAACGGTAGAGTTGAAATGATTTTCTGCGAAGAAGGTAAGCAAGACAACTATCCTGGCGATCCGTTCCAAGTTAGTGATGCTGAAAGCATGTTAGAGTATCTCACAAACGTGAAAGATCTTAGACGTTCGGAACTAGGAATTAAAGATGAAGAAACTGCAGATACAGTTTCAGAGTGAATCCGGCGACAAGACTAAGACTTTAGACTTTGACTTGTATGACTTACCTGTAGTAGACAGGTTTGTTGAGCTATTAGAAACAACAAAGCCAACTTCTCATATTGAAGGAAGAGTAGATGTCAGGCGTAGTAATACGTCTGAGTCTACTTTACAACTTGCAAATGAAATGAACACTGTCATAGACAATGTAAACGAGTTGCGAGAAGACTTATTAATAGAAGAAACTTTAAAACTAGATGTATCCATAGAACCTCATTTACAAGTTAAAAAATTAAACAAACTGCATGAGATATTTCAACTGTACACAGAAGTGCATGGAGTAGATGCTAATGAAACACAAAAGCAATTAGAACGTGTTAACATACTAGTACATCTATTAGAAGCAGGACCAGTTGAAATGGACCAAGTGTTTGTGGTAGCAAAGCAAGTAGGCCCTATACCAGAAGGACTTGAACTAACAGCAGAAGACCATATGTTGCGTAAGCCACATGCATTGTGGGG
>Ga0315322_10002371_pt1 | contig 14570 bp, 14 predicted proteins | sample M110021515metaG_FD_203461 | JGI IMG/M metagenome (GOLD analysis project Ga0315322, IMG submission 203461) | Ammonia-oxidizing marine archaeal communities from Monterey Bay, California, United States - M1 100m 21515 | ecosystem: Environmental > Aquatic > Marine > Intertidal zone | place: USA...
CGTTTGATCCTTTCACCAAAACATTCGGGGTCTGTGGAAGATTTCTGCTCGACCAAGGCATTGGAGGAACCAAAGCCGGCTCCTGATAGAATTTTTTCACAAGCTCGTTACTGATTCCTCCTTTGTTAGTCATTAGAGATTTCATGCTCCAAAAAACGTGCCCAACATAATTCTTACCAACCGTTCGAGTAAGGGAAACTTGATTTGCAATCTCGCTGGCCCGCCGTCCGGGATCTTCAGTTGAATTAATCCGGGCCGAGGCGATTCCAGGCCAAACCGGACGAGTCCCCTGTGATCGCCACCAAGCGATTAGGCGACTAAAGCTCTGAGGGCTCTTAATTCGCCAATAAAGTTGGGGAGATAAATAATCACACCAACCTTGCTGCAACCACTTTCGTGAATCAGCCGCCAAATGATGATAAGCATCAATTGTTGCCGTGGTTCCCGCCGGAACTCCCGGACGCCAGATTCCAAACGGGCTAATACCAACGCGAACCCACGGTTTCTTCGCCTTAACCTTGGAATACATCGCTTTTACAAACCCATCCGATGCCGCACGACGAGCTGCCGGAGTTTTACCATCCGGAAAGATCGGTTTTGCACGCCCTTGCGAATCAACGTCGGGATAAGGATAAAAATAGTCGTCGATGTGAATACCATCAACGTCGTATCGATTGACCACATCCATAATTACCGAGAGCGCTCGTTGCTGGGTAAAAGCATTGGAAGGGTCCATCCATTTGTAATTTTTGAAGTTACGAATCACCGAGGGGTGAGTCTTTACGACATGATTTCTTGCGGTGGGAATCTTACTGTTAGGCAACGCACGAAATGGATTAAACCAAGCATGGACCTCTATCCCTCGGGCATGTGCCTGCTGGATACAATATGCCAATGGATCATAACCCGGAGAAACCCCTTGGGTTCCACTGATCCAGTGACTCCACGGCTCGAGCCGAGATTGATAAACGGCATCAGCATTGGGACGCACCTGAAAAATGATCGCATTCATTTTCATCGATGCCATTCGGTCGAGCATCGCTTTCATTTCAGCCTGTTGGGCACCCGCGCCCATTCCTTTTCGCGAAGGCCAATCAATATTGTAAACACAAGCGACCCAAGCCGCCCGAAATTCTCGAGGCACCACTGGCGCGACTTCATTGACTACCGAGTATTGCTGGGCCTGCGAAAGCCCGGAAAACAAAAGGCACAAAAATATGGTTCGAAAGCTCACACCAAATCGTTGTCAGGCGGAAGAAATTCTCAAGACAAAAGCCTATTTGATATAGCTTCAATATCTTTACCGCTTGGTCTCTTTCATTAAGTTAGAACTCATTACCTTCTCAATGAGCCAACCCTCGCCCGCATACTTTAATTCATGAGTAATGCATTCCAACCGATCCTCCGGTTCATGGGTGATATAAAGAATCTGGGTCAAATTCGTCGACGCAATCCGATCAATGACACTTAAAACCAAGGATCGATTCATCGGATCCAGTCCCTGGCAGGGTTCATCGAGAACAAGAAGCGGTGGACGTTTCACCAATGCTCTAGCGACCAAAAGTAGTCGCTGCTGACCGTAGCTGAGAGATCGAAACGGCCGATCCGCCCACGGAGTCATCCCCACCAAACCAAGCCATTTCCCTGCCACATTCCAATGCTCTGGGCTAACATCTTGATAAATACCAACGCTATCGAAGAACCCTGAAGCAACGATTTGCAGGGCATTAAAACTCACCCGATGCTGTTGGTGAAGTGATGGCGAAACGATTCCGACATGGCGCTTAACGTCCCAAATCGATTCACCCAATCCGCGGCGCAATCCCATCACGGTCACATCGTTGGAGTAGCACTGTGGATGATCGCCAGTGACCAGATTCACGAGCGTCGATTTCCCACAACCATTGGGACCGGAAATTTTCCAATTCTGTCCACTCTCAACCGACCAATCGAAATCTGAAATAATTTCTCTCCCTCCATGCACCACGGTTACTTGTTTCATGGAAACCAAAGCCCCTGGAGGCGGAGAAATTGTCTCACCATTCGGTATAACTAATTCATCATCATTGAGCCCCATTAACTGCTGAAATGCCTCGTTTTTGAACACCTCTTGAAGTGATCCATTCAAAATCACCACCCCGTCCTCAACACAACAAACATTATCAACCAGGCCTTCTAGATCACTCAAACGATTTACAACCAAAACCAGATCACGCCCCTCCAGCAAATCCCGCAAGGGTTGCCGAAAGGACTGATCTAGACCGTCGAAGGGTTCATCAAGCACCAGAAGCTTTGAATTTTGCACCAAGGCTCGCGCCAGCATGAGTCGACGCCGTTCGCCAGTCGATAAGGTCAAAAAGCCTTGCTCAAGAATCTGCAAAAGTCCCAACCTCTCCGCAACCTCTCTCAGCTTCCCTTCATCGGAACAAACTTCTTCGATCAATTCCCGCACCGAACGCCCAAAATCAATTCGGTTCAAAAACTCACTATCATCCTCCCGGATCTCACGCTCAAGCAGTTCGTTCTCGAGCTCGAACGAAACCAAGGTCGCTCCATGTTCTTCGGCCAAGTTGGAAGCAAGGGTCGTTTTTCCCGATCCGTTGCGCCCAACAATCCCAAGACTTTTACCCGGCCTAACTTCCAATTCACTCACCGTCTTCAAAGCGTCCTTGATTAGCTTCCTTCCACACTTTCCAACAAGCTAGAAATCCGGGTGCAAAATCCTCCGGCACTGCCTTCACCCAGTCGTCGATCTGCGCCATCGTGAACCACTCACCATATTCAATCTCGACACACGGAAAACGAATCTTCCCCTTCGCCAAAGTCGCATAAAGTCTTACATGCTCCCAGCCGGTATTGGCATGAGCACCCAGCTTGCCCACCTCACGCACATCGTCCTCAGCGAGGCCAAGTTCTTCTTCCAATTCTCGGGCTGCACAGTCCCCGTATTCCTCTCCTGCGTCAACATGACCCGCCGCGCTTGAATCCCACAAGCCCGGGCACTTATCCTTTAAACGGGAGCGCTTCTGCAGAAAGATCTCCCCCTTTTGATTCAGAACAAAAATGTGCACCGCACGGTGCTTCAATCCATCACGATGAATGATGTCCCGCCGCTCGCTTCCGACAACATTGTCGTCTTCGTCAACAACAGACAACATTTCATCATCCCCCTGCCCTTCCTCCTTTTCAAAGAACGGGTCCACTTCTCGAGTCAAAGCCACCCAATCGTCGAGACTCAACTCCTCGGCCCGCGCTGTCGGTGAGAACTCCAGCTTCTCACACATCTTTTCCCAATCGACATCGCCGGGAAGGTTCTTACGTAACTGCTTTCGACGCTGGGAAAAACCTCGCCTCACCAGTTCATCAAACAATCGCCGATCATGAACTGGCAACTCAGCCTGCCGTGGTGCCAAAGTCATGACAGTTGAGTCGATCATTGGACGGGGGATGAAGCAACTAGGGGGAACTACCTTGACTGATGCGCCCTGCCACTCGCACTGCATTCGGAGAGTTAAAACGCCGTAATCCTTGCAACGCGGTCCAGCCAGGATCCGGTCGATCATCTCTTTCTGCAACATGAGCACCGCCCGTTTAAACGGAGATGGACCCTTTAGAAAATTTCGGAGAATCGCTCCCCCAGCTGAATAAGGCAAATTGCCAAGAAGCTTCACATTTTTATGAGCAAAAAATGGCCGGACATCAATTCGAACCGCATCGTGATTAATTACTGTCACCTCAGGACGATCAGCAAATTTTTTGATTAGATACTCTGCGAGTCGACGGTCATATTCCACTAAGATCACACGCGCCACTTTCCCCACGACATGCTCCGTAAGAGCTCCAGTTCCCGGTCCTACCTCAACGATCGTATCTTCCGGCTCCAAGTTTAACTGACCCACAATCCACTCGGCGGTATTTTGATCGACGAGAAAATTTTGCCCCAACTTTTTGGAGGGAATCACGCCGGCCTCATCGAGGACCTCTTTCAATTCGCTTGCGGTCACGCTCCCTTTCAATTGCCGGAACCCCGATTGTCCACTAAAAAGGAACTGCACTGTGACTCTCGCCACCGTCATCACCCTTATTCGCCTTGCCCTAATTCCGGTCTTTGCCTGGATTGCGGTGGAATATGGTCAGTCGGTTGACGCAGGTTCAGCAGAGGAATCACTGCGTTGGCTCGCGGTTACCGTCTACACCTTGGCTTCAGCTCTCGACGGACTCGACGGCTGGATCGCCCGACACTTCAACCAGAAGTCAATCACCGGAGCTATACTTGACCCGCTCACGGACAAGGCTCTCCTCATGACCGGCCTCATCACCGCCACCTTTGTGAACTGGGGAACTGATTGGCACCTGCCCGTTTGGTTCATCGTTCTCGTGATCGTCCGGGATCTCGAAATCATCGGGGGGATCCTAATCCTCTATCGTATCAACAAAAATGTCCCCATTGAACCCCACTGGACCGGTAAAGTTTGCACCGTTACACAAATGATTGCGATGGGCTGGATCATGTTGAAATTCGATCATATCGACCTGATCTTCCCCACCATTCTGGCAACAGTTTTCAACATTTGGTCCGGATACGAATATTTTATGATGGGGTATCGTCAGCTTCCCGGGAAGTCGTGTTCCTAGTTCTTGAATTTTTCACGTAAGCAGCCAACTTGCTCAGGTGTCTTTCCTAAAGCTGCAAAACCTCAGCACCCATTTCCCCGTCCGGGGCGGCGGCTTGATTTCCAAACCAACGGAAACCATCAAGGCGGTTGACGGCGTCTCCCTTAATATTGAGCAAGGAGAAATCCTCGGCTTGGTCGGCGAATCCGGGTGTGGGAAATCGACGCTCTCTCGGACCGTGATGCAACTCCAACCCGCTACCAGTGGAACAGTCACCCTCAATGGCGAAGAGCTCACTTCTCTTCCAAAAAAAGAAATAAGGAAGCGACGCCTCGATTTCCAGATGATTTTCCAGGACCCTTATGCGTCGCTAAATCCACGCATGACGGTCTTCTCCACTCTTGCCGAGGCACTTTGCCAGCGTCATCCCGAGCTAAAAAAGGATAAAACCCTGACCTCCAAAGTAGTCGAACTTATGACTACTGTTGGACTGGATCCGAGGTTCATGAAAAAATATCCGCACGAGTTTTCCGGCGGACAAAGACAACGGATCGCGATCGCCCGTGCACTCGCACCTGAACCTAAATTGGTTATCGCCGACGAGCCGGTTTCCGCTCTAGATGTTTCAATTCAATCCCAGATTCTCAATCTCCTCCTTGACCTTCGCGACAAACTTGGACTCACCATGATTTTCATCTCACACGATCTTTCAGTAGTTCACTATATCGCGGACAATATCGCAGTAATGTATTCCGGGAAAATAGTCGAATACGGTGAAGCCAACGAGGTCTTCTCAAACCCCAAGGACGAATACACCCGTAAACTTCTCTCCGCGATTCCTCAATTGAAGGAACAAACATCTGCATAACATTAATACTCGTATCATGGACCCCGGCATCTACAAAATCATTCACTTCGTGGGACTCATCGTCCTCTTTCTTGGTATCGGCTCCCTCATTACCACCGACCCGAAGAAGCCTGCATCTTTCCGCCTGCCTGCAATGATCCACGGAATCGGACTTCTCCTAATTTTAGTCAGTGGATTTGGGCTACAGGCCAAGTTAAAACTGGGCTTTCCCGTCTGGATGATTAGCAAACTCGTGATTCTCCTCGCGCTGGGTGGATCAATCGCCTTGATCAAACGAAAGGTTCTTCCTCCTGCCGCAATTTATTTTCTCGCAATCGTTCTCGGAGGCATCGCCGCCTATCTTGGATTCTCAAATTCCATGCTTCTCCGCCCGTGAGACGGAGCTGTTAATCTGACTCTTCCCCTTTTAAAGGAGGAGGTGGTGGTGGTGGTGGTGACACCGTATCTTCTCCGCTTGAGGTCGGGAAAACTGCGTCACGCCAAATTTGTTTGCCAGTGTTCTCTTCGACCTCGTTTTCATTTTCGCTAACAACCTCGACTCCCATCTCAAAGACAAGTCCGGCTTCTCCATTCTTGGTGATCTTATTTCCCTTAAGCGAAACTGCCTTACTTCCTTGGTCGAAGAGGATTCCTCCAAGAAAGTTCTCGTGAACATGGCAGTCAACAATAGACACTCCATTCACCCCCGAAAAATAGAACCCCACTTCCCGATTCTTCTCGCTTCGAGTGGTTTGCACGCTGATAGCCGCCGAAGGATCAATCGCAAAAAGCCCGTTTCGTCCGTTACCGATCAAAAGTGAGCTTTTTATTGAGCCACTTGCTCCATCCCAGAAATCGACTCCATGGTGCAGGTTTTTTTCGCAGGTGACTCTGGACAGATCGGCACTGGACTCCTCACCTGTCACTGAAATCCCGTCCCAACCAGAATCAGCAATTTTGCATAACGACAAAGTGGCCTTACCGCCATTCAAAACAGCAATGCCGTGCCCACTGGCCCGAACGACCAAAAGATCCTCGCCTTCGATAGAACCACCATCAACAGCCACGACTGGCGATCGCTCGTCGTCATTCACTAGACCAGAGTGCCGTAGGGTCAAAGATACCACACGAACATCACTTACGTCCGCGGGAACAGTGATAACCGCACCAATATCAGCAGGACATTCAATGATGGTATCCACCCGGCTTTCCCCAATAATTTGCACTCCATGAGGAATTATGAGCGACTCGTGGTAGAGCCCCTTCGAAACAAAAACACGATCGTTTTTCTTGGCAACTTTCAGAGCTGCTGAAATCGTTTCATGGTCCTCAGGAACCTTGACCATCTTCCCGTAGGACGCCATCTGCTTGTAAAGTGCGCGATTATCCTCGGAAGGATCAAGTCGCACCGCTTCCTCGAGAAGGGCAATGACCTCTGCCGAGTAAGTCCCCTCATCAAGCGATCTCACCTTCGCCACCAAAACCGCAGCCTTCTCCTTCCGCTTGATCGCCTCTTCCTCAGCGGTCTTCAAGGTCACCTCAATGGAGGAAATCTGATTAAATGCAGGATCAGCCTTTCTAAGCATTGCCAATTGGCTCTTAGCAATCTCCCACTCTTCCGCTTCCATCGCCTTTTCAATCTCGCCGACTATTAACTTCCTGCGAACTTCGAGCCGACTCTTGCGAATCGATTCCCGAATCGAGGGAACGATGGGGTGCCCAGGCTGCAACTTTTCCACCTCCTGACAAAAAATCTCAGCTTCCGGTAGTTGACCCGCTTCCTGAGCTGATTGCGCATTCGAGATTAAGAAGGCGATCTGCTGTCCCTTCTCCTCGTTACGACCTTTCTCAATTTCTGCAAGAGACTCTTGGATCACCACCTCAGTCGCACCAGCTTCCTTGAGAAGTTTGATAAAGTTCTGGGCTTCACTCCATCGACGCTTTTCAATCGATACCCCAAAATCGCCCTGGAGATTTTCAAGATTCACCTTGTCCTTCTGCCGACTTCTTAGTTCAAGTAATCCCTCTTTATAAGCGTAATATCCGCCTCCACCCAGCATCCCAAAAATAAGAGCAAAGATCACAAATCCCCCTTTCCGCTTCTTAGAAACCTTAGCGGGCGGCGGACCCTGCCGCTGAACGGGAACGACCTGCGAAATCTTCTTCTTGGCCAACTCTGCTTCTACCGCATTTATCAAAACTCGCAACTCGGCAAGGTCACGTTCGAAGCTGGCCTTCGCTGCTGAACTCGTTGCGCTTTTCGCCATCCAATACAGACGGATCTCCACTTTACGCCATTTGGAAAGACCATCCTCAAGACACTCGTCCTTTTCGAAACCAAGCTTCTGGCGCGCGGCTTCGATAGACAATTCGCGAGAGGAGATGTCAGGCACAGTGAGCAAGCTGCCTCATTTAAACAAGTTGGCCAATCTTAAACCCACAGTCTACCAAAGCCCTAGCTTACCATAATAAAGAGCATAAAACCCCATGGTGGCATTCGCCACGCCATGCATCACAACACATGCTAGAAGACTTTTGGTGTAGACTGCAACGGCGTAAGTCAGCGATCCATAAACGATTGCGCCAGCATAATCGATGGGAGCATGCGCCAATACAAATACCAAAGTTACCACCACGAAGGAGATCTTGGCCGGCTTCCCAAAAGGCACTTTCCAGTAGTCGCCGTCCATATCCAAAAGAAAACGCATCAAGAACCCCCGCCAGAAAATTTCTTCAACCAACGCTACCACAATCACAGCGCGAGCCATCCGGAGAATCAGTGAAGCCCAATAAGCTGCCGGGTTTTCAAAAACCCTCGGATCAAATCCCTCTCTTCGTGGGGCAAGACCAGTGAGCTTCTCAACAAAACCATCAGGCTTCCCTGTCATTCCTAACCAATCATAAAGAGCCGTGGGGAGCAGCCAAAACCCGATTCCAATCAAACCCGCCAAGACTCCAACCCAAACTTTCTTACTCCATTGAAACTCATAGTGTTTCCAGAAAAACGCGAGAACCCCAAAGCACACCACAGTCTGGATGGGATAAAAAAGCTGGTCCGGCCAGTGACGATACCAAGGTGCACGGTCGTGCTCCCAAAGCATCGCATCCCCCGCAAACTGATAAATCAGATTAAAAATCATGAAGACCGCAAATGGCACGACATGCGCCAAGGTCCGGTCTTCCCTCCAAATCTTTAATTGATCTTTCATGCCTCAGGACAGCGTTCCAATGTATCGCTCCATCGCATCCATTGCAGCCTTCAAATCATCCATGCCGGTTGCATAGCAACAACGCAAGAATCCTTCCCCCGATTTCCCAAAGGCATCACCCGGGACAGCTGCAACCTGCTCTGCCTCGAGGAGTCCCAGAGCAAACTCCTTGCTCGACAATCCGAACCTTCGGATATCCGGAAATACGTAAAAAGCCCCGCCTGGACAGTGGCAATCGACTCCCATCCCGTTAAGTCTACTCACTAAAAAGTCCCGCCTTTGGTGATATTCATCCTTCATTGGGGCGTATAAATCGTGACCACCGCTTAAAGCTTCAAGCGCAGCTGCCTGACTGGTAATGGGCGCACATAGAATTCCATATTGATGGATTTTCATCATCGCCTCAATCAGCGGAGCAGGTGCACAAGCGTAACCAAGCCGGAATCCCGTCATCGCAAAGGCTTTGGAAAATCCATGAAGGAGAATCGTCCGATCGCGCATGCCAGGCAGGGTTGCAATGCTCACGTGCTCTTCTTCATCGTAACGAAGTTCGCTGTAAATCTCGTCACTCAAAACTATCAGGTCGTGCTTCACGCAGAGCTTGGCGATCCCTTCGAGATCTTCCCTCGAAGCAACCGCACCCGTCGGATTCGTCGGGAAATTTAGCATCACAATCTTCGTTTTCGACGTGATTGCAGTAGCCAAGGCCTCCGGCTTCAGAGAAAAACCATCTTCCTTCGTCGTCGCAACCGGCACAGCAACACCATGCGCCATGACAATACTCGGAGAGTACGAAACATAGCACGGCTCGTGATAAATTACTTCATCACCGGGATTCAGAAGAGCTCGAAGGGCAAGGTCCAGCGCCTCGGAAACACCCACCGTGATGAGGACTTCTGATTCAGCATCGTAGGAAACATGAAAAAAATCATCCACGTATTCCGAGACCTTCTCCCGTAAGCTGAGGAGGCCCAGATTGGAGGTGTAACTCGTCTCCCCTTTTTCCAGAGAGTAAATAGCCGCCTCCCGAATCGACCAAGGTGTCGCAAAGTCGGGCTCTCCAACCCCCAGAGAAATGACATCATCGCGCCCGATCACGAGCTCGAAAAAGTCCCGGATTCCCGAACGTGGAATGGTTTGCAAGTGAGTTGCCAATTTCGAGTCAATATCCATCGCAATGTTTGCTAGGGAACAACCGGAAGACGAGATGCACCTGAGTTTTCACCGAAAATGAATCCCTTCTCTTTGTATGACTTCAACCTGAAGTGAGTTGCAGTCGAAATGACACCCTCAATCGTACTAAGTTTCTCGGAGACAAAGGCTGCCACCGATAAAAGATCTTTTCCTTCGACCATTACGAGCAGGTCGTATCCACCGCTGATCAGATAACAGCTAGTTATCTGTTCAAAGCGGGAAATCCGGCGAGCGAGACGATCAAATCCTCCTCCACGTTCTGGAGTGAGTCGAACTTCGATAAAAGCCGTCACGTCATCATCACCATCGAGAGCCGGATCGATCATGGCACGATAACCGCGAATTGTCCCATCCTCCTCCCAGGCCGCAATCTGAGACGCTACCGCTTCTTCCGAGGAGGATATCTGGGCTGCCAAATCAGCATCGGACTGGCGCGCGTTGCGCCTGAGAAGGTCAAGAAGTTGGTTCATATCAGTATTTCAAAAATTAGTCGCCAAAACACACGCCAACTGCCCGGGCAGCTTTTACAACTTCAGTGTCAGATTCGACGAGCCGGAGCTCTTCCACAGCCTCCTTAATAGGTACCGAACCAACGTGATAGCTGTGATAACTCACCATTTGACCGAACTTGCCTTCTCCGGCAAGTTGTGCAGCCATTACGCCAAAACGAATTCCCAAAATTCGGTCAAGTGGCGTCGGCGTTCCACCCCGTTGAATGTGTCCCAAAGTCGTGCAGCGAGTCTCTTTGCCAGTCAGCTTGCCAATCTTGCTGGCCACCTGCTCACCCATACCTCCAAGACGAACTTCGCCACCACGATTGTCGTCTACCGTCGCCAGATGTCCGTCGGGATTCTTGGCGCCCTCGGCCACGACCACCAGCGAACTTGTGTAACCCATTGCCTCGCGCCTCTTGAGGTGCTCGGCCACTTTTTCGTAAGTAAAAGCAATCTCAGGGAGAAGAATAACATTGGCAGCTCCAGCCATACCACCCCACAAAGCGATCCAACCCGCGTGACGGCCCATGACCTCGAGAACCATCACACGCTTGTGGCTTTGAGCCGTGGTGTAAAGTCGATCAAGGCCATCTACCACTGTGCTCACCGCACTATCGAAGCCGAAGGTCATTGAAGTGGCCTTGAGATCGTTATCGATCGTTTTGGGCACCCCGACAATCGGCCAGCCTTGCTCGTAAAGTTGATTTGCGGTCGTCAATGAACCATCACCGCCGACCACCACCAGAGCTCCAATTTCAAGCTGATCCAGGGTCTTCTTAGCTCGATCAACAATTTCCTGAGGCACTCGGGCAATATCGCCCTCACCAATCTTTGCGGCAAAGTTTCCCTTGTTGGTGGTTCCAAGAATGGTGCCACCCTGCTTGAGGATCCCCTCAGTATCCTTAGGATTTAGGAAGGTGAAATCCCCGGGAGGAAGAAGTCCTTCAAAGCCATCTCTAAAACCGATGGTTTCCCAGCCTCTAGAAGCCGCAGCACCAACAACTCCGTGAATAACTGCATTCAGCCCCGGGCAATCGCCCCCGCAATTAAGAATTCCAATCCTCATGATTTAATGTGTGTGAAAATTTTCGATTTATTGAGGCTTGGGAACAATCAGCAACTCGCGTGCCTCTTGTACAGGTTGACCCTGCAGCTGCCAGCTGTCATAGGCAGCCCACCCCTGATTAATCAAGGTTTGCGTGATCCCCCATCGATCTGGACTCCCAAGCGCAATGGTAATCAGACGGCGTCCCGTCAACTGAGTTGCTCCGGTCGAAAGCTTGCGCACGATGGGCTTCTTTTCCGAACTTGTTGCCGCACATGGCCCCGCCAGCACCGTGTTTCCGCTCTTAATCCCGTTCACATTCCCGCGACCGATCATCGCGTGGGTGTTGCGAACCTTGAAAGACCGCTTTTGATTCACTCGAAAGGATGAAATCGTCCGTTCGGTCTGCTTTACGTAAAACTGAAAACCTGGATCGCGCATTGCATAAATGGCCAGACGCGCCATATCGCGCGCAGTCGAAATCCCCTGTGACCTATTTACATCCATCCCATGTGGATTGACGAAGCGAGTCTGCTGCATGCCAAGCCCACGAGCGAGGTTGTTCATTTCGGTCACGAATGCCGCCTCGGGTGACAATCCCCCAGAACGGCTCTGAATCGAGCGTCCAGCATGGTCCGCCAGGGTGGCGGCGGCCACATTGTCGGAACCCAAAAGCATGGAATACATCGCCTCTCGCAACGAAATCCGATCCCCCGGAATAAGTCCCATTGGATTGAACCCACCGATTAACGCGGTTCCCTGAGGCACAATAGCAATCTCTGCCATACTAGCTCCGCTCAATTTGGCCCAATCCAAAACCACCATCGCAGTGGCAATCTTAGTCAAACTAGCTACAGGCCTTCTTTTGTCAGCATTCAGCTCCAGCACGATCTTCCCGCTGTAGGATTCCACCGCGATGTAGCTTTCCCGACCCTGCGTTACTCCAATCAAGAAACATAGAAGAGCGAGCAAACACTTCGAAAAGCTGAATATCTTGAAGCGAACTTCCATAACGACGGTCAGAATCCTAGTGAAGCGCGGGCTTAAGTCGAGATTTGGCAAAGGAATTTTTTTCAAGGCTTCCGCTCCGTGACAGACCCTAACTTCGATCAGGCCACGAGAAGGTGGTGATAATCGATGTTAAGGCTAGTTTCAGCTTTGGACTTTTTAACTACGACAAGAAATTCCTCTTCAGTTCTGTGGGATACCAGCACAAAATTGTTTAGCAACTTACCCCTTCCGAGCCAACCCCCAATCCCTCGATTGCCCTAGCACATCGAGATTGAGAGATTTTTCGCTCCAACCGCCAATTTTCCATTGCCAAGCTTCAAGTTCTTCGGTGGAATAGAAATCGTAATGAGAAAGCTCCTACTGATCACACTCACCATCGGCTTTGCCATTCCCGCACAGGCTGACATCCAAGCCCCTCCGGGAACCAAATATAGTTCTTCGCGTAAGCTCGGACGGGCTGTCGCAAATATCCTTTATGGAGTCACCGAGATTCCCGAGCAAATGGTTCGGAAATCCGAAACCGAAGGCCGCAGGTCGGGCTGGTCCCATGGGATTGTCGACGGTTCACGTCGTGCCCTCAAGCGTATTGGCTACGGCGTATACGAGCTCGTGACTTTCCACAGCCCCACTCATCACGGCACCTTCAAGCCACCATATACTCGCTGTGGTGCTGACGACCGGATTGAAATGAATCCTCGAGACGGGCTTTCTGAATTTCCACCTGAGCTTGGTTTCGAGACCTACTTCTCCCACTCACGCTCTCAGAAGTGGTAGAAACCGCTCCTTGCTAGTTTTCAAAAAGCCGCCTTCTTCGGAATGCGGCTTTTTTCATCTCCTTTCGTTCGCTCCACTTAAAAAACTTCCTTACGATTGCGGAGCCAAACCCAGGCGAGCTTCCCGCCGCTACGAAGAAACACCTTCGGCCCAACAGTCACTGACTGAAAAAAGCACTTTGCTCCAGTCCCCTCTCATGTTGTTTCATGAGTTGTCGAACGAGATTCGGTGCTGAACCCATCACAATACCCTGCTTAGCTCTATCAATTAACGATCCAGCGACCAGCCAGCCAAAGCAGTCGAAGATGAACATTTAGATCTCCAGATTGACAAAACATTTCGCCGTTGCAAGTTCACGGCGTATCTCACAGCCATTTTCTACCTCTAATAGCGAGTTTCTCTGGCTCGCTTTATCTGCAATTTAAAACCATCCTGTAAAAAAATTAATCTCAGCTGATTCCCGCCTTCCTCTCACTCTTTTCGATTTCAGGTCCTCGTGACAAATTTCCGCTGAAAATTTTCCCAACTATTTCCCTGATCATAAACCATGCGTATTTTCATTCTTCTCGCCACTCTCCTTTTTTCAGCTGCCCCGCTTGCCGCCCGAATATGGAAAAGTGCTTCCGGTGGTAAATCCTTCGATGCCTCCTATGTTTCCAACGATGGCAAGCTGGTCACGCTTAGAAAAGGCGGACGAATTTTGACCTTCTCAATCGCCAAGCTCCACGCCGATGACAAAGCATGGTTAAAGGCCAATCACCCACCCAAGAAAAAGGAAAAGGGCGCCAAAAATACGGCCGCAGCAGCGCCCAGAGGAGCCGCTTTCGACACTCTCGAATTTGGCGACAGCCGCAAGGAGGTCGTCGAAAAGCTTAGCACCAGCTCAAGTGTTGTATCATCCGTCCCAGCAGCCATGATTGCCCGGGTCGGGCTCAATGGAACCTTCAAGACAAAGCAAACAATCGGAGGACTTCACTGTTACCTTTACTTTGACTGGGACGATAATGCCAAACTCAAAGAAGTCACCCTACGGACAAAAGGGAAATCACTCGACGCATACAGTGGGACCCTCAGAGGTAACTGGACCGAGCTTATCAATCTTCTCACCATTCTGCATGGCGATGCGGTGCAAGGCGCCCCCTATCCCAATTCAGCCGACCTCCAAGACGGGCTCATTTTGGGATCCCACCTTTGGCGAACTGAGGACGAACACTCCGTCCTCCTCGGCACGGGACAAGATGGCAATCTCTATTCCGTTGTTGTTCGTATTACCAACGAGCGCATCAAGGCTAATCCCACCGGTTGATTTCCGCAACCTTCCTAGCGAGTGGCAAGCTTCCATCGACCGAACGCAACCAACTTTCCCGCCGGAACCAATTGCG